>Ga0105048_10001006_pt1 | contig 45444 bp, 40 predicted proteins | sample MAT05_FD_78382 | JGI IMG/M metagenome (GOLD analysis project Ga0105048, IMG submission 78382) | Freshwater microbial communities from Lake Fryxell liftoff mats and glacier meltwater in Antarctica - MAT-05 | ecosystem: Environmental > Aquatic > Freshwater > Ice > Liftoff microbial mat | place...
GAATCATTTTTTGATGGTAAATAGACCCGCGCTGTAGGGGCAATTCATGAATTGCCCCTACGACAGATGTGGTTTTTCACATCACCCATATTTTGTCTTTCCTGTCAATGCGTAAGTCCTAATAACTTGAAAATTTTATCTATATATGCTAAGGCAAATTATTTGGATCAATACCTTGAGATTGTAAATAGGCAATTAGCCGCTCTTTTTGCTGGCGTTCCTGTTCAATTTGTTCTACTGCCCAAAGCAACAAATTACCTGCCTCATCCCACCAGCACAACCAATAACCAGTTCTAGCTTCTTTTGTTCCTTGCCAAGTTCCCAGAAATAAACCCATTGAATCAATATTTTATGGGCGATCGCAGTTACTTTACAACGTCGCAGTTTGAGATGCAATGCCTACGACAGGCAAAGCCAAAGCACAGGATTAAAAAACAAAAACCCCGGCGAAACTAACCGAGGTAAGAGAGAGACTTACGCAAAACCACGCGTGGTAGGGGCACGGCACTGCCGTGCCCTTAGACTTCGCAATATAATATTGTACCGAATATGAATGGGAACCGCTATAATGTTGCAATCATTTTTGGATGAAGTATAAATCTACATCTAATTCTTCATCACGGCGTCCAATAGCACATTGGCATCAAAGCGGACTACATCTGTGCAAGGTAGCCCAGTTTCTGCTATTGTTTGAGCGATGCTTTCCTCTGCCGCAGATTCATCTAGATGGGCTGTGTTTAGCGCTATACCAACTACAGGAACACTTCCAAAAGCACCACCGGCACTAGCAACAGTTTCATAAAGCCGAATTACTTCTGGTAAAGGTGGAATTAGTACATGGGGATGATTACGTACATGAACTTGTCTTGCGCGATGTACTAACAGCAGTTGGGTTGGTTGCGAACCACGGATTAGGGGTAAGGTTGCTGTTGAACCAGGATGTAGCAGTGAACCTTGTCCTTCAATGTGCAGGATGTCGTGGTTTTTGCCATAGCGCATAACTATCTGTTCCACAGCACCGGCGGCAAAGTCTACCCGCACGGCATCTAAAGCCACGCCGTCCCCTTCTAACATCACTCCAGTTTGACCGGTGGCGAGGAATTTAGAACGCCACCCTCGCTGTTTTGATGCCCAATGTAACTCTAGACTAGTTGACATTTTACCGATGGCCATATCAGTTCCCACTGTCAACACCCGCCGACAGGAAAGGGTACGTGCCATTCCACTAGCAACACTTATATTAGGCGGTTCTTTGCGTACATCCCAAACTACTTGCCCTGGTTTTAGCAGTGCATTTAACTCTGGTATGTTCGCCATTGGTGTATGTAAACCATTTACCAGCGACATTCCAGCTTCTAAAGCGTCTTTGATTTCCACCCAGTAATCATCTGGTACAGCACCACCTCCTGGAGCAATGCCTATTACCAAGACTTCTGGCTTGTATTCAAGGGCTGCGGCTACCGATGCTACTATTGGGACATCACGCTTGATATTTGTTAATTCTGGTAGGGATTTGCCAGCACACTTGCCATCGATTACGGCTACGATTGGGGCTTCACTGTAACGTAAAATTGCTAGCCCTGTTTTGCCGTGATGCCCAGTAATTCCCTCATGCAGCAAGATAGCTACTCGTTGATTAAGTAATAGTTGCACTGTGGTGTACCCCCAAACCTGGTAAATCGTTTGGCAAAACTCTCCCTTCTTTTAGCAATGCACCCGTAAAGGGATCATCGATTAAATTGAGGTGACTGTCTAAATCTAGATAATCAGCTAGTGGCGCTAGCTGTAACGCTGCTGTATTAGCTAGCGAACTGTCAGAATAGCAACCAAACATTACTTGCAACCGATATGCTCGCGCTGTATGTACCATTCGCATTGCTTCGGTTAGTCCCCCTGATTTCATCAGTTTGATATTAATACCATCTACGTAGTTTGCCAAATGGGGAATATCGGAGCTTGTGAAGCAACTTTCATCGACAAAGATGGGCAGGGGAGAGTGTTCTTTGAGTTTTGCTAAACTTTTTTCTTCTCCCCGTGGCAATGGCTGTTCTACATATTTTATACCTAAATTAGCTAGCCAATTGCACATTGCGATCGCATCTTCTAAACTCCAACCCCCGTTGGCATCAACAAATAATTCTGGTAATGGTGCTTCTTCTCGCACTGCTAATAGCATTTTTTTATCTGCATCTATGCCATCTGGACTACCTAGCTTCACCTTGAAAAGGCGGACATCAGTAAATTGTAACCAGTCTCGCGCCCTAGCCCTGGCTCCTTCAGGCGAGTTAATCCCAATTGTGACAGAAGTCGGTACTATTTGGTTGCGATCGAGTCCCCAAAGTTGCCACAAAGGTAATCCTACCCGCTTACCTAACCAGTCGTGCATTGCTATATCTAAGGCTGCTCTTGCAGCAGAAGGAACCTGGTTTTGTGTTAAAACTTGCTCAATTTCCTGTCGCTGTAAGGGGCTGAATGTTTCTAACAGTGGCACAACTTGCTCTAGGGCGTCTTTGATAGTATCAGTTGATTGCCGATGATTACCCACACCGAATGGCGATGCTTCCCCCCAGCCTTCGATCCCATCTTGTGAAATTCTCACCCATACATTAGTTGTCTGTGCCGTTGTACCCCGACTAATAGTTAACGGAAACCTTTTGTTTACTGTAAATAAATTTATATTTATTTGCATACTGGTTATACATATTATGTTATGCAAAGCCAGTGTAAGTTCAAAGTTCAGATTATCAGATGCATCTGTTATACTTTTTTACATTCATTGCTTGATGACTAAAGTTTTTATCCATTATTTTTATTTATGAACGACTTAAAAAAATGGAATACTTTAAAATCAAAAATGGTTTTAGATCATCCTTAGTGTTAGGTGAGGCAAGATGAAATAGAGTTACCCAATGGTAAAATTATTGATGATTATTTTGTCAATATATAGTTGGGTTGCTGTGTGTTATTCATGGAATAGTACTTATAAGTTGTTTGTAGAGTGTTTAGAGTTAGGTTCGCGTAAATGATATTCGAGGCAAACCTCTCAGGGGCGATCGCAGCATAAACACATCATGATGAAACTCTAGGTTTTCCTGAGAGATTGATGCTTTTTGGGCGAGATTGTTTACTCTGGACTCAAGTTACACTGCTTTTGTTCAACTGAACAAATTGCTCGTTTACCTTGTAAACGCTCTCCCCTCTGTGAAATTTGAACATTACCAGACAAAATAACTTGCCCTCCTGTTGGCACATATCGAATCTCATCAGCACTGGCTTCAATTTGAGCTTCTGGATATACCCAAGTAGCGTTGCCAATTGCTCTGATTTCTTTTGTACTCTCATCATAGTTTTGAACATCTGATCTGAGAGTCATTTGTCCCGTTTCAATCAATTGGGCAATAGTCTGCGCGTTTGCCTTTGTATCACCCGTTGAGTAGAGAAATGCTGAAAACCATTCAGGAATCCGCCCTGAAGTCGTGGTTGGAATAACGAAAACAGCAGCGATCGCAAGTGAGGCACAAGCGACTAGAGAGGCACGGCGATTTAACCGCCCAAGCAAAAAGTTCATTCGATTCACTCCTTGGTGGGCCTTTTGATTTGAAGTTGATTGGTGAGCCTCTAATAGTTTGGCTTCTAGTTGAGCCTTAAATATCGGATCTGGCTCAATACTTTCTGCAAGATGAGTCAAATGTGAAAGTAAATCTGCATCTTCCTGGGAAAGATTGATAGGTCGATTGTTTCTAGAATTCATAGTTTTACTCACACGTAGTTTCCAGATACTTGCGTAGGTCTTTCAAAGCCCGACAAACTTTGACCAACTAGCGTCTGAAATAGTCAAAGCTAGTTTATGGTTTTTGACCATATTGGCAACTCGCAAATCTTCGATACAGATAATAGTGTTTTCTTTAATTAAACGAGTTGACAGCTTCTGCAAAAAGTCATCTCTTAAATTAGTAATGCGTTCATAAGCACGAGCCAGCTTGATTTTCGCTTTGACTCTATTGTTACTACCTTTTGTACTGCGAGAGAGTTTTTTGTTTGCTTTGCGTAACTTCCTTAATTGAAGTCGATAATATTTAGGATTCTCTACAACTTCACCGTCACTAGTAACGAGATAGGACTTAATTCCCAAATCCAAGGCAATATTCTGTGTTGCCTGGGGATATTTCTCTATCTCAGTTTCACACAAAATACTAGCAATATATTTACCAGAAGAAGTCCGGGTTATTGTAACGTTTACAAGCTTCCCGGTAATATCTTGTGATTTGTGAAACTTTATCCACCCTAACTTCGGAAGTTTTAATCGATTCTCTGTTACCTCGATGTTTCTGTTAGTAAGGTTGGTTTTGTAAGACTGCTTGCAACCATGCTTCTTTTTGAACTTAGGGAAGCCGACACCCAACTTAATCTTAGACTTCTTTAAGTCAGCAAAAAAGTTCTTGTACGCTGTTTCTAAATTCTTGAGTGAGTTCTGTAACGCAAACTTATCTACTTCTTTTAACCACTCAATCTCCTTTTTTAGTAAGGTCAACTGCTGACTACAAGCATTATAGTTTAACGTTTTTTGCTCAGTCGTGTATAACTCTTGTCTCAATGCTAGAAAACGGTTGTACACAAACCTAGCACAACCAATTGTCTTGTTAATTAAGACTTGTTGGTTGTGGTTAGGAATAAGTGTAACTTTAAACGCTTTCTGCATTTCTGTTTTAATATTTCGCTATGATGATTTTACCATAATACACAAGCATCTAAATATAGAAATATGGATCGCCTAACTCATGACTTGAAGTCACGAGTCTGCGGCTTGCAGAAATCAAGCCATAAAGATTTTACCAGATGACGAGCTAAAGATTGCTTTTCTTGAAGCCTTGGCAGAGCTTGAAGATAACGAGTGTCACAGAACAAGAAAATTTCCAAAAACGAGGCTGCACAAAGTAAAAGGTGTGAAGCAGGCAATTTATCGTGCTGATATCGATAAAGTCTCAGGTTGGCGCATCCACGTTCAATATATTAATGGGCAAATTCATCTCAAGGATATTATCGAAGGGCAAAGACACGATGATGTAATTGAAGTGATTAAATCTAAAAAGGCACGCTATGAGTAATTCTCAGTATTCAGCAAAACCTTTTAGTTTTTTATCTTGCCCATTGCCGCAAAATATAATCATAAAAAGCCTCTTTATCTACCTTATCCATTGCATAAATCTTCCGACCACCAGAAACTACTTTAGTCCGCCCTTGACTAAGACCAGTGGTGATAATTTCTGTTTCCCATTCGCGCAATTGATAAAACTCTGGATGTCCTAGATAAGCTGTTGCTAAAACATCCCAGAAATAATAATCTTGGGGAATAACTAGTGCATAACATTGTCCTGCTAAATCAGAGATGGGATAGTGGCGTTGTCGTCCCATTTTGTATACTAACTCCGATGTGACTGGGACATTGTTAGTTAAATCCAAAGGACACATAATAATTTCAATTTGGGTTTGCCATACCCGCGCGGCTGAAATTGCGTCCCAATAAACATTCCATTCGGCAGAACCATCTTGTCCTGCTTCCAAACTTTTTTCTACATTACCACCAACATTTAACGCACCCCCCATCCACACAATTTTGTGAATCTTGGCTTCAATGTCCGGTGCTTTGTCTAAAGCTACTGCAACGGTGGTCAACGGGCCAGTTACCATCAACGTTACGGGGTCTGATGCCTCCCGCAACACCTTGATCATGAAATCTTGACCTGTTTCGGCAACCAAAGGCGTAGTGATGGTTTCGCTTTGATTGAGAATGGGGAGATGGTCAACGATAAACGAATCACGGCGATAGAGAGTAGGAAATGGATTGATACCGCGCACAGTGCTTTCTGCAACCGGGATATGAGAAAATCCCATCAAATCTATAATTTTACGTGTGGCGCTAACAGCCGGTTGAATGTAGCAATCTGCTGGAGTGACGACAACACCAAGAAGTTCAATATGATCCATTGTCAACAGCAGCATAGTTGCTAAATAATCATCTACACCGCCATCGTGATCCATTAATACTAGTTGTTTTGTCATAAAAGGAGAATTAATATGGATGAGTTTATGGAAGCTGCTATTCAAGAAGCAAAACAAGGCAGACAAGAAGGGGGAATTCCCATTGGTTCGGTTCTCGTTAAGGATGGGAAAATTCTCGGCAGAGGACACAATAAACGTGTACAAGATGCAGATCCTGTCACTCACGCAGAAATCGATTGTCTCCGCAATGCTGGGAGAGTTGGCAACTACAGAGGTACAACACTCTATTCAACTTTAATGCCGTGCTACCTGTGCGCTGGGGCAGTGGTACAATTTGGGATTAAAAAAGTCATCGTTGGAGAATCCAGAACTTTTCCTGGTGCTAAAGAATTTATGGTATCTCACGGTGTGGAAGTAATTGATCTTAATCTTGACGATTGCGAACAAATGATGAGTGAGTTTATTGAAACTAACCCGCAACTTTGGAATGAAGATATCGGTAATTAGAGACGCGATTAATCGTACAAGAGAGACGCGATTAATCGCGTCTGTACAGGAGTTGCAAGCGTCTTGGTGAGTTTTTATGGGAGAATATGGTAGGAGCGATCGCTATCTAAAAAGCAACACAAAAGAACAAGGTAAATACTGTGTGCAATGTTTGAACGATTTGTCAAACAAAGTTCACTGAGCGTAATAGTACGGGGGCTGATGAAAAAAGGCTACTCATCACTGCTAACCTAGTAAAAGTGTGCTGTTATTATCAATCAGCGTCAGAGTTCCATTAGTAGCCATACCGGGGTTGGGCTGCGCCAATGCACCATAGGACTGAATGTAACGCCTCACTTCTAGGGGAAAGTGGGGGTAATCTAATACTGCATCTCCATCGGCAATAGTTGCCCAGAACTCGCGCAGACTAGGAGCTAATTCTTTTGCCTGTGATAATGGTAAGTTTAATGGAGAGAGAGTTAGTAACTTGATTAAGAAGGGGAAAGAGCGATCGCCCATCCACTGCCGCGATGACTGTTGCAAGTCGGGGAACTCAGGCACTGACTCTACTCGATGAGATATAATTTGCAACGATTCTTTACCTTGGTTATCTCGATGAAACTCTAGCACCCGATAAGGGTGAGGATAGCTGACTAAAGAACCAGTGGTAATATCATATACTCCATCTGAGTAAGCAATATCTTGAACGTGCAAATGTCCCGTAAATACTAGTTTGACTCCATAGCGCCTTAGCAATTGCAATAGTTCTGCTGAATTGGACAACATGTATCGATTGGCCAGTGGATGGCTCGATTGATTGGGCAAATGCTCCACTACATTATGATGCACCATCACCAGAACTAATTCATCAACAGATGCCGCCAGCACCTCTTCTAACCACCGTAGCTGTTTGGCATCCAAACACCCCACCTGCTCACCTTGGTCATTAAAGGAGTTAGAATTCAATCCAATCAGCTTAACTCCAGGCAATAACTGACGAATGTAGTAAATTTGCTGTGGATCTTCATAGCCATACTTTGTGTAATAGTAGGGAAAATCCGCAAAAGCAATTGATTGCTGATCAGCCAACAGCACAGGAACGTCATGATTACCAGGAACAACATACACGGGAAAAGGTAGCTGGGCTAAACATTGTTGTAACCAGGCGTGGTTCTCTGGTTCGCCGTGCTGGGTTAAGTCTCCTGGCAACAACAAGAAATCTAAATCGAGTTGTGTTAAATGTTCTAGTACACTTTGAAACGCCGAGATACTGACTTCTACTAGATGGAACCGGTTGGGATGATCCCAGATTGTGTGGGGAAGTGCTAGGTGTAAGTCGCTGACTACCGCAAAACGAAAATTCAGAGCCATTGATTTATGAAAATGTTAAAAGCAGGGTTTAAAATAAGCCTTTTCTCAAAAGTATAACGCTTGCTTTGTTTCCCTGCTCAGGAGTACATCTACTTAATATTTGTATACATTGAGCATAGATATCGCTTTGTTTGTTTGCTTCTCTGCTACTCACCTTTTCGGTAAAATAACTTAGCAGATCAGCAAGGAACAGGTTCAGGATCATGGCTCAAGCTAGTATTGGGATTATTGGTGGCAGTGGTCTGTATAAAATGGACGCGCTCAAAGATATAGAAGAGGTGCATATCCAAACCCCCTTTGGTTCACCATCAGATGCTTTGATTCTGGGGACTTTAGATGGTACACGGGTAGCTTTTTTGGCGCGTCATGGCCGCAATCACACGCTGTTACCCTCTGAGTTACCGTTTCGCGCTAATATCTATGCGATGAAGCAATTGGGCGTGGAGTATTTAATTTCAGCTAGTGCTGTGGGTTCCTTGAAGGAAGAGGCGAAACCACTGGATATGGTGGTGCCAGATCAGTTTATTGACAGAACGAAAAATCGGATTTCAACCTTTTTCGGTGAGGGAATTGTTGCTCACATTGCTTTTGGCGATCCGATTTGTAAGAATTTGGCTGGTGTGTTGGCAGATGCGATCGCATCTCTCAATTTACCAGAAGTTACTCTCCATCGCGGCGGCACTTATGTGTGTATGGAAGGGCCGGCTTTTTCTACAAAGGCGGAATCGAATCTTTACCGCAGTTGGGGTGCAACAATCATTGGGATGACGAATTTACCAGAGGCGAAGTTGGCAAGGGAAGCGGAAATTGCATACTCAACTTTAGCGCTGGTGACAGATTATGATTGTTGGCATCCAGATCATGACAGTGTGACGGTGGAATTGGTGATTGGCAATTTGCTGCGGAATGCTGTGAATGCTCAAAAGGTGATTCAAGAAACTGTGCGGCGCTTAAGTGAAAATCCACCGCCGAGTGAGGCGCATTCGGCGTTGCAGTATGCGATTTTGACTCAGTTAGATAAAGCACCAGCGACGACGAAGGAAAAATTAGGGTTATTGTTGCAGAAGTATTTGTAGTATAAGAATTCAGAAACCAGAATTTATAAGACTTGGAAACCCCAATTTCATAATTTGAAGAAAATTAAGCAGCTTTACCACCCTTCTTTTTCCAGCCATTCTGACTCATAATTTCTGTACAGACGCGATTAATTGCGTCTCCTGAATTCTTCTAATGACTAATGACAGACAATACCTCACTGATATAATACTAGGACTTACGCATTGACAGAAAAGACCAAATATGAATGTTTTAAAAACCCACATCTGTCGTAAGGGCACAGCATTGCTGTGCCCCTACAGCGCGGGTCTATTTATCATCAAAAAATGATTAATAAAACCCTGAAACGACTTAATTACGTTGATGCACAACATAATTTTTTTGTACAGTGCGTAAGTCCTAAATACCTATCTATGTTTGATAACGTCTGTCGCTTTTTAGCCGAGTCATTTTCAGCCGATTTCGCCACCTGGTTACTTGGCGAATCTATTGCACTCACCCAACTCAGTCCATCAGAATTATCCCTCGAACCGATTCGAGCAGATGCGTTAATTCTGTTACAGTCAGATGAAATTGTTCTGCATATCGAATTTCAAACCGAAGCAAAAGCCGAAATTCCCTTTCGGATGACTGATTATCGATTAAGGGTGTATCGCAGATTTCCCCGAAAGCGGATGCATCAAGTTGTCATTTACCTGCAACCCACCACATCTGAATTAGTCCAACAAACAGCTTTTGTTTTAGAAAATACCCGTCATGAATTTGGAGTAATTCGTCTTTGGGAACAACCAAGCGAGATATTTTTAAATACTCCTGGTTTGTTACCGTTTGCAACCCTCAGTAAAACTGAGGATAAAACGCGAACATTACAACAGGTTGCTGAAGCTATTGAGCAAATAAACGATACCCGAACACAAAGTAATATTGCTGCGTCAACGGCAGTCTTATCTGGGTTAGTATTAAACAAGGAACTGATTAAAAGGTTATTACGGAGTGATGCTATGCGCGAGTCTGTAATTTATCAGGATATCCAGCAGGAAAAAGCTTTATCGATTATTATTCGACAACTTCGCCGTAAGGTCGGAACTGTTCCACCTGCACAGTTATTGAAAATTCAAGCTTTAGACTCAACACAGTTGGATAATTTAGCAGAAGCTTTACTTGATTTTTCGAGTTTAACCGATTTAGAAGCTTGGTTAGCGCAAAATCAAAGTTAATACAGCAGAATTGGGGAATTTTCCGAGTCAGAATAGTTTCTTAAATTAGAGCAAAAGCGATCGCTACTACGGGCGTAGTTGTGGCACTATAGCGGTTCTCGTTTGAATGCAATACACAATAAGGGCACAGCAATGCTGTGCCCCTACGAATTGGCTGTATTCTATGCAATTAAGAACCGCACTATTATCTGAAATCATACAGGCGATCGCTCAATACTAAAATCTCTTTGTGTCCCCCTGTCTTTGCATACTATGCAAAATCGGCATAGTAAACAATCCCCACGCCAAACCCGTAATCAACCCAAAAGGCGTAACCAGATAGTTATTAAAACTCCACAAATCGAAAATCTGGGCTGCTAATTCCAAAGGATAAGCCATCATTAGCACAGTTGCGATCGCCACACCACTCAAGCCATACTGATTCAACCAGTAAAATCCCTTACCACCAGTTACCCCATACAACAAACGAGTAATCAGCAAACCCGTGACAGTGCCGTAGCAGCGCATACACACAGCCATAATAAACGGTGGTGCCAAATCTAACCCCATATTTGGTTGCGGACAGACATGATTACCCATGAAATAAATGATGTCCGCAATCCCAGGAAGCAACCACACTCCAGACGCAGCCAGAAAGGGAGCAATAGGCGGGCCAAAAACCATCCCTACCAACAAGAAATCAGCAATCAAACTAACCCAATTAACCTGCAACTCTTCACTGAAAGCTACTCTTATCATCTCCCTTTCTCTGCGCCCTCTGCGCCTCTGCGGTTCGTTCTCCTAACCTACCTTATTAACATAAGGACTTGTCAACTTATCCAACTGCTGAATCAACAGACTGAGAAATAATCCCACATCCGTCACCACACCCACCGATTCTACAGAACCGCGATCGCTTAACTTAGTCACCACAGCTGGATTAATATCCACACACACCATTTTCACCCCCGCCGGAGTCATATTTCCCACGCCAATGGAGTGCAGCATCGATGACAGCATCAAAATCATCTCCGCACCTTCTAGGTGTTTAGCATATTCCTCTTGTGCTTGAATCAAATCCATTAGGGTATCAGGCAAAGGCCCGTCATCCCGAATCGATCCCGCAAGCACAAAAGGCACATTATTGTGGACACATTCATACATCACCCCACTTTTAACTGCCCCCGCCTCCACAGCTTTATGAATGCTGCCATAACGACGGATACTATTAATTACCTTCAGGTGATGGCGGTGTCCACCATGCACAGCGACACCCCGCTTCATGTCTACACCCAAGGAAGTGCCCATGATATTTTGTTCAATGTCGTGAACTGCGATCGCATTACCAGCCAGCAACGCTTGCACGTATCCTTCCCGAACCAGTTGCGCTAAGTGTTCACCGCCACCAGTGTGAATCACCACGGGCCCAGCCGTGACAACTACCTTACCACCAGCATCGCGGATTTTCCGCAATTCCCAAGCTACTTGCTCAACAACCAATTCCACGCGCCGTTCGCTGGAAACCCCCGCCGACATAAAGCTGAATTCTTGGGTGCTGCGTAGTTCCCGCGATTCAGTTTTGCGGATGGTGCGGATACCTAGCACGTCTACAATTACCTGTTCGCCCACTTTTAAATCGCGTAGTATTTTACACCGAGCGACGAAGCCATTGGCAGTTTGGGTAATTGCGATCGCACCATCCATCCGTTGATTTTCCACCTTCACCCACTGGCCATTAATTCGGACTTCGGTGGGATAAATTGTACTGACGTAGAAATCATCAGGTGCAACGCCATCTTGAATTACCGGCTCCAAGATAGCGTCTCGCTCATCATGCGGTAAATCTACAGCACCCAAATCAATCAACCGCGAGATGATTTCTTCCATCACCTCATGGGATGGCGCTGATACTCTAACTTCGGCGGCTGAGGTACTTTGGCGCTGTTCTCCCAAGTTAAAATTCAGGACTTTGAAGCTTCCCCCAGCGTCTATAATCAAATCCAAAGCGCGGTTAATTAAGCCCGCGTCGAGCAAGTGTCCCTCCATGCGAATTACACGGCTTTCTACCGAGACATTGGCATGAATTTCATCTCTAACTGGTTCTGTTACCCGCAAAGTTAAGCATTTAGCCGCACCACCAGCTTTGAGAAATTCGGTAAGCGGTGTTTCCAGCACTTGGAAACCTGCATCTGCAAGGCGGGTTTTCAAAGCCTCACTCGCCTTGTTCATGATGACGATGCTATCCACATTCACCGTATTACAAGCGAAGTTGACTGCATCAGCCTCTTCAATTGCGATTCGCTTTTCTTGTGCGACTCGCATTTCAATTAAGCGGTTAGAGTAAGAATCAAAAGCGCCTGGATAGTATAGCAAATAGCCATTTGCTAGGGGACAAAAACAGGTATCTAAGTGATAAAAACGTTCGTCTATGAGTCGCAGGGATAGCACCTCAATATCCAGCCATTTAGCTAAATAAGGATGAGAATCTAATTCCGAGCGGAAACCGTATCCCGCCCATAACCAGCGTCCTTCTCGATCCAGCAGTGCGTCCCCTGCTCCCTCAAAGGGCAAATCTTTGGGAAGTTCATTGACTGTATAACCATTTGCCTCAAACCACTGTTTGAAGAAAGGCTCCTCTCCCTGACGTTCTTTGTGCAAAAAGCGACTGAGGACGACGTTATCTCCTAGTACTAAGCCAGCGTTGGCGGTGAAAACCAAATCAGGCCAACCTTTTTCAGGTGGTACTAAGTCTACAATGGCGTGTTGTTTAAGGATCTGGTTTAGTCCCTGCCACTGTTCCACGGCGCGATCGCGCGATGACTTGTGAATATTTCCTTCCATCCAAGGATTAATCACATAGTCCACATCGTAGTGGTCAGGAGGGCACATCAAAAAGCGAATACGGGAAGTCATAAAAATCTTACAAGCGTTTTATATGCTACAAGCCTATTTGAGATACAGATTTTCGATTTATTGACATTCGGTAAAATCTGCTACTAGAGCTTCTATCTTTTGATAGTTGAAGGCTTTACCTTAATTCTATTACTGGAAGAGGCAAAGTGAGGAAAAGAAGGACAGAAGGTGGCAAAATGGTGTGGGGTGGGCGGTACAATGATGACGCCAAGAACAGAACAAGCTACGTAAGATCAATAACAAATATCTTTGCTATGCGGCGATCGCTAGCTTAGTCTACTCGATAAACCACACTCAGTATCTTCGGCTTGGTTTCAATTTTACTCAAAGGCGTATTTATAGTATTTCCATATAAACTTTATAAAATCTTTTTCTTTTTAACACAAGTATTTTACATTTAGCTCAATTTGTACTATATTATACGATGGCAAATCAACATTGTATTAAATATGGGATATTTTGCTAAAAGCTGCAAAATACTTTAAATTCATATTCATAAAATTTTAGCTCAAATATTTATAGAGAATTTTATCCTGATTAAAATTCTTTGTCTTTTGAATATTTGGAGATAGAAATTTTCTTTTGTCATTACTAAAAGGCTACTACAAATTTTTCCATTGCCTCTAATGTGGATACAAATATTTTATCTAATGATTCATACTTATCAAAGTGGGTGACAATATCTACAATTTGCAATTTTTTGATTAATCTGAAACTGAATTTAGCTGTTGACCAAAAATAGTTGTAGATATTGCAAAATCTATCTTTGAAAGTAGCATTGGAAGCAAAATGCTTCTTAATAAACGATTCTGGCAATAATCAACTTATACCACAATTTATTAAGGCTTTGAGGAAATGGAAACCTACATGAAAAAGCAATTTTCAAACAACTGGTTTATTTCTCCATCTTCACTACGTTTTTTAATTATCATCCTATTAGTAATAGGTGTATTTTTTCGCTTTGTTAATCTTGACAAAAAGCTTTATTGGGGCGATGAAGTTTTCTCATCATTACGTATATCTGGCTATATGAAGTCAGAAATGAATGAGCAGTTAAGTAATGGTCGTTTGCTCACCATAGAAGAATTGCATAAATACCAGTATCCCAATCCTGAAAAAAACGTAATGGATACAATTAAAGGGATGATTTTAGAAGACTCACAGATTTTGCCACTATACATTGTGATGAACCGATTTTGGGTAGAGTGGTTTGGCAATTCTGTAGCAGTGACGAGAAGTTTCTCGGCATTTATTAGTCTGCTTACCTTTCCTTGTATTTATTGGCTATGCAAAGAATTATTTGAGTCTTCGCTAGTAGGGTGGATAGCCATTGCGTTAGTAGCCGTTTCACCTATTCATGTCGTATATGCACAAGAAGTACGAGCATATAGTTTATGGATAGTAACCATATTAATATCGAGCGTAGCACTGCTGCGAGCTATGCGGCTTAAAACAAAGGTTAGTTGGTGCATTTATGCAGCAACATTATCATTAGGGTTTTATACTCATCTATTTTTTACATTGGTTGCTTTTGGGCAAGGAATTTATGTAATTGCAATCGAACGCTTCCGATTGAGTAAAACATCGATTTATTACCTGATTTCATCGCTTGCGGGGTTTATAAGTTTTGTACCTTGGATTTGGATTATTATTACCAACCCTCAGCCAGAGACAGTAAGTTGGGCAAGTGCTAAACAAACATTTTTTGCGTCAGCTACAAGGTGGGCTGGGATCTTTAGTCGTACATTTCTTGATTTAGGTATTAGCCCTAGCGACCCAGGAAAACTTAAAATTGCCTTACTTCCTTTTATTGTAATTATTTTAGCTTTAATGGTCTACTCAATTTATGTTCTCTGTCGAAGAACCTCTAAAGAAGTTTGGTTATTTGTCTTAACCTTGATTGGATCTGTAGGGCTTCCCTTACTGATAGTGGATTTCGTCTTTCAAAAACGATACGCTACTAGTCGATATACACTTCCTTCAGTTTTGGGTATACAGTTAGCTGTTGCTTACTTATTTAGCACTAAAATCACATCTATTTCTACTAAAGTTTGGCAAAAAAAGCTCTGGTCACTTCTAGCAGTCATAGTAATCATCATTGGAATCATATCTTGTACAATCAGTTCTCAAGCACAGATGTGGTGGAACAAAGTACCGGAAAAAACCCAACTATTGCCCCAAGTTGCTCAGATTGTTAATCAAGCTAATAAACCGCTTTTAATTAGTGATGCTAGCATAACTCCACCAATCCAAATTCTTGGTCACTTAGTTGATCCAAAAGTGCGATTTCAAATTGTCAATAAAAATCAATTACCAGAAATTACTAATGGCTTTACTGACATATTCTTATTTAGTCCCTCTGACTTCTTAAAAGCTGGAATTGAGAAAATTTATAACTCAAAGTTACAGCAGATAAACGACTTACTCTGGAAAATAACAAAATCCACCTAAACCAAAGATACAGGCGGATGAGTAAACACTAAAGTGCTGACTACAAACCCTCAAAACTATAGCGGTTATCAGTTGAGTGAAGTACAAGAACCCCACCCCCAACCCCCTCCCCGCTCTTCGAGAGGGGGCTATGATGTAACTCATGTGATTAGGAAACGCTATATCTTGATAAAGTAGTAGGTAAAAAATTAATATTGGTTAGCCTAATAAGTGGCACAATTAGAGTCAAAATATACTTTAATTATATACAAAATTAAGTATATAGTTATATTGCCGCCGCTTATGTCATCGCCCCTTGAGCGCCCACTAAAATTTGAAATCAGGCTGCCATCTTCCCATCCTCATTTATTAGAAGGACTAGATATATGGCTGCGCTTAGGTTTGATATCCGATACTCAAGTTAAGCAGCTATGCCGAGAATTTCTGGTGTGTACGGTGGTATTGCAACCGCAGCCTAAAGCTGAAACAAAGGTAGCATTTGTAACTTCCGACCCCGTGCAGCAGTTGCCCATAGCAGCTTTACAATCTAGTAGCCGTAGACAACCGCAGCAACAAAAACCAGCTAAACCCAACTTTATCAGCACAATGTTGCAGTCTTTAGGGGCAGAACTGAGTGTGCGCTGGCTGCTTTTTCTAGGGGTATTCTTGGTAGTGGTGTCTTCTGGGGTATTGGCTGCAAGTCAGTGGGAAAGGTTTCCTGCTTCTGGACAGTATGGAGTTTTATTTGCTTATACTTTGAGTTTCTGGGGATTAAGCTTTTGGGCAACTAGGCAAAGCAACCTTAGATTGACGGCTCAAACTTTGTTGATTGTCACCCTTTTGTTAGTCCCAGTGAACTTTTGGGCAATGGATAGCTTTCGGTTATGGCAAAATCCTTTGGATTGGATTGTAGTTGCGATCGCCTGTCCTACTCTCACTGCTATAACTGTTTTACTCTCCAAAAATCGCAGTATTTTTCCCAATTTACTTACCGGGAAATTACCTCTAATAAATATTCTGGGGTTGAGTTATTTGCATTGGGGTTGGCAATTAAGAGGATTTCCCTTGATTGCCGTTTATGTGGCAATGATCGGCACAACTATCATTACCGTTTATCACAATTACCAACAGCCTAATCCTATCAGTGAAGAAGATAGGCGCGATGTCTACGACGGGCTACGCCTACGCAGTAGCTTAAATATTAGTTTAGCTCCCACTGTAATTATTTATGCTTTGATAGTGCTGCTAGTGCGGGCAATTTTTGTTGTCCGGGTAGATGTTACGCAGTTGGGGTTAGCTATTGGTATTTGCGGCTGGCTAGTAACTTGGCTAGCACAGCAGGGGAGGAGAGGGGGAGCAGGGGGAGATAGGGAAGTAAATTCTTCCTTGTCTTCCTTACTCTGGGAAAGACTTGGCGGCATTCTCCTCTTTTTAGGTTGGCTGGTTTCGGTAGTAAATTATCCTTGGCAAGCAATAGCTATAAGTGGTTTGGGTTTGTGGTTTGTGGGAAGTCGCTTGCGGCAGTACAGTTTAAGGGTAGACTTTGCAGCAGTTTTCGTTATTGGGTTACAGACGATTTGGTTAGGTTGGCGATTAGTACCTGATAATTTACAGAAATTAGCGATCGCAACTGGTACTCAACTTACCAATTCTCAAAATGAACCTTGGGCGTTACTGAGTATAGCTTTATTTCCATACATAATTTTGATGGTGGCGCTCACAGATAGCCTGCATCGCAACGAAAAGCGAGAATTGGCTAAATTTGGTGAACTGCTTACCCTCTTATTTGGAGCTTTTTTAACAACGATCGCAATAGTAAATCCGGCATTGCGATCGCTAAATCTGCTATTTTCCACAATCACTTTGGCATTCGTCACTCAACGCCGCTCCCCCTCATCTCTTCCCCTGATATATCTAACTCACATCATGGGAGTGCTGACTTTTTGCTTTACCATTAATTGGTTATTACCAACCCTGAGTCACCAAGCCTGGGCAAGTATTTTATTAGCTCTGATGGTTGCAGAATGGGTATTTAGTCTTAGTGAAGGACTATGGCGACGTAGTGGATGGGACATTGGTTTAGGATTAGCCGCCGCTAGTTTTTTTGTATTGTGGATGAATGCAGAATCATCTTGGTATGGCATAGCTGATAGCCAAGCTCATTGGGGAGTCTTATGGCTAGTTACGCCTATAGCTCTCACGGGTGTTGCCAATGCCACAATTATAGAGCGTCGTCTTACTGGCCGTTACTTGAGTGTATTGGCTGTGGGAACTGCCCAGCTATTGACTTTACAGCTACCAGAAACCAGATTAATCGGTTTAGCCGTGGGTACTGTATTGATGTTCGCAAATACGCGCTATTTGCGAAACCAAATATCTGCGGTAATTACAGAAGGATTTCTTCTGAGTTTCATTGTGGCGCTGTTATGGGTAGGCGTACCTGGCTTACCTCGCCTTGCGCTACCAGGTTGGTTTGTCGTAGGAGCGATCGCAATCCTAATTCTATGGTTAGCGCGGACAGTTTTGAGCCGACGCGGTAACGAATTAGCAATTATATATGCAGCCGCAAGTGATAAATGGGCGATCGCATTGTGTAGTTTTGAGTTGTTTGGTTTAACGCTACACTCAATACTAATTTACTCAGGGTTTATTACTTCAGGATTTTTGTACTTAGCTGCCACTGCAATCACCTTGACAGCCATTATTTATCGCAGTTGGCGCGAACCGACAAATTGGGCATTTTATGGTATTGGTTGGTCTTTGGAATTGTTGACTGCCCAGGTGTTGGGTTTTGGTGAGCGTTCAATTGTTAAGATTGCAATTGCAAATATCGCTTTAGGTTTAATTGCTCAACTTGTCGGCGAGTGGTGGCGGCGACGACATCAATTAGAAAGGCTTCCTAGCAGCTTTCACATTTTGCCATTAATTTATGGTGCATTCAGTGTATTGCTGCGTTTGAATACCTTCACCGAGTGGACTGGTTTGTATTCCTTGGGTGTAGCTTTAATTATCATTGGCGTGGGGCGACGGCGTGAGAACTTTAAACCCCTGCTGTACTTAGGCATTATTGGCGTATCAATTTCTGCTTATGAACTTTTGTTCTATCAAATGTTACAAGCTTCAGGAGGAGCATTAGGTGATGGATTGATTGCCATGTCTGCCCTTGGCGCAAGTATTATGTATGCTTACCGCATTCTGTCGCCTTGGTTGGTAAGCTACTTACGGCTGACTCCTCAAGAACTGAAAGGAATTGCCCATATTCACTGGGCTTGGAGTAGCTGTTTATTAATGGCTGCCATTCCTCTTCCCATTGGAGTTAACCGTTTAGTGGGATTGGGAACGGGGGTATTTTTGATTCGTTATGCCATCTTTCAAGGACGAAATTTGCCCATTTCCCCCAGCATTTTTGGAGGAATCACAATAGCAGAAATGTGGGTTTACCTTGGCTTATTAGAGGTAGCCGGGATGAGGGTTTATTGGCGCGAGACAGCAGTGGGAAGATTTTGGGCTGGGCCGTTAGTTCCTTGGAACGGTGCGATCGCTTGTGTGGTAGCCTATTTTCTGTACATCTTACCTTGGGAAAATTGGGGTTGGTCTAAAAGACCTTGGCAGCAAGCCTCCTACATCATACCACTGATAATTTTATGGGAAACCAGACTGCAAACTTACCCCATTACCTTGGTACTCGCAGCTGGATTTTACATCTTCCTGGCAAAGGTGGGTGAAAACATCCGTTTTACTTATGTTAGTGTGGCGTTGATTAATTGGGCACTTTACCGTTGGTTTGATTCCTTACGCCTGACTGATCCTTTATGGTATGTAACACCCATTGGATTATCACTGCTTTATGTTGCTCAAGTAGATACCCAACTGAAGCTACCAGAGTATAAAGCCGCTCGTCATATTCTGAGATTGCTAGGTAGTGGTTTAATTTGTGGGTGGGCAATTTTATTTAATCAAAATGCAGCCTGGATACCTGGAATTTTCAGCCTTATCGCCATTTTTGCCGGATTAGCTTTGAGAGTGCGGGCTTTTCTCTACATTGGTACAGCTACTTTTTTAATTACTACAATCTATCAATCAGTCATTTTTAGCTTGCAATACTCCTTTTTAAAATGGGTTGTTGGCTTACTAGTTGGCATTTTACTAATTTACATCGCCGCCAACTTTGAAACCCGTCGCGCTCAAATAACATCCCTAATTCGTAGCGCCATTGATGAATTTCAATCATGGGAATAGGGGTAGGTATAAGCTAAGGGTTGAACTAATTAGACAGGCGATCGCCTAAATTCAAGATACCTGTAGAATTAAGCAAGAGCGATGGCTTTGCCAAAGCCTTCTCTACCAGACGCTAAGAACGGCTAACGCATAGAAGCACAAAACAATGACACGGATTCCGTTAACAGAAGCTCAACTTCGTTTACCTGAACTAATTGCAAGTCTGCAACCCGGTGAAGAAGTGCAAATTTTTTCCGGCGAGCGCACTGTCGCCAGACTGATTGGCGAGCTTCAACCACCCCGGAAGCCTCGCCAGCCCGGTAGTGCAATCGGAACCCTAACCATCCTGTCCGAAGATGAAACCCACTTGCAAGACTTTCACGGCTATATGCCATGAAGTTCCTGCTCGATACTCAGGTATTCCTCTGGTTTGTACTCAATGATCGCGCCCTTAGTCAAGTCGCCTGTGATTTGATTGTCGATCCCCTCAATGACATCTTGCTCAGTCCTGCTTTCTATTGGGAAATTGCCATCAAAGTTAGTATTGGTAAGTATCAAATTCCTGGAAATTTTGAAACATGGATCGAGCATCAAATCCAAGTTAACGAATTGGAAATATTACCGATTAAAGTTGCTCATGCAGCCGCGATCGTGACTCTGCCCTTCCATCATAAAGATCCCTTTGATCGGCTTTTGGTTGCCCAAGCACTCACAGAAAAGATCCCGCTCATTAGCGTGGATGCAGCGCTAGACAATTACGCAGTCACTCGTTATTGGTAAGTAGCATAACCTGACTTTCAAGATAGTCGCTACCAAAGCCGCGATCGCACTCACTCTACCTAAACTCACTCCATCTTGACAAAATGTTCTAGCAGCATCCGATGAACGAAGATGTAACCGCCGCCAACCTTATAATCTCTAATTGCACTTTAACTTTAGGTATTAAGCCGATCGCCAACATCTCGAAGTTGCTTAACTAGATTGCCAATTGCAGCTGGACGGCCGCTTACAATGGCGTTTGAAACAGCTTCCCCTAATTTGATTAGTGGACTTAAAATATCCAAAAAATCCTTAAATTCTTGAATTTTTGCAGCCGCTTTATCAAGAGAACTAGTAGCTTCAAATATTTGTTGACCTGCTGTTTCATTCATATCGGTAACAACTTTATTTAATTCTATGCTATTGAGCTTGGCAACAAAATCCAAAATTTTCTGGCAGTCATTAGTAATTGATTCCGATTGACTGTGATCAATTATTTCAGCCTTTAAAAGCTCTGTTGCTCTTTTTTCAATAGTGGACTTTAGCTCCATCATCTTATCTTTCAAGGACATAAATAATAACTCTCCTTTTTTTTTAATAATGAATTGGCAATGGGAAAAAATTAGATAAAATCTATCTAATTAAAAAGCGCGATCAACTTCCTCTACTAGAGGTTTGACTGAGATGGCGTATTCATTGAGAATTATTTTAATACGTCTCATTTTTGTCTCATCAATCTTTTTAAATGAAACTTTAGTGTTAAACTGACATAATTGATTAATATCTTTGGGTTTTAGTCCTTCTGAAAATTCTTTGCTTAGTCGATTATGAGTTTTAACGGTACTAACAAGAATTTGATTATAAGCCCTAGCTGCTTGTTCTTTTTCAGCCACTATTTCCATAGCTTTATTGTAATCTTCTGTTAATTTTTCACCTACTGTAATTCGATCCACAACTTGTTGATAATTACTTTGATTTATTTCTTTATCAGTGCCTAGCTGATTTAAAGTAAGAAAGTAGGATTTATAGTAAGTATCAATTGCGTTTGCTTCTATGCCTAAAGTTCCTGCCTTACTAAGGTAGTTGTCGTTTACAATAAAAATTAAGCCTCCTTTAGCAGGTTTATAAAGATCGACTCCATTCTCATCGGTTGCTGGAACCGAATTACCAGTAATATATTTATGAATAGGTTCATTAGTACAAACAATCGCTTTTTGTAGAGCATCCTTTCGGATTTTATTTGTCGCTAAATCAAATAATACTTTGAGGATTTCACTGCCTCCATCGACTACATCTGCATCTAGTCTATTACCACTAATGGATAAATCTTTGATACTTTGACCTAAGTTATCTATTGAGTTATCTAAAGATAAATCTTTTCCGCTTGCTATAGCACCTAGAGCATTCATATACTCAATTAAAATATTGACTGCTGTTTTGAAATTATTAGAATCACCTCGCTCAGTGTTCTCACAACTCTCTCGCCGTTCGTTGCGAGAAGGGATTCCATTATCGGGAACTAATTTGATATATCTAGTACGTCGTAAACAAGATTGATAGATATCTTCAGCAAAATCATTAGAAGCTCGTTTAACTATTTCTTTGCTCTTACTAAAGTTTTCTACAGATTGAAAATTATCTCCGCAACTTCCTAACAAAACAGCAATCGGAATAACGACACTGATTAAAGATTTTCTTTTGAACATTTTTACTAACCCTCGCGCTATTGAGAAAATCACTCTTATTTCCTTCTAAACTCACCAGCCTTAGTTGTTTCCAAGGTATTTGGATAAATCTTCCATCACCTCATTGGTACGCGGTCAGTAATATTACTGTTGGCGATGAGTTATAGATTAAATTAGAAATTAATTTTTGGCAAGCAAATAATTTCAACCCATATTCCGCACTTCGTTTTGTAATATGCCAAACAGCTTAATACAAAGACTTAATCCACTCCCATTCCTGTGTCAAACCCTCTCTCAAAGAGACTTGCGGCTGATATCCCAGAATTTTCTGCGCTTTAGATACATCAGCAGCAGTGTGGCGGGCGTCTCCCATCGCCTTTTCTATGTGGTTTCTTTTGATAGGTTTCCCAACAATTTCTTCAATCGTATCTAAGACTTCTGCTAAAACCACCCTGCTACCACCACCGATATTAAAGATTTCTCCCACTGCTTCGGGTGCGATCGCTGCGGCTAAATTAGCGGCGATAATATCACTAACAAAGGTAAATTCTCGCGTTTGCTGGCCATCGCCGTAAATCGGAATCGCCTCATCCTGCAAAATTGATTTAAAGAACTTATGAAATGCCATATCTGGGCGCTGTTTGGGGCCATATACTGTAAAATATCGCAATGTCACACAGGGGACGCCAAAGTTTTTGTGATATAGTTCACACAAAAACTCCGATGCTAGCTTAGTAATGCCGTAAGGAGAAACTGGTTTAGGACAAATCCCTTCGTGCGTAGGTAATGTTTCTGCATCACCATATATACTAGATGAAGAGGCAAACACCAAACTTTTCAGGTGTTTAGCATCTTTAGCTCCTTCCAGCAAAACTTGTGTAGCGTTAATATTTCGTTCTGTATAACCTCGAAAAGCTTTACCCCAACTTGCTCTAACACCTGCTTGCGCCGCTTGATGGTAAACTACATCAACATCTTTTAGAAGTTTCTGCCAATCTAAAAACTGAATATCTCCTTCAATTAATGTAAAACTAGGTGACTGATGTAAGTGTGCAATATTCTTACGCTTTAACATCGGATCGTAGTAATCATTGAATTCATCAATCCCGATCACTTCTTCTCCTTGTTGCAGCAATGTTTCTGCAAGATGAGAACCAATAAATCCAGCCGCTCCAGTAACAATAATTTTAGCCATGTTCCCTATTTTTCGATATTTTCATTAATTTCCATATTCACAGGTTAATACTTGTAAGCAATAATCGTCATTACCTGAAGATGATTTTTTTACTCAATTATTTTAATGCTTAAAAAACCCATCATAAATACTTAAATATTGTACTTAAACCGCGTCCATCTTGAAAACTGTAGTTATTTCAGTATGAAAAGAAAGAACCCTCATCCCCCAGCCCCTTCTCCCAAATTTGGGAGAAGGGGAGCCGCAAAGTTGTCCCTCTCCCATCTTGGGAGAGGGATTTAGGGTGAGGGCAAAAACTACGGTTCTCAACATAGATGAGGTTTATATTGGAATCATTTCAGTATATTTATTTATGTTGCTATTGATAACAGTTATAATTGTACTAATTAACTAAATTGGATTTTAAGAATAAATACACTAAAAATTCAATATAGCGGTTCTGAGTTTAGTAGGTACATAACCCCACCGCCAACCCCCTAAGAGCAAGCTAGGAGCAGGCTATGATTTAGAAAAAGTATAGCTAGATTTCTTATTGCCCCTGCTCCTCAGCCTTTTTAGTCATGAAGGGGCTTGCATAAGTGTGAGAATTGATGAAAAAATTGATCCGCGAGAGTCAAATAGGACATTCTCGTTTTGCAAGGGACGCACGAGGAAATCAGTGAAAGTTTTAGTTGTAGGTAATGGGGGGCGCGAACACGCTCTGGCATGGAAACTGTTGCAATCTAAGCAAATTGAGCAAGTTATCTGTGTACCAGGGAATGGAGGTACAGCAAGTATGGAACGTTGCCATAACTTGCCCCTAGCAGTAGATGATTTTGAGGGTATGAGCCGATATGCTCTAGAACATGGCATAACTCTGGTGATAGTTGGGCCAGAAGTCCCCCTATCTAAGGGAATCACAGATTACCTCCAAGACAAAGGACTGATGGTATTTGGCCCAGTCAGAGCGGGAGCGCAGATTGAGGCGAGCAAAGCTTGGGCAAAAGCCCTGATGCAAGAAGCGGGAATTCCGACGGCACGGAGTGCGGTATTTACGGAGGCAGTAGCAGCAAAATCTTATATAAAAGCTACGGGAGCGCCAATTGTCGTCAAAGCTGATGGCTTGGCGGCTGGCAAGGGTGTAACGGTAGCTGAAACAGTTGAACAAGCAGAAAGTGCCGTTGATGCAATTTTTCAGGGACAATTTGGCAGTGCTGGTGAATTTGTCATTATTGAAGAATGTTTAATTGGGCAAGAGGTGTCAGTTTTAGCGTTAACCGATGGGCTAACAATTAGACCCTTGCTGCCAGCTCAAGACCATAAGCGGATTGGTGACGGCGATACGGGAGAAAATACTGGTGGGATGGGAGCATACAGCCCAGCACCCATCGCTACGCCAGAATTGATGGCACGCATTCAAACAGAAGTATTAGAAAGAGCGATCGCAACCTTACGAGCTAAAGGCATTGATTACCGAGGTGTACTATATGCTGGGTTAATGATTGCACCTGATGGCGACTTGAAGGTTTTGGAATTTAACTGTCGCTTTGGCGATCCCGAAACCCAGGTGATTTTGCCACTGTTAGCAACACCCCTAGAAGAGTTGATCCTAGCCTGTGTACAACAGCGATTAAGTGAATTGCCACCCATTGCTTGGAAAGGGGGAGCATCTGCCACTGTGGTTGCAGCTTCGGGTGGTTATCCCGGAGAATATCAGAAAGGCCAGGTCATTACTGGCATTGGCGAGGCAGAGGCAACAGGAGTAACTGTATTTCATGCAGGTACAAAATTGAACCAGCAACAAGAAGTAGTGACAGATGGGGGACGGGTATTAAATGTAACTGGAATTGGAGAAAATTTTGAGCAAGCGATCGCCCAAGCCTACGCAGGGATCAAATATATTCAGTTTGATGGGATATATTACCGGAGAGATATTGGGCATAGAGTTAGGAGTTATTCCTAATGCCCAATGCCCAATGCCCAATGCCCAATGCCCAATGCCCCATGCCCAATACCCAATGCCCCATTCCCTAACATGTTTGTCAAATTAACTGTTAATTTTTTAGTTGTTAGGCTTTATAACAAGTATTAACAACTTTATTTAAGATGCTAAGTCTGTTAAAAACAATTCAACATGCGATCGCTACTTGGTGGTCTGAGTTCACCCTCCAGACCAAACTACTGGCTGTGGCCACAATGGTAGTTTCATTGGTGATGAGTGGTCTGACCTTCTGGGCTGTGAATACAATTCAGCAGGATGCGCGGATGAATGACACCCGCTTCGGCCGTGACTTGGGGCTGCTACTTGCTGCCAACGTTGCCCCCCTAGTTGCTGACAATAATCTCACTGAGGTTGCCCAATTTTCTCAACGCTTCTACAGCAGCACCTCTAGTGTGCGTTATATGCTTTACGCCGATGAAAGCGGGGAAATCTTTTTTGGCATACCTTTTTGGGAAGCCGAGGTAGAAAACTCCCTCACCATTAAACGGCGAATCCAACTGCCAGAAGATTACCCTGGTAATGGGGAAAAGCCGATGGTGCGGCAACATACAACCCCAGATGGAACAATTACCGATGTATTTATTCCTCTGATCGTCAATAAAAAATACTTAGGTGTATTAGCGATCGGTATCAACCCCAATCAGACTGCTGTCATTTCCACCAATTTTACCCGCGATGTCACTATCGCCGTTTTTATCACGATTTGGGTAATGGTGATTTTGGCAGGAGTGATTAACGCTTTGACCATCACTAAGCCAATAAAAGAACTGCTAGTGGGGGTGAAGCAAATTGCTACCGGGAATTTCAAGCAGCGCATTGATTTACCTTTAGGAGGCGAACTAGGGGAGTTAATTTTAAGCTTTAATGAAATGGGAGAGCGATTAGAGCGCTATGAAGAACAGAATATTGAGGAACTGACCGCAGAAAAAGCCAAACTAGAAACCCTAGTTTCAACGATCGCAGATGGTGCTGTGTTGATTGATAACAACATGCAAGTGATTTTAGTCAACCCCACGGCGCGGCGAATTTTTGGCTGGGAAAACGCTAATGTGGTAGGCTGCAATGTCTTGGATCACTTGCCCCTAGCGGTACAAATGCAAATCACCAGTCCCTTGTACGAAATGGCAGCAGGCGAATGCGAAAGCGCCGAATTCCGAATTTTTATTAACGAACCCACCCCCCGGACGATCCGCATTCTCTTAACTACAGTACTCAACGTGCAAAGGGAAAGCATCAAAGGCATTGCAATTACTATCCAAGATATAACCCGTGAGGTGGAATTAAACGATGCAAAAAGCCAATTTATCAGCAACGTTTCTCACGAACTGCGAACGCCTCTATTCAACATCAAAACCTATATTGAAACCCTGCACGACTACGGCGAAGACTTAGCTTTACAAGAACGGCAAGAGTTTCTGCAAACAGTGAACCATGAAACCGATCGCCTAACCCGCCTAGTCAATGATGTTTTGGATTTGTCAAAACTCGAATCTGGTCGCAACTACAGCTTCGATGGCGTGGATTTAGCCCAAGCGATCGAGCAAACATTGCGTACTTACCAACTGAATGCAAAAGATAAAGGTGTTGAACTCCTTCAGGAAGTTGATCCTAGTTTACCCCTGGTAATGGGTAATTATGATCTGTTAGTACAAGTGTTTGGCAATCTGATTGGTAATGCCCTCAAATTCACCAAAGCCGGTGGTAAAGTAGCAATCCGCGCTTACCAACTAGATTTTAAGCCCAGTCACACTCAATCTCTTCCAGTACGGATTGAAATTTCCGATACTGGAATTGGCATCGCTATAGAAGATCAACACTCAATTTTTGAACGCTTCTTTCGCGTAGAAAACCGAGTTCACACCCTAGAAGGCACGGGTTTAGGTTTATCGATTGTCAGAAATATCATCGACAGACATCGTAGTAAAGTCCATTTGGTGAGTGAAGTCGGCATTGGCACCACTTTTTGGTTCGACTTAGCCCCCTTTGAAGAAAAAGCGCCACCGATACAAGTTGAAGCTATTGCGGAAGCATCCAAAATCACAACAGTTTGAAGGTTAGGAATTGGGAATTGGGAATTGTTTGTTAATTTTGACCTCTCTCCAAACCTCTCTCCTAAAAGGAGAGAGGCTTTGAATATTACTCCCCTTCCCTTGTAGGGAAGGGGTTGGGGGTTAGGTCTGTATTGGACTCAACCCAGAAGCGCTATATTCCCCACTCCCCACTCCCCACTAAACACAAATCAAGACCTTAATATAACGAACAACAAACAGACCACTAATAAACCCAAAAGTAACAGCAAAGCCTGATTGCGTTTTATCCAACTTTTCACAGTTATTGCAAAACCTTTAGTGTAACGCTGCTGTTCCAACTCTAACTTTGTCTCTTCAATATTTTGGTAGAGAGTACAATCTTTAGCGTAGGGACGCTGAGGAAAATTGCAAGTATCATCAGCGTGATAGGTGCAGGTGTCGCACAGATAACCGTCCCCAGTGGCGCGGTGCAATGGAATACCGGGATGACCGTAAGCTTTGAGTGTCGTCCGGCAATAGGGACAACTAATAGCTTGATTATCAACGAGTTGATGGCAGTGGGGACAAGATACAGTAGCCAAAACCTTTAGCGCAAATAGGTTGAGTAAACTCTTTGATTCTAGCCATTTCTAAAAATAATGGGGAAATACATACGTAGCCTGTTAATTTTGAATATAGCTAGCTCTTAAAATTGGTTATTTTATCAGCAAAAGTACTAATTTTATGATGATTTTTTATATGTTTCTAAGTGATTTATATCACTCAAAATAATTAAGGCTATGCCATAATCGAGCAAATATGAGTTTTGTGCTAACTCCAAGAATTATTTAGAGGTATAAAAATATTGCCTTTTAATCCTGATCTGTGTCGTAACGAAAGCGAAGTTGAAAGCAAACTCATAGTGCAATATTTGCTACCGCAGCTAGGTTATACTCCTGACACCTGGCATCAAGAAGTTGCCATTGGTAGCATCCGCTTAGATTTCTTAGCATTTGCCGCACAAGTGATTCCTTTTGTCTTAGATGCCAACTCACCTCTGAGTGTCGTCATGGAGGCAAAGCATCCCAAACAAAACTTAAATAATCATGTCCTCAGACTCAGGCATTATTTAACCAGCTTGAATGTGCGATATGGATTGCTGACTAATGGCAAAGAGATTAGAATTTATCAAAAATTACAATCCGATATTCAGTTAATATTTCAATGTTATGGGAAGGAAGTTGAGCCGAAATTAGAGAATATTAAAGGTTTAATTGGTAGAGAGAGTCTGAAAGAAAGACAGATGATAGATAAACCAGAAGTTCAAATAACTGAAAATAATTTAAATTTTGAAACAAAGAGGCAACATACAATGAAAACGATTGCAATCTACCACAATAAAGGCGGCGTTGGTAAGACTACTATTGCAGTTAACCTGGCAGCAGCATTACGTGAAAAAGGTAAAAGAGTACTTTTGATTGATATAGACTCTCAGGCAAATACTACTTTTGCGACAGGATTAATAAAATTTCAATTTGATGAAGATGACGATTTACGTGAGCAGAATATATCACATTTATTGGAATCAGGAGATTTCTATTTTATTCCAGAAATTATGCGTGAGTCTCATTTTTTTAATAATCCAGAGATAGATGTTGTTCCATCACATATTAACCTTATTGATAAGCAAGATAAACTAAATCAAATAGCAGTTAGCCGAAGTAGGCTTATTTCTAAACTCAAAATTGTAGAAAAGGATTATGATATTGTAGTTATCGATACTCCTCCGTCGAGAGATTATTATGCTGAAGTTGCCTTAATTGCTTCTGATTATTTGATTATTCCTTCAGATTTAAAACCATTTGCAAACCAAGGTTTACCAACAGTCAAAAATTTTCTGAAACAAATTAATGAATACAGAGTACTTATTGGGAAGCCACCCATAAACATAATAGGGGTTTTAGCTTCTAAAATTTCTACTAACGCTAAATTTTTACAGTACACTTTTCCAAGACAAAGAAGTGTTATATCTGAGCGCTATGACTTACCTTTGATGGAAGCAGTTATTTATGATAGAACCTCCCTTTCAGAATGCATGAATAATTCTATAATGGTAGGAGATTTAGAATACCCCGATCCAAAATCAGTTATCAAATATGCCAACTCGAAAACTAATGCTCAACAATCCGCTATGGAATTTGAGATGTTAGCTAAAGAAGTTTTACAAGAAATAGGAGTTAATTAATAATGAAATTTTATACTGTTGATGTCAAAAATATTACTTGTGATGTATCTCCATCCAATTTCTCAGATGATGCTTTAAGCAACCTCGCTGATATGATTATAGAAAGCGGGGGAATTATCAGACCATTAATTTTGAAAACTACAGGTTTAGAGACTTATGCAGTGGTTGATGGATACTTTGAATATTATGCTGCTGTTAGAGCAAGAGAAAAAAATCCTCGTCAATGTGAAATGGTCAATGCCTTTGTAATTTCCCCTAAGAACGAAGATGAAATATTTAAGCAAGTAGCTGCATTCAGGGAATTGGGTTCTGATGATAAACCAGAAGTTCAAACTCCAATTAAAAAAAATCATTCCGAATCGATTTCAGAAAATAATGATTTTAATTTGTTGGAAAAGCAAATTAATGATTTAAAGTCAGAACTGGCACAAGAAAGACAAGAAAGACAGAAACTATACGATACTATCAAGTTGATTGAAAGTCAGATACCCAAACAGATTACACCATTAGATGCATTTAATAGTCTAAGTTTACTAGAACTGACTTTCAGATTAAGAACTGCTGGTTTTACTGATAAAAAAGCTGTTCAGGTCGCTGAAAGTGTAGAAAAAGAACGTAAAAAGAAAGAGTTTGAATCTTTGAAAGATGTATTAGCAAGAGTAAAAATTGCCAGTGGCAAAAAACAGATTAAAGGTATCAGTGGCGATAAAATGGTAGATATTGTTGATAGCTGGTCACGCATCTTGTTTATTTAAAATTTAGTTACATCTGAATTGTAAGAATAATTCGGGGCTAATATGGATAGTCTGGAATCTAAAATTGTTGAAATCTTAAAACGTGGCACTCCTATAAGAGCAGTAAAAATTGCTGAAATGCTGGGAGTTGAAAGACGGGAAGTCAATCATTACTTATATTCTTAATTGAAGAATATGGTTGTCCAAGATAGTGAGTTTAAATGGTCATTGAAGACAAATGAAATAGGTAATAATCAGCGTATCCCAACTCAACCACGAACACCTCAAAACCAATCATCTAAACCTGGAACGCAAAATAACGGATACAGTTTTACCAAAAAAGAGATTCGACAAGATACTCCGATTCTCCCAAATCAATCATCACAACCCGTCAAACATGAAAAACTGGAGAAATTTTATCAACAAAATTTTCAACCAAGCTCTCAAACTCCATCCTCACAACCTATAAAGCAAACTAATCCCTATGAAGTTGTCAGGATAGAACTCGCTCAAGTATCTTCTGAGGAAAAAGTAAAAATTCTAGAAAATGCTTTTAGACAAGATAGATATGCAGAACTAGAAGATGAACAGATAAATGCTCTCCAATTAATTTTAGAAGAAGCTAGGCGAGAAGTAAATATAGCCAATAGGGCTTATACACAAGGAAAACTAAGCTTTTGGAAGACTAACTCTTTAGCGATCGCAATTATATCCATAGCCTTAACTCTTGGTACATTCTTCGTGATTAGTCAACTGAAATCTAACTCAAATTACCAACCTACCCCAACTATTCCACAAAATAGGTAGATTTACCAACCTCTTTACCGTTTTCCTCTAGGCTTTGAATTCTCCCCATTCCCTTGTAGGGAAGGGGGCTGGGGGGTTAGGTTTCATATCTAACCCCGCGCCTGTCGCAGTGCATTAAACGCCTTACCTCGCCACCCAACTGGTAACAGCGATAAACCTAAACCAGTCCAAGCTTTAGGAGTTGAAAAAGACTGTCCCGCCAAAACTAGCTCTCTACCTTTTTGCGTTTCACCCTTTTCAATTAAACGCAAACCTAATAATAATTGCGTTTCAGTTAGACGATTTTTCCTGATTGTCTCTATTTTTTCAGACTCAAATTTATAAGTTTCTAAATACCGCATTTTATCAAACAAATAAGGAATGGCTCGATTGATACCTTGTTGCTCTGCGTGTAAGCGATATTCCATCAATAATTCTGGTAAGTAATAACCCTTTTTTCCAGCCAAAGCCAGACGCACAAATAAATCATTATCTTCGCAATTTTGCAGATTTGGCTGCATATATCCTAACTCTTGCAATGTTTTACGGCGAAATAATGTCGCCCCAACTTGAAAGCTTTGGTGAATAAATACAACTTCCAACAAATTATCTACAACACCTGCGGGTAAATTCTTCCTACCCCAACGATGAGAATTTTCTTGAGTTTTTGCCTCATCTCGGATATTGTTAATATCAATTATCCAATGGTCTGTACCAACAAAATCAATGCTATAATCTTGATCAATAATAGCTGCGGTACTTGCCAGAAAACCGGGTGTTAGCCGATCATCATCATCAAATTTAATAAAATATTCACCACTGGCAGCATCAAAGCCAGAGCGCATATTATTACTTTTACCAATATTTTGCAGATGACGGATATATTTAATCCGGTGGTCTGTGTACTGTGATATTAACTCAGGTGTGCGATCGCTAGAACCGTCATCACAAACAATTAGCTCAAAGTCTTGCTCAGACTGATTGAGTACACTGTCAATAGCATAAGGAAGGAGATGAACACGATTAAAAGTAGGAATGCAAATAGTAATTTTAGGCATATTATATACTATTATAGAAAATTTATTTATATTAATTGCTAATTTAATCCACCGCCAATAAAATATAGCTTTATTGGCGAAATGCTGATGATCTCGGACGAGTTCTTCAGCTTGGGGCGCGGATTGAGCCAGGAGCATCTGGGTAATAACTTTAGAGACTTGCCAAACAAATGGCGAGTCTCTTCATAAACTGCTAGAAGTACTAATAAGCCTAACTATTGAACAACTGCCTTCTTGAAAATAATCTCAGCAACCCAGCAGTTCCAACACCCCAAGCACCATTAACTAATAAACCTGTCACTATTCCCACAAGTTTCCAGCCTCCAGCGATGGGCTGACCCTTGAGTGGCGCTACCACAAACCAAGCCACTAGCGTCGGGACAATTGCACCAAATACCAATGCAGCTAACCAATAGCTTTTATTATGTCGAAAACGAGGCGCGATTGCTACCCAAATTAGTCCCCAAATTCCTCCCCAGAATGCGCTTGACCAAATTTGCGGGATTCCGAATGGTTGTGTCGGTGCAGTTGCATAGGGGGCGCGAGGCGCGAAATTCACTGCATGTAGCAGCGCCAACATTCCTTGGTGAAATAGCAAAACAGATACAAAGCCTGCAATAAATGCTAATGCGAATCGAGATAAGGCAGCTTTTTGAGTCATTGCTTGTACGAAAACCTCTAGAGCTTGCTTCTTAGAGTTGTCTATGATAGTTTGCTAACTAGCATAATTACAATAACTCTATCAATTTACGGTATTTTGTTGAATACTATAGTCTAAGGAGTCTGGAGTTAAGAGTATCTAGGTACTCTACCAAATATATGACAAATAGAAAAGCCAGTTTTATCGATTGAGAAATCGATGCCTCTGAATTTTTAAATTCATCTAGAACATTTTTGATCAACGAAGCACCTGCTGCGATCGCTTTGGCTTCAGTTGGAGCAACATAAGAAAAGTTTCCTAAACCACTGACAACTTTACCTTTCAAGATTTTCATATATATTTATTTTTGTAAATAGGTTGGTGAATTTTAATTACTATTAATATCGATTGAACATAAATTGTATTCAGTAGCGATCGTCAAAACTGTTGTCTCTTGAGTAATTTTGGTAGGGAGTCACGCAGAAATAACTTACCTTCAAAAATCATCGCTTACAGCCTTATTGATAAATGAGAGGGGAGTGGCAATGATACCGCACACAAAAATATCTACGCAGGTTTCGATATAATCCTCACAGCTATAGCTGCCTTGATTGAAATTTGCACTACGGCATAGCATTCCAGCTAATAACATTCCTTTAAACATATCAACTGCTGGAAATAGCTCAATGTCTGCTCTAACAGTGCCTCGTCTCTGACTCGATTGCAGGTAAGCTACCAGTTTTTCGCCTAAAGGTTTAGCAGCTTCTTGAATAACTTGTTTCGCTGCATCAGGATGACGTTTGGCTTCTCCAATAAAGGTACGAATTAAGTCTTCTTGTGCCTCTAGCATAGTATTGTAAAGATGGGCATACTGTATTAAATCAATTTTTAGATCCTGTGTCCACGCTTGGGGATGTGCAAGGGCTTCTGTCTGGAGTGCCAAGGCATTTTTGATTACTGCTCCCAAAAGTTGTTCTTTGCTAGCAAAGTGGCGAAATAAAGTCACCTCATTCACACCAGCAACACGAGCTATTTCACGGGTAGTTGCTCCTTGAACACCTAAACTGGCAAATACCTGCGATGCGGCTTCTATCAAACGTGTACGGGTGAGAGTTGATGAACGGATGGTTTTATGCATTTATGCTGGCAAGTACTTACACCAACTTACATCATAGGTTATGTGGAAAAAGCTGTCGCAGCTTGAAGAAAAATAATCTTGATACCAGCATTTTTAAAGTTATTGAAAATCTTATATTGACTCAAATTTATTTCGGTGCAATAGCTAATATTTTACTCATTTTAGTAACTGGGACAATTACTCCACTTCTTAAATAATGAGGTACTCTTTGGATGGCAATAAATCCCAGTCGTAAATAAAACCCTTCGGCATAGAGGCTAGCAGTTGTAATTACCTTATTTATGCCTTGATTAGTTGCTTCATCGCAAAAATGTTGAACTAAAGCACGCCCGATACCCTTACCTTGATATTTAGGATGGACATACAGCCCGATGAGTTCATCAACAATAAAACTAGCAAAACCTATAACAACATCTCCCTCGATCGCAACCGAGAAAGTTTCGATTTTCATACTCTTCAAGATATATGAACCATCAGGTTTGTCGCGGTTATTACGCCAAGCTAAAAGTTCTTTTCGGGTGTAGAAAGTTACAGGCAGAGCTTTGATGGCAGCAATATGAATTGCACTCAGCACCCACGCATCTGTTTCTTGGGCAGGCCGAAGAGATATTTCGTTAGCGCTCATAGGTTCAGGGCTGGTATTTAGATTACATGCCTGTTTAACTTTTTAGTATGTTATGAGAAATTTTAGTTGCGTAGCCGTGCCCGTCGGAGACATCGCAACACATCAATTAGCCAAATTCTCTACTGCTTTACTGATCTTAGCAGTTTGCAATTGAGTCACAACTCGCTGGACAATTTGCCGTCTGATTCCCTAAAAATTTTGGCTCGCATCTATAACGCAAGCAAGTACAGCCGCAGGGTAAGTTTGGGGATAATCACTCACCGCCCCCTGTAATTCGATCGATGACAACTCCTAAACTATAAGCTACGGTAATTTCATACGCAAAACCTATAATAAGTTCTAAAAACCCTTAAGTCTATCGGTAAACCGTATATTATGAGTAAAGCAATAAAATAACCAGCTTCAAAATCTGTTTTTTGAAGTAATCAAGCAATATATTTTGATATTTGGCTAATTTTGCGGTGCTTATTTGAATATCTTCTTAAAGCTTGCTGATTCGACTATTTATCAAGCTCGAAGCCATTAAAAATTGAAAAGGAGTGAATGTGATCAACGCCATACAGATTAACGAAAACTTGACAACAACAGGACAAGTTATACCAAAACAGCTTGAGCAAGCTATCCAAGAAGGTTTTAAGTCCGTTTTAAATTTGCGATCGCCTGATGAGCTAGGATTTTCCAAGGATGAGCAAAGAGTAGCGGAAGCATTGGGGCTGCATTATACGAATGTTCCACTCAAGGTGGATTTAAAAAATTTAAATGAAGAGGCTATTACGAAAATTCTCAGGACACTCGAAGAAATTCCTAAACCAGCAGTTGTGCATTGTGCAGCCGGGATGCGATCGACTGGAATTGCGCTCTTAAGTATCGCTATCCAGGAAGGATTAACAGCAGAAGAAACCTTAGCAAGAGCTAAGAATCTGGGTTTTGGATTCTTTGAACACGCTGGAGTTAGTCCCCGGCTGAAGCAATTATTTGTGGACTACGTTAGCAAACACGCGAAAGTAGTTGTGCCTACTTGCTGAAATATTTGTACTCAGCTAACAATAACGTGAGTTTGAAAAACCTCTCCCTGCCTTGAACTAAAATTCAAGTCTGTCCCTCTCCGACTCGGAGAGGGACGGTTTTGCGTAGTAAAATCTCTTAGGAACGTGGATTAAATAAAATGTAAAACTTCATCCTGTCTCTAGCTTCCCTCTCCTTTATAAGGAGAGGGATTGAGGGTGAGGTAAGCCAGGGATATAAATTGTATGTTATTTAATTCTTATTCCTTAGAGATTTCTTTTACCCAGGTATAATTCGCGCAACCCAGCAGTGGATGAGCCAACGTACAAATTCAAGGCGATCGCCCCATAATACCTGGTGGTTAAAAGCTTTTGGTTGAAGGGTGTGAGGGTGCGATCGCCTTTAGTATAGCCATCAAGCTATAGGAAGAATAAGCACTTCCCAGAAAATCTAAAAATCTTATCTAAGACTATTGGATTATTGAAAAATAAGCGTTACACTATTTCCATGAACCTTAGCCAAGGTTTTTGGGAATTAATTCATGTCAAAAATTATATATGATGTTATCCAGCGTTTTGAGGTAGAAAACGGCGTTCCCCGTTTGGTTTCAACAAATATCCAGGTGATTGAAGGTGGAGAAGATTTGCTGTCTTTGGCTACCAGTCTGCTGGATAAACTTGGTTTTTATGACAAGTTTGAGGAAAAACGCACATCTCAATACATAGGATATAAACTGAAAAATCCTGGAAAAGGAGCTAAACGTTATCAGCTTATTTTGGCTCAAAGAAAAGAAGGTTTATCCATTTCTATTTCTCAGGAGAGATTAGAGCCATATTTGCTAAAGCTAAACTTTTCAATCAATTTTTTCACAAAAATACCTGAATTGAAAAATGTAGTAACAATGTTTCAAGAAATATCAAAATTTTATTGGATCAGACCTAGCCAAAAAAACGTTTTTTTTGATTTAAGTAAAGAATATGGAGAAACTTTTAAAAGCCAAATCGTCGGAGATTTTGAATTAAATTTTGATGGTATAGCTTATAGGGAAGCCAAAAATTCTTATACTGATTCTAAAATTCAGAATATTAATGATATGGAAATAATTGATATAATCCAAAAAAAATATATCAGTAAGCATCCACTTTCAAACTCTTTGGATAATAGTGACTGTTGCTTAAAAATTGGTAAGGCGACATAGGTAAAGACAAGCTTTTTAATTATGCATATCAGGTAATTATAAACTCAAGAGAAGTTTTAGAAGAATATCTTACTTATTTTGCAAAAATACTCATGGAGCAACAATAATGTCTGTCAAAGTCAAAAGGCTAGTTAATGCATACGAAGAAAGGATGCTAGAGTTTTTGCAAACTTGTGTAGATGATAGTTATAAAATTCATACACAGGTTAGCTTATCCCAATTTTGCGAACTAGACGATAGCATTGATTGGGAACTAAAAAGATTTTTCTTTAGCTCTAATGTGGATGCTTTAATAACAAACCATGACTATAAACCTTGTTTGGTTGTAGATTTTCAGTCTTCATATCATGACTCAGATGAAGCAAAAGTGCGCGATCGCAAAAAAGCAACTTTACTCGCTCTGGCATCGATTCCCTTACTTTATTCACGGGTGAAAGACTTTGGATTATTATATCTTTACTCTCAATCTGAAGAAGTAGTATGTAATCTATTTACAGGAAAACGGCGAGAAAATGCCCAAGCCCTGATTAGAAAGTATTGCGAACAATCTTTTTCTTCTGATGTTCGAGTTACAGCTTGATAAATTTTTAACACCCTTGCCCCCAGATATAACGAAGGTGGTACACTACATCAATGCTAGGGGTGCCTATATAACCAGGCTGAGATCACACCCTTAACACCTGAGTCTGGGTAATACCAGCGGAGGGAAGCTGTTTATTGAGGAATTACAATATGCGGACAGAATGGGTTGCTAAACGACGTGGGCAGGGTAATGTATCTCAAATGCACTACGCCCGCCAAGGTGTTATCACCGAAGAAATGCACTACGTCGCCCAACGCGAAAATCTCCCGGCTGATCTCATTCGTGACGAAGTGGCGCGGGGACGAATGATTATCCCTGCTAATATTAATCACACTAATTTAGAGCCGATGGCTATTGGCATCGCCTCTAAATGTAAAGTAAATGCTAATATCGGCGCTTCTCCCAACTCTTCTAATCTTCAGGAAGAAGTGGATAAGCTGAACTTGGCGGTGAAATATGGTGCTGATACCGTGATGGATTTGTCCACAGGTGGCGGTAACTTGGATGAAATTCGTACCGCCATCATCAAGGCTTCACCTGTTCCCATTGGTACAGTGCCAGTTTACCAAGCTTTAGAAAGTGTCCACGGCACAATCGAAAACCTGACTGCTGATGATTTTCTCCATATCATCGAAAAGCACGCCCAGCAAGGGGTAGACTATCAAACTATCCACGCAGGGATTTTGATTGAGCATTTGCCCTTGGTGAGAAACCGCATCACTGGTATTGTCTCTCGTGGCGGCGGTATTTTGGCACGGTGGATGTTGCATCACCACAAACAAAACCCGCTTTATACCCACTTCCAAGATATTATTGAGATTTTCAAAAGGTATGATGTCTCCTTCAGTTTAGGAGATTCCCTACGTCCTGGCTGTACTCATGATGCCTCAGATGAAGCACAATTAGCTGAATTGAAAACCCTTGGACAGCTTACTCGCAAAGCCTGGGAAGATGATGTACAGGTGATGGTGGAAGGGCCTGGACACGTCCCAATGGATCAAATTGAGTTCAATGTCCGTAAGCAAATGGAAGAGTGTTCTGAAGCACCTTTCTATGTTTTAGGGCCATTAGTGACAGACATTGCTCCCGGTTATGACCATATCACTTCAGCTATTGGAGCAGCAATGGCTGGATGGTACGGTACTGCGATGCTGTGCTATGTAACACCTAAAGAACATTTGGGTCTACCAAATGCCGAAGATGTGCGAAATGGGTTGATTGCCTACAAAATAGCAGCTCATGCGGCTGATATTGCTAGACATCGCCCTGGTGCAAGAGATAGAGATGATGAACTTTCTAAGGCGCGTTACAACTTCGATTGGAACCGTCAGTTTGAATTATCACTCGATCCAGAAAGAGCTAAGGAATACCACGATGAAACTCTGCCAGCAGATATCTATAAAACTGCTGAGTTTTGTTCGATGTGTGGGCCTAAGTTCTGCCCAATGCAAACTAAGGTTGATGCTGATGCGCTGACAGAATTAGAGAAGTTCTTGGCGAAAGAGGCTGTGACTCAAAGTTAGCAGATTGTCATATCGAGTCCGTTTAAATACCTATTGGGCTTTCAGATGGATCAGATATGGCATAGAACACCCTGTAGGGGCAATTCATGAATTGCCCCTACGACAGATGTGGTTTTTAAAATCACACCTATTTGGTATTTTCTGGGTAGAGCGATCGCTCTACCCAGTCTACAATTATCCTTAACCCAATACGCTTGGCTTACAGCTATTTTCAGGTAAATAGACCACGCAGTAAGGGCACAGCATTGCTGTGCCCCTACGATAGATGTGGTTCAAATACTTGAATTCTGCTTTAAAATCCAATTTCAATGGTCAAGCTGCGAATCTTTCCTGTATCTGCGTCAGCTTTATCTGCAACTTCAAGAGTCCAGGTTCCTTGGGGACTTTTACCTTTAAAGGCAGCAAGTTTAAGAGTATTTATCTCGTTGTATGTTGTTTTAATTTTATCAGTAGCTCCGCCCTGGCGATCGTGCAGAATTACAGGAAGTACGCCTATTTGCACTGGGGGAAAAAGAGTAACTACAAGATCCCCAATAAAAGTATGCTCGATGTCTACATTAACTTTGATGGATTTCACGAGGCCGGTAGTAGCGATCGCCAACGACAATGTTGATGTTTGTAAGTCGTTAATTGGGATATCTTGCACTGCTTGGAATCTGCTGATAGGTGATGTTTCAGGTGGCTTGGCCAATTCTACAGCTTTCAGAGCATTCATTCGACCGTAACCGTAGAAGGGACTACGACCATTAGTATCATATTTACCTCCAGCTTGATCGATGCGATCGCAAGAGCGTTTAATAATATCTCGCACTTCGTCCCAACGCAGATTTGGGTTTCTAGCAATAATTAGAGCTGCAACACCAGCCGCACCTGGACAAGCACTAGAAGTTCCGCCGAATTGGTTCGTGTAGTTGCCTGGGGCGTCACCCAGATTCCGATTACCCGAATTATAGCCAAGTACACCAGAGCGATCGCTTGTCCAAATTCCAGGGGTTTGAGAACTATCGCCATTGTTGCTGGGGAAGGCACACCAGACCGCCTGACCAAAGTCACTGTAAGCGCTTCTCGTGCCATAGTCGTTACAAGCTGCCACAGCAATCACTTTTTGGTAGCTGGCGTAGCCATCATTATCGACGCTTTCGTTACCATTGCCAGCCGCAAATAAAATTACACAGCCTTTGCCGTTGCGTCCCTTATTAATTGCAAAGTCCATAGCAAGGCGTGTGGAATCAGGCAGAGGTACTTTCTGGTTATGTACAGGATCGTTTTGCTCAAACCAAACACCATCTGCGGGCCCCCAGCTACAAGAGATTATATCAGCACCATTTTGAGCCGCCCAAACAAAAGCATCTGCTTCATCCTGCGACCCCAGCGCCGAAGCTAAACGAATCGGCATCAGCTTTGCACCTGGTGCCACACCAGATGCACCAAAGTTGCCGTTTCCACAAGCTACTCCTGCACAGCTTGTCCCGTGGTTATTGTCATTTCCCGGTCTGGGATTGTCACTTTTACGTGTGACATCACGCGGGGCAACAATTTTTCCAGAGGAACGGAACTCTTCATGATCGAGATCCACACCGTCGTCAATAATTGCAATAATCGTCCCAGTGCCATTACTCAACTTCCAAGCTGCCTCAACGTTGGCATGGGCGTTAATTACCTTACCATTAATTGTTGTTTGCTTTAAATGCCACTGCTGCGGGAAAACCTGACGTTGGCGTGATTCACGCACTAGTTCAGGGTGGCACAGATCAACTGATTCTTCATTCAAAAGTCTTTCGGCGATGTCAAAGATAGCTATACCAGTATTTGCAGATGCACTGACAAAGTAAGCATTTGGTGCATATTCAAGTTGGCGTTTAATTGTTAAGTCGTAACGTCTTACGACCTCTTGGCAGACCGTTAACTCTTCTTCGCTATTGAATTTAAGGAAGAGGTTTTCGGTGTAAATTATAGGTTGTTGGGATACTGGATCGATAAGAACACGTCCGGCAAATTGGACTTCAGGCTCTTGGTTGAGAATTACACGGGCGCGATCGCGCAAAGCGACGCCTTCAGTCGGAACTTTCGTTCGCAAAATTTCTACACCCGCTTGCCGAAACCGTGTTGCTAACTCGAATTCATTAAGGATGCTGCGAGCTGTTAGTGATACTGGTGCGACTTCAAAGGGTCTTGCACCAACAAGAGCGCTGCGGTTTTCGGTACGCACTACAACGTGTTCGTCACTGATAGCAAGTTCATATTGTTGACCGTTCTGCCCACCATAGCGAACTTGAACCATAATTTTATCTCCTGGGATATTTGAAATATTGGTTTACGAATTTTCATTATCAATAAAGGTGTATAGCTTGCATTGCAATGAAAGATTTGTATTCCATACCACTGAAAAACGCTATAACATCATTAGAACTTAAGAAAAATGTTTTATTTCCCGCCTGAGTCTTTTCTACAGGTGTACTCTTTACCCCTGATTCCTGAAGTGAGATTTCAAAAAGACTACTTTTCTGAGTATCCTGAACAAATTCGCGTTGGCAGCGAACGCACTGCTGTATCTTACACTCGTAAGCCTGGGTACTATGCAATACATTACAATCAACCCAAGATCGTGGCACTAGGAGCAGCCTTACAACTTAACGATGGTAAAATAGCAGTTTTTCCAGGCGAACCCAATCAATCAGAACAGGGGGCACTCAGTCCAGTTTACACACTACAACCAAATAGTTCCGTAGCAGTACCAACTGGACTGGTTTTCATCCGCTTTGCTGAAGGCGTTAATGTAGAGTCGCAGCGCGAGGTAATTAATCGAGCCGGTTACGAAGTAGCGCAAAAGCTTCTCTATGCACCTCACACCGCTTGGTTGCGTGCCCAATCAGGTAATATTGCTGATGCGATCGCTAGGATTCCTCAGTTAGAAGCGATACCTAAAGTTGAGAATATCGAACTTCAAATGCTTATGGAAAGAGGTTTGAGGCTAGAGCAAGAAAACCCAGATACACCAAGCGGTTTCCAATCCAAAATCTAAAATCCAAAATCCAAAATCCAAAATGGTATAACCTTTTGCACTCCCCAGTAGTCAAAAGCGATCGCATTGGTCACAATTGCGAGAAACTGAAAGTAGATTAATTAGGAAAGGAGAACCTAATGAGCTGGACTAAAGTTCTTGCAGTCGAAGCACTTTCCCCAGGTACGCGACAAGTGGTGAAAGTTGGCAACCGGAAAATTCTGGTTTTGAACCACGAAAATCAGCTTTATGCAGTAGATAACAACTGTCCCCACTTAAAATTACCGTTGAAAAGTGGGAAAATCACTGAAGATGGAGCAATAGTTTGTACGTTCCATCGTAGTGCTTTTGACCTGCGGACTGGTGAGGTACAAGACTGGTGTTCCTGGCCACCTGGTGTAGGTAAGGTACTCTCGATGGTTTCGCCACCAAAAGCATTGCCAGTATTTCCTATTCGTGTAGAAGAAGGTAGTATTTGGGTTGATGTTCAAGAGGAATAGCGCCCTCTCCCTGAATTTCTTGCAATATTAGGACTTACGCAAAAACCCTCTCAAACTCTCATTCCTCCGTGACCTCTGTGGTTCTAACCCCCTTAAAATGGGGGTTTAGAGGGATCTATTATCTATAATCTTGCTTTTGAATACTTCCCAAACGAGCAGCATCACGAATATTGTAGTCGGGTCGAGTAAAGCGATTTAGCTGCATCTCAAAAAAATCTCGATTGGCTTGTAAATGCTTGGGATTTGGGTCATCTAATGGATATAAAAGTGCAGTTCTTAAGGCTTGAATTACCGCAGAAGTTACACAGTACATTGACCGTTGAAAACTAACTCCCAACTGAATCAACATATCTTCTTCACCCCGGCAATGTTGGCTGTAGTAATCAACAAGATATGGGGGCAAAAAATGCAACATATCTTGCATTAATAATGTGGGGGGAATGCCAGCAGTACCCACTGGAAATACATCAGCGTAAAGAATACCATAGTGAAAGTCTTTCTGGTCTGGCGGTACTTGACGCGCTTGAGCATTATAAGATTTTGTCCCCCGGAAGGGTGCGGTGCGGTAGAAAACAGCTTCTACATAAGGTAATGCTGCTTCATATAGCCACATGAAACCCTTTGATTTGGGCACAATTTCGTAGCATTCACCACGAATATAAACATGATGGTAAATGGGACGACCTGCGATCGCAAATATACCATTAACTAAAAAGCTCATCGCCTCTGGGACGCTGCTAATCTTGCCTTCGTCATAGAGGTCGGACATTTCAAAGAACACCGGGGCCATGACTTCCCAGAATAAGCCCAGGTTAGCGTAGTATGACATCTGGCGGCACTGTTCTAAAAACATATCGGGGAACAGCTTGTAAAGTCCCAGCATTACGGGGTTCCCTTGGAAGTAAGCTTTAATTGCTCGGTCAGCGTTGGCTTTGTATTCTTCGGAATCTAGGTAAGGGTCAAATTGTCCACCCATCCCTCTGTGCCACAACATCGCCCGCATACAAGCTTCAGCAAATTCCATGTTAATGCGATCGTGGAACAAGTGGTGCAACAACTTCGGCATTTTGAAAGTTTCACCCTTCTCAATAAATGCCAAAAGTTCTGGATGTGCAGTAGCTTCGCCGCGCCAAATTCGTAAATCGGCATCATCGCCAGCATAATGATTATGCCGTTCTAAATACTCTTTCGGCAAGAAGTATTTAAAGAAGGGAAGCGGGTTTAAAAATTCGCGTTCAGCAATATAAAGTAGGTCACGCCAGTAAAAATCCATCGGCACAGCATAAGCTTTATATAAACCGATGATTTGCATCAAATTTTCTGGAGTATCGGGTAACATTGCACCGCCTGCTTCTAAGCGGTGAATTACTTCAGCAAATTCGTGATTAGAAGGAGGTAATTTAATTGCTGTTTTAATTGCTGTCATGGTAATTAGAAATTGGTAGAGACGCGATTTATTGCGTGTAGGGGGATAGGTTTTGAGACGCGATTTATTGCGTGTCGGGGGATAGATTTTGAGACGCGATAAATCGCCGTCTCTACAAGTGTTTTGATGTATTTTCTATTTCAACGCGACTTCAGAGATTACGGTTTTTTCTAAGGAGGGAATTGCAGCCACCATTGTTGTAGTCGTGGATTCGCTCCAACGCACTAACCAAGTGGGTTGTACTCCCAAAAAGATGATAAAAGCTGCCAAAATTAAAGCTGGTATTTTCTCAGACCAAAGAACTTTAGGATAGTAGGCGAAGTTATCGAGTTTGCCAAAACAAGTGCGGTTGAGGAGGATGACGAAATAAACTGCGGTTAATCCACTAGCTACTACGCACAAAATTGTCGGAATGGGAAAGATAGAGAAACTACCTTGAAAGACGATAAATTCGGCGATGAATCCTGTTAAACCGGGAATACCTGCACTAGCCATTCCACTTAAAACTAGTAAAGCGCTAATTAGGGGTAAACCTCGGATGGGACTCATCAAACCATTGAGTTTATCTAATTCACGGGTGCCAACTTTGGCTTCTACAACTCCCACCAAGTGAAAGAGAATTGCCAGGATGATACCGTGGCTAAACATTTGGGCGACTGCACCCACAAGTGCTAAGGGAGTACTAGCAGCACCAGCTAGCAAGATATAACCCATGTGACCGACGGAACTGTATGCTACCATGCGCTTGATATCTTTTTGAGCGATCGCAATTACTGCTCCATAGATAGCGCTGACTGCTCCCCAAATTGCCAGATTCGGTGCAATAATACTCCAAGCATGAGGAAACATACCCAACCCAAACCGCAGCAGTCCATAGGTTCCCAGCTTTGCTAACACGCCACCGAGAAGAATGGCAATTGGTGCTGAAGCCTCAACGTAAGCATCAGGTAGCCAAGTATGGAAGGGAACTAAGGGAATTTTAATGCCAAAACCTAACACTATTCCTGCTAGTAAAAGGATTTGTTTTGCTGTTGAGAGGTTTTCTGTAGAGAATGCATCAAAAGCAAAATTTGTAGAACCACTCAGCCACACCATACCCAAGAATGTCGCCAGAATTAATGCTCCTGAAACAGCAGTATAAATCAGGAATTTGATCCCAGCATAACCCCGTTTTTCCCCTCCCCAAATGGAAATTAGTAAGTAAAAGGGGATTAATTCTAGTTCGTAGAATAGGAAGAATAGCAGCAAATTCTCCGCTAGAAAAGCACCTGCAACCCCTCCACTCACTAATAAAATCATCGAGTAGAACAGCCGAGGGCGTTCAGTTTCTTTGCTGCTACTGTAAATAGAAATCCAGGTGAGTAAGCTATTTAACACCAACATCAATATAGAAAGCCCATCGACACCGATTTGATAGCTCAAGCCAAGGGTTTCATTCCAGGGCAAATACTCTTTAAATTGCATCCCTGGATTGCTAATATCAAATTTTAGCAGGATAAACAAGTTCCAAAATAAGACTATCCCAGCCAAAATTAATGCTGTTAAACGAATGCGATGCTTAGGGAAACTTACAGGTAATATTGCTATGAGAGCGGCGGCTAATATAGGGAGCCAAATCAAAACACTTAACATGATAATTTGGGATTTTACAAAATGGGTAATTTCCTCGTTCCCAGTCTCCGA
>Ga0105048_10001007_pt1 | contig 45428 bp, 31 predicted proteins | sample MAT05_FD_78382 | JGI IMG/M metagenome (GOLD analysis project Ga0105048, IMG submission 78382) | Freshwater microbial communities from Lake Fryxell liftoff mats and glacier meltwater in Antarctica - MAT-05 | ecosystem: Environmental > Aquatic > Freshwater > Ice > Liftoff microbial mat | place...
CACCCATCTGTTGCAGGTGAGCGGCAGTGTGGGCAGCAGCGGCGCTCCGCTGGCGGTCATGGACATCGGCGCGGCACAGGACCTGCTGGACCAAACCGGAAAACTCTCGCGCATCGATCTGCAACTGCAAAGCGGACTCGATCCGGTTGCAGTGGCAGATCGGCTTCGCGCCGACCCCCGCTGGCCCGCCGGCCTGATGGTGCAGCCCCCGGCTGACGCCGCCAGCAGTGTCAGCAACCTGTCGCGCGCCTACCGGGTCAACCTCACGGTGCTGGCCCTGGTGGCACTGTTCACCGGTGCATTCCTGGTGTTCTCGGTACTGGCGCTGAGCGTGCGCAAACGCGCACAACAATTCGCCTTGCTCGGCGTACTGGGCTTGCCGGCGCGCGACCGACTGCGCCTGGTGCTGGCGGAATCGCTGGTGCTCGGTCTGGTGGGCAGCCTGCTGGGCGTACTGCTCGGCACGGCACTGGCGTGGCTGGCGCTGCGCTGGCTCGGCGGCGACCTGGGCGGTGGCTATTTCAAGGGCGTCGCGCCCCGCTTGCAATGGAGCGCCGGCGCGGCGCTCGGGTATGGCCTGCTGGGCGTGTTCGCGGCCATTGTGGGCGCCTGGGTGCCAGCGGCATCGGCTGCCCGACTGCCACCGGCTCCCACGCTCAAAGGTGTGGGATTACCCGCGCACGGGCAAAACCATCCATGGCTGGCGCTGGGCTTGTTGCTGACCAGTGTTTTGCTTGCGCTGGCCCCGGCTCTTTGGGGCATGGCACTGGCGGCCTATCTGGCCATTGCGCTGCTGCTGATCGGCGGCATCAGCGCCCTGCCGTCCTGGATCGCGCTGCTGTACGACCGCCTGGCCCCGATGGTCGGGCATCACCTGCTGTTGATGCTGGCAATCGAACGCGCCCGGCGCGTGCGCGGGAGCGCGGCGGTGGCCATCAGTGGCGTGGTGGCCTCATTGAGCCTGGCAGTTGCGCTGACGGTGATGGTGGCCAGCTTCCGGCACTCGGTGCAGGATTGGCTCGACGTGGTGTTGCCAGCCGATCTGTACCTGCGCCAGGGCGCTGGCTTCGAGGGCCCCGGTTTTGCGCCTGATCTGGTTGAAGCCGTGCGCAAACTGCCCGGTGTGCGTCGGGTCGCCCCGTCGCGCTCGCAAAGCCTGAACCTCGCCTCGGGTCAGCCGGCAGTGGCACTGCTGGCACGCCCGCTGTCTGACCCGGCGCGCGCACTGGCGCTGGTCGGGCTGCTGCAAACCCCGCCTACGGGCGCAGTCGCAATCTACGTCAGCGAGCCGATGAGTGCCTTGTACGGTCTGCAGGTCGGCGCATCCTATGACGCACTGGCCGACGTGCTGACGCCGGTGGACAACACGACCAGCCCGACGCGCCCACGTTTCGTCGTCGCCGGCGTCTGGCGCGACTATGCGCGCCAGTTTGGGGCCATCGCAATCGACCTGGACGACTATGTGCGGCTGACTGGTGACCGGCAGGTCAATGATCTGGCCTTGTCTCTGGCGCCCGGCACCGACGCAGAGGCGCTGCAACGCGACCTTCGTGCGCTGATCGAGCGCATGCAGGGACCGATGCTGCTGGAGATGGCCAGTTCCGGTGAACTGCGCGCCACCTCGCTGCGTATTTTTGACCGCAGTTTCGCCGTCACTTACTGGCTGCAGGCGGTGGCAATCGCGATCGGACTGTTTGGCGTGGCGGCCAACTTCAGCGCCCAGGTGCTGGCCAGGCGCAAGGAGTTCGGCTTGCTGGTCCACCTGGGCCTGACGCAGCGCCAGTTGCTGACCCTGGTCGCGCTCGAAGGCCTAGCCTGGACCGCCATCGGCGCGCTGGCCGGTCTGTTGCTGGGTCTGGGCGTCAGCGTCATCCTGGTGCATGTCGTGAACCCGCAGAGCTTTCACTGGAGCATGGACCTGCTGCTACCGTGGCCGCAGTTGCTGGCATTGTGCGCCGCCACGGTTCTGGCTGGAACCGCCACCGCCTGGCTCGGTGCCCGTGCCGCAGCCCGGCACGACGTGGTGCTGGCGGTCAAGGAGGACTGGTAAATTCAGGCGCAGCCACAGCCGCCGTTCGATGAATGGATGGGTGACATCCGCAGGAAACCTTATTGCGTGATGGCCACCAGCACGCTGCAATGCGCATGCTCGATCAGGGCGCCGGAACTCGATCCGCGCCACCAGCGCGCCGCAAGGCTGTCCAGGTGCTTGTGGCCGACCACGATCAGGTCGGCCTCGACCTTCTTCGCATAACCCGTGATCTCGCTGATGGTCTCGCCCACCAACACCTCGCCATTGGCCGCGAACCCGGCTGTGAACAACACCTGCAGGCCCTGCTCCAGGATCTTCTTGTAGTTTTCCTTTTCGCGCTCTGTGATCTGCGGGTCGTAAAAGCCCCCCTCGGCACCGATGAAATCGATGTGGTGCGGCATCACCGCCACCAGCGTCAACGCGGCGCCGGTCCATTGCATCAGGTCCTTGCATTCGAGCAAGGCATGCTGGCCCGCCTCCGAGCCGTCATAGGCCATCAGAATTCTTTTGTACATGGTCGAACTCCTGGTTTGTATGGATCAAACTTGCATTTCCAACAGGACCAGCATAACGACTTGCCGCGCACACGGCATCAGAAAAAACCATGAGAGCGACAGGATCGATGCACGGCATCGGGGATTGCGTCGAAGGCGCACCAGAATGGCGCCCTAGAATGTGAATGCATATGCCCATCGCTGCTCAACGCATGGCCCCTCGCAGCGTCACCGCTGCTGCGGACCGGCCCCCGCGCCTGCGGTTCCAGACTCGACCCTGTCGTGCACCCGTCGACAATCCAGAGCGCCGCTTGTCCTTTCCTTTCCCCTCCATGTGGGCATGATGCCCGTATCGCACGCGCATCCTGACACCGCACCCCACGACGGCGCGGCTGCCGCGCTGGCCCTGTATGCGGGGGTGTTGGCGGCTGCCAACCTGTCTTCGGCTGCGCACCGCTTGGTGACACAACTGGCCCAGGATGGTGGATACGAGCGGGTGACGATGGCGCTGCATGAGGCTGGCCGTACCCGACTGCTGGCAAGTTCCGAACTGAACATGTCGAATCCTCAGGCGGAGCTTGCACAACTCTTGCTGGGCGCGCTGCAAGAGGCCATCGAACAGGGGATGACGCTGAGTTTCCCGTCCGATGACGCCGCGGCAGATGAATTGCCGTGCGACTGGATACTGCTGGAACATCGGCGCTTGCAGCAGCACGTCGGTGGTGCCATTGCGACATTTCCAATGGGAATCGACGGGGCGGTGTTCGGGGCCGTGTGCGTCGAGCGGCACGCGGCCGAGCGCATCGACGCAAGCGAACGACGCTGGATCGAGCAGTTGCTGTCGCTCGCGGGTCCGGCGTTGCGTTGGATGCATTTTGGCGAACAAGCCTGGCACCAGCGGCTGCGCCGGGCCTTGGCACAGACGCTGGCCGGATTGCGCCAACCACAGCGCCGCGCAACCCGTCTTGTGCTGCTGGCTGCGACTGCCGCGGTGGCGTTCGTCGCGCTGGTCCCGCTGGACGATGCGGCCAGTGGCCGGGCACGGATCGAGGGCGCGCAGCAACGCGTGTTGTCCGCGCCCAGCGACGGCTTCATCAAGATCGCATATGTGCGGCCTGGTGACCGTGTCGCGGCAGGCGCGCCACTGGTCGACCTGATAGAGGAAGACCTGCAACTGGAAAGCGACCGCTGGCGCAGCCAACTTGCGCAGCATGAAAACGCGTACGCTGCGGCTATGGCCAAATCGGACCGGGTCGGCGCATCCACCAGCTTCGCACGCGTCAACGAGGCGTTGGCCCAGCTCGCGCTGATCGAAGAACAACGGACCCGCGGGCGCATCGTGGCACCATTCGATGCGCTGGTGGTGCAGGGGGATCTCAGCCAGTCGATCGGTGCACCCGTACGCCAGGGCGATGCGCTGGTGACACTGGCCACGACAGACCGCTACCGCGTCATCGTCGACATCGACGAGACCGATATCGTGCGCGTGCGACCTGGCCAGAGCGGCAAGCTCGTGGTTTCATCGTTGCCGTGGGAGCACCACGACCTCGTGGTGGAACGCATCACGCCGCTGGCCAAAGTCGTCGAGGGACGCAATGTGTTCGAGGTGCAGGCAAGGCTGGCGCAGGCGGCTCCCGGGCAATTGCGTCCCGGACTGCTCGGGCGTGCCGACTTGGTCGTCGGGCGCAGGCCTGCACTGTGGGCCTGGAGTCGGCATGTTCTGGCCCGCGTACAGCTGGCCTGGTGGGCCTGGAAAGGATAAGTCTTGTCCCAGATCCACAGCACACGCTGGCACAGGGTGGCGGGCATCCGGCCCTGTCTCGCCCGGCAGCTGAACGTCCGCCGCCAGCAGCTGCGGGGAGAAACTTGGTTCGTACTGGCCAACCCGGTCAGTGGCCGCAGTGTGCGCCTGAACCACGCTGCGTACGCCCTGGCAGCGCGCATGGACGGCCGGCACAGCGTGCAGCAGCTGTGGGACCGGTCATTGCAGCGCGATGAAGATGCCGTGGCGCAGGACGAGATGATCGACCTGTTGGCGCAGCTGCGCGAAGCTGCTCTGGTCCGGTTTGACCAGGCTGCAGACTTCGATACCTTGCTTCCCCATCTGGACACCATTGCCCGGCCGGGCGGCCGAGGCAGCCTGCTGGCCTGGCGCATCGCGCTGGGCAATCCGACCCGATTGCTGAACCGATTGGCGCCGCTGCAGGACCTTTTTTTCTCACGTGCCGGCGCGCTGCTGTGGCTGCTGGCAGTGGCCAGTCTGCTGGCGCTGGCAGTGCAAAACGGCCCGACGTTGTGGGCCTACGCGCTGCACTGGATGGCCACCCCGCGCTTCGCCCTGCTGGCGGCGCTGTTGTACCTCCCGGTCAAGTTGGTCCACGAGCTGTCGCACGGTCTGGCCGTTCGGCGTTGGGATGGGCAAGTCCGCGAGGCCGGAGTCACACTGATGCTGTTGTTGCCGGTGCCTTATCTGGATGCCTCGGCCGCGTCCAGTTTCGCGCAGCGGCGCGCACGCATCACCGTCAGTGCCGCGGGCATCATGGCCGAACTGGCTATTGCAGCGCTGGCGCTGCCGTTGTGGTTGTGGCTTGACGATGGCCTGGCGCGCGACTGCGCGTTCGTTACCCTGGTCATTACCGGCGTGTCGACGCTGCTGTTCAACGGTAATCCGCTGCAACGGCTTGATGGCTACTACATTTTCTGCGACGTGCTGCAGTTGCCCAACCTGGGCCCGCGCAGTCGCGCGTGGTGGCTGGACCGCTTGCGCCGCCACCTGCTGGCGGCCACCGACGCCGAGCCGATGGCAGTGGCCCGTGGCGAGACCCCATGGCTGGCCGCCTACGCGCCGCTGTCCTGGCTGATGGTCCTGTTCATCTCTACAGTGGCCGTGGTGTGGCTGGGCGGGATCTCGTTCATGCTGGGCCTGTTAGCGGGGTCGCTGCTGGCGTGGCAAGTGCTGCTGCGCCCGGTCACACGCCTGCTGGGCCAGTTGCGGCGATCCGCGCTGGCACACCGTGCCAGCACACGCCGCTGGCGGCGAACCCTGCTGGCCGCCGCGTTGACGCTCATGCTGGTAATGGCCGTGCCGTGGCCGCAGTCCACGCTCGTGCAAGGCGTGGTGTGGCCGCCCGACAAGGCCCAGTTGCGCGTCGAGGAATCCGGCTTCGTCGAAAAAGTGGCTGCCGTCGACGGCCAGAGTTTGCAAGCCGGCGATCTGGTTCTGCAACTGGCAAGTCCCCAATTACACTCGGATTACGCGCGCCAGACCGGGCGCGTGGCCGCACTGGAAGGGGAACTGGTGGGAAGTTTCCGTGCCGGGCTCACCGGTCAGGCCGGCGCGTCTACAGGGGACGCGCGTGCCGAACTCCTTGCAGCACAGGCCGAATTGCAACGACTGCAGGCTCGCGTGCAGTTGTTGGCCGTGCGGGCGCAGGTCGACGGGCGCCTCGTGCTGTCCAACGCGCTCGACTTGCCGGGCCAATTCTTGCGCCGTGGCCAACTGATGGGACAGACGTTGGACGGACGACCCGTCGTGATACGCGTGGCATTGCCTGAACACCGTGCTGGCGATCTGCGGGATGTGACCGAGGCGGTGTCGGTGCGGCTGAGCGGATCGCCGCGCGAGCGTCACCCCGCCCGATTGCTGCGCGACAGCACCAGCGCCGTGATGCAGTTGCCCAGCGCAGCCCTCAGCGCCAAACATGGCGGAGACATCGTCACCGACCCGTCCGACACCAGTGACCGCGCGCCGCTCGGACCGGTCGTGCTGCTGGACGTGGTACTGCAGCCATCAGTGACATCGGATGCAGCACCATTTGACGCGGCTGCCGGAGCCCGCATCGGCGAACGTGCCTGGGTGCGGTTCGGCGCCAGCGCGCAGCCTCTGGCCCTGCAATGGGCTCGGACCTTGCGCAGCCAGTTGCTGCGCCGCTTCAATCCGCAGTTGTAACATGAATACCCGCACGCTCACCGCGTTCGCTGCCCCCAACGGGACTGTCAAAGCGTTGGTCAGGGCCGGTCGACCTTGACATGGCTTTGAACTTGCTGGTGCTGGAGCGACTGTTGCCCACGCCCGGACCGGTCTGGGGGCCGTATCCGATGCGCAGGGGTGACGACTCCGCGCAGCCCCGCCGCGGCCTGCGCGCCCTGGCCCCGCTGGCCTATTGCCGCCGCATGTCGCGCGCCAGCCTGGCCTATGCGCAGCAATGGCTGGCGTCGGACCCGCCAGAGCGGATTGCCGCTTTGGTGCAGGTGCGCGCAACACTGCGCAAACAGGGATTGCAGGGCGATGCCATGGCGCGGGCCCTGGGCATCGCCGCCGGCCACGCCCGGTTGACACTCCACATGGCGCCACGCGCGACCCAGTTGATTGCAGCCTGTGCCTTGCTGGATAACCGGTTGGCGGAAATGGCCACCGGAGAAGGCAAGACACTGGCCATCGGGCTGGCGGCAGCGGTGGCGGCACTGGCTGGCATTCCGGTGCATGTGGTCACCGCCAACGACTATCTGGCACGGCGCGACGCGCAGCAGTTGGCGCCGCTGTTTGGCGCGCTCGGGTTGCACGCTGCGACACTCGCCGACGCCCCTGACGAAGCCGAACGCCGGACCGCCTATGCCCAACCCATCGTCTACGCAACGGCCAAGGAGTTGGCCTTCGACTACCTGCGCGATCGCCAGGCGCTGGGCCACCAGCACCCGTTGGAGCACACCGCCGCGGCGATCGCACATACGGCCGTGGCGATCCCACTGATGCGGGGCCTGTGCATGGCGCTGCTCGACGAAGCCGACAGCATCCTGCTCGACGAGGCCGAGGTGCCGCTGATCCTCTCGCGCGCGGTGCCGCATGCGGCCCGCCGCGCTTTCCTTTGGCAGGCGCTGGCGCTGGCGCGCCAGTTGGCAGTGGCACGCGACTTTACGGTAGAGCCGGTTGACAGGCTGGTACATCTGCTACCCGAGGGAGAACAGCGGCTGCAGAGCCTGGCCGAGGGCCTGGGCGGCCCATGGTGCCGGCCCCGTTACCGCCGTGACGCGGTGCGTACCGCACTTGCAGCACTGCATGTCTACCAGCGCGACACGCACTATGTGGTGCGCGAGAATGTCATCGAACTGCTGGACGAAGTGACCGGGCGGGTCGCGCCAGGCCGGGTCTGGTCGCGCGGCCTGCACACGGTGGTGGCGCTCAAGGAAGGGTTGAGCCCGCCGCCAGACACAGAGACCGTCGCACAGACCACGTTCCAGCGCTTCTTCCAGCGTTACTGGCGCATGTGCGGCATCAGCGGCACATTGTGGGAGGCGCGGGCCGAATTGCACGGTGTCTATGGCGCACGGGTGCTGCGCGTCCCGCTGCACCGGGCTAATGAGCGCGTCCAGATGGCACAGCGCCGGTTCGCCGACCCGCAACAGCTGTTTGCCTGCGCAGCCAAACGCGCAGCGCAGTTGCAGGCCGCAGGTAGGCCAGTACTGATCGGCACCGATTCGGTGTCGGATTCGCATCGATTGTCGCAGTGTCTGCAGCGCTCTGGAATCACTCACCAGGTGCTCAACGCATTGAACGACACGCAGGAGGCGGACATCGTCGCGCAGGCGGGACATGGTGGACGTGTCACCGTTGCCACCCGCATGGCCGGACGGGGCACCGACATCGCGCCCGATGCCCGCGCATTGGCCGCCGGAGGACTGCATGTCTTGTCGATCCAGCACAACCCCTCGCAACGGCTTGACCGCCAGCTGGCCGGACGCGCTGCACGCCATGGCGACCCGGGCAGCTGCGAACAATGGTTGCTGGATGCGCGCGCCGGCGGGAGCGCCTGGAGCACTCTGGTCGGGCTAGGCACCTGGAACCGGATGGCCACCCTGCCAGGAGGCGCCTGGCTGTCGCGGTTACCAGCCGCGTGGAAGCAGCGGCAGGAAGAAAGGCGGCGCATGTTGCAACGACGCCATTTGCTCGAACAGGATCGCCAGTGGGAAAAACGGCTGGCGTTTGCGGGACGTGCGCCGTGACAAAGTAACGTTTTGTGGACAATCGCCGTTGCTATGATTCCCCACACGAAGCACGCCCAAGTGCCTCAGGGTGTGTCATTGACACTACAACGTCGAGTTAACCCGTGAAATGGCCTATTTTCCAGCCTTAAAGAGACGGGTCGCGGGCTATCCTCGCCTGATGGAAACGAAATATCCGGCTTTCTGCTGCCCGCAGCGTGCGCATTCGCCAACCGCGACAAGCCAAAAGTTTCTCTTCCACCTGCTGGCCTGCGTGCTGGCCGCACTGGCGAGTGCAGCCCATGCGGCGCCGCCGGTGGCGCCGCCAGTGGTGGCGCCCACCGTCACGCGCAACACCCCAACTGCCGGCAAGATCGTCGGATGCCTGATCGAACCAGACCGCGTGGCCGACATCGGTTCACAGGTTATCGGCGTCGTCGAGCGCATCCATGTCGAGCGCGGTGATGCAGTCAAACAGGGGCAAAAGCTGATCGCCCTGCGCGCCGATATTGAACGTGCCAATGTGGCGGTTGCCGCCACGCGTTCGCATGTGGATGCCGAAGTGCTGGCCGCGAAGGCCAGCCTGGTTCTGGCAGACCAGAAGGTACGCCGCGCCGAAGCGCTGGTGGCGCAGAAGTTCATCTCCTCACAGTCGCTCGAGCAGGCGGTCGGCGAAGCCGAAGTCGCGCGGCAGAAGCTCCAGCAGGTGAGCAGCCAGCAGAAAATCTGGGGCCAGGAACGGGCGGTGGCCGAAGCCCAGTTGGGGCTGCGCAATGTACACAGCCCATTTTCTGGCGTGGTCGTCGAGCGTTTCGTGAATCCCGGCGAGAGGGTCGAGCAAAGCCCGATGCTGCGGCTGGCGGTGATCAATCCATTGCGCGTCGAGTTGCTGGTGCCCACAGCGCTGTACGGGCGTTTGACCAAGGGCGACCCGGTCTCGGTCATGCCCGAGCTGCCGGGCGCGGAGCCCATGACGGCCACGGTACAACATGTCGATCGGGTATTGGACGCGGCCAGCAACAGCTTTCGGGTACGGCTGAGCTTGCCCAATCCGGACAACAAGCTGCCGGCAGGTCTGCGCTGCAGGGCCGATGTGCCGGGCGCCGACGTCACACCCGCGGCCCCGGCCGCCAGACCAGCGATACCGCCTGCACCCACCGTGACACGTCCCAAACTCGCGCCGGCAGCCTATCGGCCTGACGGCGCGCCAACCTATAGGCGAACGCTCTGAACACCGGTCGCCAAGCCCGACGGGCTCGGGCGACGACACGGCCGGGAGGCGCACGGCCGACCAGCGCGCGCCCGGTCTTCGAGACGATGGAGGAGCGCATCCTGCATTCGGCCGATCTGGCTCCGCTGCTGGTCACGGATGCTGCCGCCGGGTTCGCGCTGCAGCAGACGGTCCAATCGTCGGCCAATGACCCGCAGTCGCGCACCAGCGAGATCGTTTTCGTCGACCTGACGGTGCCCGATGCGGACACGTTGCTCGCCGACCTGCGCGCACAGCGTGACAACGGTCGAGCGCTGCAGATCGTCACCATTGCTGCTGACCAGGATGGCCTGGCGGTCATCAGCGGCGCGCTGGCCACGCGCCACGACATCTCCGCTGTGCATGTGGTGGCACACGGCAGCGACGGCGTGTTGCAGCTGGGCATGGCGCGGCTCGACGCGCAAAGTCTGATGGCCCGCGCGGCGGAGGTCGCAGGCTGGGGGGCGGCCATGACGGCCGACGCCGACTTGCTGCTGTACGGTTGCGACTTCGCCCAAACGGATATCGGCCGGCAGATGGTCGGCGACCTGGCGGCACTGACCGGCACCGACGTGGCCGCCAGCAGCGACCCGACGGGCGCCGCAACGCTGGGCGGCAACTGGGTGCTGGAACAGCGCAGCGGCAGCATCGAAGCCGCCAGCGCGACCAGCGCTCCGCTGCAACAGGCATGGGGCGGGCTGCTCGGCAATGACTTCCGGGTCAACAGCACAACGAACAATAAGCAAACGACGGATGCGCTCAACCGGGGCAGCCAGCAGGCCGTAGCCTACGACGGCAGTGGCAACTTTGTCGTTGTCTGGACCAGCGATAACCAGGACGGCGACAACAAAGGAGTCTACGCACGCCGATTCGGCGCCCTGGGCAATGCGCTGACCGGCGAGATCCAGGTGGCACAGACGACAGACAAAGAACAACGTTACGCGCGTGTCGCGTCCGATTCGGCCGGCAATTTTGTCGTCACATGGAGTAGCAAAGACCAGGACGGCGACAAAGAAGGCGTGTACATGCGCCGGTTCGGCGCGGCCGGCAATGCACTGACCAACGAGATCCGGGTCAATACCACCACGAGCGGCGAACAGGTGAATTCGGTGATCGGCATGAACGCCAGCACCGGCGACTTCGTCATCGCCTGGGAAGGCAACGGGACTGGCGACTCGGCCGGCGTATTCTTTCGCCGTTTTGCGGCCAACGCCAGCGCGCTCGATGCGAGCGAGAAACGGGGCAACCAGACCAGCAGCGGCACCGAGCAGAACGCGGCGGTCGCGATGGACACGGCCGGCCGGTTCGTGATCGCTTTCGATGTCGGCAATCACACCTATTTCCAGCGTTTCGATGCGGCGGGAACGGCACAAGGTAGCCGTACCCAGGTGGACAATGTTCTGGGATCCAACGGCGGCGCAGCCATTGCCATGGATGGGGCTGGCAACTTCACCATCGTTTATCGCGAGGACAACATTTCGCCGGGTGTCTGGGGTCGCGGCTTCAACGCTGATGGCTCGCAGCGGTATACGTTTTTCCACGTCGATTCCGGCAATGCGGACAGTCCATCCATTGCCATGGCCGGCGACGGCAGCTTCGTCGTCGGTTACCAGAAAACCGGCACCAACGGCAACGACATCTTCACCCGGCTGTACACGGCAGGCGGCAGCCCTGTTGCCGCAGGGGCTATCGCCAATCAGTACACCAGCAATGAGCAGACGGACCCGTCAGTGGCCCAGTTCGGGGACACCAACCATTACGTCGTGGTCTGGAGTGGCAAGAGTTCCAGTGATTCCGATGGCGTCAGTGCCCGGGTATTCGCGTCGGCGTTGGCGCCCGTGGCCACTGCCAGCGGCGGCACATTGGGCTACGTCGAGAACGATGGACCACGGGCGGTCGATGCCGGTATCGTGGTTACCGACGCCGACAGCCCATCGTTGGTCAGCGCGACGATTCGCATCGCCGTCAACTTCTCCGTCGGCCAGGACGTGCTTGCGTTCACCAACCAGAACGGCATCACCGGCAGCTGGAACGCCGGCACCGGCGTGCTCGTATTGAGCGGCAGTGCCAGCGTGGCCAATTACCAGATCGCGCTGCGTTCGGTGACCTATACCAACACGAGTGAGGCGCCCTCCACCGTCAACCGCACCGTGTCCTTTGTCGTCAACGACGGCCAGGCCGACAGCGTCGCGGCCAACCGCACCATCAGCGTCACCGCGCGCAACGACGCGCCCACCGGTGCCAGCAAGACCGTCACGTTGCTGGAAGACACGCCCCATGTTTTCACCGTCGCGGATTTCGGTTACACGGACCCGCTGGACGTACCTGCCAACGTTTTGCTCAATGTGCGCATCACGACCTTGCCACTGACTGGCTCGCTGAAGCTCAATGGTGTCGCCGTTGCAACTAACCAGTTCGTTTCGGCCAACGACATCGGCCTGGGTCGGCTGGTGTTCACGCCGATCGCCAATGCCAGTGGCGCGCCGTATGCGGGATTCAACTTCCAGCTGCAGGACAACGGCGGCACGGCCAATGGCGGCGTCGATCTGGATCTGGTGTCACGCACCATCACGCTGAACGTGACACCGGTCAATGATGCGCCGCTGGGCGCGAACAAGACCGTCACGGTTCTGGAAGACGCAAGTCATACCTTCGCCGCAACAGACTTCGGCTTCAGCGACCCGAACGACACCGCGCCGAACGCGCTGATCAACGTGCGCATCACGTCGCTGCCGGTGGCCGGCAGCCTGACCTTGTCCGGTTCCGCAGTGACCGTGGACCAGTTCATTTCGGTGGCCAACATCAGTGCCGGCAACCTGAGGTTTGCGCCGGTGGCAAACGCGAGTGGGGCGGCATACGCCAGTTTCGGTTTTCGGGTGCAGGACGGTGGGGGCACGGCCAATGGCGGTGCGGATCTCGACACGATATCGCGCACCATGAGGGTCGACGTAACTTCAGTCAACGATGCGCCGGGCGGCAGTAACGTAACCGTTGCAACCACTGAAGATGCGCCCTATGTATTTTCAGCCGGCGACTTCGGATTCAGCGATACGCGTGACGCCCCTTCTGACACGCTGCTCAGCGTCAAGATCACCACCCTGCCGATCAACGGGAACCTGCAACTCAATGGCGTGGCGGTTTTTGCCGGTCAGTTCGTGTCGGCCACCGATATCGGCAGTGGCAGGCTGGCTTTTGTGCCAGTCGCCAACGCGAACGGGAGCAACTACGCCAGTTTCACGTTCCAGGTCCGGGACAACGGCGGCACGGTCAATGGCGGCGTTGACCTGGACCCGACGCCCCGGACTGCCAGGATCGACGTGACGTCGGTCAATGACGCGCCGGTCGGCACGAGCAAGACCGTCTTGCTGGCCGAGGACACCGGTTTCGTCTTCTCGGTGGCCGACTTCGGCTTTACCGACCCGAACGACAGCCCGGCCAATACCTTGACCGATATCCGCATCGTCAGCTTGCCGCTTCTAGGCAACCTGACCCTGTCGGGCGCCGCCGTTACCAGCAACCAGCTGATTGCAGTGGCCAGCATCAACGCGGGTAATTTGCGATACACCCCGTTGCCGAACGCGAACGGAAATGCATACGCCAGCTTCACGTTCACGGTACGCGACAACGGAGGCATCAGCAATGGTGGCGTGTCCGAGGACGTCACACTGCGCACCATGACGCTGAACGTCACCGCGGTCAATGATGCACCGGTGGGCACCGTGCCCGCAGCGCAGGATATGGTGAGCAATACCACCCTGGTGTTCTCGTCGGCCAACGCAAATGCCATCGTGATCTCCGATGTGGATGCTGGTGGCGCCGTGGTGCACCTGACGTTGTCGGTCGGTACCGGCGACCTGACGCTCAATGGGGTCAACGGGCTGACGCTGGACGCGGGCACCACCGGTACGAACGACGCCAGCATGGGCTTCTCCGGCACACTGGCCGACATCAACGCGGCCCTGAACGGCCTGCAGTTTTTCCCTGGCGCGGTCTTCACCGGCAGCACGACACTGTCGATCGTCATCAACGACCAGGGCAATAGCGGCAGCGGCGGCGCCAAGAGCCATTCCAGCAGCGTCGTGATCAATGTGTCGTTCGTCAACAGCGCGCCGGTGCTGACGGGCAGCGAGAACCTGCAAGCGATCTTCGAAGATGCGGCAAACAACGCCGGCACTTTGGTCGCAACGCTGATCGGCGGCAGTCATGTGACAGACAGCAATCCTGGCGCGCTGTCCGGCATTGCGGTCGTTGACGTCGACAACAGCAATGGTGGCGACTGGCAATACAGCGGCGACGGTGGCGTCAGCTGGAACAGCTTCGGCAGCCCGACCTCCGGCATCGCACGTCTATTGGCTGCCGACGGACAGACTTTCGTGCGTTTCGTGCCCGATGCCAACTGGATCGGCACTGTCTCGAATGGCCTGACGTTCCGTGCCTGGGATGCGACCAGCGGGACCGCCGGTGACACGGCCGACACGTCGACCAATGGCGGCACCAGCGCATTCAGCACGGCGACGGCCAGCGCCAGCGTGACGGTGCTGTCGGTCAACGATGCCCCTTCGGGCGTTGACCGGACCGTCAGCATGCTCGAGCACACGGCCTATACCTTTGCGCGTACCGATTTCGGCTTCAGCGATCCCATCGACAGTCCCGCCAACACGCTGCTTGGCGTACGCATCAGCAGCCTTCCGTCTGCCGGCGCGTTGACATTGAACGGAGTGGCGGTGGCCGCCCTGGACTTCGTGACCGTGGCAGACCTGGACGGCGGCAATCTGGTGTTCACACCAACGGCCCACGGCAATGGCGTGGGTTTCGCCAGCTTTGGATTCCAGGTCCAGGACGACGGCGGAACCGCCAACGGCGGTCTCGATACCGACCCGACGGTGCGCACCATGACGCTTGATGTGACATCGGTCAATGACGCGCCAAGCGGGAGCGACGCAACCGTGACAACAAGCGAAGATACGCCCTATGTATTCTCACTCGGCGACTTCGGGTTCAGCGATACCTTTGACACCCCGCCCGACACGCTGCTCAACGTCAAGATCGCCTCCCTGCCGATCAACGGCACCCTGCAACTCAATGGCCTGTCGGTGACCGCCGGACTGTTCGTATCGGCCGCAGCCATCGGCAACGGCGAGCTGGCTTTTGTGCCAGTTTCCAACGCCAACGGGAGCAACTACGCCAGTTTCACGTTCCAGGCCCAGGACAGCGGCGGCACCACCAATTTCGGGGTGGATCTGGACCCGAGTCCCCATACCCTGACGATTCATGTGACGTCGGTCAACGACGCGCCCACGGGAAGCGACACCACACTGACGATCCAGGAAGACAACGGCCGTACGTTCAGCCGCGCCGATTTCGGGTTCAGCGATTCGCGCGACCTTCCGGCCCACCTTATGCGTGCGGTGCGCATTGATGCGCTGCCGGTGTCCGGATCGCTGACACTCGATGGCCAATTGGTTGCGGCGGGCCAATTCATCAGTGTTGCCGACATAGATGCCATGCAGATGGTGTTCACACCGGCGGCCAACGCCAATGGCCTGGGGTATGCCAGCCTGACGTTCCGGGTTCAGGACGATGGCGGCACCGCCAGTGGCGGCGCCGACCTGGATCTCATCGCGCGAACGATCACATTCAACGTGACCGCGGTCAACGACGCGCCGCTGGCCGTTGGATCCGCCAGCCTGGCCGATGTAGCCGAAGACACGCTGGCACCTGCAGGTGCCAGCGTGGGGGCCCTGTATCTGGGCAACTTCAGTGATGCGGCCGACGCGGCCGCCCCTGCAGGCAATGCCCTGGCCGGGGTCGCCGTGCGGTCGCTGACACTCGATGCCGGGCAGGGTCTCTGGCAATACTCCATCGATGCCGGTGGCAGCTGGTCTGAGGTGGGTGCGGTATCGGACGCTGCGGCGCTCAGCCTGGGCCTCAATGATCGCCTGCGTTTCGTGCCGGCACCGGGCTTTTCCGGCACACCCCACGCGCTCTCGGTGCGGCTCATCGACGACTCAGTGGCGGTCGCATCGGGCGCTCTGATCGATGTGACGACCAACGGCGGAGCCACGGCCATCAGCGCAGGCGTGGTCGCCACCACAACGCAGGTTCTTTCGGTCAACGACGCACCGATGGGGCAGGACCGCACCGTGTCCATGCGGGAGGATGCCACCCACATATTCAGCCTGGCCGAATTCGGCTTTTCCGATGCAAATGATGTTCCGGCCAACGCCTTCCTCGGCGTGCACATTACCGGCGTGCCGTTGCAAGGCACTCTGACACTGGCGGGTGTGGCGGTCGTAAGCAACCAATTTGTCGCCGCCAACCTGATCGATACCGGGCAACTGGTCTTTCGCCCTGCGACAGATGCTAACGGTGCCGCTTATGCGACGCTCGGATTTCGGGTCCAGGACGACGGCGGGACGGCCAATGGTGGCGTGGACCTCGACGCCACGGCGCGAACCCTTACGCTCGCTGTCACGTCGGTCAACGATGCGCCGACTGGAGCCAGCCTGACCGTGACCCTGCCGGAGGATGGCGCATACGTGTTTCGCACGGCAGATTTCGGTTACCAGGACAGCAACGACAGTCCGGGCAACGCGCTGGCTTTTGTAACCATCATGTCGCTGCCGGGCCAGGGCGTGCTGACGCTCGAAGGGGTGGCGGTTGCGCCGTCCCAAACCATCAGCGGCGCTGAGATCGCCGCCGGCAAATTGCGGTATGCACCGCCCGCCAACGCCAATGGCTCCGCGCTGGCCGGCTTTTCCTTCCAGATCCAGGATGACGGAGGCACCGCCAACGGTGGCGTCGACTTGGATCCGTCGACCTACACGCTGACACTCACGGTCAGCGCCATCAACGATGCGCCCACGATAACGGCGCCTGCATCATGGCTGGTGGTGGAAGACACGCCTGGCGCGTTGACAGGCATCGTCTTTGCCGACCCGGACGCAGGTTCCTCGACAGTCACCGCATCGTTCAGCGCCAGTTCGGGAACGCTTTTCGCCGGCCCGGCTGCGGGCGTGACGTCGGTCACCAATGCCGGCGCCCTCGTGCTCACCGGTGTGGTGGCCGATATCAATGCGATGATCGCGAACGGGCAGTTGCAGTTCGTCACGGCTGCAGATGCCACCGACAGCGTCACGCTGCGTATCGACATCAACGATGGCGGCAACAGCGGCGCGGGCGGGGCGTTCGGCGCGAGCGCCCTGGCGACATTGAACGTGCAGGCGGTCCAGGATGCGCCGCGACTCGCCAGGCAACCCGATAACCAGTCCGTGACGGTGGGCCTTGCGGCTCGCTTGCAGTTGCCCGCCGCAAGTTTCGCGGACCCGGACGCCGGCGACACCTTGGTCTATCGGGCTGTCCAGGCAAATGGGTTGGCCCTGCCGGGCTGGTTGCGTTTCGATCCGCAGACTCTGACGTTCTCCGCTGCCCCGGGCGCGGCCGATGTGGGTGTTCTGCATGTACAGGTATTGGCCACCGACAGCGCCGGCGCGTCGGCGCAAGCCGTGTTCTCGGTCGTGGTCGTGGCGCCACTGGCCGGGCCCGACCCGGTGGTGGTGATTGCGCCACGCGCGGAACCCGAGACGGTGGCCATCGATGTCGAATCGGCAACTGCCAATACGCTGGCCAAGCCCAGTGCCACGCAGCCGAAAGAGGCATCGGACGCAGAAGCGGCGCCGGTCGAGGCGGTTTCGGACACACCTGCGCCATCAGCTCCCCTGGAGGTGCTGGCACTGGATGCCGGTGGCAACGAAAGCGCGCCAACTGGCAGCACGCTGGTGTTCCAGATCGACACCTCGGCCCTCGCGCGAGTACAGCGGCCATTCTCGCTGGTGGACGTGAGCGTCACACCCGTGGTACCGCCGCCGCTGCTGGCTCCGGCCCTCGTCAGTCAGCTGGGTGACATCACGCTGAGCAGCTCGTCACAGGGATTCGGCCAGCAGGTCGACCTGATGCGCAAACTCGAAGAGTTGCGCCGGCAAATGTCGCAGGAAAGCAACGCGCAACAGACGCAGATCGCATCCGCGATTGCGCTCAGCAGCGGACTGTCGATCGGATACGTGATCTGGCTGATACGGGGCGGTGTTTTGCTCAGTTCGATGCTGTCAGCCCTGCCCGCGTGGCAGATGCTCGATCCGCTGCCGGTGCTCACCTCCAACAACAGCCGCCGCAAGCCAGGCGCCACGGCAGCGGAAGACCCCGAGGTCGAACAGTTGTTCGACGGTTCGCGTCGCACGCCGTCCACACCCGCAGCGTCCGCCGCCACAGACGCACAGGGGGCAGAAAAGGCGTCGCTCAAAGGCGACAAGACCCCGCAGGACACGACGACCTCATGAATCCATTTGCGTTCATGCGGCGCTTGTCGTCCCGGGTCCACCTTGCATTCGGCCTGTCCGCGTTGACCGTCGGCGTTCTGCTGCTGGCCGCCTATTTACATCTGATACCGGACGGCGAAGCCTTGCAGCGTCAAAATCGTGCGGCGCTGTCGGAAACGATCGCGATCGCGGTGTCGACGGTGCTCGACGAAAAAAGCGCTGGCCCCCTGGCCGATGCGCTGGCATTCATCAGCGAGCGCAATGCCGACATGTTGTCGATCGGCGTGCGGCGGGTCGACGGCTCCCTGCTGCTGGACATCCACGACCATGCCGCGCGGTGGACCGCGTTACCAAACGCACCCTCGACCGATGCGGCGATCAGCGTGCCGGTGTGGCAGTCGGGCGCGCAATGGGGCACGGTGGAACTGCGCTTCACACCGCTGAGGTCGGAAGGATGGGTCGGCTATCTGCAGGATCCGAGCCTGAAGCTTTCCGCATTCACATTCCTGATCTGCAGTGTTCTGTTTTACTTTTACCTGCGGCGCATGTTGCGGGCGCTGGATCCGTCCCGTGCAGTGCCGCAACGGGTTCGTGCCGCGTACGACACGTTGACCGAAGGTCTCATCGTGCTGGATCACCAGGGAAGCATTGTGCTGGCCAACAAATCGACCAGCGTGATGCTGGGGGTACCCGAAAGCAAGCTGGTGGGCGGCTCGCCGTCACGTTTCATATGGAGTCATGGGGACGGCACTGTATTGACGCCAGAGGAACTCCCGTGGCAACGCGCGCTGGCCGATAAGCAGCCCAAGCGCGATGTGCACATGAACGTGAGCAGCGATACAGGCTCTCGGTTCGCATTGCGCGCCAACTGCTCGCCCATCCTGGACGATTCCGGTGGCATCCAGGCGCTGGTCATCAGCTTTCAGGATGTGACCGAACTCGAGCAGCGTGGGGTGGCCCTGCAGGTGGCCAAGGAGCAGGCCGACGCCGCCAACGAAGCCAAGAGCCAGTTCCTGGCCAATATGAGCCACGAAATCCGCACGCCGATGAACGCCATTCTGGGCTTCACCGAAGTATTGCGACGCAGCGGTTTGCGCCAGTCGGGCGAGGCCAGCAAACACCTGGACATCATCCACTCCAGTGGCAAACACCTGTTGAACCTGATCAACGACATCCTGGACCTGTCCAAGGTCGAGGCTGGAAGGCTCGAGGCCGAGAGCATTGCCTTTGCACCGCACCAGGTGGCCCATGAGGTGGTGCAGACTTTGACCGAACGCGCGAGCGAAAAAGGCCTGACGCTGGAGCTTGAGTTCCCCGAATCGCTGCCCGCCACGATCGAGGGCGATCCGGCGCGGCTGCGCCAGATTCTCACCAACCTGATCGGCAACGCCATCAAGTTCACCGAAACCGGTGGTGTGCGCATCGTCTCCAGGTTGATCCGCGATGGCGCACCGGTGCGCTACAGCATTGACATCATCGACAGCGGCATCGGCATTCCAGCCGACAAGGTCGAGTCGGTGTTCGAACCCTTTGTACAGGCCGAATCCTCGACCACCCGCCGCTTTGGCGGAACCGGACTGGGATTGACGATCAGCCGTGGTTTTGCCCGCGCCATGGGCGGTGACATCGCGGCCAGCAGCGTTTACGGCCAGGGGACGACCTTCAGTCTGTGGCTTGATGCGGGCCATCCTTCTGCCGACTCGATGCTGGCACCGCAACTGCTGGCGCAACAGGCGCAGGTTCATACACCCGTTACCGCAACACGCTGGATTTTCAAGCCACGCCATGTGCTGGTGGTCGATGACGGCACGGAGAACCGGCAGTTGGTGCGTGTGTTGCTCGAAGAGGTCGGTCTGCGCGTCAGCGAGGCCGAAAACGGCCAGGTCGCGCTGGATCGCATCGCTGCGGAATCGTTCGACCTGGTGCTGATGGACATGCAGATGCCGGTGATGGACGGCCAGACCGCCACCCGTCAGTTGCGCGAGCGCGGCTGCCAGCTGCCTATCATTGCACTGACCGCCAATGCCATGAAGGGCTTTGAACAGGAACTCGAGGCAGCAGGCTTCAGCAGCTACCAGACCAAACCGATCGATGTAGACGCGCTGCTGGCCGAGCTGGCAGAGCGACTGGGTGGCCAGGCTGCGACGACCACCCTGCCCGAGACTGAAATCGACACCAGTATCGAAAGCGAGTTTGCCCTGTTGTCAGGGCCGCAGAGTGCCGCCGATCATGGCACTATCGTGTCGCGGTTGGCCGGGCATGCGAAACTCGGCCGTATCGTGGCGCGCTTCGTCACCCAGTTGCCGCCGCGGCTGGCCCAGATGGACGAAGCGCTGGCCGCTGCCAACTGGCGGGAACTTGCAAGCCAGGCCCACTGGCTCAAGGGTGCGGGCGGCAGTATGGGATATGACATGTTGTTCGAACCTGCCAAGGCGCTGGAAGATGCCGCCCAGGCGAGCGACATCGATGGCGCACGGGCCGTGATGGCACAGTTGCGCCAATTCGAGCAGCAGATTCAGCGTGGTGCCGCGCTGGCCGCGTCACGGGAGGAAACGACGACATGAAAGACGATATCTGGGCCGACACACAGCCGTGGGGTCTGGATGAAGCAGCCAAATCGCCCTTGCTCAATGCCAAGGTCATGATGGTCGACGATGAACCCTTGATGACCGATCTGATCCAGGCCTACCTGGAAGATGCGGGCTACTCGCAGTTCGTCGTGGCCAACGATCCGCGCGAGGCTATGACGTTGCTGCGCCAGGAGCAGCCGAGCGTGTTGCTGCTCGACCTGATGATGCCGCACCTGACAGGGTTCGAGCTGCTCGAGCAGATCCGAGGCGACCGCAAACTGCGTTACACCCCGGTGATCGTGCTCACCGCGGCCACCGGCGCGGATGCCAAGCTGCGCGCCTTGCAACTGGGTGTGACCGACTTCCTGTCCAAACCGGTCGACGAGAGTGAACTGGTGCTGCGCCTTCGCAATACGCTCGCGTTCCACCAGTACCACACGCGCATGATCAATTACGACTCGGTGACGGGTCTGCCGATGCGACGCTTGTTCGACGCTACCCTTAACGAGGTGTCGGCTCGCCAGAGACTGGTGGGCGGTGTCATTGCGCTGCTTTTGGTGCACGTGCCCGAGTGCCGGCAGCTGCGGGAATCGGCCGGCGAACGGGCTGCCGACGAACTGGCGCGGACCGTGACACAACGCCTGGGGCGCTTTATCTCCGAATTCCCATTGCCAGAGCTGTCCGCCGGCACCGAACAGGGTCCGCGTGTAGCCCGGCTCAGCACGAGCACATTCGCCCTTCTGCTCGAAGGTGTAGTCGACGTTGACACCGTGGAGGCCACCGTCAAGGAGCTGATGGTGCAGCTCTGCAAGCCCGTTCCGATCACAATGCTTGAAATCAGTCCCGCGGTGTCGGTCGGCATCGCGATCTGTCCGGCTGACGGCGACACGGCAGAGGCGCTGCGCAAAGGAGCCGAACTGGCGGCCACCCATGCCGCGGGTCAGTCCCATATGCGCTACAAGTTTGCCTCTGCCGAGCTCAATGCCCGTTCCTTCGAACGCCTGGCACTGGGCTCGCAGTTGCGTGGAGCGGCCCAGCGCGGCGAGCTGCGCTTGCATTACCAACCCAAGCTGGACGTACAAGCCAACCGCATCGTCGGCGCCGAGGCCCTGGTGCGCTGGCAGCACCCGGTGCTCGGGTTGGTGCCGCCATTGCGCTTTATTCCACTGGCGGAAGAATTGGGTCTGATACAGGGTATCGGCCGCTGGGTACTGCACAAGGCTTGCCACGATGCGGCCGGATGGAAACGCGACGGCCTGGACGCACTGCAGATCGCCGTCAATGTGGCCAAGCCGCAATTCCTGGACGGCGACTTGTGCGAGGCGGTGCGTCAAGAATTGAGTGAATCGGGGCTGTCACCTCTGCAATTGGTACTGGAACTCACTGAAAGCATGTTGATGGACAAAGTCGACGACAGCCTGGGCCAGATGCATGCGCTCAAGCGGCTCGGTGTGTCCTTGTCCATCGATGACTTCGGCACCGGTTATTCATCGCTCAGCTACCTCAAGAGTTTCCCGATCGACGAGCTCAAGATTGATCGCTCCTTCATCATGGACCTGCCTGGTACCACATCCGATCTGGCGATCGTGCGCACCATCATCGACCTGGGCCATAGCCTGGGCATGTCGGTGATCGCCGAAGGTGTGGAAACCAACGAACAACTGGCTTGCATGCATGACCTCGGCTGCGACAAGTACCAGGGCTTTCTCTACAGCAAACCGGTACCGTTGGAGCAGTTCGTGGCCTTGCTGCAGGCACAGCGTTGAACGGGGGCTTCACCGTCAACTCAACGCGTCGCCAGCCGCAGCTTGTCTAGCCAAGAACAACCGCACTCGATATACTGGATCATCCCGAGCGCAATGGCCCCGCCGTGCAGACGACCGGACTCCTGATGGCTGCTCTTGCAATGAGGATGCTTACCGAAGCCAGGGCCTGCTTCGATCCGGCGCGCTCAGGTCAGACCCAGCCTCCCGGAACGCTCGGCGTCGGGCCCTGGCCCATGCACAATTCCAGGCGAGCACTGCATCTACAGCCATGTCCCACTACCTGAGAAACACCTGGTATGTTGCAGCCTTGTCGGTCGACGTCGGTCGTGCACTCAAACCCGTCAGACTGCTTTGCGAAGCCGTCGTGCTGTACCGAACCGAAGGCGGCCAGGCGGTCGCACTTGAAGACGCCTGTCCCCATCGCAAGTTGCCGTTGTCCATGGGGCGCATCAAGGGTGATACCGTCGAATGCGGCTACCACGGTCTGACCTTCGACTGCACTGGAAAGTGTGTGGATGCCGCCACACAGGAACGCATTCCGCCTTTTGCAAAAGTGCGCAGCTATCCGGTGCACGACCGCTACGGACTGCTCTGGATCTGGATGGGTGATCCGGAACTGGCCGATGAGCAAGGTATTCTCAAGATCGAGAACTACGCCAACCCGGACTGGCACACCACCAACGGCGACAGCCTGCTGATCGAATGCAACTACCTGTGGATGGTCGACAACCTGCTCGATCCGTCACATGTGGCCTGGGTCCACCGCAGTTCTTTCGCTGGCGCGGGCACCGACAAGACCCCGCTATCGATTGCCGCTGACGACCAGGGGGTGATCAACAGCCGCTGGATGCTCAACCAGCCGCCACCACCGTTTTACGCGCCACTCATCAAATTCAAGGGTAATGCGGACCGTCTGCAGCATTACGAGATGCGCTACCCCGCGCTGGGCGTCAACATGGGCATCTACACCCCGGCTGGCAAAGGCGGGCCAGGCATGGTCGAGGACGCAGACACCTACCGCATGATCTCTTACCATTTCATGACCCCGATCGACGACGACAGTACGCAGTACTACTGGCTGCAACACCGCAATACCGACCCGCATGATGACGACATCACACGCAAGGTGGCAGCTGGTGCCAAAGCGGCATTCGAAGAAGACCGCGCCATCCTGCGGGCCGTGCATCTGGGCATGAAACACAAGACCACGCCCACCACCGGCTTGTTGCTCGACGCCGCCGCCACGCGCTTTCGCAAGGGGCTGACGGAGCGGATTGCCCGGGAAAATGGCGCGGCGGCGCCAGCCTAGCGATCGACCTGTCTGTTCAACCCGCCTGCGGCTCCTTGTAAAAGCCGACCACATCGCCTTGCGTGGTAACTCCGAGCCCATTGAGCAAGCGGTTCGAATAGTTGAAGTAGGCACAGACCTGGTTCACTTCCAGGATCTCGCCGTCGTCGCAACCGGCGGCGCGCATCGTGTCGTAGTCGGCCCGCGCCATGTCGCCGACATGCGCCGTGAGTTTGCGGGTGTAGTTCAGCAGCGCCAGCTCCTTGCCCTGGAATGCCAGCTCCGGTTGCGCCCTGGACAAGGCGTCCCAGACCAGTGTGGAACGCGCCTTGTCATTCATCAGCCGACGCGCGTTGGCCCAGTGGTGGGTCAGGCTGTATTCGCATTGGTTGGTCATGCTGGTGTACGAGGCCACAACCTCGAGGAACCAGAACGGCAAGGTGTTGTCCGGGTTGTGCAGCACATTGCGATACAGCACCAGGTGGCCCTGCATCGACAACGGCCGCAGGCTGTGCGCGCGCATCACGTTGTCGACGGTACCGCTGGGCGTCTTCGCCAGTTCGTACATTTCCTTCAGTTTTCCAGTGGCTTCGTCCACCGGAATCATCGCTATCCAGGCGGTCATCGCTTGTCTTTCATGGCATTGGTTTCCAGGGTTGTTGTGCGGCGGTCGACCGGCTTGCGCGAGAAAATGTGCCGGACCATGGGAACAAAAACTTCTATCGGCTCGCAAGGGTACTCGGGGTCGGCGGCGGCCTGGTCGTATTTCGCAACGAACTCAGCGGTCCAGTCGTAGTGGGGATGGCCCTTCCACAGATCCCGCTCGTGCCGCTTGACGCCCGGCAGGTGCGGCGAATGCACGTTCTGGAAGGTCGCATGATGCTGCAGCATCCAGTAGTTGCGGTCGGAAATATAGGCACCCAATAACTCGGCGGCAAAGTCGCCGTGCAGCAGCGGGCAGGTGATGAAACCTACATCGTGCAGCAGCGCCACCACCACATCCTCTTCTTCGCGGCCGTCGCGCAGCACCATCGTGGCCGATTGCAGACAGTGGCGGTAGTTGTTGACCAGGTAGCCGAAGGAAGGGTCGTGCTCCGAGGTCGTCAACAAGCGCAAGGCCTGATCGGCCTGATGCTGCGATAGATAGTCCTGCCGCTGCGCATTGAGCAATTGCCAGTCGTCAGCCTGGAAGTCCTCCAGCGCGATTTTTTCGACATACCGCCAATCGGCTTGCGCCAGCGGCGAGTAGGAGGAGCGATGGTGCGGGGTCATCCGATTCCTTTGCATGCTTCTGGTGAATATCAGGCCGCGATCCAGTTTCGGGTCGCAGCGCGCCAGGGATCCAAGGCCTTTGCGACCGCTGCATCATCGGCTGCCATATCCAGCCATCTCCGCAACACCGGCGGCAGGTTGATGGGCTGGCCACAGGCCTGCATCAGTTCGACAGCCAGCCACAGATTGACCAGCGGTCCGCAGTCGGCCAGGCTGATCTGCGGCGTGAGCAACCACGGCTGCGGTTGCACCCATGACGCGAGCTGATCGATACGCTGCAGCAACGCGGCACGCAGCGCGTCGACCTCGGACGGGTCGCGCTGTGCAGACTTTACCAGCGGGAACAAGGCCCTTACCCGCGGTTCAAGGTACAGGTCATGGAAACGGCACAGGAAACGCACGCGCGCCCGCAACTGAAGATCGGCCGGCATCATCGCCGGGTCGGGATAGCGCTCCTCGAGGTATTCGTTGATGGCCTCGGACTCGGACAACACCCAGTCACCGATGCGGATCGCAGGCAATGTGCCCATCGGCACGACCGCGCGGTAATCGGCCGAGCGGTAGCCGCCGGGCGGTGCAAGCTCCTCGACCGCAATGCCCTTGACCGCCAGCACAATGCGCACCTTGGCGCTGTAACTGGACAATGCGTTGGCGTAGAAGATCATGCACCCGCCTCACCGGCCAGAAACGCTTCATAGTCAAGCACACCTGCCTGCGCCGCCAGCGCCACCAACTGGGTACCATGTTCGGCCAGACCGAGACCGGAATGCGAACCCACCCGCCCGTCCGGAAAGCGACTGCGATGCGCCAGCGCGTCGTCGTGGTTGTCGCCGCCATGGCGCTTGACGAAATCGGGTTCAAGCGCCGGGGGCGCCGGCAGCTCGTCCGGCGGGCAGGCGTCGGGCAGCAATGCGCGCGTGATGGCCAGCTCGGACGGCGTGGCGTGCATGCCCTCGCCCGTGCCATAAAGGCGCTGACGCAATGCGTTGGCCTCGGGGTAGTCCCACCAGCTGCGCAAGCGAAACGAAAGGGCATCACGCTCGCTGTATCCGAGGCTGCGCTCGGCATGGATTTCCTGGAACGCGCATTGGGCTGGCGCCAGGTTGCCACCATGACCATTGACAAAATAGAAATGGCGGAATCCCTGACTTGCCAGCGACAACACATAGTCGATGATGACGCGGGTCAAGGTGCTGGGCCGCAGTGACACCGTACCCGGGAAACCCAGGTTGAACTGCGCCGGGCCCAGGCTCAATGTCGGCCCCACCAAGGCACCACATTGCGCCCCGATGGCCCGGGCCACGGCCTGCGCCGTGATGCTGTCGGTGCCGATCAGTCCGGTCGGCCCGTGCTGCTCGGTGGAGCCCATCGGCACGATGATGCCGGTGGACTGCTGGAGGTAGGCCTCAACGGCGGGCCATGTGCTGTGCTGAAGAATCATCGCTGCCCCGCCATCCTGCTCGGTTAGTACGCGGTCGCCATCCGGCGTTCCATGCGGCGCACCATGTACGACACGAACAGGATCAGCACCAGGTATTCCACCACCAGCAAGGTATAGGTCTCCAGCGGCCGGTACTCGCTGACGTTGAGTTCGTTCGCGCGCCTTGTCAGCTCTTGCAGGCCGATCACCGAGATCAGCGACGACATCTTGAGCACATAGACAAACTGGTTGCCCAGCGCGGGCAGGATCACCTTGATGGCCTGTGGCAGCACCACCAGGCGCATCGTCAGCGACCAACCCAGCCCCAGACTTTTGGCCGCCTCGACCTGCCCCTTGGGCACGGACTGGATGCCGGCGCGAAATACCTCGGCCTCGAATGCGCTGTCACTGATCGCCAGCGACAACACCCCGGTGGCGAACACACCCAGTTGCAAACCGATGATGACCGGCAGCCCGTAGAACACCCACAACATCAGCACCAGCAGCGGAATTGCGCGAAACACCTCCACATAGACGCGGTTGATGCGGTTGAGCGATTTGCGCTTGGACAGACCTGCCACCGCGACCAGCGCCCCGACGATGACCGACAACACGATGGCACACAGAGACACCAGAATCGTCCACCACATTCCACCGATCAGGAACTGCAGGTTGGACAAGCCCTTCGCCTGGAGCGGGTTGAAGATGTACCAGCCCCAGTTATAGCTCGAGGCCCCGCCTCCACCGGAGCTGGCGCACCCCGCCAGCAACAGGCAGAGTACGAGCGGAACGAACAGTCGGCGGATTATTTGGCCGACAGCCATTTGGCTTCGAGGCCGGCAAAGTATCCTTCAGCTGTCTTGAGCGAAATCCAGTTGTTGACAAATGTGAGCCAGACCTCGTCGCCTTGCGGCATCGGATAAGCGAATGGGCGCTTGTTGCGCATGTCGTTGCTGCTGCCCACCATCTGTAGATCCGGATAGGTCTTCATCAAGGTGGCGGCCTCGACGTTGCTGGTGATCGTCACCTGTGCACGGCCGGCCAGCACTTCCTGGTAACCCGTGGCGGGCTTTTCGATGGCCCGCACCTTGGCCTTGGGGAAATGTGCCTTGGCCTGCTGCTCGAACACCGTACCCATGAGTACCGCGACCGTGGTGTTGGCATTGTCGATGGCAGCCCAACTGGTGAGCTTGGAGCCGGTCTTCTTGCTCACCAGCGGCACTGTGCCCGCGTAGATGTAGGGGTTGGAGAATGCCACGGTTTTTGCGCGCGCCATGCTCAGCGACGCACCCGAGAAGATGTCGTAGCGGTCAGACACAATGCCATTGACCAGCGTTGCCCATTCGGCCGGAACGAACTCGATTTTCACGCCCATGTCCTTGGCCAGCTCGGTCATCGCTTCGACGTCAAAACCGGTCAGCGTGTTGCTGGCCGTGTCCTTGATCGACATGGGGTTGAAGTCGCCCGTTGTGCCGACCCGCAGGGTGCCACGCTCCAGGATCTGCGCCAGCCGCGACTTGTTCTGGGCCAGCGATGGCAGGGGCATCAGCAACATGGCGGCTGCAGCCATGCCTGCAATGATATTCATGAGCTTTTTCATTTGCGGTTCCAGGTTACAAGGTTGTATAGACAGGCAACGATAGTACGGGCAATTGATGACCTGTGCAATGAAAAATTGATCGCGTCCATGCGCACCAAACTGTCCGATCGCGTGCACCAGAACTGGGCCTCACAGGCCGCATGCGGTCTGGCAGGTACGCTGGGGCACGTGTGGTCAGGCATCTTCCAGGCTTGCCGGCGGCCCGACTCCTTCGGTGACGCATCCCGGACACGCCCCGCCGTATCGAATGGATGGATTGCGTGTGCTTTCAGGAGCAGCCCTGAATCACAGCCCAGTCAATCGTCCTTGCTACAGGGCCACGACTTGGGTGCCTTGAACCCTTCGGGCAGGCGGGTGCGCGCGTCGCCGCAGGCAATATCCAGCTGGGTCGCCACCAGGCCGACGCTGCGGCTCAGGTCGACCCCTTCGAGTCGGGTCCGGAACATGCGGGTCTGCGCCAGCCGTACGCCGTCCATCTTGGCGTTGACCAGATTGGCCCGCGCCATATCGGCGCCGGTCAGATTGGCACCATTGAGGTTGGCGCCCTCCAATATGGCACGCTGCAGTTCTGCCTTGCGCAGGTTCGCGCCGGAGAGATTGGCCGTCGACAGATTGGCCCGGAACAACTCCGCCTTGGTCAGATCGGCGCCGGAGAGGTTGGCGCCCTTGAAATTTGCGCGGTAACTGTTGAGCTGCACCAACTTCGCCCGGCTCAGATCGGCGCCGCTGAGGCGGGCCCGATCCACACTGCCGTGGGTCAGGTCGGCCCCACTCAACTTGGCGCCCTGCAGATCGGTGCCGCTGAAATCGGCACCCGCCAATCGCGCCCCGGTAAGTGTGGCGTTGCGCAACAACAGCCGGGCCTTCTCGCATTGCGTCCAGTCGACAGCGGCCGCCGGCGCGTCGCTACATGCAGCCCAGGTCAAATGGCTCGACAGACACAACACCATCGCGCCCAGTTGCGGGAGGACGCGACGGTGCCAATGGGATGCCGGCACGTGTCGGGCTTGGTGTTGCGACTGCAACATGGCAAGTCCCTGGATCGGCGGTGAGCGGTACATGCGGACTATCTTAACTGCAGCCGCGCACCAATGCCCTGCCCTGGGGCATGGCCAGGGTTGCCGCCAGACGCCAACTTGGGGATACTGGTCGTGACACGCCGCTGACACGATGGCATTGCGGGTCGGTGTCCAACCGCAAAGCATGCCACTCACCCCCGAACCCACCTCCTGGCGCAAGGCGCAACGCGCCACCCTGCTCGCACAGCGTATGGCGGTGGGTCTGGAGCAGCGCAGCCGCTGGAGCGCGCAGCTCACAAGCCGTTTGCGGGAAGCACTCGATCTGCTGCCGGGCATGGTGACCGCCGGCTACTGGCCGCTCAAGGGCGAGTTCGATCCGCGCTTTGTGATGCGCATCTGGCGCGACGCCGGCGCTCGCACCGCCTTGCCAGTGGTGGTGCAGAAGGCCGCACCCTTGCAGTTTCGCGATTGGTGGCCCGGCATGCGCACCAGCGCCGGTGTCTATGATCTGCCGGTGCCAGAAGAAGGCGATATCGTCACACCCCGGCTGGCGCTCGTTCCGCCAATCGGCTTTGACGCCATGGGATATCGGCTGGGCTACGGCGGCGGTTACTATGACCGCACTCTCGCAGCGTTGACACCGCGACCGCTGACGATTGGTGTGGCGTTCGAGATGGCACGCATCGACACCATCTGGCCGCAGCCGCACGATATCGCAATGGACTTCATCGCCACGCAGGACGCCTGGTATCAGGCCTCGGCACGGGGCCTGATACGTCTGGACCCAGGAGTGGCGGCGCGCCATCTCGCGCAACGGCTTGCCGACACCGGTGCAAACTGAAGTCCGCACCATCCATTTCAGGTCACCACGCCAATTGCCATGGTCTTGCGATGAGCGGCCCCGTCATGCCACGTGCGTCATGTCGACGCGGGGTCTGAGCGAAACCGACTCAGCCTGGCGTGTAACCTGACCCGGCCGCGCATCGGGCTGCATGGTAAGTGCCCTCGCCGCGCTGCACGACACGATCGGTTGGCAACACGTCACCCGGGAGGAGTTCCGGCTGCTGACCCACACGGTCGTACAACGGCGCAAAATCGATCGTGGCCAGTTTCAGCAGGTCGTCCAGGTCGTTCAGCACGAAGTAGACCTCCTGAAAATCGTCGATGCGGTAGTTTGTGCGCATCACCCGCTCCAGGTCGAACCCGATGTGGTTGGGCGACAGGTCATCGAGCGCGAACACCGATTCGGTGTAAGACGAGGCGATACCTGAGCCGTAGATGCGCAAGCCGTTCTTTTGCTGCACCAGGCCGAACTCCACCGTGTACCAGTAGACCCGCGCCAGATGGGGCAATACGCCAAGCTGCTGCGCGCGCAGACCGCCGACGCCATAGGCCGGCACGAAATCGGCAATCACCGGATTCATCAGCATCGGCACATGGCCGAACACGTCGTGAAATACGTCGGGCTCTTCCAGGTAGTCCAGCTCGTCGGCCTTGCGGATGAAATTTCCGGCTGGAAAACGCCGATGGGCCAGGTGATCGAAAAACACCTCATCGGGCACCAGCCCCGGAACGGCAATGACCTGCCAGCCTGTCTGGCGCATCAACACCTCGCTCAGGCGACGAAAGTCGGGAATCTGCTCCGGCCCGATCGGCAGCTGGCGCATGCCTGCGATGAACTCGTCACAGGCGCGCCCGGGCAGCAGTTTCGACTGACGCTCGAACAAGGTCTTCCAGACTGCGTGTTCCTGTGCCGTGTAGTTCTCCCAGCCCTGGGCTATGGACCAGTCGGCGCGTTCGGGCGTGGCGCCCGCTGCGGCGCCGTGCTTGTCGACAGGTCGGGCCTTGTCGCGCATCATGTGGCTGCTGTCAGACCAGCGCGGGCGCAGGCATGACGGTTCCGCGGCACTCGCCGAAGCCGATGCGCCGGAAACCGTTGCGCTGGCAATAGGCGCGCAGGATGATGCTGTCGCCGTCCTGCAACCATGTGCGGGATTCGCCATTGGCAAACGTCAGGGCGCGCTTGCCACCCTGGCTCAGCTCCATCAGTGAGCCGCCCTGCTCCGGCATAGGCCCGGACAAGGTACCCGAGCCGAACAGGTCGCCACTGGCCAGGTTGCAACCGTTGACTGTATGGTGTGCCACCAGCTGCGCGACCGTCCAGTAGGCGTCCTTGTAATTCGAGCACGACAGACGCTCGCCGGCGTGGTCGTCCGCGCGCATCTTTGCAGTCTGCAACCAGACCTCGAGTTCGATGTCGATGGCACCGTGCATGCGGTTATCGGGCGAATCCAGGTAGGGCAAAGGCCGCGGGTCGTCCTTTGGTCGCGTGAACGGTGCGCGGAACGGCGCCAGCGCCTCCATCGTGACGATCCACGGTGACAAGGTGCTGGCAAAATTCTTCGACAGGAACGGGCCCAGCGGCTGGTATTCCCAGCCCTGGATGTCGCGCGCACTCCAGTCATTGAACAGCGCCAGGCCAAACACATGGTCCTCGGCCTGCGTTATGCGCACCGGTTCGCCGGACGCGTTGCCGCGGCCGACGATCATGCCCAGTTCCAGTTCGTAATCGAGCCGCGCGCAGGGTGCGAGTCTTGGCGTGTCGGCGTCCGGCGCCTTGAGTTGTCCGTTCGGACGGCGAAAGGAAACACCGCTGGGCTGAATCGACGAGGCACGCCCGTGGTAGCCGATGGGCACCCATTTGTAGTTGGGCAGCAGCGGAGTGTCCGGCCGGAACTGCTTGCCGATGGTGGTGGCGTGGTGCACGCTGGTATAGAAGTCGGTGTAGTCGCGCACGTCGCACGGTAGTCCGAGTTCGACATCGGACTGTGCCACCATTGCCGCCCCGAAGCGTGCACGGTCGGCACTGCCCTCGCGCAGACCTGCAGACAGGTCGCGGCGCAAGGCCTGGCGCGCCGGCAGATCGGCGCTCAGCACGGAATCCACATCGTGCGACCGGACCAGGCCGGCCATGCGCAGATCGACGATCTTGTCGCCAATGGCCACGCCGAGTCGCCAGGGCTGGGTGTTGTCGCCCCGAAAGCGGCCCAGTGGCAGATTCTGGATCGGGAAGTCGCTGGCCACGTCATTGGCCGAGTCCAGCCAGCTGCGCAGCGACGCGTCATGGGTGTCGTTGATCGATAGGGTCATGGTGTCTCGGGGTTGAAGTTCTTCTTCAGATCCTGCCAGCAACGGTAGTAGTCCGGCTGCAGTTGCGGCATTGCCAAGGCCTGGGCGGTCGGACGCAATACGCAGCGCGTCTCGAACATGAAAGCCATGGTATCGGTGATGACGTCGGGCTTGGAGAGATCGGCATGGCTGGCCTTGTCGAAGGTGGCCGCATCGGGTCCGTGGCCAGTCATGCTGTTGTGCAGACTGCTGGCGCCGGGCACGAATCCATCGGCCTTGGCGTCGTATTTGCCGTGCACCAGACCCATGAACTCGCTGGCGATGTTGCGATGGAACCACGGCGGACGGAAGGTGTCCTGCATCGCCAGGATGCGTGGCGGAAAGATCACGAAATCGATCGCGCTCACGCCCGGTGTGTCGGAGACAGAATGCAACACCAGAAAGATCGACGGATCCGGATGGTCGTAACTGATCGAGCCAATGGCATTGAAGCGGCGCAGGTCGTATTTGTACGGCGCGTAGTTGCCATGCCAGGCCACCACGTCCAGCGGCGAATGGTCCATCTGCGCCGACCACAACTGACCCTGGAAGCGCGCCAGCAACTCGGTGGGTGCATCGACATCTTCATATGCCGCCAGCGGCGTCAGGAAGTCGCGCGCATTGGCCAGACCATTGGAGCCGATAGGGCCACGGTCCGGCAGGCGGAAATTGGCGCCGAAGTTCTCGCACACATAACCGCGCACCGGGCCGTCGGGCAACTCGAGCCTGAAACGTACGCCGCGCGGGATCACGACGATCTCATGCGGCTTGGCCTCGATGATGCCCATTTCGGTCACGAAACGGTGTGCGCCTTGCTGCGGCACGACCAGCATCTCGCCGTCGGCGTTGTAGAACACCCGGCCCAACATCGACCGGTTCGCCGCATACAGGTGCACTGCCGCTCCCGCCTGGCCCTGCGGCCCACCGTGGCCGGCCATCGTTACCAGCCCCTGCACGAAATCGGTCGCCTGCTCCGGCACAGGGACCGGGTTCCAGCGCAACTGGTTGGGCGTGGCCGGCGTGGCGCCGAAATCCGACACCAGTCGCCCGCTATCGACCAGAACAAACGGCCGGTGTTGGCTGGTCGGGCGGATCCGGTACAGCCACGAGCGCCGATTGTCCGAACGAGGCGCAGTGAACGCGGTGCCAGACAACTGCTCGGCATACAGGCCATAGGCGCAGCGCTGGGGTGAATTGCGCCCCACCGGCAAGGCACCGGGCAGCACTTCAGTGGCAAACTCGTTGCCGAAGCCGCTCTGGTATTGCAAAGCGTCCATGGCTCAAGCCACCTGAATCACGCCGCGCGCCACCTGGTCGCGCTCGATCGACTCGAACAAGGCCTTGAAGTTACCTTCACCAAATCCGTCGTCACCCTTGCGCTGGATGAACTCGAAGAACACCGGGCCGAGCATGGTCTTGGAGAAGATCTGCAGCAGCAGGCGCGGCTTGCCGCCTTCGGTCGTGCCGTCAAGCAGAATGCCGCGCGCCTGCAGGTCCGACACCGGTTGACCGTGACCGGGCAGACGCTCTTTCAGCATGTCGTAATAGACATCATTGGGCGCGGTCAGCAGTGGCACGCCAGCCATCTGAAGCTTGTCGACGCTGTCGACCAGGTTGTCGGTCAGCAGCGCAATGTGCTGGATTCCTTCGCCATTGAACTCCATCAGGAATTCCTCGATCTGGCCCGAACCCTTGGCCGATTCTTCATTCAGCGGAATGCGGATCATGCCATCGGGTGCGGTCATGGCCCTGGAGGTCAGGCCGGTATGCGCGCCCTTGATGTCGAAATAGCGAATTTCCTTGAAATTGAACAGGCGCTCGTAATACTTGGACCAGTAGGCCATGCGGCCGCGGTAGACGTTGTGTGTCATGTGGTCGACGATCTTGAAGCCGTGGCCTGCGGGATGGCGATCAACGCCGTCGATGAAGTCGAAGTCGATGTCATAGATCGAGCGGCCTTCTTCAAAGCGGTCGATCAGGTACAGCGGCGCACCCCCGATACCCTTGATCGCCGGCAGATGCAACTCCATCGGACCGGTGCGCATTTCCATCGGCTCGGCACCCAGTTCGAGTGCTCGTTCGTACGCAACGCGCGAATTCTTCACCCGAAACGCCAGGCCGCAGGCCGAGGGACCGTGCTCTGCTGCGAAATACGAGGCCACGCTGCGCGGCTCGGAATTGATGATGAAGTTGATGTCGCCCTGGCGGTACAGCGAGACGCTCTTGGAGCGGTGTTGCGCCACCTTGGAAAAACCCATCATGTCGAACACCGGCTCAAGCACACCCGGTGTCGGCGACGCAAATTCCACGAACTCGAAGCCCATCAGCCCCATGGGGTTGTCATACAGATCCGCCATTGTGTATCTCCTGTTGTCATAGTGTCGATCGGGAACCGCGCCGCCACCGCGCCGGTACGCTCCGGTATGGGCTCATGCTACATTTTTTGCACTTCAGCAGCAATCGGGGCAATATGTCACCAGCATGGTCGGGCGCCCCTGACTTGACACCCGGCAACTCCCATCAGACTGCGGACAGCATTGCACCATGGACAAATGGTAATTCGTCGCGCGCAAAATAGGCTTGCGATTGGCGGCGCAGACACCCTGCCGATTGGAATAAAATCCCTCTTTTCAGATTTAAAGGGGGAGAAAATTGCAGAATATTGCCCTCGATCGCACCGACTTGCGGATGCTGGACTTTCTGCAGCTTCATGGCCGCGCGTCCAACCTGGAACTGGCCGAAGCCGTCAATCTGTCCACTTCCCAATGTCACCGGCGCCATCGGCGCCTGGAAGAAATGGGTGTCATCGCCGGCTACGAAACCCGGCTCGAACCCGGTCCGCTCGGCCTGGGCGTCACCGCTTTTGTGCATGTGTCGATGGAAAAAGGCCACCTGTCCAATCTGCGCAAGTTCACCGACGGCATCCGCGCACTGCCCGAGGTGCTGGAGTGTTTCTCCGTGACCGGCGATTTCGACTACGTACTCAAGGTGGTTGCGCGCGACCTCAAGGCCTTGTCGCAGTTCCTGATGGACACGCTGATGGTGCTGCCCGGCGTGGACAACGTGCGCTCGAGTGTGTGCCTGGACCAGATCAAGAACACCGGGGCATTGCCGCTGCCGCGGTGACATCCGTCTGAGCATGGACAATCGATCGCCATGCGACTTGCTTTTCTGACCAGCTCCCCGCTGCGTGACCCCCGCTTTCGCGGCATCTGGGCCGGCGGCGGCATCTACTTCATCGGCAACGCGATGCAGACCATGGCCGCGTCATGGATGATGGTCGAACTCAGCGGCTCGTCGTTTCTGGCCGCGCTGGTGCAGACCGCTGTTTTTCTGCCGATGTTCCTGTTCTCCCTGCCAGCCGGCGTGCTGGCCGACATCACCGACCGGCGCCGGTTGATCCAGTTCGCGCTGACGGTGCAGGCGGCGTCCGGCATTCTGCTGGCCTGGCTGTCGCTGGCCAACATGACGGGCCCGGGCGGCGTGTTGTTCCTGATTTTTGTGTCTGGCAGTTGCACCGCACTGATGTCGCCGGCATGGAACTCGACGGTAGCCGACGCGGTTCCGCGCGCCGAACTGCCCCAGGCCATCATCGCCACCAGCGTGGCCTACAACGGCGCGCGCGCTTTGGGTCCGGCGCTGGCCGGCCTGATCTTCACCTATGCCGGTGGCCCGTGGAACTTCGCACTGGCGGTGCTCAGCACGCTGGCGATGATGTACTCGATCCGACGCTGGCCGCCCGCACCCCACCCACCGACGCGGCTGCCGGCCGAACGCCTGTGGGGAGGCATGCTCAGCGCCCTGCGTTTTGCCTGGCACTCACATAACGTACTGGCACAACTGGTGCGCTCAGCCGCCTACAGCGGAGCGGGTTCGGCCTTGTGGGCCTTGATGCCGATCATCGGCCAACGCCAGCTGGGTCTGGGTGCCGAGGGATTCGGCCTGATGATGGGCTGCATGGGCGCCGGTGCGGTGATTGCCGGCAGCCTGATCGGCAAGGTGCGCGCCCGGTTCGGCCTCGAGGCCCTGGTCACCACCGGCTGCGTCTCCTACGCACTGGTCATGCTGATCGCCGCCCTTTCGCGCTGGCATTTGCCGGTATACCTTGCGCTGGTGGTGGGTGGGGGCGCCTGGATGGCCGTGATGTCGACGTTCAACACCGCCACGCAGACCAGCGTGCCACCCTGGGTGCGGGCCCGCGCTGTGGCCATGCATACGCTGGCCGCGCTCGGTGCGTTTGCAATGGGTTCGGCCTTCTGGGGCGCGTTATCCGATATTGCGGGCTTGACCACGGCCCTTTGCGTCGCAGCCGCGTGCATGGCGGCCGGGCCGCTGATGGCACGGCAATTCCCGCTGCGCATGGGTGATGCGCGCGACGTGACGCCGGTGACGCCGTCCTTGCAAGACCTGTTCCTGGACAAGGAGCCCGATCCCGCCGACGGCCCGATCGCGGTCGAAATGGCCTACCGCATCGACCCGCAGAACACCGACGATTTCCTGAGCGCCATCAGCCAGTTGCGCGCGCCGCGCCGGCGTGACGGCGCAACCTTCTGGCGCATCTACCGCGACCTCGCCGACCCGCACCGCTTCACCGAACGATTCATCGTGACCTCCTGGGCCGACTATCTGCACCAGCGCGCACGCGCCACCATGGCCGACCATGAGCTGGAGTCGCAGGTGCGCGCCTTCCTGCTACCGGGCGAGTCAGTGAGCATGAACCACTACATCGCCGAACGCTGAAAGCGCGGCAACCAGCGTCCGTTGACGTGGCGCAAAGCCGTGCGACGGCGGCGAAAGTCCCCACTCGCTTGACCCGCGGCCGTGCGGGGTCTACGGCAGAATGTTGACATGCCGATCTCCTACGTCGATATACGCCTGGTGCACATATTCAGCGCCGGCATCAGCATCAGCCTGTTCCTGCTGCGCGGGGCATTGCAATTCTCTGGTGTCGACTGGCGCCGCTGGCGCCTGCTGCGTGTAATGCCCCATATCAACGACACGATCCTTCTGGCGGCGGCGATCGCACTGAGCCTTTACAGCCATCAGTACCCGTTCGCCCAGGGCTGGCTCACGGCCAAGCTATTGGCACTGCTGCTGTACATCGGTCTGGGCAGCATGGCATTGAGCGCGGGCCGACCCCGCGCACAACAAGCCATGGCCTTTGGTGCCGCCCTGCTGACCGTGGTCTACATCGTTGCCGTGGCGATCAGCCGCTCGGCCACGCTCGGCCTGGCCTGATGTTGCGCCGCCATCGCAGGTGAAGGATTGCGTGCCAGGCTCGACTGGCGCGTCATACGCCGGCGCGCGGACGCGCAGCCCCGTCAGGCGAACACGACGGTATGGCCTTCGCGGTCAAACGGAATGAATCCGGCCAGCTCGCCGGCCTTGATGGCGTCGGTCATGCGGGTCAACACCTGCGCCACCTCGTCATCGCCCGGCGCAACACCTGCACGGCCCGACAGAGCCGCCACGAACACCACGGCCCAGGGCTTGCCGAATTGACGCGACTCCTGCTCCATGGTTGCGAAATCGACCAATTCCTCGGGTGTCTTGTCAGCCGTCATCACCGGCACCAGAGCGCCACCGTGGCCGGCCTCGAAATCACGCCGTTGGGCCTCGGAGCTGTCCGGGTCCAGTTCGGCCTGCGTGAAAACAAATAGCAGACGCTGAGGATGTTCCTGCTGGCGCGCAGCAGCCAGCAGATCGTCGAAGTTGGAAATTTCCATGGGCTCGGTCCGCGCTGGCGCGCGGCTCACAAAGAGGGTAAAAAGACATCATGCCGTACCTGCAGGCGACACCGGCATTGTCCCGCATCAAATGATGCACGGATGATGCAGCTTATGCTGCACGCTGGCAATACCCACCCGACAACAATTATCAAGATCCTGATCAACATCATGTCCGACACACCATCTACCACCGCGGCCTTACCCGCGCAATCGCCCACGGCGGCCTTGGCCTCGCAATTGATCAGCGAGGAAGTCCTGCTGGAGAAGTACGCCAAGGACGGCGAGAGGTCAATTGCCGATGTGAACCAGCGGGTCGCGCGGGCGTTGGCCCAGGCCGAGGAGCCGGCCCAGCGCGCCCACTGGGAGTCGCGCTTCCTGCAGGCGCTGCAAGGCGGTTTCCTGCCAGCAGGCCGCATCCAGTCGGCGGCGGGAACCGAGCTCTCGGCCACACTGATCAATTGTTTTGTCCAGCCGGTCGGGGACTCCATCGCCCATGAGGACGATGGGTATCCCGGCATCTACATTGCATTGACGCAGGCGGCTGAAACCATGCGCAAGGGTGGCGGCGTGGGCTACGACTTCTCGCGCATCCGACCGCGTGGCGCCTGGGTCGGCAGCACGCGCAGCAGTGCGTCCGGCCCGGTGAGCTACATGCAGGTGTTCGACCGCTCCTGCGAAACCGTCGAGTCGGCCGGCGCCCGGCGCGGCGCGCAGATGGGCGTCCTGCGCTGCGACCATCCGGACATCGAGGAGTTCATCCGCGCCAAGGACGCCGGGGCCTTGAGCAACTTCAACATTTCCGTCGGAGTCACCGACGCGTTCATGCAAGCGGTGCAGTCCGATGCCGACATCAAACTGGTCCACCGTGCCGAACCCGGCGTTGCCCAGAAAGAGGCTGGCGCCTATGCTGTGACACCCGTCTCAGGCAACCCCTACTGGGTCTACCGCAAACTTCCCGCCCGCCTGTTGTGGGACCAGATCATGCGCTCCACCTACGACCATGCCGAACCCGGCGTGCTGTTCCTGGACCGCATCAACGACGACAACAACCTGCAGTATTGCGAGACGATTGCGAGTACGAATCCTTGTGGTGAACAGCCGCTGCCGCCGTACGGCTGCTGCTGCCTGGGTTCCATCGATCTGACGCGTTTCGTGCGCGATGTTTTCAGCCCGCAGGCCCGGTTCGACGATGCCGGCTTTGCCGAACTGGCCGCGGTGGCCACGCGCATGCTCGACAACGTGCTCGACATCACGGTCTGGCCTTTGCCGCAGCAACAGGAGGAGGCGCGCAACAAGCGCCGCATCGGACTGGGTTTCACCGGGCTGGGCGATGCACTGGTCATGCTGGGGCTGCACTACGACAGCGATGCAGCACGTTCGATGGCCACACACATCAGTCGTACGCTGCGCGACGCAGCCTATGCCGCGTCCCATGCGCTGGCGATGGAGCGCGGCGCGTTTGCATTGTTCAATGCCGACCTGTACCTGAGCGGGCGCAGTTTTGCGTCGCGCCTGCCGCAGGCTCTGAAAGATCGCATCCGGCGCGACGGCTTGCGCAACTCGCATCTGCTGTCGATCGCACCCACCGGCACCATCAGTCTGGCATTTGCCGACAACGTCAGCAACGGCATCGAACCGCCGTTCAGCTGGACCTACACACGCAAGAAGCGCATGCCAGACGGAGGTTTCAAGGAGTACGCGGTACAGGACCATGCCTGGCGACTGTTCCGCCACCTGCATGGCGAAGACACCGCCTTGCCGCCGGCCTTCGTCACCGCGCTGGAACTCAGCGCGCAGGCGCATGCGGCGATGGTGGCGGCTGTCGCACCGTATGTCGACACGGCCATTTCCAAAACCGTGAACGTGCCGGCCGACTATCCGTATGCCGACTTTCAGGACCTGTACCTTCAGGCCTGGAAAGCCGGCCTCAAGGGCCTGGCGACCTACCGGCCGAACAGCGTGCTGGGATCCGTGTTGCACACCGATGCGCCGGCCCAACCGCTGCAGATAGCCGATACCAACCGCCGGCTCGCCCTTGATCGGCTGCCGGCACCCGTGTTGTCGTCGCTGCGATGGCCCGGTCGGCCGGAACTGCCCGCAGGCAATCCGGCCTGGACGTTCATGGTGCACCATCCGTTTGGCGACTTCGCACTGTTCGTCGGCGAACTGGCCGCTTCCGAGGGTGGTGCGCCGCGCCCGTTCGAGGTCTGGGTCAATGGCGCCGAACAGCCGCGCGGCCTGGGCGCCCTGGCCAAGAGTCTGTCGATGGACCTGCGCGCCAACGACGCGGCCTGGCTCGAACTCAAGCTCGACGCGCTGTCCACCGTGGCCGAGGAACGCAGCTTCGAGATGCCGTTCCCGCCCAATGGCGAGAAGCGCCTGTTCCCGGGCGTCGTCGCAGCCACGGCGGCGGTGATCCGCTGGCGCTGCGAGCAACTCGGGGCACTGAACGGCAAGGTCGGCGGCACACCGGTGTTAGATGCCATGTTCAGCCGCGAAGAGCCGATGACCGGTACCAGCGGCACGCTGGCCTGGGCGGTCGACGTCGACAATCCGGCCAGCGGTGAGCGCTTCACGCTCACGCTCAAGGAAATCACGCTGCCGCAACACGACGGGCCATCGGTGACGCGTCCGTGCGCCGTGGGCTTCTCCGGCAACTATCCGCGCGCCTTCGACGGTCTGGCGCGCCTGCTGTCGCTCGACATGCGGGTGATCGACCCGGCATGGATCGCCATGAAACTGCGCAAGCTGCTCAACTACGCCGAACCACTGGGCCACTTCATGGCGTTTGTGCCGGGTGAGCGACGCCAGCAGGTCTGGCCGTCAACGGTGGCCTACATGGCGCGGCTGATCATCCACCGCTACGCCATGCTCGGTGTACTCGACGAGCAGGGTTTTCCGGTGCGCGAGATGGGGGTTCTGGAGAGCCCGGCGGGCGGTCACTCCATCAAGACGCTGGCCGGGCGTCCCTGTCCGGAATGTGGCAACCCGACGGTGATCAAGAAGGATGGCTGCGATTTCTGCACCGCCTGCGGGTTTGTCGGGCAGTGCGGCTGAATCCGCGCCGGCCGACGAATGGACCAACTTGTACGCGTCAGTCCTGATGGCGCACCCAGTCGGCAAACGCCTCGTCCTCAAAACGGTAAGTGCCCCTGTCAATTCGGGTAACAACATTCTTGTCAGTCAATCGGCGCAGGGAGTTCTGAACTGCACTCGCAGTTACGGGCTTTTCAAGCCCCAAGCTTGTTCCCACTGCAGCGCGCACATCTGCACCTTGCAGGTCGGTCGTGCCGCGGGCGATGAACAATAACAAAAGCTGGTCGGCCGGCAGCAGGTCCATCCATTGCTTCTCGAATTCGCCGTCATTGAAAACCTTTGCCTTCGTGAAGTCCAGTGCGCGCTGGGGTCCTTCGAAGGGATGAGTGAGGTATCTGTCCAGATAATCACGGAAAAAAAGAGGTGTCTGCTTCAGGGCATCAAATGCCGCCAGTGCGTCCACCAAAGGTAGCGGAGCCCGCGATATCTGGGCAACTTTGCCCACCATGGATTCGACGAACTCGCGGCCAAGAAGCGGAAAGGGCTCCAGAGCCGCCCAGTTGTAGAACGGCTCTGACGCCCGGCCAAACATACGCCGCAAAGTGGTCTCAGAGCTCCCGGCAAACAGCACTTTCAGACGCTCCTTCCGGATATCCAGTGCGGCGCGCAGCGCATGCGCAAAGACAGAGTTTTCAGCAGTGGCCAAGACCTGGGCCTCGTCGATGATGAGCACGACCTGTTTTCTGGATTTGTCGAACGCGGTCATCGCCTCCATGAGCAGCGAACCTGCCACATACTGGCGGTTGTCGAGCTCCGCTTCGACGCCGGCCTCAGCCAAACCCGTGACTTTGCCAGATGCCTTGATTTTCGATATGGGTTTGTTCAGCCGCTCCCAGATTTTGGCGAAACTCTTGGGCTCAATCGCTTTATGCAGGGCTGACACCAGTGCGGTAGCGGGGTCCGTTTTCAGTTCCCAAAGGTTCGCGTAAGCACAGGTATACCCGGCGTCACGGGCCGCGGGCATGAAGTCCTGCATCAGGAATTCTGTCTTCCCCATGCGTCGTCTGGCAAACAAGCCGCGGGCACTTGAGAGGCCTAGATCAAGCGACGCCAGATATGCCTGGGCCAAGGCCGGGCGGGGAAAGTGCCATTGTTGGGGCGTGGACGCAATCATTACGTTTCAGTAATTATTTTACTGATTAGTATTTTGTCTAGTTAACGCTACTGACGCAAGGCCTGTCCAGCTTTTCGCTTGCGACCCATGCGAGGGACTCCACGGGCGACCGGTCCCATGCCGCCATTCACCGGATCAGCAGTTTCGGACCGGGCGGACAAGGACCCGCTGGACAGCCCCCCACACTACCAAACCTGGTTTTTCGGCACCTGCTCGCGGCTGCAAACCGCCCGCGTTTCGGATGCGCAGGGCAACACGATCGCGCTGCGCGTCAGGACCGTATCAGCAGCACCGGCAGCTTGGTGTGCGACACCACGCGCTGCGCCACGCTGCCCAGCACCAGTTTCTCGATTCCGCTGCGTCCGTGAGAGCCCATGACAATCAGGTCGGCGCCGCCGGAATCGGCCGCCTCCAGAATGCCGCGCCAGGGGGAATGGGCCTCGACGGTCGCGGTCGTGACTTTGACGCCCGCCTGCTCCATGGCCGTGCGCGCACGGGCCAGCGAATCGGTCGCCTGGGCTTTGGCCGCATTCAGGTACTGGCCCTGGCCATAGGCAAAATCGGCGCCAACCCCGGCAAACGGATACGGATCGACCACATAGATCGTGGTCACCGCACTGTCGAATGCCTTGGCCAGACCGATGGCCTTGTCGACCGCCAGTTCAGAGGTCGGGGAACCATCGATGGGAACCAGAATATGTTTGAACATGGCGCATCTCCCTTCTTGTTGCATTGCTTGAGTGTGACCGCTGAGCCCAACCGGCCGTTGATTCAGGTCAGGCCATTGTCACCCTGAAACCCGCTCGCGCGCAAAGTCAGCACCAGGGTATCCCGATACGGATGCACACCATCGGGCTGGACCGGCGTGGACTCGTGAATCACCCGTTCATCATCGAGCAGCAACACCGACCACGGCTGCGCCAGAGTGAAGCGCAGCCCATTCGGCCCTTGTGCCTCGAAGACCCGCGTTTCGCCGCCCTTGATATCGTGGCGCGCCACCAGGAACACCGCCACCAGGTCCACACCGTCCCGGTGCGCGCCCTCGGGCGTGGGCCGGCCGATGCCATCGGTAGTGTCGATGCGGAACTGGTGCGCCTCGACATACCAGTCTTGCCTGCCACGCAGCGCCGAGGCCACCGAGGCGGTCCAGCGCAGCAAGGCGCCCCATGCCGGCTGCGCTGCCACCCCATCGTCAACCGGCTCGAACCAGCGCAACATGCCGCCATGCAGAGCGTTGTAGGCCACCGGCTGCCAGTGCGCCCGATGCGGGGCCAGCTGTACTTCGTTGCCGCGCACCACGTAGCAGGCATGGCGCCTGCGCCGGTAACGCCCACCATCCTTGAGGTATTCATCGGGCGGCAGGTCGTTCCAACTCGGGCCGAGCGCAGCAAGCGCCTGCTCGCTACAGCCGGTCAGTTCGCAAACACCTTGCGGACTGAGTACGACATGGCCTTGCTGGGCCAGCGTCTCTCCCAGATGCGCCGGCGACGCGAACGGCGGCGTGAAGCCCGTCAGGCTCACGCGTGCACCACAACGTCTTTCCAGAAAGCCACCCGATTGCGAATGGACTCCGCCTCCGGTCTCGGGTCGGCATAGGTCCAGGCGGCGTCGGGCAACAGCTTGCCGTTGACGATCAGCGACATGTATTGCGCCTCTCCCTTCCAGGCACACATGGTCTTGTGGTTGCTGAACGTCACATACTGGCGATCCAGCGACTCCAATGGGAAATAGTGGTTGCCCTCGACCAGCACCGTATCATCACTTTGCGCAATCACGACGCCATTCCAGCTTGCTTTCATGTCGATTCTCCGAGGGTGATGGGAAGGTCGCATCCGAGCCAGCGTCCCAGCGGGATCCACCTGTGGCAGGCGCCCTGTTGTCAGGCTGCGTGATATGACCAACCATTGTAGGCAGCCGTCTGCGCGGCATTCGACGAGGACAATAGATATCCATTGCGTCTCGAACGCCCGGATCGGGCGAAAATGATGCAGACGCAACGGTCCTTGTGGTTGCGCCCCCCTACGCTTCATCCCAAGTCAACCGACCATTTCGCCATGCCTGCTGCACTTTCCGTTCTCGATTTATCTCCCATCACCGAAGGCAGCGATGCCGCGCAATCGTTTCGCAACAGCCTGGACCTGGCCCGGCATGCGGAAAACTGGGGCTATCGGCGCTTCTGGCTGGCCGAACACCATGGCATGCCCGGCATTGCCAGCGCGGCTACCGCCGTGCTGATGGCCCATGTGGCCGGTGGCACCCGGCATATCCGCGTCGGCGCGGGCGGCATCATGCTGCCCAACCATTCGCCACTCGTGATTGCTGAGCAGTTCGGCACGCTGGAATCGCTGTTTCCGGGTCGCATCGACCTGGGCCTGGGCCGCGCGCCTGGCTCCGATCAGCGCACGGCCCGTGCCTTGCGCCGCAACCTGCAGACCAGCTCGGACGAGTTTCCGCAGGATGTGGTCGAGTTGATCGACTTCATGTCCGACCAGCCGCGCCAGGCCGTGCGGGCCGTTCCCGGCACGGGCCTGAACGTGCCGATCTGGATTCTGGGCTCGAGCCTGTTCGGCGCACAGTTGGCTGCGGCGCTGGGCCTTCCCTACGCATTTGCCTCCCACTTTGCACCAGCGCAGATGATGGATGCGATCAAGCTTTACCGAAATACGTTCAAACCCTCGGCCCAATGGGCCCGGCCGTATGTCATGCTCGGCTTCAATGTGTTTGCCGCCGACACCGACGACGAGGCCTGGTTTCGCGCCAGCGCCATGCAGCAGGCGTTTGTCAACCTGCGCAGCGGCCAGCCACGGCAGTTGCCGGCGCCGGTGTCCGGCTACTACGACCGCCTGCAGGGGCCGATCCGAGCCATGCTGGACGAGGTGCTGGGGTGTTCGGCGATCGGCACACCCGAGACCGTGCAAACGCGCATCCAGGCATTTGTGGAGCGCACCGGTGCCGACGAACTCATGATCGCCTGCCAGATGTTCGACCATGCGCATCGGCTACGCTCCTATGAGATCACCGCGCAGGCAACAGGCTCCCTTCGATGACCCTGCGCCCCGGCAACCCGGTAACGCCGGCCCTTCCATGGGTTTGCGCCGACGCGCCAAGGGCCTGGCCCACTTGCATGGCGGAGTGATCCATGCCGAAACCACGACAAGATGACCCCTGGTATCGCGATAAGCTGCTGTTGTCGGCCGTCGGGCTGATCCTGAGCACCGCCTTGCTGGGTGCCGGATTGCTGGCCTATCTGTATGAGCAGACCATGCGCGAAGGCATGCGTTTGACAGGTGCGTTTGCCGCCGTCATCGACGAGCAGA
>Ga0105048_10001008_pt1 | contig 45385 bp, 43 predicted proteins | sample MAT05_FD_78382 | JGI IMG/M metagenome (GOLD analysis project Ga0105048, IMG submission 78382) | Freshwater microbial communities from Lake Fryxell liftoff mats and glacier meltwater in Antarctica - MAT-05 | ecosystem: Environmental > Aquatic > Freshwater > Ice > Liftoff microbial mat | place...
AAAAATTTATGAAAGACTGAAACAAACAGAAGTATTAAAATTACTTTTTATTGGAAGAGATTGGGAGACGAAAGGAGGAGCAAAAGCCATCGATTGTTATAACGCTATTGTAGCATCAGGCATTTCTGTTGAATTGCATGTTGTTGGCTGTGAAATACCAGAAGAGATAAGGAAGTTAAGTATAATTGGACACGGCTTTCTAAATAAGAATATTTCCTCAGAACTTAAAATCCTCACTGAACTTTATTTGCAAAGTCACTTTTTTATACTTCCCACCAAATTCGAAGCTTATGGACTGGTGTTTGTGGAAAGTGCAGCATTTGGATTGCCTTCGATAGGGCCAAATACAGGAGGAGTTCCAACAGCAATGGCCAATGGACAGAGTGGAATATTAATGAACGAAAATTGCTCAGGAGTAGATTATGCTCAAGAACTATTAAAGTTGTGGACAAACAAAAAATTATACGAAGAGCAAGTAATAAAAACGAGAAATGCATTCGAAACAGGATTTACCTGGGAGGTTTGGACCAAACACTTTCTACTTAAAATCAGCCAACTTCAAAGACCAAATAGCGAGCGATAATTATTTTCGAAATCTTTAATTCTGAAATGTTCTAACGCATATTTATGAGCACTCGTTGACATTTTAACGAAAGCATTGCCATCATTTATCAAAGCTTCTATTTCGATAATCATAGACTTCACAATTTCATTTTCGTCTGTTTCGTTGATCGCAATACCATTGATGCCATTGAGATGATTTGGAATATCGCCAACAGCAGTGCACACCGGTACAACACCTAAAGCCATTGCTTCCATTATGACCATTGGAAAACCTTCGCGCGATGATGTGAGCAATAGAATATGCGAATTACTGTAAAGAAGGTTTAGATCGGTTTGAGTCAATTCTCCACGACAATTAAAATTTTTTGTTGATTTGGAAATCGAAATTCCAGCGGCCTCAAACCGAATATCCGTTCGGTTCGAAAATGAATTAGCAACTTTGATGAACAAATTAAATCTTTTTTCAGGACTATCGCGACCGACAAAAAGGACTTGAAATGGATCGGACTTGGTTGGAACATTATCTAAGGTGAGTGTGCCATTGCAGATATAGGTAAGTCTATCGCTGAATGAAGAACCATATAAATTATGTTTGAGTAACAAAGCGAATTCGTTCATTGCAATTTTTGAAACAAATACGCGTCTATTCAAACGCTGAGCAAATTGCAACAATTTGAGATGGGCCAAATTTCCTTCTGGCTGAAATTTGAATGCATGTATTAGATCAGCACAAAATAAATCGAGTCGTACAAAAGGCAAGATATGAAAGTAATACTCTGAATTACTTCCAAAAAGTCCTCTGCGCTTTCCTGTATTAATATATTTCAATAAAAGATCACGACTCTTGATTCGAGTAAAGGGAGAATACAGGGCATTTGGTATGACGAGTACTTCAGAACTTGTACTTTTAAATTTAGACAAGAAAGAATTGTCATTAGAAAAACCTGTAAAAATTACTAAACACTTCTGATCTAAAAAAGCATTTACTATATTGGCATGAACACGCTCAGCTCCACCCATGTGCGTATAGGGAAAGAAAAAAATAAGAGAAGCATCATGCTTTTGAAGCACTGTTGAAATTTGCTGAAATTCTTTGAAGGCAGATCTCGGCGAAATTTTAAATAAGTATTTGCCATCACGTAAAAAAAATAATGCTTTCGAGCGGAAAAAAGCTGCCGAGCTTCTTATTGAAGAATAAATTACTTGGAAGAAAAACGCATTTATAAGGAAATGCGACAATGCATATTTCAGAAAGAAAATTTTTTGTTTAAAAACGCGCAAATTTTGATCATTAGAAACTTTGGAGCTAGCCGTGATGCTAGTTGCATGAACCCGGTAAAAAAGCAATGGCTGACACAATTTGCCCAACTTGAATCCATGTGCAACCATTCTGAGCCATAAGTCATAGTCTTCGCTTGCATTCGCGCCATGACGGTACATTAAACGTTTAGCCACAGCAGCACGCATCATTACTGAGGGATGTGCAATACAATTTGTCTTAGCCAGCATGTTGTAGATCGATTCGTCCGAAGTGGTATTAGCATCCGTTGGCCACAATCCGAGTAAATTACCTTCGGAATCTATTGGTTGAACCACACTTGCAACCATCGCAAAATGAATATTTTTTTGCAGAAAATCCCTCTGTAAGTTTAATCTTTCGGGGAGAGAAATATCATCCGCATCCATTCTTGCTATGAATTCGCCGCGGCAGAGTTTGATGGCATTGTTTAGAGAATCGACAAGACCAAGATTACGTTCGTTTTTGATATAAACGATGCGCGGATCTGAATAGCTGAGAATAATATCTTCACTTTTATCAGTACTTCCATCATTAATAATTAGGAGTTCGAAATTCGTGTATGATTGATTGAGAATACTGTCCAGCGCTTCTTGTAGAAACAAAGCTCCATTGTATACAGGTAAGACTATGCTTACTCCACAGTTCATAATCTGATCCAATTACTCGGAATCAAATCCGAAGTGATTATTGATGAATCTTTAAACCAAATTACAGGAGCCACAACCAATTTACACTCAGCATTACTTAACCAAGCCGCCCACCAACTAAAGCTACTATTTGCAATAACATGATGTTTGCAAGACATCATCAATCGAAGATCCTCATGCGCTAAAGCTCCGGTATTGTGGGTGATGTATGTTGAAGTCGGCGGTAATTTGAGATTATTTTTAACCCATGGAATGTCATCAGAAAACACAAAACATTTTATACTATCCTGATTCTCTAAAACATATTTAAGGGCTCTTTCATAATATTCAATTGAGCAAACGGGGTGGTGTGCTAGTGAGTTTGGGTTTGTAATGTAATCGCCTCTGCGTATATGTATTGACAGTGAATTTGAAAAGGATATATCTTGAATCAGTTTCAAATTTTTATCTGACGGCGATTTCAGAAAAGAAAACTGTTTCTGTAATAGTAGTCTATTACTTTCAAAATATCGAAAGCTCTGCCAATATCCATGTAGCCAAACCTTGTCTCTAAGAAATGGGAATTTACTATCGTAATGAAAATGGGGTTCGTTGTAAAAATTATCTTGACAATTGAATAGTGTAGAAAACACTTTGCGAAGTTTACTATTTTTTTTCCGTGGTAAACGACCCCGTTGATACTGAGCCGTAATATTAAAGATATCTAATTCAAAATTGCGAGGGGTTTGATTAATCGGTATGTTTTCAAATGCTGAAAGATCCAAAATCAGCTCTGAGTTAAGTCTCTTGGCCAATGAAAACCCGGCAGCGTATTGAAACATCTGATTCCCCAAACCACCATATATATCAACTATTATCATTTTATCTAATCCACAAATTTTCTCTTACAAAGATTGAGTTAATATTGGTATCAGCGTAGAGCATATAATTTTTTGATTTTAAAAAATCAATAATTTCATTATTCTTAACTCCCCTTCCTTTACCGGAAAAGGATATCGTTTCAATACAAATAACTATTGGATAATTTTTTTCAAAGTCGATAGACTTTAAAATTAATTCATCTATTCCTTCTGCATCAATTGATAAGAATTGAGGGAAATTATTATTCGCATAATTTTCAATTATAGTCCTCACAGTCAGAGTTGAGATCTCAATTTCACTCACGATGCGATAATCCCCTTCTTTTTGATAATTGATTGCCTCTTCATAGGAAAAGGTATTCAGGGTAGAAGCAGACATAACATAAAATTTTGAAACGCCATTTTTGTCACTAATCCCAACATTAATATTGGTGTCACGCGTTCTGTATTTTTTGAAATTCTCGAACAGAATTGGGTCCGGTTCGACATTAATTCCAGATGAACCTGTAGCGTAAAATAGTGCTGTGTTGCTCAATTTGAAAGGATGATGAGCACCGATATCCAAATACGAAGGCTTAGAAATGCCAAGTGCATCAAAAATATACTTCACTAGAATATCTTCACCACTTTGAGAGTAACTACATTTCTTAAAAAAAAATTTCGGAAAAAAATCTCTGTTGATTCGATTCACTGCCCGAGTAATGATCATATAAATTAATTTATTAAAACTTACTATTGGAAAGATAAAAAAAGAGATATTCGAATGACCCAATGAATTTCACTTTTATATCCGCATTCAACTAAATCAGATTTCGATTTTACATTAAATCGTTTAAAAAGACGTACGAAATGTAGCACAAATTTCAAATTCGTAAAAATTGAATTCGTATTACAAAACTCCTGAAAGGTATAGACATGTTCAAAAATTTGAATAGTTCTATCGTCGATACAATCATTCGTAACGTTGTGCTTTGCACCTGTTATGCTAGTAATAAGAGGTTCTTCAATCCATTTAAATTGGCCTTTCAAATTTATCAGTCTAATATAAAATTCAATATCCACTAACCACTTAAGTTTAATATCGTATTCAAAATCATCCATTTTTCTATAAATAAGATTTGATGGGGAACCTATAATGTTACCTAATTGGAGCAAAGAGGGCCTCTTGGATATATTTCTCAGAATATTTGGATTAGGCATATGTATCCATGTCTTTCCTGACGAAATTTGATTTGCTACAGCAGAGCTAAAAGCAACAGTAATCTTCGGATTAGCTACCATTACATCAACAAAGATTCCAAGCGCATCTGAACTATTAAACCACTCATCATGATGTAATATTTTTATTAAATCACCTTTGGCTAAAGAGATGGCCATATTCCAATTTGCAGGTGAACCCTTCTGAATGGAGTTTTTTTGATACAAAATTTTTTCTCTAAATTGTTCTCTAAAAGAATCGACAAGGTTCTTCACATCTTCAGTTGATGAATCATCGGTAACAATTACCTCGTAATCACTGAAGGTTTGAATGACTATTGATTCAAGCGTCTTTTTCAAATATTCAGTTTGATTGTATGTAGGAACACAAATTGAAACTTTTGGATTTTTCATATTATTTTCTACAATAACTCTTTATAATTTTTAAGTGTTAACGCTATAACGATATTCTGATAAAATATGAATTTTCGCCCATACCGACTTTTAAATAAAAATGAATAAATTACCTTAATAGTTTATTTTTTCTGTATGCCATTGGCACAAAGGCCTAACTACACCAGGAAAACCGAGGGTGTAGCTGCCCCTTGCACTATCACCTCTCATGTAATCTATAACCATAAATGAGATAGCATGCTTTTCATGAATGTGAATTTGGAATGGATCTGATTTTATTACAGCAGCGCCGACAACAATGGTACCTTCCGCCATAAGATTAGGTGGAATCCACATAGTAGCCATATACTCACCCTTCGTTTTAGGAATATCTCTACTCGAAGAATTCGTATCATGTGTATCAAAAATATTAACACCATCTTCATTATGAAAATTAAAACTATGAGTTGCAATTTCACCATCAATCAAAGCTTCATATTTCATTGAAATACCGATTGGCTTCGTAATGTCGAAGGACTCTTGATTAACAAATAATTCGTTGTGCGCCCACACTTTGAGAAGTGTAAATTTTCCATTTGAAGGCTTTATAGCGACATCATTCCACTCACGTATTGAATTACTCGCATTGCCGGTGCTTAAATAAGCCCGAACAATTTCTTGTGTTGATCCGCTTTGTTTTATGCAGCCTTTGTCCAACAATATAGATTTGTTACATAATCTTTGTACGGTTTCCAAATTATGACTAACGAATAAAACAGTTCTTCCCGATGAAGAAGCATCTTCCATTTTACCCAAACATTTTTTTTGAAACTGCGAATCTCCAACGGCTAAAACTTCATCAACAATAAGTATTTCCGAATCTAAATGTGCGGCAACCGCAAATGCTAAACGCACATACATCCCACTGCTGTAGCGCTTCACGGGAGTGTCCAAAAACTTTTCGACTTCTGCAAAGGCAACTATTTCGTCGAATTTCCTTTTGATTTCACTGTGGTTCATTCCGAGAATCGCACCATTCAAAAAAACATTTTCTCTGCCGGTAAGCTCAGGATGGAAGCCAGTACCCACTTCGAGTAGCGAAGCCATACGGCCATAAATTTCTACACGGCCTTTGCTGGGTTCATAGATTCTACTTAAGACTTTTAACAAGGTGCTCTTTCCTGCACCATTACGACCAATTACCCCGAGCTTATCACCTCTGTTTACTTGAAAACTGACATCATTTAGTGCCCAAAAATCTTCTTTATTTGATAATTTCTTTTTACCAAAAACACCTTTGATAGTATTTGAAAATACATCACGAAGAGCAGTATATCTCTCTGCGTTATGAGTAATAACAAATTTTTTACTCAAATTATCTACTCTTATCGCAAGTTCCTTATCCAATTTATTTTTCTATTAGATTAAATTATGTCTGCAAATCCTCGCTCTGTATTTCTAAAATATCGTAATCCTAAAATGAAAATTACAATTGAAACAGCAATTGAAATAAAAAAACCAGTGTTGAATGGACTCACCTGCTCTCCAAGAATTGAGTAACGAAAACCATCAACCACCGCCACCATTGGATTACACGAATACAGATACTTCAACACTTCTGGTATCTTATGATTCTCGTAGATATCAAGACTACTGAAAGCAACCGGGGTGAGATAAAGTCCAAATTGCACAATAAAAGGAACGACATATCTAAAATCGCGATACTTTACATTAAGTGCTGCAATAAAAATTCCCGAACCAATTGCAGTAACAATTGCAAGCAGCAACCATAAAGGCAATAGTAGGAATTCGATTCCCGGTCTATGCTGCAAAGCAATCATGATTACTATCAGGATAAAAAAACTTATAAAAAAATCTATAAGACAAACAACTATCGAACTCACCGGTATAATTAGTCTAGGAAAATAGATCTTGGTCAACAAATTTGAATTGACGATAAGAGAGTTTGAAGCTTCGGAAAATGCGCTTGAAAAAAATGTCCATGGCAGAGTAGCAGCACAAACCATCAAAACTCTTGATTGACCATCAGGAACTTTTGAATCGAACAACCAACCGATAAACCACATTGCGATCAAAGTCACCAAAGGTCGAATGACACTCCAAGCAACTCCGATAGCAGTTTGTTTATATCGAACTAAAACTTCTTTCCAAGCCAAAAAAAACAACAGCCCGCGATAGCTCCAGATATCACGCCAATAGTTCAATTCTACCGAACCAGGTTCTATTACAACACGTTTCATTTCCATAAAAAACTTACAAAAAGTTCGTGATAGCTAACCATCTGCCACAATTTTTCTGCATACAAACTTAAGCCTTGCCCACATAGAATAAACCTTCACAGACTAATCACCTTAAGTAGCTGTATAAACCATCTATATTCCAACAACTTAAGCAACGGAATAAAGTCTTAAAATCAGTGTTTTGAACAATCGGTTTTACATAACCCACATGAAATGAACAGAATTGGATAATTGAGAATCTCAGAGAGCATTATTCCAAATCTGCCAGCTTCTTTCAGCCTGCAATTCAAGCATTTTGTAACCATTCATCACCTTGGCTCCACGTACCGCCGATGCATGCATAAAAGCTGTTTCAGCAGGATTGTAAACCAAGTCATAACAAAAATGATTAGTTGTAATACCTTCATAAGGGAGGTCGGGCAATGAATCAATATTAGGTGACATACCCAAAGGCGTTGTATTAATAATAAGCGGATAATGTTTAAGACTTTCAGCACTCAGATCCTTGTAAGCCACTTGATTTGCCTCAGAGACATTCCGTGTAACATGAAAATACTGAATACCCCAATTGCGCAGCACGTAGGCAATAGCTAACGATGCACCACCAGTGCCAAGAATAAGCGCACGTTCGTAATGATTCTCGATGAAAGGCTTGATACTCATTTGAAAACCATAAACATCCGTGTTGTATCCCTTTAGTCCCTCAGAAGTAATGTGAATACAATTCACGGCTCCAATCTCTTTTGCTTCTTCACTCAAATGATCGAGCAATGAAAGAACAGATTTTTTATGTGGAATTGTGACATTCAATCCAACCAGATTTGGATGCTCAAAAATCAGATTTTTCAAATCTGGAATTGATTTAATCGGGAAATTTTGGTACTCAACCTCAGTCAAATTTAATTGCTGAAACTTTTCCTCGAAGTATTTTTTCGAAAAGGAATGAGTAAGCGGAAAACCAATTAGTCCAAAAACTCTCATGCTTTGGACGGGCTCATCTTAGCTTTGATGACACCCCAAATAATAGGAAGAATTGAAACAACAATAATTCCAATAACAACTTTTTCGAAGTTATCTTTAACCCATGGAATATTGCCTGTAAAATATCCCAGCATAGAAATACTAACGACCCAAATAATTGCACCTAGAATACAAAAGGTGATATAACGTCTGTAAGGCATATTGCCTGCGCCTGCGACAAACGGAGCAATGGTGCGAACAATGGGAACAAAACGCGCCATGATAATTGCCTGTCTGCCATACCTCTCATAAAACGCCTCTGTCTTAGTGATGTATTCTCTTTTGAAGAAAAGAATTTTTTCGCGCTTTTTAATTTGTTCACTCATGAATTTGCCCACGAAATAATTTACATTATCTCCGCAAAGCGCGGCGACTATAAGCAGCGGCATCAAAACATAAATACTCAATCCAACGTTGTTATTTGCAGCCGCAATTGCACCTGCAGTGAAGAGCAATGAATCGCCGGGGAGAAAGGGCATTACAATCAAACCTGTTTCTACAAAAACTATTAGAAAAAGAATAGCGTAGATCGCAGTGTCATATTGAATGACCCACAAAGCAAGCTTTTCATCTAGATTTAAAAGTAAGTCTTTAAAAAATTCTATGATTTCCATAACAAATTATTTCCTCGTTTGTATTGTATTCATTTTAAATAAATCCACCTTCTACAAGTCTTTTTAATCAAACGCATTTGATGAGATTTCAGATTGTAAATTGTAAAAGGCCATCTAATATCGAATATACAAAATAGATAGTCCCATTTTGCAAGTAGTCTCATTGGAATAGTATTTTGTTATACGGCATTAACCATTGTAAAATTCGGTATTATCTTGCTTTGGGAAATCAATGCTCGGCCATTTCTTTAGCGATGCTATCCTGATACAAAACTCTATAATCTTCGATGAAACCAAAGTTTTCTTCATCAATGGTAATTCTTCCCTTTGTAACGTGCCCCAGTAGAGTTACATTCACATTAAGATCACCAACCATATCGAGAAATTCATCTTCGTAATCATCAACTACTGTAACAACAATTCTGCTTTGACTTTCGCCAAATAGGAACGCATCTTTTCTTATTTCACTATCTGTAACAACATCAAATCCGAGACTATTGATAAGAGCCATTTCGCAGAGCGCAGTAAAAAGTCCACCATCACTTACATCATGAGCAGCACTCACGCAATTGTTTTTAATAAGCGCCTTAAGACAATCTTGTACTTTAAATTCTTCGTCAAGATTAAAGTGAGGCGCCGGCGATAATTTGATTCCATGAACAGTGTTTAAATATTCTGAAGAATTGATATCATTATAAGACTCACCTAACAAATAAATCAGATCTCCTTTATATTTAAAATCCATGGTAGTATGAAGACTCTTATCGTTCATTAAACCAACCATTCCTATTGTAGGAGTAGGGAAAACAGGAACAGTAGTTCCATCATCATACTTTGTCTGATTGTAGAAACTCACATTACCACCGGTAACAGGAGTAGCAAATTTTTTGCATGCTGCTGACATTCCTTTGATAGCTCCAACAAACTGCCAATACACTTCAGGATTGTATGGATTTCCAAAATTGAGACAGTTTGTAATTGCAACCGGAATACCACCACTACAAACAATATTTCTTGCAGCCTCGGCCACGGCAATCATCGTTCCAACCTCGGGATCATTGTTCACATACCGAGCGTTGCAATCAACAGTTAGCACAAGAGCCTTATTTGTTCCTTTAATATTTACAACTGCTGCGTCACTTGGCTTATTGGTGGTCATATTTACCGTACCAACCATGCTGTCGTATTGCTCATAAATCCAGCGCTTACTTGCGATGTTGTGATTTGCCATTAATAGACGCGCAACCACAACGCAATCCTTGGGCTCAGGAATACTGTCGATATTGAATTTTTTCGACTTTTTAAAAGAAGCTGGCTCTTTGTATTCGCGTTCATAAACAGGGGCTCCACCGCCAAGAACAAGACTATCAGCCGGAATTTCACCAACCAATTCTTTTTTCATAAAATAGCGAAGAGTATTTCCCTCAGTGACCTCGCCAATTTTCACCGCATTGAGATCCCATTTTTCGAAAATATCTTTAACAATCTTTTCCTTACCTTTTTTTACTACTATTAGCATTCTCTCTTGAGACTCTGAAAGCAAGATTTCGAAAGGCTGCATTCCATCTTGTCTTGTTGGAACAAGATCAAGTTGAATATCCATTCCGACTTTGCCTCCGGCACTCATCTCCGAAGTGCTGCAAGTGATACCCGCAGCGCCCATGTCCTGCATGCCGGCAATGGCATCTGTCTTGGCCAATTCAAGTGTAGCTTCCAACAAAAGTTTTTCTTGAAAAGGATCACCGACTTGAACGCTTGGCAAATCTTTAGCACTCTCTTCGGTAATATCTTTTGATGCGAAAGACGCTCCTTTGATTCCATCTTTTCCGGTTGAAGAGCCCACGATGTACACCGGATTTCCCACACCCTTCGCTTTCGACGAGATGATACTATCACTTTGTAAAATACCAACTGACATCGCATTGACAAGCGGATTGGCCTGATAACATTCATCAAAGTAAACTTCTCCCCCAACAATTGGAATTCCGAAGGCATTTCCATAATCACCAATACCTTTTACAATGCCCGACATCAGCCATTTTGTCTTTTGGTTGTCGAGTTTGCCAAAACGCAATGAATTTAATTGAGCGATAGGACGCGCACCCATTGTAAAAATATCTCGGTTGATTCCACCAACACCGGTGGCAGCACCTTGATAAGGCTCGATGGCAGAAGGATGATTATGCGACTCTATTTTAAAAGCACATCCCATTCCATCTCCAATATCAACGATACCGGCATTTTCCTCACCCGCCTTTACAAGCATGTGTGGTCCATCTTTCGGAAGAGTTTTGAGCCATTTGATGGAATTTTTATAGGAACAGTGTTCACTCCACATTACGGAGTAAACGCACATTTCGGTGAAGTTTGGGGTACGACCCAAAATCTCGATTATTTTATCAAACTCATCAGCTCTGAGGCCCATTTCTTGAGCTTGTTCTAGTGTGGCAGGGAAAGAATATGACATTGCTATTATATTTTAAAACATTAAAACAGAAGTTCACGGAGGTTCCTTTCCGTAGCGCGAAAGTAATACCGTATTGGTATCTGTTTTGGTCGAATTCCGTTTCTCTCCGTTGGCCTACAACAGCCACTCTCATAGCATTTAACAACATAAGCATGTAAAGTAGGTAGTATTATTATTATGCCGCATTGGTACAACCCCTTGTAATTTGTCCTAAAATGCGAATTTTCAACGCTTTTTGATAAGTTGCTGAGATCAAAGCAGACAGCGGGCTTCACTTAAGAGAAATTTCGAAGATATTTGCACAAAACCATCAACATGATCCAACATCCTTGGCACGAAGTTTCAAATAATCTAGACCTTACTGACGGACTCGTCAACGCAATAATAGAAATCCCAAGCGGCAGCAAAGCAAAATATGAAGTCGATAAAACGAGCGGATTGCTTAAACTTGACAGAGTAATTTTTGCTGCGTTTGTTTATCCGATCAACTATGGATTTATTCCACGTTCGTTAGGTGATGACGATGATCCTTTGGATATTCTCGTTCTATCGGAAGTGAGCATACAACCATTGTGTTTGGTGCGAGCAAGAGTGATTGGTTACATGGAGATGATAGACTCAAATCAGCGCGACGAAAAAATAATTGCCGTTGCAGAAGGAGATATGAGCGTGAGTCATTACAACGACATAACAGAGTTGCCGGAAAACTTTATGCAAGAACTAAAACACTTCTTTCTAAATTACAAAACACTTTCAAGAAAGGAAGTTCGGGTAGATAATTTTAAAGGCCAATCTGAGGCACTTGAAATCATCAAACAATCCGTTACGAATTATAACGCAAAATTTGTATGATCATTCATTCGAAGTTGCCGCATATAAGCACAACAATATTTACCCGAATGTCGCAACTAGCGCTAGAGGCAGGAGCAATTAATTTAGGACAAGGATTTCCAGGATTTGAATCTGATCCAGCATTGTTTGCGCTGGTCAATAAATATATGTCCAAAGGATTTAATCAATACGCACCGATGTCGGGTGTTGCGGATTTGAATAAGAGAATTAGCGAGAAAATAGAAAAACTCTACGGCTGTAATTACAGTCCCATAACAGAGGTAACCATTACAGCCGGCGCTACTCAAGCAATATTTACTGCCATAACAGCATTTGTGCATGACGAAGATGAAGTCATATTATTTGCTCCTGCATATGATTGTTATTCACCTGCAATCGAAGTCAATGGAGGCCGGCCAGTATGGGTAAATCTTCATTACCCTGATTATAAAGTGAATTGGGATGAAGTGAAAAAGCTGGTAAACCATCGCACTCGCATGATTATCATAAACTCTCCACACAATCCTTGTGGTGCGTGTTTTGGTAAATCAGATATGTTGGAACTTCAAAAAATCGTTTCAGGAACAGACATCATTGTTTTGAGTGACGAAGTGTATGAACACATGGTCTTCGACGGACAGCAACATGAAAGTGTATGTCGATATCCAACGCTTAGAGAACGGTCGTTGGCAGTTTATTCATTTGGAAAAACATTTCACAATACCGGATGGAAAATGGGCTATATCGTTGGACCAGAATTGATGATGCGCGAATTTAGAAAAGTCCATCAGTTTAATGTATTCAGTTGTAACACGCCAATTCAGCATGCTCTTGCCGAATACATGGAAGATGAAAATACCTATCTTGGTTTGTCGGAATTCTATCAAAAAAAACGCGACTTTTTTTTGAGCGCAATTAGTTCTTCTCGATTTATGTTGAAACCTTCATCAGGAACTTATTTTCAAGTATTGTCTTATCAGAATATCTCGAATGAAAAAGATACTGATTTGGCAATAAGATTAACGCAGGAAAATAAAATCGCAAGTATTCCATGTTCTGTTTTTTATCCGGAGCATCTAGACGAACGGACTTTGCGTTTTTGTTTCGCCAAGGATGAATCAACTTTAACACAAGCAGCAGAATTATTATGCAGGATTTAAAAATCACATTAGTTCAAACCGATATTATTTGGGAAAATCCGGAGGCTAATCGGGCACACTTAGAATTGCATTTAGGAACATTGCGCGATAAAACAGATGTTATTGTTTTATCAGAAATGTTCACGACCGGATTCAGCATGGCGCCCGAGAAAATTGCAGAGCCATTCGATTTTGAGAATATGTCTACATTGAACAGAATGCGATCATGGGCAGCAGAATTGAATGCGGTAATTACAGGAAGTGTGTCGGTAGAAGAAAATGGAAAATATTTCAATCGTTTGTTTTGGGTACGGCCGGATGGAAGTTTTTCTACCTATGATAAAAGACACACATTCACCTTTGTAGGAGAAGACAAACATTATGAAAGAGGAAATGAACGAATTGTCGAAGAGTGGCGTGGCTGGAAGATATGTCCTTTGATATGTTATGATTTACGTTTCCCTACATGGAGCAGAAATAAGATAGTTGAAGGCAAACCATTGTATGATGTTTTGATATATATAGCAAATTGGCCCGCTGCGCGCAAAGAACCTTGGCAGAAATTATTACTAGCACGAGCAATCGAAAATCAATGTTATGTGGTAGGATTGAATCGAGTTGGAAAAGACGCCAACTCGAACGACTATTCGGGTGATTCTTCTATTATTAATTCGAAGGGAGAATATCTGCTACAGTTGACACCGTTCAAAGAAGAAATTAAAACCCAGACAATTTCGTGGAGTGACCTCGAGGATTTTAGAAAAAAATTTCCTGTATTGAGTGATGCGGATGATTTTGAAGTGAAGGTTTAGTTGTGTTCTGTTGAAATCTAATACCGTAAACACATTCAATACTGTCCAATACCATATGGATTTATGCAATAGTCCAATTCCGATACCCTGCACTGTATTAAACATAAATCACGACGGCATTTACCACTGTAACTTATAGTACGGCTTGGACCATCTTGTAAGTAATTCCGAATGGACCAGCATAACAGACCAATCTTCGTTTCTCTCGATTGCTCTGAATACGTGTAGTCTTGACATTATACCAAAATACTCAAACTTGTTTTTGAACTATGGTATATTTCATTTTGGTATAACAAAATACTAACCCAATGAAACTACGGGCGAATTTGGACTATCTGTTTTGTATAATCGGTATTACTAATCAGTCCTTTGGACGCTTTAAAAAATGCTTTTGGTCTAAAACTAGTTGTGGATTTTCTCTAAAAAATAAAAATAATATTTTCTGCATATTTTTTTTGGAATATCCTTCACACCGCACCGTTAATGTATGTAGATCTTAAGAATACGTTGTTCGATAGCAATACTGAAAACAAACTAATCTTATAATGTCATGCCAATTGCTAAAGTATACATACATGTCGTGTGGAGTCCTAAGAACAGAATTCCTTATTTGCATAGTCCCGAAAAAAGACTTCAAGTTTGGAAACATATCAAAGAGAATAGTATAAAAAAAGGAATTTGCATTGATTGTATCAATGGATATTCAGATCATTGTCATCGTTTGATAAGCTATAGCACCGATCAGACAATTCAGCAAGTAATGTAAATGATTAAAGGTGAATCTTCCTATTGGATCAATAAAACAGGTTTGCTTTCAGAAAAATCTGGTGTTCATGATCCTGCAAAATTTGAATGTCAAGAAGAGTATTATGCTGTTTTGGTTTCTGAATCCATTTTGGAGAATTTAAGGAGGCACATAAAAAATCAGGAGGAACATCACAGAAAAAAAACGAATGTGGAAGAGTAGGATGAATTCATAGAAAAATATGGATTTGAAAAACAGAAGGAATAGGATTTTGGCTAAAGCCAAAGCCATTGAATATTTCATAGCCTCCAGATAAATATGGCGGCTATGGATAAAGGATCACAATATGATTGGAGAAAACATTATACCGTTGTCTCCAGATTGAACTGACAGCAAAGGTTAAGAAACCCATAGAAAATACAATATGTTTGAGAAAATAATTGGGCAATTGCCTCCAGATTGATTTAGAAGTACTGGAATAAAAATATACTTGAGAAAATAATTGGGCAATTACCTCCAGATTTATCTGGAGGCTATGGATAAATCTGAAGGCTTTGAATGTCCTCATCCAACATAATTTTTGTGAATCGGTCATAATCCGCAGAGCTTTATCAAAATAATGGTTCTGCAATTTTTTCAACCTTTCGCCTTCTCGAAAAACACACCCAATAATACTTCTTGTCCAAATTGAATTTTGTAGTTGACAAGTGGATTGTAGGCTAATCGGGTATCAAATCGCAATTGCAAACATTTCCAAAGTTTGACATTGATCCGATTATTAAAATCAAAATTGAGATGATCGCGGTCTGCTGCATTACAAAATATTCGAGAATTATTCCACCATTCAACGCGGTCGCCTATTTTTTTTCTGATGTTGGTACTTATTGAAAAACCATAACTCAAATTTAAAAAAGCATGATTCGTATTCGCAAAATGGGGCGGTTCAATTTGTTGACTTGTCGAAAACCTAGGAGAAGATGAAAATCGTAGATTAGCAATAGCAAAATTTATATTGCTGAAATCCCAAAAACTGAATATAGCACCATACGCTAAATCCAACGAAGCTGGGTTGAAGGAATAGGATGATTTTGACTTTATATTTTTGCGCAACTCATGATTATATGAATGATTGTAAGCAGGAAGAAACTGCGATTGAAATAGTACAGAATACGAATGTTGGATTTTAGCTTGTTCTTCGTTCCAAAGAAGTTGAATATTTATTACGTCGGTATTCTTCAACCAAAGTGAATCGATGAACTTGAGATAGCTAAGATTAGCCATTAGAAAATGCTGTTGTCGCCAATTTAAAGTTGAGCGACCATATCGATAATTAATACTTCCCGCAAAACTGAGGTTCTTGAAGTCTTGCCCTTGCCAATTATTGTTGGCGGTATAACTGGCGGATAAGGAGGTTTGGAGGAAAGTTGAGGTGGTGGTGCTGTCTTGGGCTAAAGTGAACAATCCACAAACCAACAGGATTAGGAATGCGCTCACTTTCAGCATTATTTTCATCAGAATACATTTTCAGTTTCAGTAATAAATAGATAGAATTTTCATTCTTAATATCTATTCGCATCTATCCAAAATAGAGCTAATAACATTCTACTCAATTTGGTAAATAAATTTTTTGCGTGAAGAACAATATTTACTTTTTCATTGCTTTCAGAATTGATATGACGTCCTCCGGATCAAGATTATAAGTTAGAGAAATGGTTTTTCCGTTTTCGTCCATTAGATAATACAACGTTCCTGTTAAATATGCATATTTTTCTTTAAAATTATCGTATACTTCACTAGGTATTTCTCCTTGCATAGTTCTGCGTATGTCCTGTACTGTCAAACCAAGTTCACCAATCATCTTTTTAAATTTCACTCTCTCATCCAAAAAACGGCCATACACTCTCTCGTCCGCGATATAAAACTTGCCTGAGATACCAACAACTTTCATTATTCTTTTTGCCTCTATAATTCTCACAAAATCGTCATTAAAAATGACATCATATTCAAAATTTGGAATAGAGTCAAACCCACCTTTTGCTTTAGCAAACGATTCGTAAAACCCGCCACAATCGGATGAGAACATGAATACACCTTTAAGTTTTGCCGATTTATTTGATACCATAGTTCTAACCTCAGTAGCTGTGGACGGGCATATTACAACCGCAGAGTCTTGCATGACTTGCATTGAGCATTGCGTGGAATCTAAAAATTTTCGATCCGAAACTTCAACAGGAAATTTCCAATGCAATGAACGATAGCCACAGGAAGAGAAGGCAACGAGAGTAATAAACAAGAAAAATGTAACTTTCATACTTTTATAGATATTGATCAAGTCCGCCCTCAACGGCAACTATTTCGAAATTGATTTAATTATTATTTTGCAACTCCGTATCAATTAACAATCTCACAATATCATCAGGCGTTAATGTATATGTCGCTGTAATTGTCTTCCCACTTTCATCAAATAAAAAATAAAATGCACCGGCAAGGTAATTATACTTAGGATTCATTTTTATCCCTTCTTCTTGAGGTGTTCCCGTAAAAGGAGAAATACGAATCTGCTCGGTTTGCATTTTGGCCTCCTCCATCATCAATTTTATTTTCACCCGCTGATCTACAAACTTACCGTAATAATTCTCATCTGCTATGTATGTGCGTTCTGTTAAACCTATATTTTCCAATCTTTCTTTGCGCATTTTTAACTCGACATAATCATCATTAAAAATTATATCGTATGCAAAATTTGATAACGAATCAAATTTATTCTTTTTCGCTAAAAAAGAATCAAATCCATTACAAGAACTTGCAAATACAAATATTCCGTGAATCTTATTTCCATTTTTAAGAGATTCCTGCCTCAACATTGTTAAAGTTGAAGGACAACATTTGAATGTATATTTTTGATACGGATTACAAAAAACTGTATCAAACATTAATCCATCCTCAAGATTTACTGGTCTTGATTTATGCAGATGCTTCCAACTGCAAGAATTCAAAACGACAACCAAGAAACCAATCAAAAAAATATATTTCATATTCATTAAGTATGATGGTCCCGGCATCAAGCCGGGACCATTACTCATAAAATTTATCGCTTCATAAAGCGTATTGCTACCCACGAATTGGACGCATCCCTTTCTATAGTATAGCTTCCTTTCTTAATTGTATAAGGCGACTTATTAGATCGCTTAGCAACATCAGCAGGAATGATAAAATCACCATCCATAACAAATGAATTGCCAGTATACTCATCTGATTTAGGATTAAAAACCAGAATGAACATACTTCCCTGATCATCAAATCCTAAATACGAATGATTTACATTATGTCTAAGTTTTACAAGCTCACCAACAGGTTTTGCAATACTGGTACCACCAACAGATAACTCACAAATACCTCTACGCATGCACTCAACTTTTCCTGTACTTGTTTCTTGTTTCATTCCTCTTACATAAGTGAAATCGATTCCGGTCAAAGCTAACAACCAAATAGGAAATCCCTCCTCCTCCACAACAATTTCGGTCTTATTTGTGATTTTAGAAACCTTCTTGCCGCCAAATGACATCAATGTCATTGCACTGAGAGCCGCAACAGTAAATAGTAAAATAATCTTTTTCATTTTTAGATAGTTTTTAAAAATTAGTAAACGTTTGTTTTTTTAGTTTTCAGCAGAGGACGTCACTCAGTGAACGCGACAAATCTGTATAAAGTAAGGGTGCCAAGTCAATGGCAAATTTTATATTTCGTATGTGCATAATTACATATCGTATGCAGATCAAAAATTGATGAGATTTTCTTTATTGAGAATAGAATGACATCAATCTACCATTTAAAACAAAAAAAAGTCGCCCAACGGACGACCTTTCTCATAGATTTTGATACAGTATTGGATTATGGAATAGTCCAATTACTGTTCGGTTCATTGGCGTATAACAGCTACTCTTTATGGCATTTGTCCTACCAAAATTTTAATTGGTTATTGGGCCCATTTAAATTAAGTAAGAAAATAATTTTTTTTATGCTTCAATAATTTCAATAGAATTGATTTTATCTCCTTGACGGATAGCGTCAATCACATCCAATCCCTCCACCACTTTGCCAAAACAAGTGTGATTGCGGTCGAGGTGAGCTGTATTGTTGCGGGAGTGGCACACAAAAAATTGTGAACCACCGGAATCTCTTCCTGCATGTGCCATACTCAATACTCCCCGATCGTGGTATTGATTGTTGCCATCCAATTCACATTTGATTTTGTATCCCGGACCGCCTGTTCCGGTGCCATTTGGGCATCCGCCCTGTATTACAAAATCGGGAATTACTCTGTGGAAAGTCAATCCATTATAAAACCCTTCTTCGCTCAATTTTAGGAAATTAGCTACTGTTTCTGGAGCATCCTGATGGTAAAATTCCACCTTCATGTCTCCTTTTTCTGTGTGTATTATTATGTTTTTCATGTGAGTGATTTATTATTTAAATGCGTCAAATCCTGTTACGTCCATTCCAGTTATAAGCAAATGAATATCGTGGGTTCCTTCGTAAGTGATAACACTTTCGAGATTCATCATGTGGCGCATAACCGGATATTCGTTGGTGATGCCCATAGCGCCCAGTATCTGACGCGATTCACTGATGATTTCCTTTGCCATTGCAATGTTGTTGCGTTTGGCCATGCTGATCTGCGCTGTAGTCGCTCTGCCATCATTGCGAAGCTGACCAAGACGCAACGCAAGCAACTGCGCTTTGGTGATCTCTGTAATCATCTCTGCAAGTTTTTTCTGTTGCAATTGGAATGCTCCAATTGGTTTGCCAAATTGAACGCGTTCTTTTGAATAACGCAAAGCCACATCGTAGCAATCAAGCGCAACGCCAATTGCTCCCCAGGCAATACCATAACGAGCCGAATCTAGGCAACCAAGCGGTGCACCTAGTCCTGATTTATTCGGCAATAAATTTGCTTTCGGAACTTTTACGTTGTCGAAAATCAATTCGCCAGTATCGCTGGCACGAAGGCTCCATTTGCCATGCATGGTAGGGGTAGAAAAACCTTCCATTCCGCGTTCAACGATAAGCCCGTGAATACGACCTTCCTCACTCTTAGCCCAAACTATAGCGATTTGTGCAAATGGAGCATTGCTGATCCACATTTTGGCACCATTGAGCAAATAATAGTCGCCCATATCTTTGAAATTGGTCACCATTCCACTGGGGTTGCTACCATAATCAGGTTCAGTAAGACCAAAACAGCCCATCCACTCGCCTGTTGCGAGTTTAGGCAAATATTTTTTGCGTTGTTCTTCGTTTCCGTATTTGTAGATCGGATACATTACCAAAGAACTCTGAACTGAGGCTGTAGAACGAAGGCCGCTATCGCAACGCTCAAGTTCTTGCATGATAATGCCATACGATATTTGATCGAGTCCGGCACCACCATATTCTGTGGGGATGTATGGTCCAAAAGCACCAATTTCCCCGAGACCTTTCAATAGGTGTTGTGGAAATTTGCATTCTTCGGCAGCTTGTTCGATGATAGGAGAAACTTCTTTTTTCACCCATGCTCTTGCTGTGTCTCTGATGAGTTTCTGCTCTTCTGTAAGAAGCTCGTCCATCATGTAATAATCATGGCCTTGATAGAGGTCTGTACGCATTTTCTATTGAATGTTTTGCAGGTTACTGTTGTAAATCGGGCGCGAAGGTAGTGCTTACTCGCTTAAGCAAAAAACAGGTCTTCCTTGTCTTTGTTCGCCTCGTACCATTGATCTATTTTGAGATCGCGACCTACACTAGCTTCTACTGCCAGTCTATCGCACCGCTCATTCATGGGATGGCCGTTGTGACCGCGAATCCACTTAAAACTAACCTGATGATTGGATGCAATTTCAAGATAACGTTTCCACAAATCGGGATTTTTGACTTTTTTCCACCCTCTCTTCTGCCAACCGTCGATCCACTTCTTTTCGACAGAGTCAACAACATATCTGGAATCAGAATATACAGTCACTTTGCAGCCTTCGACTTTGAGCATTTCGATGCCAACAATAACACTGAGGAGCTCCATTCTGTTATTGGTAGTATGTCTGAAACCCTGACTAACTTCCTTGTAATGGGGGCCGCTTTGTAAAATAAGGCCAAATCCACCGGGACCAGGATTTCCTTTTGCAGCACCATCTGTATAAAGAACAACTTCTCTCATTATAGTCTACAGTAAGTATGAAATATTGCTACTAAATAATTTAACCGCGATAGCGAGAAGAATAATTCCGAATATTTTTTCCAATACAGCTATACCCCCAATTCCTAAAAATCTTTCGATGCGGTTAGTCAATTTTAGAACTAGAAAAATAATAGGCATATTGAGGGCAATTGCAATGAGGATATTAATTTGATGGTACTCCGCTCGAAGTGATATAAGTGTGGAAAATGTACCCGCACCGGCAATTATCGGAAAAGCAAGAGGAACGATTGATGCTGATTTTTCTGCCCCTTCTTTTTGTCTAAAAATCTTAATTCCAAGTACCATTTCCATAGCAATAAAAAATAAAATAAAAGAGCCTGCCACAGCAAAAGAATTGACATCAACACCAAATAGCCCAAGAAATTTTTCTCCGACAAAAAGAAATGCCACCATAAGAATAAAAGATACAGAAGAGGTAGTAATGGGCTGAATATTTCCAGTTTGTTCCTTTATTCTTAATATGACTGGAATGCTGCCCACGATATCAATAACTGCGAACAATATCATGAAGACCGAAGCTATTTCCTTAAAATCGAGCTTAAACATTGGGCGAAGGTATAAACCTCACCTGAATAGATCAATTCATCTTTTGAACATTAAAGCAGCATTCTATAAGTCATCATATTCATAGACTGCATCAATACGTGAGCCTGGTTCCATATCACAAATAGGTTTTAGAATGCCATTATTGAGACTGTATACCCATCCGTGTAGATGAGGCCTTTGGTCATATTTCCAAGCCTTTTGAACAATAGAAGTTTTTGCAAGATTCATCACTTGCTCTTCAACGTTTAATTCAACGAGCCTATTCACACGATCATCTTCACTAGGAAGAGCGTTTAAATCATCTTTATGAATTCGATAAACGTCCTTAATACTTCGAAGCCATTTATTTATTATGCCAAAATTATGATTTGTACTTGCTGCCTTAACACCTCCGCAACCATAATGTCCGCAAACAATTACATGTTTAACCTGTAGATGTTTGACAGCGTATTCGAGAACACTTAACAGATTGAGGTCAGTATGCACCACCATGTTTCCGATGTTTCTATGCACAAATATTTCTCCCGGTTCGGTACCGGTAATTTCGTTGGCAGGGACTCGACTATCGCTGCAACCAATCCACAAAAACTCAGGAGTTTGTATTCCCGATAATTTTGTGAAATAATTGGGTTCGGTCTCTATTTTTTCCTTTGCCCATGCTTTATTCTCAAGCAATAATTTTTCAAAACTTCTCATAGGTAATTAACTTAAATTTTACCGAATAATCATTCGGTTACTCTGTGTAATGGGTCAATAAAAATCTCATTCGTACTGCCCAACTCCCTTTTGATATAAATTCTTATGCCTCTAGACTCTGCACCTTCAATAAAATCATTTACAATTTCCACCACATCCTTATCAATAAACTCACATTTAGTAGCGTCAATCAACACAGCACTTCCGTTGGGAATTTCCCTAAAATGACCAATTAAAAGGGGCTTATTTAGAAACGAAACTTCTTTGCGAAAACGAATAAGATACTTCTGATCTTCTTTTATAATAAAAACTGAAGTTTTAAAATTACTTCGCAAGACAAAAAATAATCCCACGGCGATACCGATAATAATACCGATCAACAAGTCAGTAAAAAGAATGGCAATAATTGTGATAATAAAAGGCAGAAACTGATCCATACCCTTTTTGTAATACTGAACAAACAAAGAAACATTAGCCAATTTATAACCTGTAAATATGAGAATAGCAGCCAATGCAGCAATTGGTATTTTATTAAGTAAGTCAGGAAAAACCAAAAGGCTGGTCATCAATAAACCACCGTGAAGGACAGTAGAAACTTTTGTTTTGGCACCGGCATTGACATTTGCAGAACTTCGCACTATAACACTTGTAATTGGAAGGCCTCCCAAAAGACCACTCAACATATTGCCAACACCTTGAGCTTTTAGTTCTCTATTTGGTGGAGAGAGATTTTTATCAGGATCTATTTTATCAATTGCTTCCAAACTAAGCAGTGATTCAAGACTGGCAACAATTGCCAATGTTATAGCCGTAACCCAAACGTGTGGACTCAAAATATTTGCCCAATACGGTGTAGGAAGTGTTTTGAATAACTCAACCGGATTATCAAAAACAGGCAATTGTACAAGATGCTCTTCACGCAATGAAAGTAAATGGGTGTCAGGCAAAAGATATTCATTCAGTAATATTCCTGTTATTACAACAATCAAAGGACCTGGAACAAGTTTAAAAAATTTAATTGACTTAATTTTTTTCCATTCATAAAAAAGCAGAATTGCACAAGAAGATAAACCGATAAATATTGCCATCGGTGAAATTTTATTTAAGGCTGAGTAAAGTGCCGTGAATGTGTTTTCTCCATCCGCTTGAAAAAATGATTCTTCTCCCAATGGATCTTTGTCATATCCAATAAAGTGAGGAATTTGTTTGAGAATAAGAATCAATCCAATTGCCGCTAACATGCCTTTGATAACGGCATTGGGAATGTAACGCCCAATAATACCCGCTTTAAGGTAGCCGAATATCAATTGAAACAGTCCGGAGAGAAATACGCTGATCAAGAAAGTCTCATAGTTTGGTAATTTCCCTAGAGCGCCAGCCACAATTGCGGTGAGGCCTGCAGCCGGACCGCTGACACTCAGAGAAGAGCCACTCAAAATCCCTACGACCATCCCACCAATGATACCCGCAATAACACCGGTGATGGGCATAGCATCTGATGCAACAGCTACTCCCAAACAAAGTGGGAGTGCGACTAGAAAAACTACGATTGAAGCCGGAAAATCAGATCCAAAAGAGGAGAATAATGAATTTTTCTTATTAGCAAGCATTGTGAGTGCAATTTAGAAAAGGCAAACTCTCAATATATCATTAAAATGTATAAATTTCTAACCTAAGGTACAATCAAACAAAAAGCTTCCTTTTTTAAATTAAAAATATTAGATGTCCTATTAAAAAACAATTATTTTCTTATTAAGATGTCAATCATATTTTGCTCGCAACAAAAGCTCAATTTGAAGCGGAAAACACTCAATTTCTAGTTTGCGAACTTTAGATTCTATCGATGTCGGTGTATCTGCAAGGTTAATCGGAACGCTCTTTTGAAAGATAACCGCACCTTCATCATAATGACTGTTGACATAGTGTATGGTGATCCCGGATTCATTTTCGTTATTTTCATATACAGCTTCGTGAACAAAATGACCGTACATTCCATTTCCTCCATATTTCGGTAACAATGCCGGATGGATATTAATTATTCGATTAGGAAATGCTTCCACAATATGCGCTGGGACTTTGAGAAGAAAACCTGCGAGAATGATCAAATCAGGATTTATTTCTTTTAATAGTTCCAAAAAATCCATTCCTTGAGAAAAATTATTTTTTTCCAATAAGTAAGATTTGATTCCAAATTCAGACGCGATATTGAGCACGCCGGCATTCTTTTTATTGGATGCTATCAATATGACTTCAGCAATGTTGGTGCCTTTAAAATAGCCAATTATATTAAGGGTATTGCTGCCGGTACCCGAGGCTAGTATTACCAGTTTTCTTTTGGTCATATTATTTTTTGACAATAATAGTTTCGAAGTCGACACAATCCACTGTCGACATTTGGCTGGATGTAAGCATATTTGCAACGATGTCAATACAAGTTAACTCAGTAACAAAATTATTCGGTCGCCAAAAGGCGCTCTATGAGGTATCATTTAACATTGCCAAAGGTGAAGTTGTCGGATTCTTAGGCCCGAATGGAGCAGGCAAAAGCACAATGATGAAAATTATAACATGTTATATTCCGCCAACAGCAGGCACTGTGCAGGTTTGTAATTATGATGTAATGAAAAACAGCTTGGATGTAAGAAGGAAGATAGGATACCTGCCTGAGAATAACCCTCTTTACACAGAAATGTATGTTCGAGAATACCTCGATTTTGTTGCTGGAATTTACAAACTCACCAACACAAAAAAGCGAGTTGAGGAAATGATAGAAATGGTTGGGTTGGGACTTGAGGCACATAAAAAAATAGAAGCGTTGTCAAAAGGTTATAGGCAACGAGTTGGACTTGCTCAAGCCATGATTCATGATCCAGAAGTATTGATACTCGATGAGCCAACAAGTGGGCTTGACCCCAATCAGCTTGCCGAAATTCGATTGCTCATTCAGCGTATTGGAAAAGAAAAAACAGTAATGCTTTCAACCCATATAATGCAAGAGGTTGAAGCGATATGCAGTCGCGCTATCATTATAAATCGAGGAAATATTGTAGCGGATCGTCCTATTGATGACTTGCGCAATCTGTCAATTGGATCTGGATACGAGCTATTGCTTGAGCTTAGTGGCGAGATCGATCTACCACTTCTCGAAAAAATTCAGGGAGTTCAAAAAGTTACTTCAATTTCCAAAAACACGTGGTCTATCTATGTGCCAGGAGATCGCGATGTGCGCAAAGACATATCGGAACTAGCACTTTCGCAAAATCTCACAATTCTCACTATCAACAAAAAGGAACAGAAACTAGAAGATGTGTTTAAAGATTTGACAGCTTCTCGACCTTAGCAGAGCTATTTCTCTAAACGGTTTTTAACATCAACTCGTCCGGTATTTTGCAAACAGGAATGGGCACCATTTTATGTCTATTGGCTCTGTTCATGCGTTGATAAATGCTCAGCACTTTTTGTTTTCGTTCTGAAAGCCCAGTGACTAGCGATTCGGGTACAAGGTCATTTTCGGCATTAATATTCACAAAATCCATCGCCCACTCTAGTTCAGGATAACTAGCGCCTATTTGATCTTCATCCGAACGATCATCACCCCAAAGTCCGTCTGTTGGTGCCGCCTTTTGAATACTTTCAGAAACATTTAAATGACGCGCCAATTCGTATACTTGAGATTTATTCAGATCAGCAATCGGAGAAAGATCCACACCCCCATCACCATATTTGGTGTAAAAACCAATTCCGAAATCTTCCACTTTATTTCCTGTTCCAGCCACAAGTAATTTGTGGAGTCCGGCATAATAGTATAAAGTAGTCATACGCAATCGAGCCCTGGTATTGGCCAATGCAAGATGAGTAATGTGCTCGTTATCCCACTTTGGCAAAGCCGCCAACATTGTATCGAACGTTGAAGTAAGTTCTATTCTATCTGTGTGCACATTTGGATGCCTGGATTGCAGTTTTTTCATGTGCTCTTGGGCGCGAGTCACCTGCGAAGCTGCTTGGTAAATTGGCATTTCGAGAAGCCACGTGGTTTTTCCTGTCATTGCACAAAGAGCGCTGACAACGGCAGAATCGACACCACCACTCACTCCAACTACGAAGCCTGAAGTATGGCTGTTTACACAATAAGTATGTAGCCATTTAGTGATGTATTCCGATACCAGAAATGCGTTCATTTGATTTGATTTGGGATAAAACAAAAAAATCCCGTCAAAGATCATCTGACGGGATTAAATTATCTAAATAAAATAACCCTCAAAATAAAATACCAATATTGAATTCGAAGAAATTCACCATTCCTTTCAGCTCATACTGACGAGGCTTTTTATCAGCGCCGCTCCCTTCGTATACCACTGCATCACTGTCATTTGTAAGAACACCTCTACTCTTCAGTGAATTTGAAAAGCCGTTGTTATAAGTTATACCTGCGATTATTGCAGTTGTTCCACTAAGGCTATACTCAATACCACCGCCAATTATGAGCGATGCTCTAAATAAATTGATATCGTCCTTAATATCTTCATCTTCTACTGTTACACTTGTTAAGTCCGACTGTGCCCAAGGTTCTAATGCAGTATTTGTGTACTCAAGTTGATAGTCAATCTCGTCATCAGCTTTGGCGTTAATATTTATCCCAAGACCCAACCCAAACTGTCCCCAATAAGTGATGTAACCAATTTCGTTGGTTCTCAACTTTAGTGTCAAAGGCACTTCTATATACTGCAACTTGTATGTTCTAGTCACCATTGAAATGTGAGGTACCTCATCAACTTTTCCTTCAGGAACCGCATTTGTCTGACGGAGATAGCTAAGTTCACCGCCAGTTCTTGTAATATTTAGGCCAAGACCAAGTGCATAGTTATCGGTAAAGTGTTTGTCGGCATTCAGCGAAAATCCAAAACGGAATACATTTCCTTCTTGAGTTATGCTTTTATTGTCTGGCTTGATCCAAGACACATTCGGATTGAGTTTAAAACCGATTTTCCATTGCTGAGAGTCTTGAGCGTTTAAGAAAGTTGCGGCAAAAACCGCTAGCGTAATTAGAATACTATTTTTCATTTTATGTAGTTTACATGCCTAAACTTGCAGCCAGGCAATTTATAGGGCGCAAGCTAGAAAAAATCATGATGCGATACTCCATCTTTTTATTGATATTATTCATAGCCAGTTGTAAAGGTTGTGAACCCGACAAAACTTTACAAAAAGTAGAAATACCTAATGAAATCCAAGCATTAAGGGTAAATTTTAAGCGACTCGACACCGATCTATTCAGTTCGGATTTCGGTCAGCCTGACAACGTTTGTCAACAATTATACCGAAAATATGGAGAATTTTTCTGTCGTTTTATTGAAAATGACCTGACTCTTGCCTCATGTGAGTCGGATAGTGTTTGTGTTCTTTTGAAAACATTTGTCGGAAATCAAGACATAAAATCAACCCATCAAGAAATAAATCGAATCTTCGATGTGGACAAAATTTCATCGTATGAAGATCAGCTATCCGATGCATTCAGAAAATGGAGTTATTACTTTCCTGATAGTTTAGTTCCTTCGATTGTATTTTATCAATCTGCTTGGAACAATAATATTCATCCTTCAGACTCTGCATTGGGAATTTCGCTGGATTGTTATCTCGGTTCAAAAAACACCATTACCAAAAAACTTGACCCGGAGATCTTTCCTCAATACAAAAAAGACAACATGAATGAAAGCTATCTAGTTGCAGATGCAGTAAAAGGCTGGGTGGCTTACAAATCAAAGAAATATTACAACCCGAAGGATCTGTTGAATGAAATGATTTTTTATGGCAAATTAATGTATGTTACCGAAGCGCTTGTGCCGGACTTGCCTGATTCTACTATGATGAGTTGGAAAAGCAATCAGCAGACTTGGGCAGAAGAAAATGAGTGGAGCGTTTGGAAAGAAATTGCGAATGAAAAAGTTATGTTTCAACAAAAACCCTTCGAAATTAATAAGTGGTTCACAGATGGTCCATTTACAGGGGCTACAAATATTCCGCAGGACTCACCTCCACAGCTTGGCATCTGGTTGGGATGGAAAATTGTAAGGCAATACATGGAGTCTAGTCCAAAAACTACTCTTCAAATGTTGCTAGAAGAAACAGACAGCCAAAAAATATTGAGTTCATTTAAGCCAAACAGAAAATAAAACTTACCACTTTTGTATCGGCATTATTCCTTCAATCTTTGTGATACAAAATACACTTTAAGAAAGATGAAAAAAGAATCAATACTAATAGAAATAGAATTAGACGAAAACAACATCCCTGAAAAATTGGGTTGGAAAGCTACACAAAATGCTACAACTTCGGAAGTTAAAGCAATGATACTTTCAGTTTGGGATGGAAGTGAGCAGAATGCAATGCGCATTGATTTATGGAACAAAGAAATGGGGGTTGATGAGATGAAACAATTTGTCCATCAAACAATACTCACTTTGGCCGATAGCTTTGAGCGAGCGACAGGAGAAAAACCAATGGCCGATACTATGCGTGACTTTTGCCAATACTACGCAGAGAAGATGAACATAATGGGACCTCTTTAGATCTTGAATTTTTTGACGATATAGTCTACAACTGTAGGATCTTCCAAACCTTCCATATCGCTTAATTCTATTTCCAAAGCCTTCGTGCTCTTTATCAATTCCCATATCGAAAATAAAATGGAAACTGTAAAGGTTATCATTGCCGCGGCAAAAGCCCATCTTGCAGCAGGCATTTCGCCGATATAAATAAGATACATACACAAGCTTGCACAGAGAATACTAAGCGCACCCATGATTTGCATATTCTTGATAAGTCTTATTCTGAATTTTAAGTTTTTTATCTGTCCATGCAATTTTGCTGAATCACTATTTTGATTTGCATTAAACTTATCGTGAAGATTTCTGATCACACTGCTGAGAGCCATAAATCTATTGGTATAAGCAAGCATAACCAAACTCAGTGCGGGAAAAAGAAGTGCGGGCGTGTTGATCGAGATATCCATGAGTGCAAGTTTTTTCTTTGCAAATCTAGCGAACTGTTTATAGAATTTACACCAAAATCATTTCTAAATTGGTTCAAAAGACTCAATAGTAAATTGCTTTAGGAAGGCCGTAGTTAAATTTAAGATAGTTAAATTAGGCACTCCCGATATTAGGCTGTATTAAATATGTATACGGCTTAATTTCAATAGTAAATATAATTCAGTATGCAAATTCGGTATTACACCGAATCGCTATCTGTAATAGCCCAATTACGCCTTACTCTATTGACCTATGTGAGCAAATCTTACGGCATTTACTGTACTAAAATTCTAATTTGTTATTGAACAAATTTGAAATAAGTACCGGTTTTAGACTATCTATTTTGTACAGTCGTTATTACCGACCCTAGATGAGCGTTGATCAATATCCAAAAAACTGGCCCCTCAAACTAAGTGGCCATCAATTCAATCTTACAATTATCTTATAATCTGTACAGAACCTTCGAAGTTCTCTCCATCGACTCTTTTAAATATATAATAGTAGACACCTTCATTGTGATCGCCTCCACCCCATTCGTTATTGTAATTAGATGATTCATACACCATATTGCCCCACCTATTCCAAACAGTAAGGGTGCTATTTCGAAAACCCTCAATACCGCGAATTTCAAAAACATCATTTTTACCATCATCATTGGGTGAAAAGACATTTGGAATAATTGTCTCGCACGATTCAATAATTACGCTGCCTGACTGTTGGAAACCACACTGGTCGACTACTGTAAAATCAAAATTACCAATTTGAGATGAAATAAATGTTCCTGACTGTGGATTGTAATCAATATAAGGCACAATATTGTAGGTAACAACGTAAGGTAAATATCCACCCGACAACAAATCGGAAGTAGAAACATTAATACAAACAGACTCTTCAAGCACAACACTTAACGGGCCTGTTTGAGTGAGAACATTAATTGTAATCTCATCAGTAACATTGGCTCCGCAGGCATCCGTAACACCAATCAAATAAGTTGTTGTAACATCAGGATTAACTGTAATAGAGCTATTTGAAGATGATGTGCTCCACAAATAAGAAACATTACCAATTGCATTGCTCACCGCGGCATCAAGAGCTACTGCAACTTGAGGACAAATGTTATCATTATTTGCGGTTGTTTCAATACTCAATAGTGATGGTAAAAGATTGACTGCAATTATATCTGTTGCTTCATTGCCACAAGCATCTGTTACATTTAGAACAAAAGAAACAGCAGACGATGTGTTGTAAGAGAAAGAACTATTTTGAGAATATGGTAAGTCATTTAGCAGCCAAGAATATTGTAATGCTCCAACTCCACCGGTTACATTATTTGCAGCAACTGAAAAATTTTGAAGACAAACGACTTCGATGGTTGGATTTAAATTAATAACAACCGGAACCGGAGGAACGTTGATCACGATTTCATCATTTCCCGAGGCATTACATTCATCATTCACTGTTAGCACAATCTGTTCTGTTGCATCTAAATTGACTTCATAATTGACAGAACTTGAAACCAAAGAGTTGTTTATAGACCACTGATATTGATAATTGCCTGTTCCCCCGGAGACGGTTGCGTTAATTGTGATAATATCTAGACAAGTAAGAGTGAGGTCACTTCCAAGCGAAACTGAAATGGGAGTGGGTGGAATTTGGATGGATGTTGTATCCTGCGCTTGGTTGTCACATTCATCGGTCACAATTAGAATTACATCTTGATCTTGAATAGATATAGTCGTGATCTGCGGAGCCGTTCCAACAAGTTGATCATTAATAAACCATTGATAAGTATATCCACCGACACCTCCAGAAATCTGAGCGGTGATATCAACTGTACCATTGCACGTGCCGGAAGTAATAATCGGTAAGTCCGACATTACGGGAATAATCGGAAGTATGATATTTAATGAATCTGTTCCAGTCGCTCCACAGCCATCCGTAACAATTACAGCGACCTCGCTATTCGTTGGATCATTTATAGTTAGAATTTCATCAGAACTAACAGAAGCGCCATCCACAAACCATTCAAAAGTATAAATACCATTTCCGCCAATAGTATTTGGTGGAATAATAGCGGCGTCATTGCAATCAAGCACGAGATCAGAACCAATAGTGGTTTGAATGGGTGCATATTGCTGAAGGTTAATATCTATGGTTCCGCTAAATGGATCTACACTACATACATCAGTAACCATGTAATTGATCTGACTATTAACAGGATTTGGAATTAGAAGAGGATTGCCGAGTCCGAAAGAACCCCAGTTAACCTGATAATTTCCGAAACCACCTGTTATACTAAGCATAACCTCAGCATCTTCGTTGCATGGAACAACCACGGGAGCAACCGATACGGCAAGGGGAGCCAATTCAAAAATTGTGAGTGTGAGATTTATTCCTGTAGCACATTCAACGGAAGAAACAACATTAATAACTATGGTTTCAGTTCCTTCTCCAAACCCGTCATCAAATGCACTAATCGGCAACAATGCGCTGTTTAAGCCATCAGGAATACTTATAAAATTGGGAAGAGTATTATAATCTGCGCCCGAAGTTGCTGTGCCTGAATAGGAGAGGTTATAAACCAAATCGCCGATCACACCCGGTGGTCTAGTAAAAAGAACATTTCCCTCAGGGCAACCCTCAAACAGCCCATTTGTTTCGGGTGAAATTCCCGGTTGCAGAAATGACAAATCAAGAGAATTACTTTCAAAGCTCCCTGCTTCGAGAAAAACGAAAGAATCATAACTTGTATCGCCCGCATCTCCTATTGCCAATTTAAAATTATAGGTTTGACCGCATTCTACCACCGCAGAAGCTGTAAGAACCACGGTATAGCCATCACATTCTATGTTGTTTGCACCGCCCGTGTTTGTTACATAAAAAGAAGAGTTTACACCTGAATTCACATTATTGATAGTAATAGGAGTAACGCCATTGGGCAAAAGAGCAATGTTTACTGCGCCATTGGTAAAAGAGCCTGAGATGCCCGGTCCACTTAAAAAGAATCCGAAAGCATCATTAAAACCTGAATTGACAAACTCTGGATATTCGTCAGAACCAAAAACAAATCGAAATTCTATAGTATCTCCCGTTGGAACAAAGTCAAATTGAAGAATTGCAGCATCGTTAATGCTGGCTCCTGCTATTGCAACGAGGTCAGGATCGGAAGCACCGGTGCCGGAAGCAGGTCCCATTGTACTACCACCCCCACCATTGCCAGGTACTTGATCTATGTTTCCTGAACCCATAACAAGACCTGAAGAAATACCCATAGTGCAAAGACCCGAACATGTATATGATCCAATCTGTGCATTGTTACCGCTAAACGTAATATTGCTAGCAGTAACCCCTGAACCGAGCAGTACATTCTGAACACCATCTGTTCCATTCACAGCATTATTCACTGTGACTTGTGCGCAGAGATTGATCGTTAGTAAGAAAACAAAAAGACAAGTAAGTATTAATTTCATGTGATTTGAATTATGCGTTATGACTTAGGAGTAGTGACAAAGGAAAGAAAATAAAAACATTAAAACAAAAAAAGAGTTAGAGCAAGTGTACAGATCTAAAACTGAATTACCAAACACAAAAATATTCTGATTGATACGAGTTAAATATTCAAATAATTTTATTGAAATTTTCACAGATACTTGCTAATGAATTCGAGTAATTCATCACGTCCTTCCCATGATTCTGCAGAGGTTACAAAAAATGATGGTAAAGTTTCGAATTTCAAAGACATTTTTTCTTTGAACAAAGCTATATTATTAGCCAAAGGCGTTTCTTTTACTTTGTCTGCCTTTGTAAAAACAACAGCAAATGGCACACCCATTTCACCGAGTTTAACCAAAAACTCAATATCTAGTTGTTGCGGTTCATGGCGTGCATCAATGAGCACAAAAGTGCAAATAAGATTATCTCTATCATCCAAATAATCGAGAATAAACTTCTTCCATGTTTTGCGCGATGACTTAGCCACTTTAGCATAACCATATCCGGGTAAATCCACCAAAAACCATGGCGTCGGTTTTTCTTTGTTTATTATAAAGTGATTGATCGTCTGTGTTTTTCCAGGAGTACCACTCGTTTTAGCCAAGCCCTTTTTTTGGGTAAGCATATTGATCAGGCTACTTTTACCAACATTGCTCCTCCCAATAAAGGCATATTCAGGATAATCGGGTGGCGGACATTTTTTAGGGTCGGTCGAAGACGTGACAAATTCCGCAGAGTAAAGTATCATCTAGATTTTATTTGATTAAACGAAATGGCTTAGTTCAGTTTCGCTATTTGAAGGTGAAAGTTACTACAATCCCTTTTCTTTAAACCATGCGGCGAGTAATTCATTGAATAAACGAGGATGCTCCATCATGGGTGCGTGTCCGCATTCGTCAATCCAATACAACGTTGATTGTGGCAGAAGCTGATTAAACTCTATGGCAACTTCAGGTGGGGTGATCGTATCATTTTTTCCCCAAATCAAACACGCAGGCACCTTCATAGCAGGTAAATCTTTAGCCATATTATGCCGAATTGCGCTTTTTGCGAGTGCTAGTATGCGCAGTACGCGATTGCGGTCATTTACAATTTCAAAACATTCGTTCACCAATTCGTTGTTTGCATGTATCGGGTCAAAAAATGTCAACGCCACCTTTTGTCGTATAAACTCTTTATCCTCTCTTCTAGGGAAACTGTTGCCAAAAGCATTTTCATATAATCCACTGCTAGCAGTAAGTATTAATGAATTCACTTTTTCAGGATGTTCTTTTGTAAATACCAAAGCAACATGTCCACCCAAAGAATTGCCAAGGAGATTAACCTTTCCGTATTTTTTATGTTTGATAAAATCGCGAAGAAAATGAGCGAGGGTTTTCACACCAGTTGTCAAGACAGGCATTGTATACAACGGAAGCATCGGTATAACAACGGTATGCGTTTTTGAGAAATATTCAATCACTTCTCGGAAATTACTCAATGCGCCAAAAAGCCCATGCAGCAAGACCAAAGGCGGTCCTTGACCCTCTTCAATGTATCTAAAATTTTTGTCTTCTTTTAATTGGAAGTCCATGGAACGAAACTGAAAAGGTTCATTTGTACGTTGCGAATGTAGAAAAAAATCCCAAAAACAGGTAACTTTCGCAGTTGATAGCCAAATGAACATTAAAGTTGCTAAGAAATGACGGTGCGAAATGTGAATAGAAACATTCTGCTAAATTCCCAAAAATTGATTTACTCTTCAGTAATTTTAGTTGTACTGGTCATTTGCAGCAACTGCTATTATTCGCAGGAATCAATTTCATTTCAACATTACACTGCAATGGATGGTTTGCCCGATAACCTAGTAAGTTCTGTGCTTCAGGATCAGGAGGGTTTTATATGGATAGGCACATCCGGCGGTTTGTGTCGCTTTGACGGACATGAGTTTCAGACGTATTACTACGATCAAAACAATCCTAAATCGGTTTGTGGAAATAATATTAAAGATCTTGCATTGCATTCAGATGGCACTCTGTGGATTGGAACAGGTGATGGCGGACTTTGCTCGCTGGGCAAAGATCGCAAAACATTTGTGCGTCATATTTCACAGACTTTGTATCGTAGAAGTGTAAACATCAATTGTCTACTTTTTAACAAGGACGAGAGTAAAATTTACATTGGAATGGAAAATGCCGGATTACATTTTCTAGATTTAAAAACGGGGATCATTGAGTCTGCAGTACCGGAAGAGAAGTCCAATAAGAGTTCGGTTTATGACATCATGGAGGATTCCGAAGGCCAAATATACTTTGGTCAATCCTCATCAGGGATACAAAGACTAAAAAACGGCATAATTGAGAAATCTGATTTAAGCCTTGCGTTTCCCCATCCAGCATACGCGATTTCTTGCTTTTTTCAAGACTCATCAAAGAACATTTGGATGGGCGCGTGGAGTGATCGCTTATTCAAATTAAATTCCTTTAATAAAGAGCCGGAGGAGTTTGCCATGTATGGCAACAAAGAACCCAACTTGAGTGGTAATGAAATTATTTGTATCAACGAAGGGCAAGATAAAAAACTATGGTTGGGGACTAAATTAGGAGGGTTGTTTATCTTCGATCCGGTTACAAATCTATTTAATAACTATGGCTCAAATCGATCAAATCCCCTTTCGCTTAAAGGCTATACAGTACGTTGCATATTTAAAGATAAAGATAACAGAATGTGGGTCGGAAGCGAGGAAGGTTTAAATATTTATGATCCATTGCTCAATAAGTTTAGTGTGAATTATCTCAGTGACGAAAACAATTGTAAAGTATTTAGTTTTCTGCAGGAAGGAGACAGCTTATTTATCGGAACGGAAAAAGGACTTTATCTAAAACACGCCAACGGCTCTGTTACCCGCCACACGTTAGACAGGTTTTTTAATTCAGAAGAAGTTAGAAGTTTATTTCGCGATCACAAAGGAAGACTTTGGATAGGCACACAAAACGGTTTGTATCACTGGAATAACAAGACAAAAAATGTAGATTTAATTCCGAATCAAGCCCACCCAACTATAAAACATAACAACATTTCATCTTCATATGTAACAAAGATTTTGGAATATCCAATGCAAGGAAAATTATGTGTTTGGGCTTTTATTCTTGGATACGGCTGTTTAGTTTTTCCGGATGATATTAAATCATATGCCTTTGTACCATCATCAGACCAGTCCCTTGAAAATCTTGTTCGCAACGTCTATATAGATTCACACAATAAAATGTGGGTTACCGGCACTATTTTAGGAGCGTCTATTGTTATGCCTTTTACAAAAACGCCGAATTCATCATCTGCAGAAATATTGACGCTTGACCCTATTTCAGCCAAAAGAATCGGTGTAACAAATGCATTTGACATGATTGATGTACAAGGTAAAATATGGTTTGGATTTAGGGGTCGCGGAATAGTTAATCTCCCACTAAATGAAAATGATGCTCCCATCAAAGTTCCAAATCTTATTCCCAAAAACATTCAAGGACTTAATGCAGATCTTTCAGGAAATATTTGGTTTCTTAGTGCACTTGGAATCGGCAAGTACTCAACGGACAATAACACAATTCGATTTTTCGACAGCGGTTCGGGAGTGCCAACCGAAGGACTTGCAGGATTAATTTATAGTGACAAAAAAAACAGACTGTATTGTGGTGGAAATGGATTTTATATTCGATTTAATCCGAACGAAATCAAATCAAATCTTGAAGTTTCCAAATTAATTTTTACTCATTTTCAGGTAATGGATCAACAATCCGATTCACTTTTATTATTACCCGGAATTTATCTGAATCACAATGAAAACAGTATCAAAATAACAGTAACATCACTTAACTTTACCAATCCGTCTGAGAACGAATACATCTATAAATTGGTAGGACTTTATGAAGAGTGGATTTCAAATGGAACTAACAACGTCATCTCATTTACAGGTTTACCACCGGGCGAGTACAAACTTTCCGTTCTGTCCAAAAATGGAGAGGGAATAATGAGTCAGAACGCTTCATTATTGAATTTCACCATTTCGCGCCCTTTTTACCGTACATGGCTCTTTTACACTTTACTATTACTAATCATTTCCGGCGTTGCCTATGCATTTTATCGCAACCGCGTGCGACAATTGATGGCTATTATAAAAGTGAGAAATAAAATAGCCAGGGATCTTCATGATGATGTTGGAAGCACATTGGGCAGTATATCTATTTATAGTGAAGCCATCAAACAACAACTCAAAGGCAGTATGAGCGAATTTTCCGAATCTACACTCGACAAAATTGGAACCAGTTCAAGACTTATGATAGAACAAATGAGTGATATTGTATGGAGTGTCGACCCACAACATGACACCATGGAGCATTTGGTTGAACGCATGCAAAATTTTGGAGGCGATCTTTTTGCTACGACCGACATACATTTCACACTAGAAGTAGAAAAAGAATGTTTTTCAAAAAAACTCGATATGGAAGAGCGAAAAAGCATCTTTCTTATTTACAAAGAAGCGCTGTACAATAGCTTAAAGTACTCGGGAGGAAACGAAATAAAAGTGACCTTAAAAAATATATCCAGCGAAATTAACCTTCGCATCTCGGATAACGGAAGAGGTTTCAATCCTGAAAACGCTTTAAGCTATAACGGGAATGGCCTGAGAAACATGACATTCAGGGCCCAAAACATTGGTGCCACAATCCAAATTAAATCCGAAGACGGCTGGGGAACCGATATTACGCTTATTCTGAAATAAAGCCATCCCCAAATTAGGGTAGACGCTAAAAGAAAATTATCATTTAAATTTGTTTGGATGGGAGAAAAGATTTCAATTGTTATATTTGATGACAGCAAAAACATTCGTGATGCTATAGCAACGCTTATTGCCTCGAATGACGAAATGAGAGTGGCAGGCAGCTTTGCGGATGCTCGCGATCTCAAACAACAGTTGGAAACAACCAAACCCGATGTAATATTAATGGATATCGATATGCCTTATATCAATGGCATTGAGGCTGTCAAAGAAATTAGAATTTCATTTCCTACCATTCCGGTAATGATGCTCACCGTTTTTGATGATGAAGATCGAATTTTTAATTCCATTAGAGCAGGCGCTGTGGGTTATATGCTTAAAAACACGAATCCACTAAAACTATTGGATGCAATCCGTGAGATGTATCTTGGAGGCGCTCCAATGACTCCAAGCATAGCCAGAAAAGTAATGGAATTGTTTCAGAATCAGAAAACACCAACGGCAGCTTCGAAAAATTACAATCTTAGCGAACGTGAAAAAGATGTGTTGAGGTTGTTGGTTGATGGCAAAGCTTACAAAATGATTTCAGATGAATTGGGTATCAGTTATGAAACTGTTAGAACCCACATGAAACATATCTATGAGAAGCTCCATGTCGCCAGTATGACCGAAGCTGTTGCGAAGGCAATACAACAAAAAATTCTTAATTGATATTTTTATCACCTTCTTTACTCTTTTTAGAATTCCTGCTTCACCTTTGACGCTTCAATAGAACAGAGGCTAGAATGGGACTTAAATCTTTTTTCAGTAAACTTCTTGCACATTTCGCTGTGAGCAAACTGAAGCGCGAAGCAAAAAACGGTGTTGAATTACAACAAAAAACTTTTAAAGCACTGGTAAAAAAGGCTGCCAACACAGAATTTGGGAGACAACACAACTTTAAATCAATAGAAAACTATGCTGACTTTGTAAAAAACATTCCAGTCCGCGAGTACGAGCAATTTGAATCTTACATCGAAAAAATAAAGGCCGGACAACAAAACATTCTCTGGCCCGGAAAACCTTTATATCTCTGTAAAACCAGCGGAACTACTTCAGGAGCTAAATTCATTCCTCTCACCAAAGCAAGTTTACCTAACCACATCAATTCAGCGCGCAACGCACTATTCTGTTATATCGCCGAAACAGGGAATGCAAAATTTACTGAAGGCAAAATGATTTTTTTACAGGGCAGTCCGGTGATGGAGAAAACAAAAGGAGACATTGCTTATGGTCGCCTATCGGGCATTGTTGCCAATCACGTGCCAACGTATCTGCAAAAAAACAGGATGCCATCCTTCAAGACTAATTGTATTGAAGACTGGGATCAAAAAGTAAATGCCATCGTCGACGAGACCTTAAAAGAAGACATGACGCTCATAAGCGGCATACCCAATTGGGTAATGATGTATTTTGAAAAGCTTATAAAAAAATCTGGCAAGAAAAATATTGGAGAACTATTCCCAAACTTTAATCTATTTGTGTATGGTGGAGTAAACGTTGAGCCATATCGAAATAAATTCTATGAAATAATCGGCAAAAAAATTCCAACAATAGAACTTTATCCGGCAAGCGAAGGATTTATTGCATTTCAAGATTCTCAAAAAGAAGAAGGACTTTTACTCAATGTAAACTCAGGAATCTTTTTTGAATTTATTCCCGCGGAGGAATATTTCAATCAAAATCCTCTAAGACTTACACTTGGAGAAGTAAAAAAGAACATCAACTACGCGCTTGTACTATCCAGTAATGCCGGTCTTTGGGCGTACAGCATTGGTGATACTGTAAAATTTGTATCCCTAGAACCTCCGAGAATAAAAGTCACCGGAAGAATAAAACATTTTACCAGTGCATTTGGTGAGCACGTTATCGCAGAAGAGGTAGAAGCCGCTCTAAAGTTTGCTTGCAAAAAAATTCATTTGTCAGTAACGGAGTTTCATGTTGCTCCCGAGGTAAATCCACAATCCGGGCTGCCCTATCACGAATGGTTTATTGAGACCGATTCTGTCCCCACTGACATTGAAGAAATGCGTACTCTTATCGACAATAAAATGCAGCAATTAAATGTTTATTACAATGACCTTATTAAAGGAAATATATTACAACCATGCAAACTCACATTTTTGCAAAAAGGTGCATTTAACAGGTATATGAAATCTGTTGGCAAACTAGGTGGACAAAACAAAGTTCCGAGATTGGCCAACGACAGAGAAATAGCTGACAAATTAATATAACTGAACGGCGTTAAGAGAAACAAATTGAAGATTACAAAGAAAATATTTCTCAGTTTAATGATTCAATTGTGTGCAATTATTGCACATTCTCAAGTAGAAATATTTCCAAAAAAAATAGACTTCGGAGTCACATCCGACCAAACTAGTTGGATTCTAGATCTGATTATTGAAAACAAAAGTGGCAAAAAGGATTTTCTCTTAAGACATACCTTCTCGCATGAATATGAGGTTTTGTTTACTTCAAAAACATTGTTGCCTGACAGTTCAATTACACTTCGTATAAAATTTAGTCCCAGACTAAAAGGCTCGTTTAACGAAAATATTGAGTTGTTCTTCGCATCCATGCAGCAACCTATAATACTTCCCGTGACTGCGATTGTCGAAACCAAAAATCCGGAAGCGAACATTCCATGTCCAGATTTTTCAAAACTAGCCGCAGATTGCTGTCCAAAAAACATGTGCCTCGTTGAAGTTAAAGATGCCACAACATTAAAGCCAATTATCGAGTCTAACATTGAAATTAAGGAACAATCCGTTTTGCGATTGAACCTTAAAACGGGCAAAGACGGACGCATATCATTCAATATTCCAATTGCATATTATTCAATAATTGTGATGGCAAAAGGATATGAACCTGAGACTAAAAACACATACATCAATAATAGAAATTCTAGATTTACCTTTTTGCTTACGCCGGTTGAAACGCTTCCTAAAGAAGAACTGGCTCAAGCAATTCGCCAAGACTCTGTGTCCAAAGATTTAATGGTCGCAGAACAACTATTCTCGGAGCTTTTGCCAGAGAATTTATACAAGCCGAACAACATTGTGTTTTTGCTTGACATCTCAGGAAGTATGACACAATCCGACAAACTTCCCTTGATGAAAGGAGCGTTGACAGAACTGGTAACACTACTCAGACCAATTGACCAAATAGCTCTGGTGAGTTATGCTGACAATGCAACCATATTATTGAGTAGTACACAAGGCGATCAGAAAGCCTTGATCAATTCCAAAATTAACGATCTTAACGCAGGAGGAAATACCGAGGGATACAAAGGATTCAAAACATCTTTTACAATACTCACAGAAAACTATCTAACCAATGGAAACAATCAGCTTTTTGTGATTACTGATGGGGCGTTTCAACCGGACGACGAGAAAAAAATTAAAAAACTAACTTCGAGAAAATCACACAAAGGATTCGTTACCAGTATCGTGGGCATCAAATCAAGCACATTTGCCCAAAATGCATTGATAGATGTGAGCAACTCAGGAAATGGTTCATTTTTGCAAATAAGTAGCGAAGAAGATCTTCGTTCACTAATAGATGAATTGAAACAGCGATCAGCCAAGTGAAACATTCAAAAGTTTTTCTTATAGGAATAGCCGGAGGTAGTGGCTCAGGCAAAACAAGTTTTCTCAGAGAACTCCTTCATCATTTCCCGACGAGTGACATCAGTCTGGTGTCACAAGACAATTATTATGTTCCGAAAGAAAAACAACTAGTCGATAAAAATGGTATTATCAATTTTGACCTACCAACATCTATTGACCGAGATCACTTTTACAAAGACATGATGTCGTTGGTTGGAGGAAATTCGATTGAAATGCTAGAGTATAATTTTAATAATCCGAGTAGAGGCCCCCAAAAAGTGATCATGCAGCCTGCACCGATTATCATAATGGAAGGGCTCTTTGTTTTTCATTATGAAGAAATAAAAAATCAATTGGATTATATGGTTTACATCGATGTTCACCCCCAAGAAAGAATGCAGCGCAGAATTAAGCGAGATCAGCAGGAGCGAGGCTATCCGGAACATGAGGTTGTTTACCAATGGCATAATCACGTTAGACCGTCCGAAGAAAAATATCTAGATCCATTTATAAAAGAATGCCATTTGATCGTAGATAATACAGAACATTTTAAAGACGGATTGGATAAACTTACAGAGCAGATTGCTGTTTTCCTTCAAAATAAATAATATGAAAAAGATTTATCACTTGTCAAGTTGCTCAACCAATCAGCGAATTCTCAAAGAGTGGGGAACAAAAATTAAAAGCTTTGAAATGAAAGACATCAAAGCAGATCCAATAACCCCCACAGAAATCGATGAAATGAAAAAAATCGCAGGGAGTTATGAGGCGTTGTTCAGCAAAGTCGCGCTCAAGTACAGATCTTTGGGACTCAATGAAATGAAACTCACTGAAAAAGACTATCGCAAATACATATTACAGGAATACACGTTTCTAAAAAGACCTGTAATGGTCAATGGTGATCACATATTTATTGGCAACGCTGCTAAAAACGTTGCTTCGGCAAAAGCATCGTTGTAATATGAATCGCGGCACTGTTGCACATTTTGCACTTGCAGGTGCTGCCATTATTTACGGCGCCAATTATATCATTGCCAAGTCGGTAATGCCAAATCCAATTGGACCAAACAGCTTTATCACATTGCGAGTAGTAGGAGCAAGTATCTTGTTTCTATTACTCGCATATAATAAAATGTATCTTCCGGAAAAGCGTGACTGGTGGCGCTTTATTGTCTGTGCAGTTTGTGGAGTGGCAACGAATCAACTGCTCTTTTTTAATGGACTTGCAATTACATCACCTATCAATGCAAGCATCATTATGACGAGTAATCCAATTATTGTGATGTTGATAAGTGCACTGTTGCTCAAACAAAAAATATCGAGTCAAAAAGTTATTGGCATATCGATTGGAGCTTTGGGTGCAATCTTACTTTTACGACTCAGTGCATTTGATATGAGCAGACAAAGTTCGCTCAAGGGAGACCTATTCATTCTCATAAACAGCACATCGTGGGGATTCTATTTGGTACTTGTAAAACCATTAATGCAGAAATACAATCCCATCATGGTTACCGCTTGGGTGTTTCTAATTGGAATAGTACTTGTGCTGCCCTTCGGCGGAATGGGCTTGCAAACCATCGATTGGCAGGCGCTCACCAATTGGAAATGGTTTAGCATCCTATTTGTAATTATATGCTCACCATGTCTGACGTATTTGTTTAATATGATTGCAGTGCATCGCTTGTCGCCGACTATTGCAAGTAGTTACATCTATTTTCAACCAATGCTTGCCGGAGTTTTTGCATTTTTACTTTCTTCATTTTCAGAAAAAGATTTTACCTCAGACATCACCTGGCAAAAGATAGCATGCGCTATGGCTATTTTTGTTGGAGTACACTTGGTGAGTAGATCGGAGAGGACCCGCGTACCTGTTCCCATACAAAATGAATGAGATTTGTTTGTAAGCCCGATAATTCTATTCCGCCATACTCTTATCCTGCATGATGTCCTCAAGATCAACACCTCTTAAGTTGGTCAAAAAACTCAGAATTAATTGATTAAACTCATGCGGTTTTTCAAGGTTAGAAACATGCCCTGCATTATCAAGAATACCAAGTTCAGAATGATCAATATTGTCATGCATGAATTCAGATTGTGCAAGTGGCGTTACCTCATCTTCGCGTCCACAAATAATCAATGTTGGAATTGAAATTTTATTCAAAAAGGAACACGTTTCAGTACGTTCGGCTAGAGCGCTCAAGCCCATTGTAATTATATTGCGCGAATTGGAAAAAACAACGCTACGCAGGTTATCTACTATCTCCTTTTTGTAGTTAAATGTATTAGGATGGAAGACGCTCTTGATAAAACTTTCATTAAAATCAGCAACACCGGATACTGCAATTTCATCAATGATATTATATCGTTTTTGTTTGCTCTCCTCCGTATCAGCCAAACAATTTGTATCACATAAAATCAACGCTTCAAAACGATCCGGAAAACGTTTCATAGCATTCAGTGCAATAAAACCACCCATTGACAACCCGCAAAGAATTGCCTTCTTTATATCCATCTTTCCCATAAACTTTATCAGATCCTCGGCAAACATGTCGATGCTAAGAGAAGTCTCTTCGTCTCTTGACTCTCCGAATCCCCTTATATCACAGGCGATTGCGCGATTGGTCGATTTCAAAAATTCCAACTGATTGCGCCACATATTTTTGTTGAATGGAAAACCATGCAGAAAAATAAATGGAATTTCTCCCTTACCAACATCATCATATGATAAATCAAAATCATTTACTTCAATTGTCAAATCATATCCTTTCGATTCTAGTTCCATGGTAGTTGTTTTTTATGAATTTTGGTGAATAAGTTGAATCTCACGAGGCAAACTTTATGAGTTTTGCAAACATATTTATAGGCGGTAAAGTGCGTCTTACACGGAAATCTAAAAGTGTTACAGAATTCGCATACCTAAGCTTACTATCTTGAATTGAGTGTGTGCACGATGGATAGGTAAAAGAAGTTGTCAATGATCGATTCTCAACTTATTTTTGATAGCCAATATCAAACAATGTAACTATTGAGTGAGCAATTGTGGAAGACACCATCCTATCACTACTTTTCTTCCATAATAATCAAGAGATGAAATGTCCTAATTGCAACGCAGAAATTGCACAAGAAAATATCAATATTACAGCAGACATAGCTCAATGTGTCCGTTGTAAAGAAATCTTCAAAATTTCCGAAAATCTCGAACGTCCGTACGAGAGTTTTGATTTAGAACTTCCACCGTCAGGAACTTGGATTGAGACGGATATCGACCAAACTATCATCGGAGCATCAACACGATCACCTATAGCATTCTTTTTGGTTCCATTCATGCTTGTTTGGACAGGAGGGTCAATTGGTGGAATCTATGGAACTCAGATAGTAAGTGGAGAATTCGATTTATTTCTTTCTCTTTTCGGAATTCCTTTTATACTGGGAGCACTTTTGTTTTGGGCGCTCACATTGATGTCGATTTGGGGTAAGGTTGAATTAACATTAAACAACACAGGAGGAAAAGTCTTCACAGGAATTGGCACCATTGGGATTCGAAAAGAATTTAATTGGGATGATGTTGCATCGATCAAGGAATTATCATATAGCATTAACTATCCGGGAAGTCAAACCGGAAAAATTGTAATCGAAGGCAAAAAAAGAATCTCATTTGGCTCGGGGTTAAATCAGAGCAGAACTTATTACATTTTAAGGTCACTGCAAAAGATTTATGGTCAGAAAAAAACAAGACGAAATACCAATATTATGTGAGTGTCAGAGGCTGTTAAAAATTCTATTGAGATCAATAATTAAAGGGCTCCTTAAAGGCTATATTAAAATCTCTTTTTTGGGTTTCCGAAAACTCAAAAAAAATGACTCGAACAAACTTTACTGATTCCCAATTTTGTATTTTTTAAGAAAAAACCAACCGGTACAGTGTGAATTGCTTTCAAACTGTAGCATGTAAGATATTTGTACCAAGGCCAATTTTCCAAGTTATGAATCTATTTATGTTGTGAATTGCTTTCAAACTGTAGCATGTAAGATATTTGTACCAAGTTTTTCTCACTAAATCCAAAGGCTGCGCCGGTTGTGAATTGCTTTCAAACTGTAGCATGTAAGATATTTGTACCAAGAATCAACTTGAACAAATGTT
>Ga0105048_10001010_pt1 | contig 45376 bp, 39 predicted proteins | sample MAT05_FD_78382 | JGI IMG/M metagenome (GOLD analysis project Ga0105048, IMG submission 78382) | Freshwater microbial communities from Lake Fryxell liftoff mats and glacier meltwater in Antarctica - MAT-05 | ecosystem: Environmental > Aquatic > Freshwater > Ice > Liftoff microbial mat | place...
CCTGAGCGCCCCGAGGTCGGCCGAAGCCGCCCGGGGTCTCGCTCAGGCGGCCGGCGTGGTGTTGCGCAAGCGGATGTGCAACTCGCGCAGTTGCGCTTCGTCGACAAAACTCGGCGCGCCGGTCAACAGGCACTGCGCACGCTGCGTCTTCGGGAAGGCAATCACGTCGCGGATGCTCTCGGCCCCGGTCATCAGCGTGGCGATGCGGTCCAGGCCGAAGGCCAGGCCGCCATGCGGCGGCGCGCCGTACTGCAACGCGTCGAGCAGGAAGCCGAACTTCACGCGCTGCTCTTCGGGCGTGATGTTCAGCGCCTCGAACACACGGGCCTGCACCTCGGCGCGGTGGATACGCACCGAGCCGCCGCCGATCTCCCAGCCGTTGAGCACCATGTCGTAGGCCTTGGCGATGCAGGCCCCGGGGTCGGTCTTCATCAGCTCGTCGTGGCCGTCCTTGGGCGCCGTGAAGGGGTGGTGCACGGCGTTCCAGCGCTTGCCCTCGTCGTCGTACTCGAACATCGGGAAATCCACCACCCACAGCGGCGCCCATTTGTCCTCGAACAGGCCGTGGTTGCGGCCAAATTCGCTGTGACCGATCTTCACGCGCAGCGCGCCCAGCGCGTCGTTCACGACCTTGGCCTTGTCGGCGCCGAAGAAGATGAGGTCGCCGTTGCGCGCACCGGTGCGGGCGATGATCTCGGCAATGGCCGCGTCGTGCAGGTTCTTCACGATCGGGCTCTGCAGGCCTTCACGGCCCTTGCCGGCGTCGTTGACCTTGACCCAGGCAAGGCCCTTGGCACCGTAGATCTTGACAAACTCGGTGTAGGCGTCGATCTCGCCGCGGCTCATCTCGCCCCCGCCCGGAATCCTGAGTGCCGCGACACGGCCGCCCTTGCTGGTGGCGGGTGTGCTGAAGACCTTGAAGTCGACGCTTTTCATGACGTCGGTCAGCTCGGTGAACTGCAGCTTGACACGCAGGTCGGGCTTGTCGCTGCCGTACGTGTGCATGGCCTCGGCGTAGGTCATCTCGGCGTACACGGGCAGTTCCAGACCCATCGTCTTGCGAAAGACGGTGCGAATCATGGCTTCTGTGATGGCGCGGATCTCTGCTTCACCCAGGAAGCTGGTCTCGATGTCGATCTGCGTGAACTCGGGCTGGCGGTCGGCACGCAGGTCTTCGTCGCGGAAGCACTTGACGATCTGGTAGTAGCGGTCGAATCCGGCCACCATCAACAGCTGCTTGAACAGCTGGGGTGACTGCGGCAAGGCGAAGAACATGCCGTCGTGCACCCGGCTGGGCACCAGGTAGTCGCGCGCGCCCTCGGGCGTGCTCTTGGTGAGCATCGGTGTTTCGATGTCGATGAAACCCAGCTCGTCCAGGAATTTGCGCACCTCGATGGCCACCCGGTAGCGCAGGCGCAGGTTCTTCTGCATCTCCGGGCGGCGCAGGTCCAGCACGCGGTGCGTCAGGCGCACGGTCTCGGACAGGTTTTCGTCGTCCAGCGGGAAAGGCGGTGTGACGCTGGGGTTCAGCACTTCCAGTTCATGGCACAGCACCTCGACCTTGCCGCTGACGAGGGCCGTGTTCTCGGTGCCGGCCGGGCGGGCACGCACGATGCCCTTCACTTGCAGGCAGAACTCGTTGCGCACGCCTTCGGCGGTCTTGAAACTGTCGGCCCGGTCGGGGTCGCAGACGATCTGCACCAGGCCTTCACGGTCGCGCAGGTCGATGAAGATCACGCCGCCGTGGTCGCGCCGGCGGTGGGCCCAACCCATCAGGGTGACGGTCTGGCCCATCAGCGTTTCGCTGACCAGGCCGCAGTAGGTGGTTCTCATGGTTCTGTTTCCAGTTCGAAACGGGGTATTCGTCAAAGGGGGTGTGGGGTGGCGCTGCTGCAGGCCCGGCGGCAACTGGCGGGCTGCCAGTGCTCACACCGGACAGGGACTGCTCAGGGCTGGCCGCTTGCCGAGGCGGGCCAGCCCGGTCAATTTCGGGCGGGTGCGGCGGCCGCGGCCACCACCGGCGGGGCGCCGTTGCCACCGGGGCCCACCACGCCCATGGAGATGACGTACTTCAACGCTTCATCGACGCTCATCTTGAGCTCGATGACATCGGCGCGCGGCATCATCAAGAAAAAACCCGAGGTCGGGTTGGGCGTGGTCGGCACATAGACGCTGACATAGTCACCCGGCAGTTGGGTGGCCACCTCGCCACCGGGCTTGCCGGTGACAAAGGCGATGGTCCAGCTGCCGTGGCGCGGGTACTGCACCAGCACCGCTTCACGGAAGGCGTTGCCGCTGCTGGAAAAGAGCGTGTCCGAAACCTGCTTGACCGAGTTGTAGATGCTCTTGACGATGGGTATCTTGCCCAGCATGCGGTCCCACTGGCGCAGCCACCACTGGCCAACGATGTTGGCCGCAAACACGCCCGTCAGCAGCAGGCCCACGGCCATGACCACCACGCCCAGGCCGGGCATGTTGCGCAGGCGGTCGATGTTTGCGCGTGCGGCTTCGGGCAGCACGGCCTGGGTGGCCCCCAGCAGCCAGGCAAACACGCCGTCCAGCGTGCCCAGCAGCCACGACAAGACCCAGATCGTGATGGCCAGGGGCAGCCAGACCAGCAGGCCTGCGACGAGGTATTTCTTCAAGGGGTGACCGCCTGCGAAAGATGTGCGCTCAGGTGCCCGAGCTGGGCTTGGCCGGGGCGGGTGCAGCGGCCTTTTCGGTGGCCTTCTCGGCGGGCTTGCTGGATGGCACGTCAGCGGGCTTGTCGGCAGGTTTGTCGCCCGCCTTGTCGGACGGCTTGTCGGACGGCTTGTCACCATCGACCTTGGCACCTTCGCCCTCGGCGGCCTTGGGCGCCGCGGTGTTGCCGCCCTTGAAGTCGGTCACGTACCAGCCCGAGCCCTTGAGCTGGAAGCCGGCCGCGGTGAGCTGCTTGGCGTAGGTGCTCGCGCCGCAGGCCGGACACACGGTGAGCACCGGGTCCGACATCCTCTGCAGCACGTCTTGTGCGTGGCCACAGGAGGTGCAGCGGTAGGCGTAGATGGGCATGGTGCTTGGGTCTGGTTCAGGGCGGGTTGCAAGGTGGGTTGCAAGGTGGGTTGTCCGACACTTCGGTCGGACCGGTCGGACCGGTCGGGCCGGTCGGGTGCGTCGGACCGCCGTAGGCCGCCCCGGCCAAACCCTTGATTCCAGAGGGCAAAGCCACAAATTATAGGGCGGCTGCGGGTTTGCCCCCCCGGGCTGAGTCAGCGCGTGGAAAGCTGAACCACCAGCATGCCGACGACAAAACCCAAACCCGCCCACAAAACGGCTTGCAGCAGCCGGTTGGTGCGGCGCTGTTCGGCCAGCAGCGCCAGCAGCGCCGGGCTGTCCTTGGGACGGGCCTTCTGCTGCAGGGCCTGGTGCACCAGCCGTGGCAGTTCTGGCAACAGCTGCGCATAGCGTGGCGCTTCGTTTTTCAGCCGCTCGAGCAGGCCGCGCCAGCCCACTTGTTCATTCATCCAACGCTCGAGAAAAGGCTTGGCGGTGGTCCACAAATCGAGCTCGGGATCGAGCTGGCGGCCCAGCCCTTCGATGTTGAGCAGCGTCTTTTGCAGCAGCACCAGCTGCGGCTGGATCTCGACATTGAAGCGGCGCGAGGTCTGGAACAAACGCAGCAGCACCTGGCCCAGCGAGATGTCTTTCAGCGGCCGGTCGAACTGCGGCTCGCAGACTGCGCGGATGGCGCCTTCCAGATCGTTGACCCGTGTTCCTGGCGGCACCCAGCCACTTTCGATGTGCAGCTCGGCCACCCGTTTGTAGTCGCGCCTGAAAAAGGCGATGAAGTTGTAGGCGAGGTATTCCTTGTCGGTCTCGGTGAGCGTGCCGATGATGCCGAAGTCCAGTGCGATGTAGCGGCCGAAGGTGGCCGGGTCCAGGCTGACCAGGATATTGCCCGGGTGCATGTCGGCGTGGAAATAACCGTCGCGGAAGACCTGGGTGAAAAAAATCGTCACGCCGTCGCGCGCCAGCTTGGGGATGTCCACGCCGGCCGCGCGGATGCGGTCGATCTGGCTGATGGGCACCCCCACCATGCGCTGCATCACGATGACACCGGTTGTGCACAGTTCCCAGACCATCTCGGGCACCAGCACCAGATCAAGCCCTTCCATGTTGCGGCGCAGCTGGGTGGCGTTGGCGGCCTCGCGCACGAGGTCGAGTTCATCGTGCAGGTAGCCGTCGAATTCGGACACCACTTCGCGCGGCTTCAGTCGCTTGCCATCAGCCGAGAGCCGTTCGACCCAGTGGGCCAGGGTGTGCAGCAGTTGCAAGTCCTGGTCGATGACCTGCAGCATGCCCGGCCGCAGCACTTTCACAGCCACCTGGCGGCCGTCCAGCAGCACGGCAAAGTGCACCTGCGCGATGGAGGCGCTGGCCACGGGTTCGGTATCGAAGCTGGCAAAGACGGCATCGATGGGCCGGCCGAAGGCCCTTTCAACCATGGCGCGGGATTGCGCAGCCGGGAAGGGTGGCACACGGTCTTGCAGGCGGGCCAGTTCGTCGGCCACGTCCAGCGGAATCAGGTCGCGCCGCGTGGACAGCACCTGGCCGAACTTGACGAAGATCGGGCCCAACTTCTCCAGGCCCATCCGCAAGCGTTCACCACGGGGGGCGTCAAGCTTGCGGCCCAGCGTGACCAGCCGCACCAGTGCGCGCACCCAGCGCTGGGGAAAGGCGCTGAGCGCCACCTCGTCCAGACCGAAGCGCAGGATGGTGACGACGATGAAGATGAGCCGGGCGAGGTTCCTCAATGGGGCACCCTGCGGGCTGCGCCCGATCCCGCCAAGCGGGAATGAGCCCTCGGGAGAGCTTCGGTGCTCACTGGTTTACTTTCGTGCTGCGCACTCCGGTATTCGCCCTTGGGGCGGCCCTGCGCGGTGACCGGTTTACCTTCGTGCTGCGCACTCCGGTATTCGCCCTTGGGGCGGCCCTGCGCGCTCATGCCCGGCCCCAGTGCCCGACAGGCACTCAGGCCTGGCGGGCGCGCCACTGCTCGCCCAGCGCAGACGCGCCCTTGAGCGCCGTGCGCAGGCCCGCAGACAGCATGCGGCCCACCTGGTGCAACGGTTGGGCCAGCTGCGGACCGAACAGGCGGTCCAGATCCGCAGCCACGTCCCAGCGCAGGTTCTGCAGCAACCAGTTCACATCACCTGCCAGTTGTGCGTTGCCTTCGATCTGCACCACGGGCGGCTCACCCGCCAGCGCACGCGTGAGCACCGCCGCAGGGTTGCTGGCGTCCAGCTTGACCGCCAGGTCGGGCGCATCCACACCGCCGGCGCCGCACCAGTCCAGCAAGCCGGCAGGCGTGATGCGCCAGGCCAGGGCCGGCGGCGGGGGCAGCAGCGCGGGCCAGCCGGGCAGCGTCAACGACAGGGTGGCGCCACTGTGCGGCCGCAGCCGGTCGGTGGCCACAGCCTCGCTGGACAGCACGTGGTTGAGCAGCAGCGTCAGGCGCTCGGCCAGGGCCGGCGCGAGCATGGCGTTCAGAGTGTGAAGCATTTTGCGATTGTAGGCAGCAAGGCCCGGCCGGTGCTGCGCACCACCCATCCGCTGGCCCGGGTGCGCTGGAGCAAATGGGCGAGAATCTGCCGCTTTGCCGCGCGCCCTTGCCTGCCCACGTCCCAAGCTCCAGCCCCGCCGTGCAGGGGCACGGATGCCAGCCCTGACCCCGCCGAGACCTGTGGCGCCAAAGATCGATGTTTGAAGACCGAGGATACAAACGCACGTTCTACAGCGCACCGCAGTCGGTGACGTCGCTGGTAGCCGCGTTCCTGGAGCCGTCACTGACGGTGCTGGTGTTCCTGGCGGTGTCGGCAGCCTTTAACGAACCGATCGGTCGCGCGGACCTGACGCTGTGCCTGCTGGTGTTTGCGCTCACCTTCCCGGGCCGCAACCGCTTCTGGGACCGGCCGCTGAACGCTGCCGTCGACATCAGCACCTCTTGGCTGAGCCTGGTGGTCATCCTGGCACTGTGCGGCTACGCCACACGCAGCCTGGCGCTGTTTCAGCCCAACATCGTGATGTGGTGGATGCTGATCACGCCGGTGCTGCTGTGGCTGACCTACCTGTGCGGCCGCACGGTGCTGCGACAGCTGGCGGCGCGACCGGAAAACCGCCGCAGCGCGGTGGTGGTGGGCGCCGGAGCGCTGGGTGTGAAGGTCTCGCGGGCATTCGAGGCCCGGGGTGACAGCGGCCTGTCCTTCCTGGGCTACTTTGATGACCGCGCCGACGAACGTGTGGACCCCGACGCCATCGGCCAGCGGCTGGGCAACCTGCGCCAGGTGGCGCCCTATGTGCGCGAGCACGGTGTGCACGAGATCTACATCACGCTGCCGCTGGGCTCGCAGCCGCGCATCCTGGAGCTGATGGAGCAGGTGCAAGGCACTACGGCCAGCGTCTTTTTCGTGCCCGACGTGTTTGGCATCAGCATCATCCAGGGCCGCCTGCAGGACATGAACGGCGTGCCGGTGGTGGGCTTGTGCGAAACGCCGTTCACCGGCACCAACCGACTGGTCAAGAACCTGTCCGATCTGGTGCTGGGCGCTTTCATCCTGGCGCTCATCAGCCCGGTGCTGCTGGTGCTGGCCATCGGCGTGAAACTCAGCTCACCCGGCCCGGCGCTGTTCAAGCAGCGCCGCAACGGCCTGGATGGCGAAGAGATCGTCGTCTACAAGTTCCGTTCCATGCGTTCGCAAGACGACGGAGAAGTGGTCCAGCAAGCCGTCAAGGGCGACCCGCGCATCACCCCTTTTGGCGCTTTCATCCGGCGCACGTCGCTGGACGAATTGCCGCAGTTCATCAACGTGCTGCAAGGGCGCATGAGCATCGTCGGCCCGCGCCCGCACGCGGTGGCGCACAACGAACAGTACCGGCAACTGATCAAGGCCTACATGGTGCGGCACAAGGTCAAGCCCGGCATCACGGGCTGGGCGCAGATTCACGGCCACCGCGGTGAAACCGACACCATCGAAAAGATGCAAGCGCGTGTGGAGTACGACCTGGAGTACCTGCGCAACTGGACGCTGGGGTTGGACCTGCAGATCATTGCGCGCACCATCAAACTGGTCTTTTTTGACCGCAACGCATACTGAAGGCTGAGATGAGCTGCCGGTCAACCCGCCATTCAAGGCCTGTGCCCGCTCATTTGCCTTCGGCGTGCACCGCCGTGCGAATGTGGGTGGCGCTGGCCGCTGCGGCTGCACTGACCGGGGCAGCGCCTGCAACTGCGCAATCCAGCCCCTACTACGTGGCCGGTTCGCTGGCCACCAGCTACGACAGCAACATCCTGCGCCTGGCGGGCAATCAGGTGGCCGGGCCCGACCAGAGCCGGTCCGACACCGTGTTCAGCACGGCACTGGTGGGCGGGCTCAACCAGGGCATCGGCCGCCAGCGTGTGTTTGGCAACCTCACGCTGCGCGACAACCGCTTCCAGCGCAACGACACCTTCAACAACCAGAGCTACAACGGATCGCTCGGTGTGGACTGGTCCACCGTCGAACGCATCTCGGGCAACCTGTCGGTGAGCGCCTCGCGCGCCTTGTCCACCTTCAACGCCGAAGGTGTGGGCCTGCTGACGCAGAAGAACCTGGAAAGCAACCAGGCCGCCAATGCGCTGGTGCGTGTGGGCCTGGTCACCACCTACAGCCTGGAGCTGGGCGTGGGCCAGCGGCGGGTGCGCAATTCGCTGGACGACGACCGCGTGAAGGCGCGCGACTTCAACCAGGACAGCTACTCCGTGGGGCTGGCCTGGCGGCCCGGTGGCGACCTGGCCATCACGGCGGCGGTGCGCCAGCTGAATGGGGAGTTCCCCACGTTCCGCCGCGACACCACCGGCGCTTTCGAGTCCGACCGCTACGAACAACAGCAGGTGGACCTGGTCACTACCTGGCAGGCCAGCGGCGCCAGCGGCCTGGACCTGCGGCTGACCTTCGGCGACACGCAGTACGTGGCCAACGAACAACGCAACTTTTCCAGCGTCAACGGCTCTTTGGGCTGGCTGTGGCAGGCCACGGGCAAGTTGCGCCTGCTGACCCGCTACACCCGCGACAAAGGGCAGGACGCCTACCCGGCGACGGTGCCGTTTTTCTTCACGCGCATCCCGGTGACGCTGTTCGACAGCCGCAGCATCGACACTTGGCGCTTGCAGGCCGACCTGGAGGTGTCGTCCAAGATCGCGCTGTCCAGCAGCCTGCAGTCGGGGCGCCGCACGCTGGCGCGAGACACGGTCACCGTCGTCACGCCCACCTCGCTGGGCACCAACAGCGGCCGCGACAACACCACGGTCTTCACGCTGGGCGCACGCTGGTCGCCGGTGCGCAACACGCTGCTGGGCTGTGACGTCAGCAGCGAAAGGCGCACCGCCAGCGGTGACCTGACGGCCAGCCTGAAGGGCAGCAGCCTGTCGTGCTACGGCCAGATCACGCTGCAGTGACGCAGACCCGATGACCACCATATTGCTCACCGGCGCCACCGGCTACATCGCATCCCACACCTGGCTGGCGCTATGGCAGGCCGGCTTTGACGTGGTGGGCGTGGACGACCTTAGCAACAGTTCACCCGAGGTGCTTCAGCGCTTGAAGCAGCTGGGCGGGCGCGAACCGGTGTTCGTGCGCGCCAACGTGTGCGACGCGGCGGCGATGGAAACCCTGTTCCAGCAACACCACATCGACGCCACGGTGCACTTTGCGGCGCTCAAGGCGGTTGGCGAATCGACAGCGATGCCGCTGGCCTACTACGCCAACAATCTTGGCGGCCTGCTCACGGTGTGCAGCACCATGCTGCGCCACCAGGTGAGTCGTTTTGTCTTCAGCTCCAGCGCCACGGTCTACGGCGACCCGCAAAGCCTGCCCATACACGAAGACGCGGCCCTCACGGCCACCAACCCGTACGGCCAGACCAAGCTCATGGGCGAGCAGATCCTGCGCGACCTGGGCCAGGCCAACCCCGGCTGGCAGACTGCCTGCCTGCGTTACTTCAACCCCGTGGGCGCGCACGACAGTGGCCTCATCGGCGAAGACCCCCGCGGTGCGCCCAACAACCTGATGCCCTATGTGGCCCAGGTGGCCGTGGGCCGGCGAGACAAGCTGTCGGTGTTCGGCCAGGACTACCCCACGCCCGACGGAACGGGCGTGCGCGACTACATCCACGTCACCGATCTCGCCCAGGGCCACGTCGCGGCGGTGCAGCGTTTGCTCAATCACAGCGGCTCGCTGACCGTCAACCTGGGCACGGGTCGCGGCTACAGTGTCCTGGAGGTGGTGGCCGCCTATGCCGCCGCCAGCGGCCGCGCGGTGCCTTACGAAGTCAAGCCACGCCGGGCAGGCGATGTGGCCGCCTGTTACGCCGACCCCACCCTGGCGCAAAACATGCTGGGCTGGAGCGCACGCCTGGACCTGGACCGCATGTGCGCGGACAGCTGGCGCTGGCAATCGCTCAACCCCAAAGGATTCGAAGCATGAGCCCATCCTCCAAGACGCTGGTCTGGCCCGTCATCATGGCCGGCGGCTCCGGCACCCGGCTGTGGCCGCTGTCGCGCAGCGGCTATCCGAAACAATTCCTGGTGCTGTCGGGCAACAGCAGCCTGTTCCAGCAAGCGGTGTCGCGGCTGCAGGGGCTGAGCGATGACACCATCGAGGTGGGTGCGCCGGTGGTGGTGGGCAACGAAGAACACCGCTTCCTGGTGCTGGACCAACTGCGCGACATCTCGTCCGAGCCGTCCGCGGTGCTGCTGGAGCCCATGGGCCGCAACACCGCACCTGCCGTCACCCTGGCCGCGATGCAGGCGCTGGAGGGTGGGCTCGACCCGGTTCTGGTGGTGACACCGGCGGATCAGACGGTGACGGATGGCGCCGCCTTCACGGCGTCACTGCGCCGCGCCGTGCGCGCAGCGGCCGAAGGGGCGATCGCCATCCTCGGGGTCACGCCAGACCGGCCCGAGACGGGCTACGGCTACGTCCGCGCCGACGGCGAACGAGTGGCCCAGTTCATAGAAAAACCCGACCTGGCCACCGCGCAGAAGTACCTGGCTGCCGGTGGTTACTACTGGAACGCGGGCATGTTCGTGCTGCGCGCTTCGGTCTGGATGAGCGCGCTGGAAAGGTTCCGGCCCGACATCGCCAGCGCCTGCGGCGCGGCCTTTGCCGCACGCAGCATCGACGCCGTGTTCGTGCGTCCGGGCAAAGCCGAGTTTGCTGCCGTGCCGTCGGAGTCGGTGGACTATGCGGTGATGGAAAAGTGCCCGGGTGTGCTGGACATCCGCATGGAACCGCTGGCCGCCGGCTGGAACGACCTGGGCGCGTGGGAAGCCGTGTGGCAGGTTTCGCCCAAGGACGCACGCGGCAACGCAGCGGTGGGCGACGCCATCTTCAGCGACAGCGACAACACGCTGGTGCACGCCACCAGCCGGCTGGTCAGCGTGGTGGGGCTGAAGGACGTGGTGGTGATCGAAACGCCCGACGCCGTGCTGGTGGCCAGCCGCGAAAAGAGCCAGGACGTGAAGCACATCGTGGCCCAACTGGGCCGCGAACAACGCGGCGAACACGCGCTGCACCGCAAGGTGCACCGGCCCTGGGGCTGGTACGACAGCATCGACCACGGCCCGCGCGACCAGGTCAAGCGCATCATGGTCAAGCCTGGCGCGTCGCTGAGCCTGCAGATGCACCACCACCGCGCCGAGCACTGGATCGTCGTCACCGGCACCGCCGAAGTCACGGTCGGACAAAAAGTGATCCTGTTGACCGAAAACCAGAGCACGCACATCCCGCTGGGCGAAAAACATCGGCTGCGCAACCCGGGCAAGGTGCCGCTGGAGATCATCGAGGTGCAGTCGGGCAGTTACCTGGGCGAAGACGACATCGTGCGCTTCGAAGACACCTACGGCAGGAAGTAGTGCCCCCAGGCTTGTCCCTGCGGGCCTTCGCCACCCCCCGGGGGGGCGGGGGCTCTTGCAGCGGACCGGCGGAGCCGGATCCGCGCAAGCCGGCTTGATCGAAAGAGAGGAAACAGAGATGACCATTCTTGTGACGGGCGGCGCTGGTTTCATCGGCAGCAACTTTGTGCTGGACTGGCTGGCTGGTGCATCCACGCGCGATGAGTCAGTGGTCAACCTGGATGCGTTGACCTACGCCGGCAACCTGCAGAACCTGGCTTCGCTGCAGGGCGACGCGCGCCACATCTTCGTGAAGGGCGACATCGGCGACCGCGCATTGCTCGACACGCTGCTGGCGCAGCACCGGCCGCGGGCCGTGGTGCACTTTGCGGCCGAGAGCCATGTCGACCGCAGCATCCATGGTCCTGGCGCCTTCATGAAGACCAACGTCGAAGGCACCTTCACGTTGCTGGAGGCCGTGCGTGGCCACTGGTCGGCGCTGGACGACGGCGCCAAGGTGGCATTCCGGTTCCACCATGTCAGCACCGATGAGGTCTACGGCAGCCTGGCACCCGACGCGCCGGCTTTCACCGAGACCCACACCTACGAGCCCAACAGCCCCTACTCGGCCAGCAAGGCGGCCAGCGACCATCTGGTGCGCGCGTGGCACCACACCTACGGCCTGCCGGTGGTGACCAGCAACTGCAGCAACAACTACGGGCCCTATCACTTCCCCGAGAAGCTGATCCCGCTGATGATCGTCAACGCGCTGGCCGCCAAACCACTGCCGATCTATGGCGACGGCCAGCAGGTGCGCGACTGGCTCTACGTCAGCGACCACTGCAGCGGCATCCGCGCCGTGCTGGCCGGTGGCCGGCTGGGCCAAACCTACAACATCGGCGGCTGGAACGAAAAGACCAACAAGGACATCGTGCTCACGGTCTGTGCCTTGCTGGACGAACTGCAACCCAGTGCGCAGGGGCCCTACAGCCGGCTCATCACTTACGTGAAGGACCGCCCGGGGCACGACCGCCGCTACGCCATCGATGCACGCAAGATCGAGAGCGAACTGGGCTGGCGCCCGGCCGAGACCTTCGACACCGGCATCCGCAAGACGGTGCAGTGGTACCTGTCCCATGCCGACTGGGTGGCCAATGTGCAAAGCGGCGGCTACCGCGATTGGCTCAACACCAACTACACGACACGATGAAGATCCTGCTGCTGGGCAAAGGCGGCCAGGTGGGCTGGGAGCTGCAACGCTCGCTGTCCATTCTTGGCGACGTGGTGGCCTGTGACTTCGACTCAGCTGGCGAACTGAAGGCCGACTTCTCGGACCCCGAGTCGCTGGTGCCCTTGATCCGACGTGTGCGGCCCGACGCCATCGTCAATTCGGCGGCCCACACCGCGGTCGACAAGGCCGAGTCCGAACCCGATCTGGCCCGTGCCATCAACGCCCTGGCACCCGGTGTCATCGCCCGCGAAGCCGCTGCGCTGGGTGCCTGCCTGGTGCACTACAGCACCGACTACGTCTACGACGGCAGCGGCGACCACGTGCGTGACGAAACCGCCGCCACCGCGCCGCTCAGCGTCTACGGCCGCACCAAGCTCGAGGGCGAAAAGCTCATCCGCGACAGCGGCTGCAGCCATCTCATCTTGCGCACCAGCTGGGTCTACGCCGCACGCGGCGGCAACTTCGCGCGCACCATGCTGCGGCTGGCGGCTGAACGCGAAGAGCTGAAGGTCATCGCCGACCAGATCGGTGCGCCTACGGGTGCCGACTTGCTGGCCGACGTCACCGCGCTGGCCCTGCCCCGCCTGCGCCAGCAGCCGGTGCTGGGTGGCGTCTACCACTGCGTGGCTGGCGGCCAGACCAGTTGGCACGGTTATGCACAGCTGGTCATCGAATGGGCGCGCGAGAAGGGCCACGCGGTCAGGGTGGCGCCCGACCAGGTGCTGGCCATTCCGACGTCGGCGTACCCAACACCGGCGCAGCGGCCGCTGAATTCAAGACTGAACACCAACAAACTGCAGTCCACCTTCGGCATCAAGCTGCCCCCCTGGCAGCTGGGCGTGCAGCGCATGCTGAGCGAAGTGCTGGGTTGAAAAGGAGAAGCGCAAAATGAAAAGAAAAGGCATCGTCCTGGCCGGCGGCTCTGGCAGCCGCCTGCACCCGGCCACACTGGCCATGAGCAAGCAGTTGCTGCCGGTGTACGACAAGCCCATGGTGTACTACCCGCTGTCCACGCTGATGCTGGCCGGCATGCGCGATGTGCTGCTGATCAGCACACCGCAGGACACCCCGCGCTTCCAGGCGCTGCTGGGCGACGGCAGCCGCTGGGGCATGAATCTGAGCTACTGCGTGCAACCCAGCCCCGACGGCCTGGCGCAGGCCTTCATCCTGGGCAAGGACTTTGTCGGCCAGGGGCCCAGCGCGCTGGTGCTGGGTGACAACATCTTCTATGGCCACGACCTGGCACAACAACTGGCAGCGGCCGATACACGCGGGGCCGGATCGACCGTTTTTGCCTATCACGTGCACGACCCTGAACGTTACGGCGTGGTCGAATTTGATGCCCATCGCAAGGCCTTGAGCATCGAAGAAAAACCCAAGGCGCCCAAGAGCAACTACGCCGTCACGGGCCTGTACTTCTACGATGAACAGGTGTGCGACATCGCCTCCCGCATCAAGCCCAGCGCGCGGGGCGAACTCGAGATCACCGAGGTCAACGCGCAATACCTGCGCCAAGGCCAGCTGAATGTCGAGATCATGGGCCGCGGTTACGCCTGGCTGGACACCGGCACCCACGACAGCTTGCTGGAGGCCGGGCAGTTCATTGCCACGCTGGAAAAGCGCCAGGGTCTGAAGGTGGCCTGCCCTGAAGAAATCGCTTACCGCGCAGGCTGGATCGACGCGGCCCAGATGGAAGCGCTGGCCGCGCCGATGCTCAAGAACAGCTATGGCCAATACTTGATGCAGTTGCTGCGCGAGAAGGTGTACTGAACATGAAGCTGGTGAGAACCGACCTGCCCGGCGTGCTGGTGGTCGAACCCGCGATTTTCGGCGACGACCGCGGCTGGTTCATGGAAAGCTTCAACGAAACGCGATGGATGGCGGCGCTGCAGGAGGCCGGCGAGCCGGTGCCGCGACGCTTTGTGCAGGACAACCATTCCTGCAGCCAGGCCGGCGTGTTGCGCGGCCTGCACTACCAGTTGCCGCCGCACGCTCAAGGCAAGCTGGTGCGGGTGGTGCAGGGTGCGGCTTTTGATGTGGCGGTGGACATCCGCAAGGGCTCGCCCCACTTCGGCCGTTGGACGGGTGTGCTGCTGGACGCCGACAACCGCCGCCAGCTTTGGATACCCGAAGGTTTTGCGCACGGCTTCCTGGCCCTGAGCGACAACACGCACTTCCTGTACAAGACCACCGACGTCTACTCACGCGAATGCGAACGCAGCATCCGCTGGGACGACCCGGCGCTGGCGATAGTCTGGCCTGCCGTGGCGGCAGGCTCGAAGCTGGCGGCGAAGGACGCTGCAGCGCCACTGCTGGCGGCGGCCGACCACCCTGAGTGGTCAGGGGGCTAGCGCCTGAAGCCGCTCCCCAAGGCCATCAGGCAGGCGGCATCAAGACGCGCCGCAGAACGAAAAAACCGCAGCCTGAGCTGCGGTTTCTGTTGTGGCCTGCCGCCTGCAAGGCGACGGGCTGGTCTTTACTCCGCGGCGCGGATGTTCGACGCTTGCGGGCCTTTTTGGCCCTGCTTCACTTCGAACTGAACCTTCTGGTTCTCAGCCAGGCTGCGGAAGCCGCCGGTGCTTTGGATTTCGCTGAAGTGAGCGAAGAGGTCCTTGCCACCACCATCGGGGGTGATGAAGCCGAAGCCCTTGCCGTCGTCGAACCATTTCACGGTTCCGGTTTGCGTGGTCATGCTGTATTCCTTTCACGGTTGCTGCCTCAGCACATGCTGAGGCAGTGCAGAAGCGGCCAAGAAAATCACCGATCTAGGAATCTGCAGCCCACCCGGCATCAGCCAGGGCACCGTAAAAACCGAAAACCAACTGTCTTGCTCAAATCTACCGGCGGAGTGTAACCGCAACACGGGTCTCGGGGGGTGGGCGCGGCAAATGAGGGTGATGCAGCCTGCAAGGCTTGACACGGCGCAGTGGTATCTTCGTCGCACCTCTCGCCAAGAACCCATGACCAAGACCGCACTCATCACTGGCGTCACCGGCCAGGACGGCGCCTACCTGGCCGAACTGCTGCTCGACAAGGGCTACACGGTGCACGGCATCAAGCGCCGGGCTTCGCTGTTCAACACCGACCGTGTCGATCACCTGTACCAGGACCCGCATGTCGAGCACCAGCGTTTCAAGCTGCACTACGGTGACCTGACCGACAGCACCAACCTGATCCGCATCGTGCAGCAGGTGCAGCCCGACGAGATCTACAACCTGGGCGCCATGAGCCACGTGGCGGTCAGCTTCGAACAGCCCGAGTACACCGCCGATGCCGACGGCATCGGCACGCTGCGGCTGCTGGAAGCCATCCGCATCCTGGGCCTGGAAAGGAAGACACGCTTCTACCAGGCCAGCACATCCGAGCTCTACGGCCTGGTGCAGGAAACGCCGCAGCGCGAGACCACGCCGTTCTACCCGCGCAGCCCTTACGCGGTGGCCAAGCTTTACGCCTACTGGATCACCGTCAACTACCGCGAGGCCTACGGCATGTATGCCTGCAACGGCATCCTGTTCAACCACGAGAGCCCGCTGCGCGGCGAAACCTTCGTCACGCGCAAGATCACACGCGCTATCGCACGCATCGCGCTGGGCCTGCAAGACTGCCTGCACATGGGCAACCTGGCCGCGCGGCGCGATTGGGGCCACGCACGCGACTACGTGCAGATGCAGTGGCTGATGCTGCAGCAGGATGTGGCCGAGGACTACGTCATCGCCACCGGCCAGCAGCACAGCGTGCGCGACTTTGTGCATCGCGCGGCGGCCGAACTGGGCATCACGCTCGAGTTCACGGGCCAGGGTGCAGACGAGGTGGGCGTGGTCAGCGCCGTCACGCCCACGGCGGGTGAACTGCGCGCGCAATGCAAGCCCGGCGACGTGGTGGTGCGCGTGGACCCGCGCTACTTCCGTCCCACCGAGGTCGAAACCCTGCTGGGCGACCCGTCCAAGGCCAAGGCCAGGCTGGGCTGGACACCGACCACCACGTTCGAACAACTGGTGCAGGAGATGGTGGAAAGCGACTACAACAGCGCCAAGCGCGACAGCCTGATCCGCCTTGCCGGCTTCCAAGCCTATGACCGCCACGAGTGACGCCTGGCCCCTGGTGGTGGATCTCGACGGCACGCTGACTCCGACCGACACGCTGTGGGAGTCGCTGCTCACGCTGGCCCGCCGCTCGCCGCTGCGGATGCTGTGCCTGCCGCTGTGGCTGTTGAGAGGCCGCGCCGCGTTCAAACACCAGGTCGCTGCCGCCGGCCCGCTGGCAACCGAGCATTTGCCGGTCAACGAAAGGCTTTTCATCTTCCTGCAGGCGGAACACGCGGCCGGCCGCCGCATCGTGCTGGCCACGGCGGCACACCGTTCGATCGCCGAGCCCATCGCCGCACGCCTGGGTTTGTTCAGCCTGGTGCTGGCCAGCGAGGAGGGCAACAACCTCAAGGGACGCGCCAAGCTGGCGGCCATCACCCAGGCCGTCGGCCCTGATTTTGTCTATGCCGGCGACAGCCGGGCCGACCTGCCGATCTGGCAGGCCGCCAGGGCCGCCGTGCTGGTGAATGTGTCCAACGGCGTGCGGCGCGAGTTGGGCAGCACGGTGCCGGTCGAACGCGAGTTCAAGGCACCTGACGGTGGCTGGCGCACGTGGGCGCGTGCCCTGCGCGTGCACCAGTGGCTGAAAAACAGCCTGCTGTTCGTGCCCCTGCTGACCGCCTTCTCCGTCGACGACGGTGTGCGTTGGCAGGCACTGGCGGTGGCTTTTGCGGCCTTCTGCCTGGCGGCTTCGGCCACCTACATCGGCAACGATCTCTGGGACCTCGAAAACGACCGTGGGCACCCGCGCAAGCGTCAGCGGCCGTTTGCGGCCGCCGCGCTGCCCATTCCTCAGGGTCTGGCCGCTGCGGCTGTGCTGCTGGTGCTGGCCTTTGCGCTGGCCTCACAGGCCTCGACAGCCTTCGTCTGGGTGCTGCTGCTCTACCTGGTGGCCACCACGGCCTACAGCCTGCGCCTGAAAGAATATGTGCTGGTCGACGTGGTGATGCTGTCTTTGCTGTACACCCTGCGCATCATTGCCGGCGCGGTGGCAGTCAACATCGTCGTCAGCTCTTGGCTGCTTGCGTTTTCGGCCTTTGCCTTTCTCAGCCTGGCGCTCGTCAAGCGTTGCTCCGAACTCGTGACCATGGCCGATCTGGGCCGATCGGAGAGCCGTGGCCGGGACTACCGCGTCGGTGACCTGGCGGTGCTGTGGCCGCTGGGCGTCGGTGCCTCCATGGCTGCCGTGGTGGTGTTCGGCCTGTTCATCAGCACGCCCGAAACGCAGGCACGGTATGCCTCGCCGCAGCTGCTGTGGGGGGTGGCGGTGACGCTGGTTTACTGGATGGGCCGCATGTGGATCAAAACCTCGCGCGGCGAGATGCACGACGACCCGCTGGTCTATGCGGTGAAGGACCGCGCCAGCCGCTACGCGCTGACTTTCATGCTGCTCACGGTGTTGGCGGCGCAGTGGTTCAGGATGGTGCCGACCGCATGAACGGGCAACACCCGCTCGTGCTGGCGCTGGTGAGCATCGCCCTGTCGGTGGCGGCACAGTTCATGCTGAAGGCGGGCATGTCCAGCGCTGCCGCTCGCGAACTGCTGGCCCAGCCGATGGCGCTGCGCAGCGCCTGGTCGTTGCTGAGCAACGGACACATCCTGCTCGGTTTTGCCCTCTATGGTCTGGGCGCGGTGGTCTGGCTGAGCGTGCTGTCGCGCTGGGATGTGAGCAAGGCCTATCCGCTGGTGGGCCTGGGCTTCGTGGCCACGCTGTTCATCGGCGCCATGGCCGGAGAAAACGTCAGCGCCACGCGCTACCTGGGCGTGGCACTGATCTGCGCGGGCGTCTGGCTCGTGAGCCGCAGCTGAACCATGGCGCGCTGGTCCGTGCCCTTGGTAGCCTGCGTGCTGCTGGCTTTCGGCCTGTGGGCGGGTGACCGGGTGGGCTGGGAAGGCGACGACCTGGCCTCGATGTTCGGCATCAGCTATCTCGACCGGGTGGGCCGCGACCAGGTCTACCGTTATGCCTGGCAGCCGCTGGCCTACGAAGGCCTCCATGCGCTGGGTCGGGTGGGCGTGCGCTTTCTGCATCTGACCTACGTGGCCAACATCGCCGGCATGCTGGGCTTGTCCTTGCTGATGGCGCTGCTGCTGCGCAGTCTGGGCCCGCAGACACCGCGCGCGCCTCTGGTGGCCTTGCTGCTGGTGCTGGCAGCGCCCGAGCTGTGGATCACCGCGCTGTACTTCAACAGCACGGCGTTGGCATTGCCGGTATTCGTGGCCAGCCTGCTGGCGCTGCAGCACGCCCAACGCAGTGGGGGCATGGGCAGCGTCGCTTTGTCGGGTGGCCTTTTCGGCCTGAGCTGCCTGCTGCGCATGGACTTTGCGGCAGCCGGCCTCTTCGTGCTGCTGATGGTGTGGTGGGCGCGACACGGCCGTGGGCCGCGCGCTGCTCTGGCCTGGTTGGCCGGTGCGGCCGGCGCGCCCTTGCTGATGCTGCTGGCGCGGCCCGATCTTGTGTCGACGATGGTCGGCATCGTCCGCGGTTTCGAAGCCGGTCAGCAGGCCTGGGGCGTAGCACAGTCGGCCAAGGTGCTGGTGCTCACGCTCGGACCCGCCATCGTCATGTTGCCCCTGCTGTGGTTCTGGAAGCCGGATGCCACCGCCACCAGGGGGCAGCCGCGCTTGTCACGCGCCGCCTGCCTGGCACTGGGCCTCAGCCTGCTGCCGATGCTGGCGCCGCTGAAGAATCTGTACTCCGGCAAGTACCTCGTGCCGCTGCTGTGCTGCGTGCTGTGGTTGGTGGCGCAGGCCCTCGGTCGACGGTTTGCGACAACACCCGGCCCCGGCCTGTGGCGCTGGCGCTGGCGCACCAATGGTGCCATGGCGGTGCTGGGGCTTTCGCTGGTGGTCACCGCCATTCCCGGCCCCGCTGCAGCAGGTGAAGGGGTCTGGATGCGCCTGTTCAAGCCCAAGCCAGCGTTCACGCACGACGGCGCCCGCTCCGCGGGTGGCTACCTTCAGCTTGCAAGCTGGTTCCGCACCCCGGAACAGAGGCCGCCGTACATGCAGGTTTACTTGCGTCTGATCGACCTGGTGCAGGCCTGCCCCGGCAACGTGGTGGTGCTCTTTCCGGGGGACCGCAAACGGTATGTGAACGACCCGTGGACGTGGGGCTGGCTGCCTTTGCATTTGGCCTCCGAGGGCTGGCAACTCGAACGCTACGAGCCGGTCGAAGAAGTCACGCTGACCGCGCCCGGCGGCGGCCGCAGCGTGCGCATGTTGTCGGCGGCGCGCTACGGCACCCAGGCCGACGGCGCTGCGTCGGTCATCGACCTGGGCGGGGCCGCACTGCAAGCCGGTGAAGACGACCCGACAGCCACAGCGCGCTTCTTGCTCGAACCCGAACAGACTGGTTTCTGTCGCAGCGGCAACACCATGCCCCCTCGATGAAAGGCTCACTCGCATGAACCCGCAATCCAGAATCTACGTCGCCGGCCACCGCGGCTTGGTGGGCAGCGCCATCGTGCGCCGCTTGCAGCGCGGCGGGCACATGCAGCTGATCACACGCACGCACAAGGAACTGGACCTCACCGACGCAGTGGCCACCGAGGCCCTTTTTGCCAGCGAGCAGCCCACGCACGTATTCCTGGCCGCCGCCAAGGTGGGCGGCATCGTCGCCAACAACACGCTGCCGGCCGAGTTCATCCGCGACAACCTGGCCATCCAGACCCACGTCATCCATGCCGCCTGGAAAGCGGGTGTGCAGCGACTGCTGTTCCTGGGTTCGAGCTGCATCTACCCCAAGCTCGCGCCGCAGCCCATGCGCGAAAAGGACTTGCTGACCGGCCCCCTGGAACCCACCAACAGGCCTTATGCATTGGCCAAGATTGCCGGCATCGAAATGTGCTGGAGCTACAACCGGCAGTACGGCACCCGCTACCTGGCGGCCATGCCCACCAACCTGTACGGCCCGGGCGACAACTACCACCCGACCCACAGCCACGTCATCCCGGCCCTGCTGCGCAAGTTTCACGAAGCACACACCGGCGGCGAGCCCGTGGTGACGGTGTGGGGCAGCGGCACGCCCAGGCGCGAATTTTTATACAGCGACGACATGGCCGACGCCTGCGTGCACCTGATGAGCCTGCCCGATGAGCGCTACCAGGCCCTGCTGGGCAGCGACGAAAGTGTCAGCGGGCGCTTCGAGCCGCCGCTGGTGAACATCGGTGTCGGCGAAGACCTGACGATCGCTGAACTTGCCGCGCAGGTGGCTGCGGTGGTGGGCTATACGGGCCGCATCGATTACGACAGCAGCAAACCCGACGGCACGCCGCGCAAGCTGATGGACGTGAGCCGCCTGGCGCAGGCCGGCTGGCACGCCAGCACAGGGCTGGACGTCGGCCTGCGTCAGGCCTACGCCGACTTCAAGGCCAGCCTGCAGGCCTGAAGACAGGCTCAGCCCCCGGCCGGCAGCCAGCGCCTGAGCAAAGCCTCGTACTGCGCCAGCACCGCAGGCCAGGTGAAGGCCTGTTCGAAGCGGACCCGCGCTGCCTGCTGCAACGCTAGCAAGGTGGTGCCGCCGGGCGCCGACGAACCGGTGTCTTGCTCCACGAACAACGTGTCCAGTACCGATGCCATGCCGTCGGCCCCGTCGAAGTAACACGCCGCGTCACCGGCCACCCAGCGGTTGAAGCGGTTGTCGTGTGCGATGACTGCGTTGCCCGCGCCCAGCGCCTCCACCAGCGACGGGTTGGTGCCGCCCACCTGGTGGCCGTGCACGTAGGCGCTGCAGTGCTGGCGCAGCGCCTGCACGACCGGCTTGTCGTAGATGGCGCCCAGGAAGCGCACTTCATCGCCGGCCGCAGCACGCACGGCACGGTGGTAAGGCTGGCGCTCGTCGTAGTTGCCCAGCACGGCCAACACCTGGCCACGGCGGCGGCGCGAGAAGGCCTGCACAACCTCAAGCACCGAGTTCTCGGGCTCGGGCCTGGCGATCAGGGTCAAGTAGCGGCCCGGCTGCAGGCCCAGTGCGCGCACCGGGGCTTGCGGCAAGCCCTGGATGCGGTCGGCACCGTAGGCAATGGTCGTGATCTTGTCGCGCGGTGCAGTGCGCGCCAGGTGACGTGCGATGTCGGGGTGGTCGGCCACCAGGTGGTTGCCCAGCCGGGTGCCCGCATGTTCATTCAGCCAGAACCAGGCCTTGGCCACCGCGCCCCACTTGGCGCGTTGCCACTCGATGCCGTCCATGTTGATGACGTTGGGCACGCCGCGCGCGCGCAGCAGCGCGCAGAACACCGCCGTGTTGTAGCCCAGGGTCAGGCACAACTCACCCGCCGCCGCGGCGTGCCGCGTGGCCAACCAGTCGAAGACGATGGTGCCGCGCGGCCCCGGCTGCGACACCGGGATGCGCACGCGGTCCACACCCTGCCATCGGTCCAGCACAGTGGGGCCGGCGCCGTCTTCCTGGCAGTACACGGTGACGTGCCAGCCACGTGCGGTCAGGTGCAGCGCCAGGTGTTCGGCAAAGGTCTCGAAACCGCCATGGGCCGCGGGCACGCCGCGGGTGCCCAGGATGCGCAGCGCCGGCGCAGCGCCGGCCTTTCGATCAGCGGCCACCGGCAGCGGGCCCGCAGTCACGCAGCGCCGCGCGCAAGAGGGCCGCCGTGGGTTCGGTCGACCGGCGGTCGGTGACAGCCTGGCCGTTGGCCATCTCGGCGTCCCAGCCATGCCACTCGCGCCAGGCGTGGTAGGTCCAGCTCCAGCCCCAGCTGGCAAAAATCTGCACGAGATCGGACAGGTAACGCTCGCGGGCCTTGCCGGGCGCCCAGCGCGGGGCGCCAAACTCGCCGACGTAGATTTCCACCCCGTGGCGGTCGGCGAACTGCTTGACCGGCATCAGCACGGACTGCAGACGGTCGCGGTTCCACAGGCCGTGCGCGGGCGCGTGGCCCGACCCATCGCCGGGCACATCGCCGGGGTAGTCCACCACGGCCGTGAAGCGCGGATCGCCCACACGCTGGTGGGTGAACTCGAAGGGTTCGTACATGTGCACGCTGTAGACCAGCTTGTCGAATGGCAGGCGCGTCGCGGTGGCAAAGGCCATCGGGCGCGCACCGGGCGAAGGTTCGAGCACGATCACGCGCTGAGGGTCCTGTTCGCGCACGGCGCGCAGCAGCCGTGTGGCAAGCGCGTCCCAGCGTGCCTGCTTCAGCGCAAAAGTCAGGCCCGGCGGGTGGGCTTCGTTGACCAGATCGAAGGCCGCCACCTCGGCGCGGCCGGCCAGCAGGCGCGCCAAGTGGCGCCAGTGGGCTTCCAGGCTGGTCTGCAGCGCCGCGCTGGTCCACAGCGGCGCCTCGGGCTCGGGTGAGGGGCGCAGTGACACCACCAGGCGCAGGCCATGGGTACGTGACAGCTCGAGCTGCCGCATCAGCTCGGGCATGGCCCGCAGCGGCATGTCGTAACGCAGGCCCGTGCTGTCGGGATTCAGCGCCATGCCAAAGCGCACCAGTGTCGCCCCCGTGGCGGCCATCGCGGCAAAGTCCTGCGCCGTGCGGCCAAAGACTTCACCCAGATGGTATCCACGGCCCAGGCCGGGGTGCTTGCAGGCCGGCCCGGTACCCAACGCCGAGGGCGCTGCCGTGCAGGCACCCGAGGCCAGGGCCAGTGGCAAGAGCAGGGTGTCGCGCCGCTTCATGGTGGCTTCAGCGAGCTTGGTGTTCAGCCGCCACTTCGGCATACAGCGTGGCAAAGCGGTCGATGAAAGCCTCGCGCGTGAACAGGCGCTGCAGCCGCTGGCGGCCCGCCTCGCCCATCTGCTGGCGCAGTTGCGGCGAAGCCGCCAGGCGCTGGATGGCAGCGCCCAGGCTGCTGGCCTGCACAGGTTCGCACAAGATGCCGGTGACACCTTCTTCCACCATCTCGCAGACACCGCCGTGGCGGAAGGCGACCACCGGCTTGCCGGCGGCCATGGCTTCGAGCACCACGGTGGGAAAGGGGTCGGGCTCGGTCGAGGGCAGCACGAAGATGTCGATGTCGGCCAGCACATTGCCCACGTCGGCGCGGAAATCCTGCACCACCACATGGCTGACCAGGCCCGCTTGGGCAATGCGCTGCAGGAGCTCGTCACGGGCCCGGTTGTCGCCGTCGAAGGTGCCGCCCACCATCACAAAACGCAGTTGCTCGTGCTGCGGCAACAGCGCCACCGCGCAGTCCAGCAGCCGGCCCTGACCCTTCCACCAGTTGATGCGGCCGACCATGCCGACCAACACGTCTTCGACACCGAATCCGCACTCGGCGCGCAGCACACCCCGGCGGCCTTGCTGGGCGCGCGTGGTGTCGATGCCGTTGTGGATGACGACCGCCTTGCGGCGCACGCTGGTACTCAACTGGCACATGTGGTCGCGCGCCGCGGCTGAGACAAAAACCGCGCGCTGCGTGAGCAGACCCACAACAGCCGCCATGACGCGTGCAAACCAGTGCGGGCGGGTGGTGATCTCGTGCACATGCCAGACATGCGGCAACCCGGCCAGACGCGCCGCCAAGGCACCAGCCAACACAGCCGTGGTGTTGCTGTGGATGATGGCCACGCCCTGACCCGGGCCTGGCGCACGGGCCAGGCTCAGCGCCAGTCGGCGCAGAAAGAAGCTGGCGCCCACCACGCGGCACAGCCGGTTGATCAGCCCCAGCGGCGTGAAGTAGCGGCGCCGCAGCACGCCCAGGTTGCGCTGGAGGGTGGGCACACCGGCACGCGCCATCTCTGCATGCAAGGGCCCCGGGCCGGGCAGCACCACCTGCACGGCGCAGCCGCGCAACTGCAGGCCGGCTGCCAGTTCCAGCAGGATGCGGTCGGCGCCATAGAGTTCGGCGCCCGCGTGCACAAACAGCACCGGCGGCAAGGCGGCCTGCGCCTGGGCCGGGCCGGCCACGGCGCCCTTCACGCGGCCGCGCCGCCCCGGCCCGTGCGGGCGCGCTCGAATGCACCGGTGGCCGCCAGCGCCAGGCCGACCGCCAGCCCCAGGTTGCCCCAGATGACGATCAGGAAGGGGCCTTTCAGCAGCAGCGGGTTGAGCGAAAAGTTGACCAGCGCCGTGATCTGGAAAAAGCGCACGGCCACGAAGTAGGCGTTGAGCAGTGCGTCATCCCGCGTCGCGGCCACGGCGCGGTTGAGCAGCGCAAAGATCTTCCAGTAACCCCAGCAGAACAGGCCAAAGCCGATCAGGCCACCGTGCTTGAGCATGTCCAGCACGTCGCTGTGTGTCGGGATGTTGAGCAGCCGAAACGATTCTCGGTAGGCCTCGCCCGAGCCCGCGGTGTAGGCGCTGCCCCAGATGGGACTCTCAAAAAACTGGCGCATCGCGGCTTCGTACTGCGTCATGCGCACCTCGACGTTGCCGCTGGGCAGGTGCTCGCGAAACTCGAAGTACAGCAGCGTCAGCACCGCCACCAGGGCCGCTGTGAACACCGTCGCACCCACCACGTAGGGCCAGCGCCACTGTGGCAACAGGCGGCGCCAGCCCGCCGCCACCACGATGTGGATCACGGCCATGGCCGCAATGATGTAGCCCGTGAGTTTCTGGTTCAGCACCGCCGCCGCCAGCAGCATGGCAATGGCCATCAGCTTGATCACACGCGAAGGCGCTGCGTAGTACAAAGCGACAAAGCCGCTGACCACCAGGAACTCGATTTCGTGCAGCGTCTCCTTGGTGCCGAAGCGCACCGCTTCGCCCACCAGCGCGGCCAGCGAAAACAGCACCCAGATCGAGACCAGCGCCAGTGCCCAGTGGCGCAGGCGATGGCGCAGGGTGGGCACCGCAGCGGCGTAAAGCGGCAGCATGGCGGTGTACAGACCAAAGGTCAGGTAGGTGTCGCGCTCTTTCAGTTCCCACTTGGCCACCGCCGAGCCCACCAGCGCATAGACGGCCATCAGCAGCAGCGGCAAACAGGTGGCAAAGACCCGGTCGTAGCGCGGCGGCTCGCGGTTCAGCGCCAGGCCCACCAGGTGCAGCAGCAAGGCCGGGCCCAAGAGCGCCATGGCCACGTGGTTGAGACCGGTGCGGTGAAACGGGATGCCAAACAGCGGCGCCGAAATGGCCATCATGTAGGCCAATGAAAAGACAGCCAGCACCAACCATTCGGTCAGGCGCAGCCCGTCGCCGGCAGCCGCCAAGGGCATGGCCATGCGCGAGACCGGCCCGCGTTTGGGCGGCCGTGGTGTGCGGGTCCACCAGCGCCGCTGGGTGAAGGCGTTCATGGCTGAGTTTTCCTTTCGTTGGCCGCCAGTGTGTCCAGCCGCTCGGCCTGGCCTTGCACATCGGCCAGGGTGTACCGGCCGCCCAGGCCCCGCGCCATGTATTCGGCGTAATGCGGCACTTCGTCCAGCGCCCAGCGGTACTGCAAGTCGCTGCGGCGGTAGCCGCCGCGCAAGGCACGCTCGAGCCGCCGCGCGCCCACCGCCACCGCACGCAACGGCCGCCAGCGCAGGGCGCCGTAGGTGAGGCGGATGACTTCGGCCTCCTGCTCCATGCCGCCGTGCGTGCTCAGGTTGTGGCCGTCGACGCCAAACACGGACAGCACCTCGGGCACGTGCACAAAGCGCGCACCGGCGTCATGCAGGCGCAGCACCAGGTCCTTGTCGGCCGCGTAGCGGTAGCGGATGTCCAGCGCCAGCAGACCCCGGTCCCACAGCTCGCGGCGAAAGAACAGCGTGCACGACTGCAGGTTGAGGAAGGAGTTGACGATGTTGAATCGGCGCAGCGGAATTTCCCGCCGCAGCGCCACGGCGCGGCCCGAGGTGTCAGCCACCAGGTAGTCGGCAAACAGCACGTCCGCTGTCGGGTGCTGCTCGAACAGTGTGTGCACACGCTGCAGCGTGCCGGGCAGGTACTGTTCGTCGGCGTTCAGCCACGACAGGTAGCGCCCGCGTGACCGCGCCCAGCCGCGGTTGATGGCGTCGTACATGCCGGCGTCGCGTTCGCTCACGGGCAACAGGTGCGGGTCTTGCGACGCCTGTTCGGTCAGCCATCCGGGGCTGCCGTCGGTGGAGCAGGCGTCTTGCACCAGATGTTCCAACTTCACGCCGCCCTGGCCACGCACCGAACCCACGCAGCGCTTCAGGTGCGCCAGCGCATTGCGCGTGGGCGTGGCCACTGAAAACAGCGGATCGTTCATGAAGTCAGCCCTGGCGCGGCCGATGGCGCCTGCGTCCGCGCCCGCGACATCAGCTGGCGGTAGAGCACAGCATGCGCTGCAGCCACTACCGGGTAGTCAAAGCGTGCCAACACAGCTGCTCGCGCCGCCTGGCCGGCCGCGACACGCCAGGACGGGTTTTGCAGCGCATGCACAAGTCCGTCGGCCAGGGCGCTGGCGTCGCCCGCCGACGCCAACCAGCCACTGACGCGATGTTCGATGAGATCGCCCATGCCACCGATATCAAACGCCACGCTGGGCAGCGCACAGGCATTCGCTTCAAGCACGGTGTTGGGCAGGTTGTCCTGCAAGCTGGGCGCGACGAACACATCGGCTGCCGAATACAGCGCCACCAGCGATTCGTCGTCGTGCAGATGGCCCACCTCGTGCACAGGCAGGCCGTGCAGCATGCCAGTGCCGCGCGCAGCAGTGCCAAACACACACAGCGCCGCACCGTCGTGCGCACCCCGGGCCTGCAGCAGTTGCAAGGCCTGCTGCAGTTGCACAAAGCCCTTGCGCGCATCGGCTTGCGCGTTTACGGCACCAAACAGCAGCAAAGGCTTGTCGGCAGGCAGGCCGAACAGCGCACGGGCGGCCTGGCGGTCGATGGGCTTGAATCGGCGCGCATCGATGGCGTTGGGTATCACCTGCACCGGCCGCTGCCTGGCCACCGGGCTGCGTTGGGCCACCCCGGCCATCCAGCGACTGGGGCCAACGAAGTGCAAGTCTGCCGCCTGGCCGGCTGCGGCCTTGGCGGCCAGGCGCTGTCGGGGCAGTTGCCAGGCCTGCAGGCGTTGCTGAAGTGGGCAGACGCTGCAGCCCAGGTGTTCGAAGCGGCCGCAGCCCTGGTCGTAGTGGCAGCCGCCGGTGAAGGGCCACATGTCGTGTGCCGTCCAGACCACCGGCAGGCGCAGCGCTGCGATCTGGGCCACCGACACAAAGCCGGCGTTCAACCAGTGCAGGTGCACCACGTCCGGCGCCAGCGCGCGCAGCCGCGCTGCCAGGTCGGTACCCCAGACGTTGACGGAAAACTCACCGCGCTGCAACCCCAGGGCCTGCGCCGGTGCGTGGTCCAGCCGCCAGCGCGCCCGTGCGGCCAGGCGCGAGCCCAGACCCGCGTGGCCGTGCACACCCGGCTGCGACGAACTGCGGTAGAGCACCTCCAGGCTGGCGTCCAGACCCGACTCGCGCAGCGCCTGGTGCAAGCGCAGCGCGGCCCGGCCGGCGCCGCCCTCCAGGTCGTAGCTGCTGACCAGCGCCACCTTCATGCGCAGCTGCTTCCGTGCAGGCCGCCAGTAGACTGGCCCACATCCCCGTTGCCGGCCGTCGAAGAAGCATGAGCCCCCGTTTTTTGAACCTCGCCTGCGGCGCCACCTGCGTGCACAGCCCCGCCTGGCTGAACCTGGACTACACGCCGCTCGGGCCTGCCGTGCAGCAGGCCGACCTGCTGGGCCCGTTGCCTCTGGCCAGCGGCGCCATGGACGTCGTCTACAGCTCGCACTTCATCGAACACGTGCCGCGCCACCGCGTGCGTGCGCTGCTGCGCGAGTGCCACCGTGTGCTCAAGCCCGGTGGCCTGTTGCGCCTGGTGGTGCCCGACCTGCTGGAGATGTGCAGCCGCTACGTGCAGGCGCGCTCGGCGGGCGAACACGCCGTGGCCGACCGCCTGGTGCTGGAATTGCTGGACCAGTGCGTGCGCATGCGGTCCGGCGGCGAGCTGGCCGACTTCTACGACAACGTGCGCAGCAGCGGTGACGCGGCGCTGCGCCGTTGGGTGTTCGAGCGCAGTGGTGAATCGCTGGACAACTTGGACGCGACCACAACGCCCCAGCGCAGCGGCCTGGCGCGGGTGCGCGGTGCGCTGCAGCGGCGCTACATCTGGCTGCTGTGGCGCTTGCTGCCACGCGCTTTTCGCGAACAGAACGTCAGCCTGGCCGACGTGGGCGAACTGCATGCCTGGCTCTACGACGCGCACACGCTGGGCACGCTGCTGCAAGAGGCCGGCTTCAAGCAGGTGCAGGTGGTGTCTTTCAACAGCAGCAGCGAGCCCACCTTCCCGCTGCAGCCGCTGGACGCCACGGCTGCCGGCGAGCCGCGCAAGGGCCGGCAGTCGCTGTACATCGAAGCGCGGGCCTGAGCGCGGCTGCAGGGTCGGCAGCAGCAGCTTCATGCCAACACCCCTGACGCCGATGAAGCGCCACGGCTGCGCACCTGCCGCATGAAGCGCGGCAGCATCCACCACAAGGGCAACAGCGTCACGACGCCATACACCAGCGCCGTGGCCAGCGGCGCTCCGGTCACGCCCAGCTGCAGCACCAGCCAGGGCTTGAAGGCCAGCACGCCGGCGGCCATGAGCCAGGCAGTGATGACCTGGTAACGCAGCAGGCCGCCGCCGTTGAGGAACATCGCCAGCGCAAAACCCACACCTTCGAAGGTTTTCCACACGCCCAGGGCCAGCAGCAAAGAAGCCGGCACCTGCAACGCCGTGCCCACCCACCAGCCGATGAGCCAGGGGCCGATCAGCAGCAAGAGCCCGGTGGCGCCGGCAGAAAACATCGCCGCCATCAAAAGTGAACGCTTCAAGGTCTGGCGCACCCAGTCCAGGTCGCCACGTGCGATGGCCTCGCCGTAGGCCGGCCACAGCGGCCCCACGGCCGTGGCCACGGCCAGCGAGATGATGCCGAACAGTTTTTCAGGCACGGCATAACGGGCCACCTCCGACGCGCCCAGCAGGTGGGCGATGAAGAGGCTGTCCGACGCAAACACCACCGCCACCGCCACCTGGATGACAAAGTAGCTGGCGCCCGTGCGCAGCAGCAAGGCCGTGGCCGCGCGATCCACATGCTGCCAGGCCGGCTTCAGTTCGCGGTCGCTGCGCCAGAAGAAGACCAGGGCGTTGCCCAGCGCCGAGAGCAGCGGCGCAGCCAGCAGCGCCAGCACCAGCCACGGCAGACCCAGCTGCCACACCGTGGCCTGCCAGATGGCCAGCAAGCTCAGCAGGTTGGCGCCGCATTGCCAGAGGCTGGCGATGAAACCGCGTTGCATGGCGATCTGCACCCGCTGCACCAGGCCCAGGGGCACGGCCAGCGCCACGCAGGCGGCAAAAACAGCCAGCGCCGGCAGCACCTCGGCCTGCGCCTGTGCACCCTTCAGCTTGAACAGCTGCGCCCACGCCGTCTCGGGCACCGCCGTCAGCAGCACCAGGCCCATCAGCCCCAGCACCACGCACACAGCCAGAAGCGTGTAGGCTGCACTCGAAACATAACGCTTCAAAGCGGCGGTATCGCGTGCGCCAAAGGCGGTGGACACGACGTTCACGACGCCGTTGCCCAGCCCCAGGTCGGCAAACTGCAGTGCCAGCACCAGCGCACTGAGCGTGGACCAGATGCCAAACCGTTCGTCGCCCAGGTAGGCCAGCGCCAACGGTATCGACACCAGCGTGGCCAGCACCGACAAGGCCTTGGACAGGGCTGCAGCCAGCGCACTGAGCGCTGCGCGGCGGTGGCGTTCTTGGGCCCGGCCCTCGGCGGTGGTTTCGTCGAAGGGCCTCAGGCGCAGAACCCGCAGCCTGTCGACCCACCGATCCACAAACCCCGCAGTTGCGGGATCAGGCACCCGATCGGCCATCACGGCAGCACGCCGCATGAATCACAGCGCAGGCGCCGAGCCGAAGTACCGCGCGCGCACCACAACCGGCACAGCCGCATGCAGCTGCTCCAGGAAGCGCTGCTGGATGGCAAAGGACTCTTCCAGCACCGGCGACACGGTGGACACACGCACCAGCATGCCGTCCGGGATCTGCCCTTGCAGCCCGTACTTGATCTGCTGCAGTTTGCGGCCGATGCCCGGCAGCGTGGCGGCCTCGTCCAGCGTCACCCAGTAGGTGATGGGCTCGATGCGCTGCCCCAGGCGCGCCACCAGGCGCGCCACTGGCACCTGGGTGTTGCCGATGGCCAGTGACCCCTTGCCTGCACCCTCGACGCGGAAACCCTGGGCCGAGTAGCAGAACTCGGGGCGGTGAACAGCCGTTGCTTCGTTGCTCTGGTCGCTGCCGTAGGCGATGGACAGCATCACTCGCTGACCGCGCGCGTTGATGTAAGTGCGGGCCAGCACTTCGGAGTACAGCACGTCCAGCTGGGCCTGCAGGCTGGGATCGGGCAGCACCGGGCGGATGCTGCGGTCGATGCGCCATTCGCCAAAGGCCTCGGGCACCTGCTGCTCCAGCTGGATGGGGGCCTTTGTTTCGGCCAGGCGGTTCGTGGGGCGCATCCACTCGCCCACCACGGCCGCCAGCACCATCAAGACCACCAGCACCAGCACACGGCGCAGCGGCAGGCGGGTTGCTGGGTCGGGAAATGACGACACCTGCGTGTTCATGAACGGCGCTCCCTGTGCTTGGCACCCATGACGCGGCCCAGGATGTAGTCGGTGATCAGCATCATCACCAGACCCACCCCGAACAGAACCATGCCGGCGAAGGTGTGCACGAAGCCTTGCCCGGCTTCGTCACCGAAGTGGTACGTGACCAGAATGAGGATGATCACGCGCACGACGTTGGCCACAAACGCGATCGGAATCACCAGGATGGCCAGCACCACGTTGCGCAGCTTGCTGGTGTAGCCCAGCAGGTTCATGTAGAGCAGGCCCAGTGCTTCGAGCGTGAACATCGAGTTCAGTCCGGCGCAGGCGTCGGCCACCAGCAGTTGGTAAGGGCCCACGGTCAGGATCACGCCCGTGCGGCCGATGGGGTAACCAGCGTGGTGTATGAGCACCTCGGCCACGTAGGAGACAGCGGTTTTCAGCGGGATCGTCATGGCCTGCACCAGCACCCCGGGCAGCGGCACCATGAAAGCCAGGAAAAAGAACGGGAAGGCCACCAGGCGCAAGGCCTGCACACCACGCAACAGCAGCAGCATGGCCATGCCGGCAAGGATGAGGCCCACCACTTCGGCCTGGATGATCTGCTGCGATCGCCCCAGGGCATACAGCAGCAGCGCAGCGCCGAACATCAGCCCGCCCAGCGCATTGGCCGGCCGGTACGGCAAGTCGATGATGTCCTGCCGCTTGCGCCACATGAGCCACAGGCTGACGGCAAAGATGATGGGGCCGTGGCCTTGTTCGTCGGTGCTCCAGATCTGCTCGGCCAGATCCATCACCGTGGGCACCAGCAGCAGCAGGAAACCCGCCACCAGCACGGCCAGGGTCACCTTGTCATGGCGGCCCGAGCCGGGGGCCATGGGATGGGGTAGCACGCTGGACATGGGCGCTCGCTCCTCAGAACTCGTTGAACACCACACCCGCCATCTTGACCGGCGCACCGGCCAAGGACGCCACCAACTCGCGCAGCGCGGCGCTGCGTGAGCTGTTCTTGCGCGCCAGCACCAGCGCCGCGCCGCACTTGGCAGCGATGACGGCCGCGTCGGCACCGTGCACGGCGGCCGGCGTGTCCACCACCACGTGGTCGAACTTGCTCACCAGTTCGCGCATCAGCAGACCGAAAGCGGGGCGTTCGACCAGTTCTTGCGGGTTGGGCGGTGTGATGCCCACCGGCAGCACAAAGAGGCTGGGAATGGCGCCCACCTGCTGGATGACTTGTTTGTCGGCGCGGCCGGACAAGATGCCCGACAGGCCCGTCTGGTTGCTCAGGTTGAACACCTCGTGCACGTGCGGGTTGCGCATGTCGGCGTCCACCAGCAGCGTGCGCCCACCCAGTTGCGCCAAGGTGACGGCCAGGTTGGTGGCGGTGTAGGTCTTGCCGTCGCCACTGTCGGGGCTGATGATGGCCAATGCGCGACCACCGGCATTGGCCGGGTCGGCGTCGCCAAAGAGCCGCATCATGAGCTGGCTGCGCAAGGCTCGGAAACCTTCGGCGCGCGCCGAGAAGGGTTCGTTCAGCGCCACCAGGTCGCCCTTGAGCTTGCCCTTGTCGTCGGGCGCATAGGGGTAGTGAAACTGCTGCGACAGCGCAAACAGCACATCGTCCTTGCTGGCCAGGCCCAGTGCCACCGCGGCTTCACCGAAGCGCACGCCCTTGACGCGCTGATGCGCCAGCACCTTTTCGACCTGCTCGGCTGTAAGGTGGCGCAGTTCGGCCAGGATGTCGCCGATGGAGCGGTCGTGCACCGCCGGCTCGGCAGCCGCGTCGTTGTGCGAGCCCTTGGACACAAAACCTGCCGCCGCTGCACCCGCCTCGACCACGACGGTTGACTCGTCGGTGGCGTCTCTGAACTTGGCCATCAGCCCCCCTTGGCCGGTTGCGGCAGCGGCTGCAGGAGCTGTTGCTGCAGGTAGGACGTGCGGCCGCCCAAAGACAGCTTGGAACCCGGCTTCGGCAACGAGCCGATGACCGGCAGGCCCAGCGTGGCCACCAGGTCTTCCACCGTGCGCACGCGGCGGTCGCGCAGTTCAAGGAACAGTGTCACCATCACCGCCAGCAACAAGCCCACCAGCAGCGCCAGCAGCGTGTTCAACAGCAGCCGTGGCGTAGCCGGTTCGATCGGCGGCACGGCCTGCGTGAGCATGTTGACGTTGCTCTGCGTGGTCTGGCTCTCCAGGCTGGTCTGCGTGAAACGCTGCAGAATCGCGTCGTAGGTGCGTTGCGCGTTGTCGATCTCGCGCATCAACACCAGGCCTTCGTCGCGCACCGCCTTCATGCGCAGCACCTTGTCGCGCTGTGCCTCCAGCGAGCCCTTGACCTCGGCCTGGCGGCCGCGGTTGATGGTGTTGGACACCGCCACGCCGCCAGTGACCTTGATGGTTTCAGCCTCCAGCCGGGCCCGCAACTCGGCCACGTTGGCGCGTGCTTCCAGCACCTGCGGGTGGCTGTCACCCAGCCGTGTACCCATTTGCTGCAGCGCGGCTTCGCCACGGTTGATGTCGGCCTTCAGCGCGCCGATGATGGGGTTGTTCAGCACCTCTTGCAGGCGGTCGCCCTGGGCCCCTTGTGCCTGCGTCTGGCGGCTGGACGACTCGGCAGAGATGGCCTGCAGCGTCGTGAACTGCGACGACAACTCGTTGAGCCGGGCGTTTTCCACGTCAAGGCGTTCATCGCTGGCGATGATGCCTTTTTCCTGCTGGAACTTGCTGAGCTTGGACTGCGCACGTTCCAGGGCCTCACGCGCTTCACCCGAGCGGGTTTCGAAGAAACTGGAGTACAGGCGAGCCGGATCGACACGCAACTCCAGCGTGGTGTCGATGTAGGCCTGCACAAAGGCGTTGGCCAGGCCGGCTGCAAAACGTGGGTCTGCGGCCTTGTAGCTGATGGTGATGACGCTGCTTTCGCGCGAAGGCTCGACATCCATGTTGCGCTGGAAGACGGTGCCCAACCAGCTTTCGATGGTGCCCTGGCCCAGAGCTTCGTCCCGCCACTGCTGGCGGATCTGCGGGTTGTCGGCCAGCTTGAGGTTGCGCACCACACGCTGTGCCACGCGGTCACTCTTGATGATGTCCACCTGGGTCGACATCATCGTGGGCGACGCGCCGCTGCCATACAGCGCGGCGCTGATGGGATCGGGCTTGAAGTCGATCACGACGCTGGCCTGCGCTTTGTACTGTTTGGTCATGAGCAGGCTGGCGCCCAGCGTCAGGCCCACCGTGCCCAACAGGATCAGCAGCGGCACCCACCAGCGGGCCTTCAGGATCGACAGGAACTGACCCAGGGTCATCAAATCACTCCATCACCAGCACAGCTTGCTGCTTGTCTTCAAGATAGGGGCAGTGGGCGCAGCGGCCCGGCAATCGTGAAGCACTCAAAACAGGCTCTCGCGCACAAACACCACATCGCCTTCGCGCAGTCCGTCGGTCATGCCGGGTTCGATGACTTGCACCTTGCCTTCGGCGCCCTTGCGGTGGACACGGATGCCCTTGTCGGTGCCACGCTGGGTCAGTCCGCCGCCGGTGGCCAAGGCCTGCAGAAGGGTCATGTCACGTTCCAGCCGCATGGGGCCTGGGCGCTGCACTTCGCCATAGATGTAGACGATGGGCTGGCGGTCCACCCACACCGTGTCGCCGTTGACGATGACCAGGTCCTTGCCGCTGCCGGCCGACGCAAAGAGCGTGGGCAGGTCCACCACTTCGCGAAAGGGTTGGCCAGCGCGCGTGCCGCTGACGACCACCAGGTCCGAGCCGCCAGGTGCTGAACCCCCAGCCATGGCCAGCACTTCGGTCAGCCGCATGTCGGCCATCTCCAGCGGGTAGCGCCCGGGCCGGTTGACCTGGCCCAACACACTGGCCTGGTTGCCGCGCACCTGCAACACCACCATCGTGACCTGCGGGTTTTTCACGAAGTTGCCGTTGCGCAGGCCATCGGCAACGCGCCTTTCGGCCTCGGTCACGCTCAAGCCACCCAGTTGCACCGCGCCCAACAGCGGGTAGGACACCACACCGCCTTCGGTGACGCGCGTTTCCAGGGTCAGGTCGGGGTTCTGAAACACAATGATGCGCACGACATCGCCCGACCCCAGGCGGTACTCAACCAGCGCCCCGGGCGCACGCGCCGGGGCGGCCGCGGTTGGCCCGGAAGGCACCGGCTGCTGCGCCTGCACCTGCGGCCCCAGCAGAAGCAGCGAAAGCAGCAGGCCGGCGAAGACGGCACCCAGATGATTCATCACTTCAGGCCCAGGCCCTTGCTGATGTCCGTGGCGCTCAGGCCGCCACTGGCTGCCGGTGCAGCAGGGGCTGGCATGGCGGCAGGTGCTGGCGTGGCCGTGGAGGCTCCGGCGGCGGCAGACGCGGCAGCTTCGGCAAACTTGCCAACGTACTCGATCTTGGCTGCAGCGCGCATGGCCTTCACGTCCTCTTCAACCAGCTTGCGCTTGCGCTCGTTCAGCAGGTACTGCTCAATGGCCGGCCGGGCCTGTTCTTCGCTCACAGGCTGGCTGCGCGAACCCGCCAGCACCACCACCTGCACCCCGGCCGCTGTGGGCACCAGCATGGCCTGACCGTCCTTCATGCGCGCCATCGCATCCAGCGTGTTCAGCGGCAGCTGTTCTGCAGCACGGACGGCCTGGTTGCCAGCAAAACGCAGGCCGCTGGTCTTGAGGTATTCGACGAAGTCGTTGATGCTTTTGGCCGCAGCCAGTTTTTCGCGAAGCTCAGCCACCTGCTCGGGCTTGGCCTCGATGGAGATTTCCTGGATGCTGTAGACGCGGCGCTCGCTGAAGAGAGCCGGCTTTTCGTCGTAGTACTTCTTGATCTCTTCGGGCGAGGGCTTGGGCGCTGCTTCACCGACCTTTTCAAGGTAGGCGCGAGCGACGATCTCGCGCCGGGCAGCCTCGAGCTGCTGCACCACACGCGGGTCGCGGTCGATCTTCTGCTCGTCGGCCCTTTGCAGTGCCAGTTGCTGGTCAACCAGGCGCTCCAGGATCTGCCGGCTGGCTGCGTCGGTCTGCTCGGGGCGCAGGTTGCGCTGCTGCTGCAGCACAAAGTTGATCTGGTGGACGGTGATCTCGTCCTTGTTGACCTTGGCCGCGGTCTGGCTGGCGGCCTTGTCCTTTTTTTCGCCGCAGCCCACCAGGAGAACGGCCGTGGCCACGACCGCCAGTGGAATCCAGAGCCGCACCAGTTGAGAGGCTTTGTGCATCGTCGCGTTCATGTGGAGGTCCTGTTGCTGGGGCATGGAATCAAGTTCTGGAATACGCGGCGATGCGGTGTCAGTGGGTGCCAGAGCCCCAGGAACCTTTGGCCCCAAAAGACCAGCCGCGCGGGGCCCGTGGCGGGGTGCCAAACCCGCTTGATCAAAGCTGCGCAGTGTAACCGCTGCCCTGTGACAGGCAGGTTGCTGCAGCCCCCCTCAGCCTGGGTGTGAAGTCGTGGAATTTCTGACGAACTGGCACAGCAAAAGTGCCGGAAGTGACCGAAGTGGCCCGAAGTGGCCCGAAGCGACCCGGATCAACCCCCCCAAGCGGGTCAGCACAAGGATTGCACGTGCGCCAGTCTCCAGCCCCGGTCCGCCGCCTTGACATCAGCCAGCAGCCACAATTCACGGAAAGGTTCTGCCGCTTCGCCCACGTGCTCGCGGATGAGGCCCGTGAACTCGACGCTGGCGACAAAGGCCTCGTGCAGGTCTTCCAGGGCCAGCAGCCGGGCCCGCAGTTCCAGCACCACGGTGCAGTTGGGGCCGGGCCCGCGCAGGGACAGTTGCTCGCGCAGGTCGTCCAGCAGCGGCTCGGTGGTCATGAGACCCAGCGCGGGCAGGTCGGCGCGGTCCCAGGCGGCCTGCATGTGCACGAAGCTCTGCTGCGCCACGATCAGGAAGTCGTGCATGTCCTCGGCGGAAGCGGCGCGCCGCCGCGACAGACGCGCGACCGCACGCCTCTTGATGGAGCCCAGCCCGGCACGCCCGGCCACGCCGGCCCGGCCGGCCAACTGGGCCAGCGGCACCAGGCGGCTCAGCACTTGACCCCCACGTGCAGGGCGACGATGCCGCCGGCCAGCTTGTGCACATCGACGTGTGCGAAGCCGCTGGCCCGCATCATGGCCTTCAGCGTGGCCTGGTCCGGGTGCATGCGGATGCTCTCGGCCAGGTAGCGGTAGCTGTCACCGTCACCTGCGATCAGCTTGCCCATGGCCGGCATGAAGCTGAACGAGTACCAGTCGTAGGGTTTTTGCAGAACTGCGGCGGGCTTGGAAAACTCCAGCACCAGCAGCCTGCCGCCCGGGCGCAGCACGCGGCACATCTCGGTCAGCGCCGCTTCCTTGTGCGTCATGTTGCGCAGGCCAAAGGCCACGCTGACCAGATCGAAGCCGGCCTGGGTCGAGCCGCAGGCTGAACCGCTGACCGAGCCGCTGACCGAGCCGCTAGCAAAAGGCAGGTGTTCGGCGTCGCAGGCTGCAGTAGGCAGCACCAGGCCTTCGTCCATCAGGCGGTCACGGCCCGTGCGCAACATGGCTTCGTTGATGTCGGTCAGCACGACGCGGCCGCTGGCACCGGCGCGACGGGCGAAAGCCCGCGCCAGGTCGCCCGTGCCACCGGCAATGTCCAGCACCTGCATGCCCGGCTGCACATTGGCCACAGCCACGGTGTAGGCCTTCCAGGCGCGGTGCAGACCCATCGACAGCACGTCGTTCATGACGTCGTAGCGCGAGGCCACGGAGTCGAAGACACCGCGCACTCGGCGTGCCTTGTCGGTTTCGTCGACGCTCTGGTAGCCGAAATGGGTTTGTGCCACGGCAGGGTCCGACCCGGGCTCAGTGGCTGCTGCAGGCGCTGCCTGCAGCCTGGGGCATGGCCGCGTCGCGGCTGACGTCTGCGGCGGCCAGGCGGGATTCGTACTGCTGCCAAAGCTGGGCCTGGTCGCGTCCCAGGCGGTAAAGGTAGTCCCAGGAAAAGATGCCACTTTCGTGGCCGTCAGAAAAACGCGGCTGCACGGCGTAATGGCCCACGGCCGCAAGATTGTCTATGCCGATCAGCCGCTTGCCGGTCTGCAGCACTTCCTGCCCGGGGCCGTGACCTTGCACCTCGGCTGACGGTGAGTACACCCGCATCAGCTCGAAGGGGATGCGAAAGGCCGCGCCATCGTCGAAAGCCACCTCCAGCACACGCGAGGCCTGGTGCACGGTCAGTGCCGTGGGGGTGGGGGTCTTGCTGTCGAGGCCGGCCATGTGAAGAAGTGTAGTGGCGGGCCGTGCCACCCTGCGGTGAAAAGGCCCTAGGCGCATGCGGCCCGGCTACACCAGCACCCGCTCGATGCCGCCCTGGTTGGCTTGCGCCACGTACTTGGGCATCCAGTCCTCGCCCAGCATCACACGCGCCATCTCCACGACGATGTAGTCAGCCTCGAGCAGGCCGCTGCTCAGATCGTCTTCGAAGCGCTTCAGGCCTTGCAGGCAGCTGGGGCAACTGGTCAGAATCTTCACATTGGCTTGCGCCGCACGGCTCAGATCCGGGTTCTTGGCCATCATCGCGCGCAAGGCTGTTTCGCCACTGCGCAGTTCTTCTTCCTTGCGAAAGCGCACCTGCGTGCTGATGTCGGGCCGTGTCACGCCCAGGGTGCCGCTTTCGCCGCAGCAACGTTCGTTTTTCAGCACGTTGGGGCCCACCAGCGCCTTCACGGTCTTCATGGGTTCCTGCAGCTTCATGGGGCTGTGGCAGGGGTCGTGGTACAGGTAACCGGCGTGCTGGCTGGTGTCGAGCACGATGCCTTTTTCGAGCAGGAACTCGTGAATGTCGACGATGCGGCAACCCGGAAAGATCTCCTCGAACTTGTAACCCTGCAGCTGGTCGTAGCAGGTGCCGCAGCTCACCACCACGGTCTTGATGTCCAGGTAGTTCAGCGTATTGGCCACGCGGTGGAAGAGCACCCGGTTGTCGGTGATGATCTTCTCGGCCTTGTCGGCCTGGCCGCTGCCACGCTGCGGGTAGCCGCAGCACAGGTAGCCCGGCGGCAGCACGGTCTGCACACCCGCATGCCACAGCATGGCCTGGGTGGCCAGGCCCACCTGGCTGAACAGGCGTTCAGAGCCGCAGCCCGGAAAATAGAACACCGCCTCGGTGTCTGCCGTGGTCGACTTGGGGTTGCGGATGATGGGGACGTAGTCCTTGTCCTCGATGTCCAGCAGCGCACGAGCGGTTTTTTTGGGCAGGCCGCCGGGCATCTTCTTGTTGATGAAGTGAATGACCTGTTCCTTGATGGGCGCAGCGCCCAGCGTGGCCGGCGGCGCCGCGGTCTGCTTGCGCGCAGCCGGTTTCATCAGGCCGTTCAGGAAGCGCTGCGCCTTGAAGCCCAGGCCCACCATCGCGCCGCGCATCAGCTTGATGGCCTGCGGGTTGGTGGCGTTGAGAAACATCATGGCGGCCGTGTTGCCGGGCCGGAAGCTCTTTTTGCCCATCTTGCGCAAGAGGTTGCGCATGTTCATGGTGACGTCGCCGAAGTCGATCTTCACCGGGCACGGGCTCTCGCACTTGTGGCACACGGTGCAGTGGTCGGCGACGTCTTCGAAGTCTTCCCAGTGCTTGACGCTGACCCCGCGCCGCGTCTGCTCTTCGTACAAGAAAGCCTCGATGAGCAGCGACGTGGCCAGGATCTTGTTGCGCGGGCTGTACAGCAGGTTGGCGCGTGGCACGTGCGTGGCGCACACGGGCTTGCACTTGCCGCAGCGCAGGCAATCCTTGATGCTGTCGGAGATGGCGCCGATATCGCTCTGCTGCATGATCAGCGACTCGTGGCCCATCAGCCCGAAGCTGGGTGTGTAGGCCGCACTCAAGTCGGCGTGCCGTGATTCACCCATGGCACCCCGCAGCAGCTTGCCCTTGTTGAAGCGGCCCTCGGGGTCGACACGGTGTTTGTAATCGGCGAAGGACGCCAGTTCGTCGTCGCGCAGGTATTCGAGCTTGGTGATGCCGATGCCGTGCTCGCCGCTGATCACACCGTCCAGCCGACGCGCCAGCGCCATGATGCGGGCCACCACTTCGTGTGCCGTTTGCAGCATCACGTAGTTGTCGCTGTTGACCGGGATGTTGGTGTGCACGTTGCCGTCTCCGGCGTGCATATGCAGCGCCACCCACACGCGGCCGCGCAGCACGTCCTTGTGGATGCGGCGGCATTCGTCCAGCAGCTGCATGAAGGCGCTGCCCGAAAACAGCTGCTGCAGGGGTTTGAGGATCTGCGTCTTCCAGCTCGCGCGCAGCCGCCAGTCCTGCATCAAGGCAAAGCAGGTCTCGCCCGAGTCCCGCTGCGTCACGTCCAGTTCGTCCAGCCAGTGCTGCCACAGCGCACGCACCTCGGCCAGCAACACCAGCGCCTGCTGCACCCGGTCCTCGAAGAGCTCGGCGCTGGGGATCTCGCCCGCGTCGTCGCTTTTGCCCAGCGGCAGGTTGCCCCGCATGAAAAAGGCCTGCAGCGCGCCCACCAGTTCGAGCTTGTTGCGCAGGCTCAGCTCGATGTTGATGCGCTCGATGCCTTCGGTGTACTCGCCCATGCGGTGCAGCGGGATCACCACGTCTTCGTTGATCTTGAAGGCGTTGGTGTGCTTGGCGATGGCCGCGGTGCGCTTGCGGTCCAGCCAGAACTTCTTGCGCGCATCGGCGCTCACCGCCACGAAACCTTCACCGCCGCGGCTGTTGGCGATGCGCACGACTTCGCTGGTGGCATGCGCCACGGCGTTTTGATCGTCGCCCACGATGTCGCCCACCAGCACCATCTTGGGCAGGCCGTTGCCAGTCAGCGCACGCTTGCTCTTGGTGGCGTAGCCCACGGCTTTCAGGTAGCGGTCGTCCAGGTGCTCCAGGCCGGCCAGCAACACGCCTTGCGACTTCAGGCCGAACAGGTAGTTCTTGATGTCGACGATGCTGGGCACCGCGTCCTTGGGATTGCCGAAAAACTCCAGGCACACGGTGCGCACGTGTTGGGGCATGCGGTGCACGATCCAGCGTGCGCTGGTGATGAGCCCGTCGCATCCTTCTTTCTGGATGCCCGGCAGGCCAGCCAGGAACTTGTCGGTGACGTCCTTGCCCAGGCCTTCCTTGCGGAACACACGGCCCGGGATGTCCAGCCTTTCGGTGCGTTCGAGCTTCTTGCCCGTGGCATCGAAGTACTTCAGTTCGAAGCTGGCCACTTCGACATCGTGGATCTTGCCCAGGTTGTGGTTCAGGCGCGTGACTTCCAGCCACTTGGCCTGCGGCGTGACCATGCGCCACGACGCCAGGTTGTCCAGCGCCGTTCCCCACAGCACGGCCTTCTTGCCACCGGCATTCATGGCCACGTTGCCGCCGATGCAACTGGCCTCGGCGCTGGTCGGGTCCACCGCGAAAACATAACCCGCACGCTCGGCGGCATCGGCCACCCGCTGCGTGACCACACCGGCTTCGCTGTAGACCGTGGCCACAGGCTGGTCCAGGCCGGGCAGGGACACCAGTTCCACCTCGCTCATGGTTTCGAGCTTTTCGGTGTTGATGACCGCACTTTTCCACGTCAGCGGCACGGCGCCACCGGTGTAGCCGGTGCCACCGCCACGCGGGATGATGGTCAGGCCCAGTTCGATGCAGCCGGCAACCAGGGACGCCATCTCGGCTTCGCTGTCGGGCGTGAGCACGACGAAGGGGTACTCGACACGCCAGTCGGTGGCGTCGGTGACGTGCGAGACGCGGCTCAGGCCGTCGAACTTGAGGTTGTCCTTGGCGGTGGTTCGACCCAGCACCCGGCGCGTCACTTTGCGCAGGTCCCAGACCGCGCGGAAGTGTGCCGAAAAGGCCTCGACCGCCAGGCGCGCGGCAGCCAACAACTCGCCCACCATCAGGTCGCGCCCCGCGTCCACGTCCGGCGTGCGGCGCTTCTGCACCTCGCCCAGCCGGTGATGCAGCGCGTCGATCAGCATCTGGCGACGGCGCGGGTTGTCCAGCAGGTCGTCTTCGAGGTAGGGGTTGCGCTGCACGACCCAGATGTCGCCCAGCACCTCGTACAGCATGCGTGCGCTGCGGCCGGTTCGACGCTCTTCGCGCAACTGCAGCAGGATTTCCCAGGCCCGCACGCCCAGCAGCCGCAGCACGATCTCGCGGTCGGAGAAGGACGTGTAGTTGTAGGGAATCTCGCGCAGCCGAGGCGCAGCTTCAAGCCCATTGCTGGTGTTGTCGCCAGCATCGGCCAGGGCGGGATCGGCCAGGATCAGAGGTGCATTCATAGGGTAACTGCGGATGTTAGCCCAGGGCCAGTTCGCAGGCTGCAGCAAGGGCAGCGCCATGCCGGCCGCACGCACATTCGGGCGGCGTGCGGCGGGTAACTCCTGTTGCCGGGTGCGCCCTTCCGTGACAGAAACGCAGTTGTCACACGCCGGGCCCACACTGGCGGTTTTTTGCTTGCACGCAAGCTTCAAGTTGGAGATCAAATGAGACTCAAGGTTCTTGCCCCTACCCTCACGGCCCTGGCCGCCTTTGTGGCCATGCCCGCCCATGCCCAGGTTGAGATCCAGTGGTGGCACTCGATGAGCGGCCAGCTTGGCGAATGGGTCAACGGCCTGGCCGCCGACTTCAATGCCAAGCAGAAGGACTACAAGGTCACGCCCACCTTCAAGGGCACCTACCCGGAATCGTTTGCAGCAGCCATCGCAGCCTTCCGTGCCGGCAACGCGCCGCACATCCTGCAGGTCTTCGAGGTGGGCACCGCCAGCATGATGGCCAGCAAGGGCGCCATCGTGCCGGTGAACGAAGTGATGAAGACGGCTGGCGTGCAGTTCGATTCTTCGGTCTACGTGCCTGCCGTGTCGGGCTACTACACCGCGCCCAACGGCCAGATGCTGAGCCTGCCCTTCAACAGCAGCACGACCGTCTTCCACTACAACAAGGACGCCTTCAAGGCTGCCGGCCTGGACCCGGAATCGCCGCCCAAGACCTGGCCCGAAGTGGCCCTGGCTGCCGCCAAGCTCAAGGCCAGTGGCCACAAGTGCCCCTTCACCACCAGCTGGCAAAGCTGGACACAGCTGGAAAGCTTCAGCGCCTGGCACAACGTCGAGTTCGCCACCAAGCGCAACGGCTTCACGGGTCTGGACACCCGACTGGCCATCACCACGCCGCTGCACGTGCGCCACATCGAGAACCTGGCCAACATGTCCAAGCAGGGCCTGTTTGTCTACAAGGGCCGCAACAACAGCGCCGACGCGACCTTTGTATCGGGTGAGTGCGCCATGACCACCGGCTCTTCGGCGCTGTACGGTGCAGTCAAGCGCAATTCAAAGTTCACGGGTGGCATCAGCACCCTGCCCTTCTACCCAGACGTGGCCGGCGCACCGCAGAACACGGTCATCGGCGGCGCCAGCCTGTGGGCCATGTCCGGCAAGAAGGTCGACGAGTACAAGGCCGTGGCCGCCTTCTACAAGTACCTGTCCGACCCCGATGTGCAGGCCAAGAGCCACCAGGGCACGGGCTACCTGCCGATCACCACGGCGGCCTTCGGCATCACCGAAAAGTCCGGCTTCTACAAGCAGAACCCGGGCACCGACGTGTCGGTGTCGCAGATGATCCGCAAGACCACCGACAAGTCGCGTGGCATCCGCCTGGGCAACTTCGTGCAGATCCGCACCATCATCGACGAAGAACTTGAACAGGTCTGGGCTGGCAAGAAGACGGCCAAGGAAGGCCTGGAAGCAGCCAAGAAGCGCGGCGACGAACAGCTCGAGCGCTTCCAGAAAGACAACAAGGGCTGAACTCAGGGCAAGCTCGCGCCCGCTGTCGCAAGGCAGCGGGCGTTCGTTTTGGCCTGATGTTTGGGCTGATGTTTGGCCTGATGTTTGGGCTGAGTTTTGGGCTGATGTTTGAGCTGATTGGGGGGGAACAACTTGGCCGTAGAGAAGCGCGTCCGCTTCAAGAGCTGGTGGCTGCCGTGGGTGCTGGTGGCGCCGCAGATGGCCATCGTGCTGGTGTTCTTCTTCTGGCCTGCGGGCCAGGCGCTTTTTCAAAGCGTGCTGCAGGAAGACGCTTTCGGCACCAGCTCTGAATTTGTCGGCATGCAGAACTTCCAGCGGCTCTGGGATGACGACACCTACCTGGCCTCTTTCAAGACCACGGCCGTGTTTTCGGTGCTGGTGGCCGGCATCGGCCTGACCCTGTCGCTGCTGCTGGCGGTGATGGCCGACCGGGTGATCAAGGGCTCGGGCTTCTATCGCACGCTGCTGATCTGGCCCTACGCCGTGGCGCCGGCCGTGGCCGGTGTGTTGTGGCTGTTCATGTTTGCGCCTTCTATCGGCATCGTCAGCTTCTGGCTGCGCGCCATGGGCTTCGACTGGAACCACCTGCTCAACGGCAACCATGCCATGACGCTGATCGTGATGGCTGCGGTGTGGAAGCAGCTGTCCTACAACTTCCTGTTCTTTCTGGCGGGGCTGCAGTCCATTCCGAAGAGCCTGGTCGAAGCCGCCGCGATTGACGGCGCCGGCCCCTGGCGTCGTTTCTGGACGGTGCAGTTTCCGCTGCTGACGCCGACCACTTTTTTCCTGCTGGTCATCAACATCATCTACGTCTTCATCGACACCTTCGCCATCGTCGACGCGGCCACTTCGGGCGGTCCCGGCAAGGACACCGCGATCCTGGTCTACAAGGTCTACTTCGACGGCTTCAAGGCCATGGACCTGGGCGGCTCGGCGGCGCAGTCGGTGATTTTGATGGCCATCCTCATCGCGCTGACCGTGGTGCAGTTCCGCTACGTCGAAAAGAGAGTGAACTACTGATGAAGAGGGCCTCCTGATGGTCGAGAACAGGCCTCTGGCCAACGCCCTGTCGCACCTGGTGCTTGTGCTGGGCGTGCTGCTCGTGGCCTTCCCGGTCTACATCACCTTCATCGCCAGCACGCAGACGGCCGAGCAGATCGTGCAGAACGTGCCGATGTCGCTGCTGCCCGGCGACAACACGCTGCAGAGCTACAAGCTGGCGCTGCTGGGCGGGCAGACCGAGTACGGCAGCAAGATCCCCCCTGTGGCGCCGATGATGATGGTCAGCATGATCACGGCGCTGACCATCGCGCTGGGCAAGATCGCGATATCTCTGCTGTCGGCCTTCGCGGTGGTGTACTTCCGCTTCCCCGGCCGCACGCTGGTGTTCTGGATGATCTTCGTCACCTTGATGCTGCCGGTGGAAGTGCGCATCCTGCCCACCTACAAGGTGGTGTCCGACCTCGGGCTGCTGAACAGCTATGCGGGTCTGACCGTGCCGCTGATCGCCAGCGCCACCGCCACGTTTTTGTTCCGACAGTTTTTCCTGACCGTGCCCGATGAACTGGTGGAGGCTGCGCGCATCGACGGCGCAAGCCCGATGCGCTTTTTCTGGGACGTGCTGCTGCCGCTGTCACGCACGTCCATCGCGGCGCTGTTTGTCATCCAGTTCATCTACGGCTGGAACCAGTACCTGTGGCCGCTGCTGATCACCACTGACGAGAGCATGACGCCCGTGGTGCTGGGCATCAAGAAGATGATCTCTGGCGGCGACGCGGCCACCGAGTGGAATGCGGTGATGGCCACCGCCATCCTGGCCATGATTCCGCCGGCGCTGGTGGTCATGCTGATGCAGAAGTGGTTCGTCAAGGGCCTGGTCGACACCGAAAA
>Ga0105048_10001013_pt1 | contig 45287 bp, 41 predicted proteins | sample MAT05_FD_78382 | JGI IMG/M metagenome (GOLD analysis project Ga0105048, IMG submission 78382) | Freshwater microbial communities from Lake Fryxell liftoff mats and glacier meltwater in Antarctica - MAT-05 | ecosystem: Environmental > Aquatic > Freshwater > Ice > Liftoff microbial mat | place...
CGATGCCGCCGATCGTACCGGTCTCAAGCAAAAACGGCAGGAAAATATTACTGAGGGCCATGCTGGCCGTGTGGGCTACGCGGGCCGCAATATTGGGAACACAATAATGAATAACGCCGTGGTGCTGGAAAGTCGGGTTTTTGTGACTCGTAATGCGTGACGTCTCAAAATTGCCGCCCTGATCAATGGCAACGTCGATGATGAGCGCTTCGGGTTTCATCCGGCTCACCGTTTCTTCGGTTACCACCACCGGACTCAAACCATCGTCGCCCCGGAGGGCACCAATCACTACGTCGGCCCGCTCAACAGCTTCTGGCAGTGTTTCAGAGTCGATAATGGAGGTGTAAATGGGTTGCCCCACCGCATATTTCAACCGTTGAAGTTTGTACAGATGCCGGTCGAACACCTTAATGTCAGCACCCATGCCGAGTGCCATTCGGATGGCATACTCTGCTACAGTTCCGGCCCCGAGAATAACGACTTTAGTGGGAGGCACCCCCGTGATTCCACCCAGAATAACGCCCCGCCCATTAACGCTGTTAAGATATTCGCCCGCTATGAGCAAGACCGTGCTGCCGGCAATTTCGCTCATAGTGCGGATAACTGGCAATCCACCGCCCTGATCCTCAATGTATTCGTAGCCAATGGCCGTGATGTTTTTTTCGTTGAGCCGCTCAAAATAGGTTCGCTCATGCGAGGGCATATTCAGCGCGGAGATGATGGTACTACCCGATTTGAGGTACTCAAACTCGTGCTCGATCAAGGGTTCCACTTTCAGAATCACGTTGGCATCGAAAACCTCCTTGGGCGAGTATACTAGTTGGGCACCGGCTTCGCTATAGTCGTTATCGCTGAATTTAGCTCCGGTTCCGGCGGCCGTTTCCACCACCACCTGGTGCCCGTTGCGTATCAGAATCGTGACGGCTTCGGGCGTAAGCGCAATGCGGTTTTCCTGAAACGAAACCTCTTTGGGCAAGCCAATCAACAGGCTGTGCTTATTGGTTTTGACAGCTGCGGGAGCTTCCTGCGGGTACAGGGCCGTTTGCGTTTGCCTGGCTAATTCCTCGAATCCAGTCATAGTTTAGGGGCTACTTATCACCGTACTAACCGTCCGTTTGCCGGTATCATCGGCGGATAAATGTAGTTGATAATACGATGTAGGCCAGAGCGCTTCAATCCGTTCGGGCCATTCAACAAAGCAGTAATTTCCCGAGTCGAAGTATTCTTCCAACCCAATGTCTAATGCTTCAGTTTCGTTGCGAAGGCGGTAACAATCGAAGTGATAGACGGGTTCGCCCTGCTTCGTTGTGTACTCGTTGATCAACCCAAAAGTGGGACTCTGTACTACGCTTACCACGCCCACCGCCCGGCAAAGTGCTTTAATAAGAGTGGTTTTGCCCGCCCCCATTTCACCGTCAAATAACCAGATATGATGCGTTCCGGCTTCATCGAGCAACCGGCGGGACACCTCGTCTAATTCGTCTAAGGATTGAAACTGGACAGTCATCGTCTTGTTGAGAAATCGTCCACGAAGATACGAAGATTGGTTGACTTGCCGTCCTATCCATCTTGGGAGCAGGTGTTTTTGACGTGAATAAAGGCGTAACTTGCAAGCTGTTGATCCGCTATGAACAGGTCGCAAAACCAACCGCATGGAACAACCCATTCGCAATTATTCGCCTACGGTTTCTTAATACAGCCGAGAAGCTCGCCAGTATTGATCTTGTAATGTCCATGAGCGAGATGTACCTCAACACCGAAGACCTCCTGATTTGACCGTTCGTCAATCCCCTAAGTCATTCATCGCGAATCAGTTTGAACTGCCCGGCGGTCGCCGTAGTTTAGTAGTATAAACTATTCCGGCAATGACTCCGACACGAAAACAAGCGATTATCCGGCGCGTAAAAGACATTACGCTCGGCACTACCCTCAGCCTCGCCCTGCTCAACGGGTCTGCGCTGTTGCAGAGTTGCAGTAGCAACAACGACGACGAATACAGCGAGTCGGAAGAGGGGCGAAAAACAGAAAGTTTTAAAAAAGGGGTGCGGACGTTTATAACCGAAACGGCTCCCGGCACCTTTAAAATTACTGATGAACAACAGGTTGGCCCGGAGCGGGCGGGGGCTGTTGTCAATTACTTTGACGGTCACCGCGACACGCTTAGTGTGGCTGCTGCTCAGGCCTTGGTCAAGAGTGACTCATCGACCAGTCGGTACTTCAACAACCCGTCGAGTTACGGGCAACACCACGGAAATGGGCTGGCCAATGTATTGTTATGGGGTGGACTAGGCTACATGATTGGTCGGCAGTTTTCGGGGGGTTCCAGCTTCGACCGCGACCGTCGGTATAGCCAGGGAGCTTACTCCAATCCAAGCGTTTATGCCCGTTCGAGCCAAATTGGGCAGGATGTAAGCCGTTCGAGGGTGGTGACGAGCCGCCCCAGAAGTAGCCGGGGCGGTTTTTTTAGCCGGGGCCGCAGCGGAGGATTTTCATCGTAGTTTTCTATTCACCTTTATGATTCACCTGAAATCCCTGTCCACTCCACCCGATGCGCAACTGCATAATATTGGGTGGGACTGGATGCTCGGCACCGACACGCTGCCCTACCTTGCCAACGAGGTGGTGATGGTGTCGGAGGCCGACGTAGATGCCTATTACAATGCCGCTAACGAACTGTTCGAGATGTACGTAGCGGCAGCTCAGCACGTAATTGACCGCAATCGGTTTGCGGAACTGGGCATTCCCGAAAACCTGATTGACATGATCCGGCTGTCGTGGGACGACGATCGGAATATTCACCTCTATGGCCGTTTCGATCTGGCCATGACCGACAAGGGCGTCAAACTGATCGAGTTTAACGCCGACACGGCGACCTGCCTGCCCGAAACGGCGGTGGTGCAGTTTGCCCACCTCCGCGCCAATGAACTCGACGAGTCGCTGCAGTTTAATGCGGTTTATGAAACGCTGGTTGGTCAGTTTCGCTATTTGCGCGAACAAAACGCCGGGCTTGATGCGTCGCTATTGCTTTCGACCATGCGCGACGAGGAAGGGAACGGCATTCCCGAAGACGAAGCCAACGTGGCGTTGCTTGCCGAAGCTGCTCGTGAAGCCGGTTTCGATACGGCTATTGCTTATATCGATACGGTGGAGTTTTCGGCGGAGGAAGGTATTTACCGGCAAGATGCCTTCAGCGGGCGGTACGTTCGGTACGATTACTGGTTTAAACTGATACCCTGGGAATATATCGCCGAAGAGGAACCAGACTTGTGTGCCCTGCTGACTCAGGCTGTGCAAAATAGCCGGATAATGGTGCTGAACCCGGCCTATACGCTGCTGTTTCAGTCGAAATATATTCTGAAAATTCTCTGGGAACTGTACCCCAATCATCCCTTGCTATTGCGCACCGAAGCGGAGCCATTAACGGGGGAGCCAAGCGTTGAAAAAGTGCTTTTCGGACGCGAAGGGGCCAATGTGCGTATTCTGGAAGCCAGCGGCCAGGTGCGTCAGGAGGCCGATGGTGACTATGGCGATTACCCCAAAATCTACCAGCAATACGCGACTTTTCCGACCGATTCGGCAGGACACACGTACCAGGCGGGGGTGTTTTATGCGGGCGAGCCTTGCGGTCTTGGTTTCCGGCGGGGAGGAATTATTTTAGATAATGGAGCCCAGTTTGTTGGGCATGTGGTAGAAGGATAGAAGAAATATTTTTTGGGCATTCCAACCAATTGCCTTGTAATAGACTCCTTTGACTGACAATCGGGTGGTTTCGTTAAGGCAAGATTGTTATCATAGCTCAGAATGTGAGTCGCCCGGACAACTTTGACCGGGCGACTTTTTTGTATACGAGCGACTCCGACCAACTTGACGGTATTGCTAAAAAAATAAGCGTTTACCCTGTTTGCAACCGTAGATACTGCCCCAATCATACTCTAGAGGGTATGCATAACTTACAACTTTTTCAGCGGCTACTTGTAGGCTTTCTGGTTATACTGGCATCGGCAGGTCTGGTTGTCAATAGCCTGGAACCCACTACGAACTGGGCCGAATACAATGGAGATGGCCAACGGAGCCATTACTCCCCGCTTAATCAGATTACGGCTGATAACGTACAGCAACTAAACGTTGCGTGGACGTATGCATCAGGTGGTGCCGACACCGTTGGCAATCGGACTCAGATTCAGTGTAACCCGATCGTTATCGACGGCGTATTGTATGGGGTATCAGCAACTATTCAGGCCTTTGCCATTGATGCGGCCACGGGCAAAGAGCGTTGGAAAACCAATTTGGCCGATACGGAAGGAACCCTCAGTCGGGGTGTTACCTACTGGACCGATGGCGTCGAGAAACGAATTTTCTTCGGTGCCGGTGGTGGATTGTACGCCCTTGATGCGAACACAGGTGCTGTGATTCAATCATTTGGGCAGGCAGGACGGATCAACCTGAAAGAAGGCATTGATCGACCCGGTGCCGATAACTTTGTTCGGGTCAATACGCCAGCTACCATCTATAAAGACCTGCTTATTGTTGGGGCGCGTGTGTCGGAGAGCGAAACGGCTCTGTTGGGCGATATTCGGGCGTTTGATGTGCGGACCGGACGGCTGGCCTGGACATTTCATACCATTCCACAACCGGGTGAATTTGGCTATTCGACCTGGGCACCTGCCAACCCCCGGCAACGAATGGGTGGAGCCAACGCCTGGGCGGGCATGGCTATCGACCGGCAGCGAGGGATCGTCTACATTCCTACAGGCTCGGCTGCGTATGATTTTTACGGAGGAAACCGAAAGGGCGACAACCTGTTTGCCAACTGCCTGTTGGCGCTCGATGCGGCTACGGGTAAACGGCTGTGGCACTTTCAGTTTGTTCACCACGACATTTGGGACCGTGACCCACCTGCTCCGCCCAACTTGCTCACCGTGGTGCAGGCTGGTCCCAACGGTCGGTCCCGGCGCATCGACGCCGTGGCTCAGATTACCAAGCAGGGCCACGTTTTTGTTTTCGACCGGGTTACGGGGAAGCCGCTGTTTCCGGTGGTCGAGAAAGCTTTTCCGGGCGATGGTGTGGCGGGTGAGCAAACCAGCCCGACGCAACCCATACCGCTAAAACCCGCCCCGTTTACGCGACAGACATTTACCGAAAAAGACATCAATCCTTGGGCCTTCGACAAACCCGCTATTGTGGCAATGCTGCGCAATGCCCGCACAGGTAGCCCTTATATTCCGCTCACGGCAGAGACAACCATCTTTTTTCCTGGTACCGATGGGGGTGCGCAGTGGGGGGGAGCCGCCACCGATCCAGAGGGTATCATGTATATTCCGGCCAAGCAAAACCCCTGCTATTCGACCCTGATACTGCGGGAGCAACCCCTTGAAAAGTCGATGGTCACGAGCGCTCAGGCCTACAAAGCCAACTGTGCCTCCTGCCACGGAGCCGACCGACGCGGTAACCACGATGGCTCTTATCCGTCGTTGCTGGGCATCGACAAACGACTTTCAACGGAGGCCATTCACCAGGTTATGGCAAAAGGGCGGGGTATGATGCCCTCCTTCTCGCACCTGCCCGAGGCCGAACGCAACGCCATTGTCGATTTTCTGCTCAACAAAAACACTGCGGCTCAAACTGTTCAGGCGAAGAAAACCGATATACCTTACCAACATACGGGCTATAACCGCTGGTACGACAGTAAGGGCTACCCGGTGAGTGCGCCACCGTGGGGTACGCTGACGGCTATTGACCTAAACACGGGCGAACATCGGTGGCAGGTGCCGTTGGGTGAATACCCCGAACTGACCGCAAAAGGAATTCCGGCAACGGGTACCGACAACTACGGTGGACCCCTGGTAACGGGTAGCGGTCTGCTGTTTATTGCCGCCAGCAAAGACGGACAGTTGCGGGCTATTGACAAAAAAACCGGCAAAACTCTCTGGCAAGCAGCTTTACCCACAGCTGGCTATGCTTCGCCTGCCAGCTATTCGGTTGGTGGAAAACAGTTTGTTGTGATTGCCTGCGGAGGGGGAAAGCTAAAGTCAAAATCGGGTGACCGGTATGTAGCCTATGCTCTGAAGCCCTAACCCATTCCCTCATCATACCAGGGTTTTACGAGCCTCCCGGTCAGGGTCATTGACCAGGGCGGACGTGTCATCCAGAATCATGGTTTCCCCGTTTTGACTGATGTACGGTTTCCAGGTGGGTAAACCGCCCCCATTGGGATTGCCCGTCTTCACAAAGTTAAGGAATGAGCCTGACGCTGACCAGCCCTTACTCAACAAACCATATATCATGTCTAGAAGTCTGCTGTTGTCTGTCTTTTTGCTCGTTACGAGTCAATTAACCGCGTTGGCTCAAGCCACTTTACCAAGCGGTTTGAAACCCGCCCAATTTCACTTGTATGTATTAGCCGGGCAATCAAATATGGCTGGTCGGGGTAAAGTCGACACGCTTGACAAAACTCCACATCCGCGTGTTTGGATGCTCAACAAAGCGAATGAGTGGGTGCCGGCCACCGAACCAATGCACTTCGACAAACCAGCGGTGGTTGGTGTAGGGCCGGGTTTGGCATTTGGCAAACAACTGGCAGAGCAGGAGGCCGGTACATCGGGCGACCCCGTCTTCATCGGCCTCATTCCAACGGCCGTGGGCGGATCGGCAATCGACGCCTGGCAACCGGGCGGGTTCCACGAGCAAACAAAAAATTACCCTTACCACGAGGCTATCAAGCGGGTGCAATTGGCCCAACAGTCGGGTAAGCTGCATGGCATTCTGTGGCATCAGGGCGAAAGCGATAGCAAACCCGAACGGGCAAGTGTCTACGAACAGAAATTGACCCAGCTCATTGAACGGTTCCGGCAGGTGTTCAACAGCCCGGCGGTTCCGGTTGTGGTAGGTACTTTGGGCGATTTCTATATTGCCAAAAATCAGGCGGCTGTCCAAATCAATACCATCTTGCTGGGTTTGCCCAAACAGGTTTCGCGGGTGGGCTGCGCTGATGCATCGGGTTTGACCGATAATGGTGATGCTACCCATTTCAACGCAGCATCAGCCCGCGAACTGGGGCGCCGGTATGCGAAAGCCATGCAGGCATTGGAACGGAAACCATAAGCTTACAAGAAGAAGCGGTGTAGAACGCATTTACAATTGTTAAGCAATCATAAAAGCGTTCTATACTTACTGGCCGAACAAGATCTTATTCGTTACGTCCTGCTCGATGGTGATATAGCCCGGATAATCGATGGCTTTGTTGCCGAGGTCGAGCGTAGGTTTAATTTTGATCGTAACTCGGGAGGGTTTCGAGTCGTCGGAACCGGCCAGGTTACTCACAAATTGCGTGAAGGCTTCGCGGGTTTTGTCATCCGTGAGTAACTGGTAGGCGTTGGTATTGAGCCGGATCGGTATAATTGTTTGCCCACCGCCCGGTGCCACTTCAATACGCTGATTTAGAAATCCCTGAAACAACTCTTGACCTGCCAGCAAGACTCGATATTCTAACTGATTAATCGCTGCATTTTTATTAGTCGGGTTTGTAATGCCGAGGTTGATGCGAGCGTCTAATGGTATGTTTCGTGTGAGCAAACCAGTTGCTATACGTGGAAATTTAATGGGGTTGAAATCGTTCATGCTGCGCATGTTGCGAAACTGCTGAATATCATAGCCTGAAATGCGAACACTATCGGCCGATTTAATCGCATAGCGGCAATCGCCGAGGGCTTTGGCTTCTGTAAGCTGGCGGCTTACACTACAGCGGCTTATTAGGAATGGTAATAGTGCTAAAGAAAGCAATAGGTATCGTTTCATAGTTTTTTCAGTTTTAATAGCTAGTGTTAGTTTGGTAGCGGTTCACTGCCACGGCTGGGTGCAAGATAACAATGCGTTCCTCAATCAGCCACACATACCCACAACTCGCTACATTCTTAACCATAGACAAGCCCCAATTGTGTTGGTTTAAAAGCAAAAAGCCCGATTTCGGGCTTTTTGCTTTTACGTTAGCTAGTGTCAAGTTTATTTCACTTTCATCACTTTTAATACATCCAGCGGTTTTTCACCGTCCATGATTCGGAGCAGATAAAAGCCCGTTGGTGCATTGCCAAGGTTTACCCGGAACCGACCGGGCTCTATGGCTTGTACCGATACGGCCTGGGCCTGGCCATTCAACGTTGTCAGTGTCATTCGGATCGCATCGGCAGGTTGGCTCATCGAACCAGTTACTGTTACCTCGCTTTCGGCCGGGTTTGGAAATACCTGCCAGACTACCTCTTCGGGAGAAGGTATCGTAGCAACACGGGCATTTGGGGTGGCTACCTGGTTGATGCCATTTTGTAACGTTACCTCTACCGATTGGCCGTTGCCCGAGTCACCGGTTTTTCGAACTGACAGCCTATAGCGGCCTGGTTCAACCCCACCCACACCCATGCGAATAGGGCTATAGTACCGATAATAATTATAACCAGGGTATTCACGGCTGTCGCTTGTTGTATTGCCCCAGTTGGTTTCACTAAAAGACCCGTCCAGGCGTTCGAGCCGCATTTGAACGGCTACTGTTGCCTGGGCCAATAGCTGGAAACCATGCGTCGGCATGTCGTATTTATAACCAATAACCTGAATCAGCCCCTGAGCAGATGGGGTAGGTGTAGGTGTTGTTGGTATAGTGGGCGTTGTTGGATTACTTGGCGTTGGCGAATAGCTACCACCGCCTGCCTGAAACTGCCCATTTTGCAGTGTTACCTCTACGGACTGACTGTTACTATTGTCGCCCGTTTTTCGCACAAATAAGCGATAGCGGCCTGGCTCAACACCGCCAATACCGAGACCCCGAGGGGAATAGTATCGGAAATAATTGTACCCTGAATAGCCACTTCCGGCCGTTCCATTGCCCCAGCTCGTTTCGTTAAAAGTACCATCTAAACGCTCTAATTTCATTTCTACTGGACCCTGAGCCTGGCCTAATAACTGGAAACCATGCGTCGGCAAATCATATTTATACCCGATCTGGCCAATGTAATCAGCTGTGGGTGGCGTGAAACCCGGCGTGATTGGCTGCTCAGCAGGGGGTGTTGTAACCGGTGGAGTTACGTTGCTGGAAGGCTGGGTGCCGTCGGTCGATGAATAAACCGTTGTGCGCCCATTCAACAGATTGACTTCAACCCAAACACCTGCACCCTGATCGTCGGCTTTTCGAACTGACAGCCGATACCGGCCTGCCTCTACGCCACCCACACCCACGGCAACCGGGCCATAGTAACGAGATTTGTTGAAGCCAGGATTATCGCCATTGTCACCTGCCGAAGCCCAGTTGGTTTCGCCGAAATAGCCTCCGTCGATTCGTTCAAGCCGAACGTCAACCGCGCCTGTGGCACTCACAAGCAACTGAAAACCATGACTCGGGGCATCGTATTTATAACCAATCCGGTTGATACTGGCGTCGGGTGTACCACCCGCTACAGCAGGTTGCGTAGGAGCATTGTTAGAACCACTGGAAGCGCCGGGAAAAACCTGAAACGCTTCACCGGCAGATCCCGTAAGGTTAGGCTGTGTAGAAACAACGCGGGCACGGTACGAGCCAGAAGGTAAACCGCCCGGCAACGTCAGCGGCAATGGGTTTTGTGTGCTGATTCCCGACTCGGCAATTACTCCACCACCCGAATTGAGCAGCTGAGCTTTGAACTGATTTCCTCCTTCAAAGGGGCCACGCTGTACATAAGGCACCCAAATCTGGCTTCCTGGAGCTGCTGTGTTGGGCAGTATATAACCCGTTGTGATACTGGGGGCGTCGGACGATGGGCTAAATGGCAGTGAACGAGTGAAGAAATCATCCGACAGGCTTTGGTTCCACATATCGGTTAGGCGCGACAGACCCGATCCGCTGAAGTGAACATTATCAGCGCGATTGTCGGGCCCAACCAAACCGTCGGTACTGGGACCGGCATACACGTTTGGAACGTTACTGATCAGCTGATTTTGTGCGTTGATGACACCACCGTCCGATTGGCCAAGTGAATAACTTGCCCGCGAAACTACCCATGCCAGCGCACCGAAGTTGGCTTGCTGACGGCTCTTGTTGATTACAAACTGAACGTTGTCGAAATACTGCTGCTGACCACGGCCAACATCGCCTTCGCCCTGATGCCAAAGCACCGCACGAGCACCAGTGCGGGCGGTATAATGAAACAGTACAGCACCCAGCCGCCGGTAGGGCAGTAGTAACGACGAAGACCCCATATCGCCTTCCGCCGTTTTGCGCCATTGCTCACTGGTAGTGCCGGGTTGAGCCGCACCTATAAACAGAACCGGCACCTGTAACCGGCGAACCAATTGGTCGCCCAACTGTCCCCAGATATAGAGCGGGTTCGAGGGGCCAACATTCGCACCGCCATCAGCATGGCTGAAACGTACAGGCATAAGTTGCTCGTTTACGTCATTATCCCGAAAATCGGCCACCGAAACGCGGTCATCAGAAGCGCCACCAGCCTCCTGAACCCCAAAGGCGTTCGATTGGCCAGCCACTAGAAATACTTCACCAATACCGACCCGGTCAATGCTGCCATCGGCAGATACATTTCCATCGGCCCAGGCACGAACTTCGAGCCGATACCATCCGCCGGAGCCAGCCAGTGATCCACGAAAAGCTTTGTTGTTACTAATTAAACTCAGAGGAGACCAACCCGTTGTGGCACCGGAATATCCGGGCAAAGCGACTAAGCGGGCTTCTACGCGGGTGGTATTGAGGGGAGCGAGGCCAGAAACGATAATATTGGCCTGATTGGACTGGTTACGCTGGTAAACGATGCGCGATTGGGGAGACGTGATATTGAGTTGGGCCAATAAAAGGCCTGGCCACAGCAATAGCAGCCATAGAAGAGAGTACTTGTTCATCAAGAAATGATCTCATAGGGATAATAAGTTCGAAGCGCACCCGGTGAGCGTGTGTTCGGCAATTCAGTAAATCGGGGGTACGGCTTGGCAAGTAGACAGCCTTTACCAATCAGTTATTGACCAATAAGTGTAAATAGGTCGTTTTTTGATTACCGGAGAGCAGCCAGCTTCACAGCGGCATGGGGATCAAAGGGGATCTGAAGAGTCATAGTGAATGTAGGGTGAGTCAAAAATCCTGGCAATTACTTAGGAGGATGGCTCAAAAGGCCAATGTGAGGCTTGAAGTGCATTACGGAAAAATTCAATACGGTTCATACAGGGATTTTATCATGCAAAACTAGGAAAAACCACCGAAAGAGAAATAATATTTGGCTTAAAATTGACATTAAAAATTTTTTAAGCTTAAAATTAACTTTGGGGAAATAATATTTCGAAACCTGTAAACCTATAGATTATTATCTTTTTAGGCCATTTACGCTGTATTAGTCAATTTAAAGACCAAACAGAGACGACCACAACGGTACGTTGGAGGCCCTGATGCAACCTGCCAATCGCGCCAGCAACTGACCCAACTGTTGGGCTACCACGTGATGAGAGGACGCTACCTGTCGAAAGATCTCAAAAAAAATCTGACCCTGACAACTGCCCATAGTGGGAAGCTCATTGTAAAGAAAGAGGGCGAAACAGTAACGATTACCGACGTTATGAGAAACGCAGCTACTGTTAATATGGCCGATATTACCGCCACCAATGGTATTGTACACTCAGTTGATACGGTACTGATGCCAGGTGCCATGACTACAGCAGGAAAATAGTTTTCATATCCATGTCCATTGCCGAACAGTCAGCGTCCGTAAATGGACAGATACTGTTTATGAAAAGCCGCTCTCGACACCAGGAGCGGCTTTTTCTTGGCTGGCACGGCATTAGTGGGTAAATTGAGATAATTACCCAATTTACCAATGATTCAATTAACAAACGTCGCAAAATATTACCCTGCCGGGTTCGGAAAAACGTATGTTCTCCGCAATATCTCCCTTTTTATTAAAGAGGGCGAGTTTGTATCGATAATGGGGCCGAGCGGTTCCGGAAAATCTACCCTGCTGCATATTCTGGGCTTACTGGAAGAACCGTCTGAGGGCGAATACCTGCTCTTGGATGAACCCGTTCAGAAACTAAGCGAGAGAAAACGTACCGAACTCCACCGGACTCAAATTGGTTTTGTGTTTCAGGCGTATCACCTGATCGACGAGCTTACTGTTTATGAAAACATCGAAACGCCTTTGCTGTATAAAGGCCTATCGGGGTCAGAACGCAAAAGCCGCGTCGCCGAATTGCTCGACCGGTTCAACATGGTTGCGAAAAAAGACCTGTTTCCTGCCCAACTCTCGGGTGGGCAACAGCAATTGGTGGGTATTGCGCGGGCTGTTGCTGCCCAGCCGCGTGTGATTTTTGCTGATGAACCTACTGGTAACCTCCACTCTGATCAGGCTCGCTCGATTATGGAGCTTTTCAAAAAACTAAATGAGGAAGATGGCGTCACTATTGTTCAAGTAACGCACTCCGACAGCAACGCAGCCTACGGAAATCGAACTCTAACCCTCAAAGATGGTTGGATGGAGCAGTGAGTAGTGAACTGTGAGCAGTGAACAACAAATGGTTTGATCGCTGCTCACAGTTGGCTGATAACTGTTCACTGAATTCGTCCGCTTATCCTAAAACGATAGGTACGGCACTTTATACGTGTGTAACATTGAACCGAAAATAAGTCATGACTATGCGAGTGGAGTGGAAAAAAGGCTTGTTAGCCTGTGCGGTATTGATGAGCGGCACTGTCGGTTTGGCATTGGCGCAAGGAAACCCGTCGGCAATGACGCCGGGTACAGGGGCGGCCCAAGCCGCTGTTTCAGATCAGGTGTTAGGCTTACGGCAATGTATTGACCTTGCCTTACAGAACAACATTCAGATAAGGCAGGGACAGTTGACGGTGCAGAACGCCGACCTGCAGTTGAGGCAATCGCAGTATAACCTGTTCCCATTGCTGAACTTCAGCGCCAATCAGCAGTTCAGCAATGGCCGGGTTGTTGACCCGTTTACCAACATCGCCGGTACGCAGCAAATTACGCAGTCGAGTTACCAGATAAACTCTCAGGTCACGCTCTTCAATGGCAATTCACTGCGCAATACCATCCGTCAGAATGATCTTACGTTGCAGGCTACGCAGCGGGAACTACAGGGTACGCAAAACAACGTATCGCTAACCGTTACCCAAAACTACCTGAACGTATTGACCGGGCGCGAACAGTTGACGGTTGCCCAGCGACAATTGGAGGTTACTCAGGCCCAGCTCAATCGTACCCAACGCCTGGTCGATGCCGGGTCGTTACCCGAAGGCAATCTGTATGACCTGCGTGCTCAGGTAGCCCAAAACGAAGTGGATATTGTGAACGCACAAAACACGCTCGATCTGGCCAAACTGGGTTTACTCCAGGCCATGAATATTCCGGGTGGCCAAACGTTTGAGGTAGAGACCATCAATGTACCTGACCCCGCAGTTACCCCCTACCCCGAAACTGTACAACAGGTTTACGAAACAGCCCTGTCGTTTTTGCCAGATATTCAGGGGGCTAACCTGCGTATTAAGGCAGCCGCCACGAGCGTGGAGGTCGCTAAGGGGGCCTTGTACCCCACAGTGGGCATGAGCGGTAACCTGACCTCATTTTTTTCGAGCGCGGCCCGAAACCGAAATATTGCAACCGGACAGATTCTGACGCAGCCATCCCTTCAGTATTACCTGATTAATCCACTCGACAATTCGCGCGTGCCTATTTTGCAGAACTTTCCCGAAACCGTTCCGACCCGCTTCACGTATGCCAACCAGATTCAGAATAACTTCAACCAGTCGGTGGCTGTATTTCTGCGGTTGCCCATTTTCGGGAATTTTCAGGGCCGTAATCGGATCGTGAGTGCAAGAATCCAGCAACGCAACACCGAGCTACAGGCCGATAATATTCGGTTACAGGTACGCCAGCAGATCGAGCAGGCATACACAAACTTACGGGCCTCGGCCAACCGATATACGGCTACCAAAACGCAGGTTACGTCGCTCGAACAGGCTTTTCGTATTGCCGAGAGCCGGTTCAATGCCGGGGCGGTTAACTCGGTCGATTACAACATCTCCAAAACGAACCTCGACCGTACTCGCGCGAGTCTTGTGCAGGCTAAATACGATTACGTGTTTCGAACGAAGATTTTAGATTTTTATCAAAATAAACCACTTACATTTTAAAGAGTGAAAGAGCGAAAGAGTGAAACCGGGCCGCCGGACCGGAGCGAATCCGGCAGGCTCTCTTTCGCTCTTTTACTCTTTCGCTTTTAGTCTATGAAAAAGAAGTCGAACCGCATTTGGTGGATTTTAGGAGGGTTAGTAGTTGTGCTGGTCGGTGGCCTTGTGGCTGCCAAACAGGCTGGTATTATCGGAAAACCAAAAACAACCGACGTTGATTTTGCCACTGTCAAAACTACCGACATCATTGAGCGCGTGAGTGCGTCGGGGCGGGTGCAGCCTGAGATCGAGGTTAAAATCAGTCCTGATGTATCGGGTGAAATAATTGGTTTATACGTAAAAGAAGGTGACCCTGTAACAGTGGGTCAGTTGCTGTGCCGAATTCGGCCCGACAACTACGAGTCGTTTCTGGCCCGCGCCCGCGCCACTGTGGATCAGAGCCGGGCGCAGTTGGAGCAGGCAAAAGCAAGTGTGTCGCAAGCGGAAGCTCGCCAGATTCGCGCTAAGGCAGATTTTGAGAGGAATCGAAAATTGCTGGCTGACAAAGTGATTTCTGTTGCTGATTTTGAGACGTCTGAGGCTAACTACAATGTAGCGCGGCAAGAGGTTGAAGCGGCCCGTGCCAACGTTCGGGCGGCCGGTTTCAGCATTAAAAGTGCCGAAGCAAGTCTGCGTGATGCGGGCGAAAACCTGCGCAAAACTACGATCTATTCGCCTGTTAATGGTACCGTTTCGAAGTTGAATATCGAAGCGGGTGAGCGGGTCGTTGGTACATCGCAAATGGCCGGTACGGAGATTATGCGCCTGGCCAACCTGAATAACATGGAAGTTCGGGTAAACGTCAATGAGAACGACATTGTGCGGGTTATGATGGGCGACACGGCTGATATTGAGGTAGATTCGTACACTACATCGGGCCGCAAGTTTAAAGGTATTGTAACCGAAATTTCGAACACAGCCAACGGTTTGGCGGGCAACAGCAATTCGGCGGCATCAATGTCGAGCGATGCCGTGACTGAGTTCGAGGTGAAAGTGAAAATTCTTAATTCATCGTACGAAGACTTGCTGGCTAACCGGGGGAAAGGGTTTCCATTTAAGCCCGGAATGACGGCATCGGTGGAGGTAATTACCGATCGTAAACCCAATGTGGTTGCTGTTCCGATTGCGGCTGTAACTACCCGCCTTCCCGAAAAAGAAACAGAACCCTCCGCCGATAAGAACAACCAGAATACATCGACTCAGACCCAAGACAATAAGCCTGTCAAAAAGGAAGTTATTAAAGAGATTGTCTTTGTAAATCAGGGGGGTAAAGCGGTACAGCGCGTGGTAAAAACCGGCATCAGCGATTTTGAGAATATCCAGATTGTGTCGGGCCTGAAACCGGGCGAACAGGTTATTGCAGGGCCATTCCTGGCGGTATCGAAAACCCTGAAAGAAGGCGATCTGATTGTTAAGCGTGACCCGAACAAAGAGAAGAAGAACGAGAAGACCGAATAAGACTATCTAAATTTTGACCGAACAGAAAACCTCGCCTGAGCGAGGTTTTCTGTTTTAGTCATAACGACTCATGGACTAAATAGATCGTAGTAATTTGACTGATGACACCCATGCCTTGAACGTCTCGAATGGACTCGAAATGATTATCCGCGAAGTAATGATTAGCCTTCCCAGTCCGACCCCGGTAACCCGGTCGATCACGCTAATGCAATTGCTAGTGGGGCAGCTATAGGAAATGTCATTCGCTATGAATCAAGGGAAGCCGTTGGGTCAGGAAATCGGTTAGATTACTGACCCAGATGCCCTCGGCTTTGGGGTAGCTTTCGCCTTCGGGAATTACAATAAAAGCGAAATCTGGTTTGATGTCGGCTATACTTTGATAAAAGCCTTTGGATACGGTAGGCGCATTGGAAAACTTGATCTCTACGGCCACCTTCTTTCCGTTTGGCGCCAGTAGCAGCAAATCTATCTCAGCCCCAGCAGACGTACGGTAATAATAAAATGACCAGTCGTTGCCAACAACCCGCCGGGTTTGCTCAATCACGTAGCCTTCCCATGATGATCCAACAACTGGATGTCCCAGCAGGCCGTCGTAGCCAACTATCTGGGCAAGCTGATGCAATAGGCCGGAGTCGCGCACGTATAATTTGGGCGATTTTACCAATCGTTTACTCACGTTAGCAAAATAAGGATGGAGTCTACGAATAACGAAACTTCCCTCCAGTAAATCCAAATAACGGTTGACAGTTGGTTGTGATACTGCCAGCGAACGCGACAAATCACTCACGTTAAGAATGCTACTGTTGAGATGGGCAATCATCGACAACAGTTTGCTTAATACAGGGCTGGAAAGTTCGTAACCCAATGCCCGAATATCGCGCTCAATATAAGTTTGAACAAAGTTGGACAGCCAGCGAAATGTTAGCGTTAAGCGTGGGGCAAGGTAAGCTTCTGGAAAACCACCTTTGAGCCAGTGCATAGCCATAGTACCAGTGTGCATAACTTCTGGCCAGGAGAAAGGCGTCAGTTCAATATAACTAATTCGACCAGCTAAACTCTCCGAACTGTCACGAATTAAATCGGGTGAAGCTGATCCAAGCAGGATAAATCGGGCTGGCTCGCGTTGTTGATCAACTAAGGCCCGTAGAAGTGGAAAAAGGCGGGGTATTCGCTGAATTTCGTCCAGTATGACGCATTTATCGGGGTATTGATTCAGGTACGTTTCGGCATCGACCAGTTTTTGAGCGTCTGATTCGAGTTCGAGATCAAGGTACAGCGTCTCTTTATGAAGATGTTTGCTTAGTAATTTGGCTAACGTTGTCTTGCCAGCCTGTCGTGGTCCAATAATGCTTACAATTGGGAAAAAGGACAGGTCTTCTATAATTCTATTCGTTATGGCTCGGTTTATCATCCCTGCAAATTACTAAGTTAACTTACAATTTACAAGGATGATTTGCTGTTTGCTTAATTCAGTCCATCTCCCGCACCATCCGGTACGACAGCCATCCCAGTACGGCTAATGCCAACCCCAGGGCGGGCCAAATCAGCCAGCGACTACTCCAGAACGAGTTTTTGTAGACGCCGTGTAAACCAAAGGTGCCTATTTTATCTATGCCTATTTCAGGCGCATTAACGGGGATACTGGCTTTAAACGAGGCTAAATCGTAGCGAGGGGTATCAATAGCTAAGCTCGAAAAAAGTAAATGATACGATGTGCTTGCCGTCAGATTAGCAGTAAGGTAGGTTGTTAATTGATAAGCCTGAACGCGACCAATTACCAGCGGCAGGTTGTCTTTATTATGAATAGTTAGCCGCAACTCACGCGTTTGTATGCTCGGCAAAACCAGTACGTTGCTATCGACAGAACTCAGGGTAAACGTCCGAATATTTATAAGCGACTGTTTACTTTGCCGTTGCCCAACAGTGCGCTCATGGTAAACGCTCAATTCGGCATCTCGTCGGTATTGCGTGGGTTGTGCCACCTGAATAGCAAGTTTGTCGACGTGAGCCGATTCCGAAAATGTTAGGCGAATATTAGTTTGAGCGGTTGCTTTGGTATCAGTTTGTTGGATGGTCAGCCCGTCGATGGGCGTGTAACCAGCCATAGAAGTGGAAGTCTTGTAACGGCCGATTTGCAAGATGTTCAAGGGTGCGGTGAGCGAGTCGGAGAGTTCAATTCGGTAATAAACGTAATCGCTCAGCGGGAAATAAAGTCGCTTTACAGCCGAAGTAGAAGTCGTTTGGTCCGACGGTTCAATTGCCAAATCGTCGGCAATGCCGAACCACTGCTGTTTGTCGTTGCTGCCGCTGAGCCGGACCGGTTTGCTGATACTGGTGTTCTTGACCAACAATGTCAACTGCTGAATAGTCATGCGACCGGGCGGCTGAACTACGAGTGTTGTACTTTTTTCGGGTATGCTGGTTCTGCTCACTATCGGATACGACTCAAACTGCCTTGATTGCCCCACATTGGCTCGATTGAGCACATACGGCACTTCGCGATCCTGGTCGTCGTATAAGCGAATATCACCCAGCTCGTTATTCAGGCGACCAACTACAGCGGGTGGCAACACAATGCGGTGATACCCTGATGTTGCCACAGGCGCAAGATCCGCGCGATACTGGAAAGATTGCGCGTGGGTAAGCGTTTGGGCGAGCGTTAGTAGCAAAATCAGGCTCACAAAAAGAGGCAGTGCATAGCTCATAAAGTGGTCATGTCGGATTGGTCGGCAGCAAGTAGTTTTTTGATTCGCTGATACATAAACGAGATTACGAGCAACAATACACCCAAAATAATGAAAGCCGCTACCCGGCCACCCTCCGAAATGCCCCGTATGTCGTATAGGAAAAGTTTTGCCAAGGTCAATCCGAAAAGCACCAGCGACAAAATCCGGTAATTGCGGTTTCGTTGCGACAGCCCCAGATACATGAATACAAACGCGCAAATGCCCCACAAAATTGGTAGCCCAACCTTGTTGACTTGCTGAAGAACAGCCTCGAATTTGCTGTCGAAGACCGCTTGTTGGTTGTTGGTTTGAACGAGGCCAGGGTCAGAGAAATTGATGAAGGCGACATGGTTGAATAGCTCCCAACTGACCGTATAAACAATCATAAAACCCAATATCCACGGCCAATAGCGCGTTACTCTGGCTGGTAAAGGCTCGAGTTTAAGAATGCTTTTCTGTAGTAAAATCAGTATGCCAATAACGGCCCCCAGGCTGACGTAATGCCAGCCAAACCCGGCCCGCGACGTTTCAGTACCATACGCATAATCCTGTAGCGAATTCAGTGGAGCTGGAGCAAACAACAAAACATAGAGTACCAGTGCCAGTGCGCTGAGACTTGCCGCCTGTAATAGCCAGTCCCGCTTGCCCATACGGAATCCTATGGCCAGCAACAACAAGGCAGTCAACATGTTATACGCACCAATCAGCGCCATTCGGTTGGGCCCAAATCCGTAGAATGTGATGGCTTGATAGTTGACTTCGAGCGCTCCGGCTAAATAAATAACCGCGATAGTGGCATATCCCAACAGCCGGCGGTAACGGGCAACCGATAATTCGGCGATCCAGAACTGGAAGGCTGTTTCCTGACGGGCCAGCAACCAGCGTGTTGCTACTAAACCAAGAATAGATACCGCGCTGGTAATAAACGCTTTGTTGAGCAGAACGGGTAAGGGCGGAGTCGCTGCAAAACCATACAAGTCATTCCAATCAATGAACAGGCTCAATAGCATTAGCCCGGTCACCAGAATCGAACTGGTGGCCATGAGTCGAAGACCCGATTTTTGGGACAACCATAAGAGTAAAACAGCTTCCAACGCCCAGAACATCGTAATAAAATTACCCTCTAACTGCACGGGTATGGCCAAACTGCCAAACGTAACCACTAAGCCAATGAGCAAATAAATGAGGGTTCGGTCGGTGCCGGGCCGACGGTAGAGTAGTTGGGCCACCCCAAAGTTGACCACCGCCAGCGCAACCGTGAACAGACCTTGCCAACGCCCCCCGTCGATGTGGACCAGAACAGTCATGCCCGATGCGTAAAACAGGGCTGTGTTGCTGATTAATAACCCAATATCGGCTGTCGTGAAACGCCCCTTATTTTTCAGGTTGTAGAGCAGGTTCATGACAAAAAACACCCCGTAGAAAAGACTGGCAAACAACAAAGCACCCGTATAAGGTGGATTTGGCGTATTCATCAAGCTATTGGTCAGCCAGCTGCCGAAGAGCAATACCGTGAACAAATAGGCCAATAGGTGTACCAGCGTCCACTTTTTGAAGTACGACAGCACCAGCATTCCCACATCTAAAATCAGGATGTATGTGAATAATACGGCATAGTTACCCTCGCCTGTACTAACCATGAACGGCGTAGCAAAACCACCAACCAACGTCATTACCGCTAGTTCGACGCGGTTATAAGCCAGGGTAAGCAAAACCCCGAATCCGGTGATAACCACCATGATGACGAAGGCTCCAGTCTGGCTAAACAGGCTGTAATAATGAAACGCAATGGCAATGGTAAAGTACAGAATGGTGAGGCCGCCCCCAACCAAAACCGAGCTAAAGCTGGTGAAGGTTTGCCGGAGTCGGTGCGCTAATCCCAACAAAATAGCTCCCGCCGTGATACCAATTGCCACCCGACCCACTTCATTGATCCATTGCTGGTCGATGGCGTACTTGACAAAATAGCCGATGCCCAACACCAAAATGGCAATACCGATTTTGTTGATGAGATTCTCGCCCACAAACTTTTCCAGATCGGGATTGTCGCGCATAAACCGCTGAATGAAAGACGGCTGTGGCTCCACATAGACGGGTGGCACCCAAGGCGGAACCACGGGTTTTGGCCCGGGTTCAATAACAGGTTGAGGTGTCGGAACCGATTTGGTCAGCACCTCAACGAGCTGAGGTGGCTCGACTACTGGCGTTGGCTGCACCACATAACCGGGAATGACAACGGGGGGTGATTCCACGACGGGGACTTCCTGAACGAGCATAGGCAGGTTGGGTGGGAGAGCAGGGGTTTTGAGTTGCTGCCGAAGTGTGCTAAACTCACTGCGAAGGAGCGTAAGATCGGTGGATTGTTGCTCGATAAGGCGTTTCACGCCCGCCATCCGGCTGAGTGAAATGAGCAGTAACACCAACACAATCAGCAAAATAAAGGCTTCCATGAAGAACAGAATAGCGTTTAAGAATCAAAGTAGCAAATAGATGAAAATATAGGAGAATTGATTCTTTTGATTTATCAACCGTCAGCTTTACCTAAGATTTCCAGACCATTTTTTTGGCTCTGCTGCTTTTGTTCGTACTTCACCGTATGAAAAGCAATTTACCAACCCGTATTACAATGGTTGGCGGGGGAAGTTGGGCCACGGCGCTCATCAAAATCCTGTCTGAAAACAACGTGACAATCAAATGGTGGCTTCGCAACAAAGCCGATGCCGACCACATCAAACAATTCCACCATAATAAAAGCTATCTCAGCGATGTCCAGATCAACCCCCGCAAGGTGAAAGTCTGTACCCGTATCCGCGATGCTTTCCGCGATAGTGAGTACGTGATTCTGGCGGTACCAGCTGCCTTTGTGAGCGACGCACTTGCCGATCTCGATACCCGCGACTTTACGGGAAAACGTATAATTTCGGCCATTAAGGGCATGATCCCCAAGAAAAACCAGTTGGTAACCGACTGGGTTAGCGAGCAATACGGAGTTCCAACCAGCCGTATGGCCGTGATTGCCGGTCCCTGCCATGCTGAAGAAGTTGCACTCGAAAAACAATCGTACCTGACTATCGGCTCCACCGACCTGGAATGCGCTGATGAAGTGGCCAAACTGCTTACCTGCCGCTTTGTGCAGGCATCTCCACTGGCTGATATTTACGGAATTGAGTATAGTGCCGTTATGAAAAACATCATTGCACTGGCATCGGGCATTACGCGGGGCATTGGCTACGGCGATAATTTTCAGGCCGTTTTGGTATCAAATGCCATGCAGGAGATTAAGCGATTTGTGGATGCCGTTTACCCGCAACACCGCGACCTGAGTGCCTCTGCCTACCTCGGCGATTTGCTCGTAACGGCCTATTCTCCCTTCAGTCGAAACCGTACGTTTGGTACGCTCATTGGTCGGGGTTACACTATTCAATCGGCTCAGGCCGAGATGAATATGATTGCCGAAGGTTACTACGCCGTTAAAAGTATTCACGCGATCAATCAGCAGCATGAAGTCGATCTGCCTATTACTGAAGCGGTGTACCAAATTCTTTACAACGGAGCTTCTCCAGTGACGGAGATGAAAACGTTACAGGCGAGATTGAAGTGAAACGGAGAGTGAGTAATGGATAATCCTTGCAGGAAGAGGTAAGCAAGTCGGCGCGCCCGCTTTTAAGTGTACATTCTCCATTATACATTCTCTTGAAAAAGCTCTTACTCCTATTCCTATTGCCAGTTAGCGTACTGGCCCAACCTGCCGAACGGCTTGTAAAAGTCGTAGTAGCCCCCGACCGTACCGACTGGACCTATAAAACGGGTGAGCCTGTTCGCTTCACCGTCAGTGTGTTGCAACATGGTAATCCTGTTCCAAATGCCAACGTTCGTTACGAAATAGGCCCCGAAAAAATGCCTGCTACCAAAACTGAAACTGTTTCTATTAGTAAAGGTCAGGTGGTTGTTGATGGCGGAACCATGCAAACACCCGGTTTCCTGCGGTGTGTGGCTACCGTTCAGGTCGATGGTAAAGACTATCGGGGACTTGGCACAGCGGCTTTTAGTCCGGCAGACATAAAACCAACCGTAGAGAATCCATCTGACTTTCAGGCGTTTTGGGACGCGGGTAAAGCGGAACTGGCTAAAATCCCTCTTGACGCCCGCCTGACGCTGATGCCCGAACGCTGCACCTCAACCGTGAATGTGTATCACGTAAATCTGCAAAACTGGGCCTACAACTCCACGTCGCGGCTCTACGGCATTTTGTGCGTTCCCAAAGCCGAGGGCAAATACCCGGCTATGTTGCAGGTGCCGGGCGCGGGTATCCGACCCTACGGGGGCGACATTGGAAACGCCGAGCAGGGCGTGGTCACGTTTCAGATTGGCATTCACGGCATCCCGGTCAATATGGACCCGGCAGTTTACACCAACCTCAGCGCGGGGGCTTTGTCTGGTTACCAAAACTTTAACCTCGACGACCGCGACCGCTACTACTATCGTCGGGTGTATTTAGGGTGTGTGCGGGCAGTCGATTTTCTGGCCAGTTTACCTCAGGTCGATGTCAACCGGATGGCCGTCACGGGCGGCTCGCAGGGTGGCGCGTTGAGCATTATCACGGCGGCTTTAGATTCACGAATCAAGTATTTGGGAGCGTATTACCCGGCCCTTTCCGATGTGACGGGCTACCTGAATGGTCGGGCGGGTGGTTGGCCGCATATGTTTACTGGGGGCAGTAAAACCTGGATGGATAAAGCCGAAAAAATCAAAACGGTGAGTTATTACGACGTCGTGAACTTTGCCCGCCGGGTACAGGTGCCGGGCCGCTACGCCTGGGGCTTCAACGACGAAACCTGCCCACCAACATCCATGTATGCCTCGTATAACCTCATTTCTGCCCCCAAAACCTTAGAGCTATTCCACGATACGGGCCACTGGACTTACCCCGAAGAGACGGAACGTATGAACGGTTGGCTGCTGGAAAAGCTGAAGAAGTGAGAAACAGAAAAGGGTTATCAGAATAGGTAGCCCTTTTCTGTTTCTATTGGCTTTTCTGTTCACCAAACAGTTTCGATAAATCCATTCGACTTAAACGCTTATTGGCCCGGCTAACTTTAGCCTGTACGTAAGCATCCCAAGATGGGTAGGTATGAGCCAACGAGGTTGGCTTCTTCAATGCTTTTGTCTTTGGTTCTATAGTACGCATAGCTTTATACTTTGAGTCGGATAAGGAAAGCAATATATGGCCGATTGGGAGTAAAACGTTCAAAATTGCTGTTTTCATACACTCCGTAAATATCAAACAAATCGCGGGCATTATCAAGTTCACGACTGATTGCCGCCCGGTACAAGCGCGTTCGTCGGTCATCATTACCCTCAATGTAAACAGCCCGTTTCGGATAGTGTTGGAAGAATAGCAACAATGTTTGGATAACGGTTGCTAATACCAGATCGCGGTCATTGTTGTCACTAACTATAGAATCATCAATTTCCCCATTTTCCTGCACATCACCGAGAGCCAAATTGTAAACCTTGTTGAATTTTTGGGGAATGGATGAGAGCGGAAATCTGTCTATATTTGAAAAGAACAAATCGTACATTGGCTTCGTTGTGTCGTTGAAGGCAAACCCTAAAAGACTATAAACACGCTCATTAAAAAAAACGCCCGAAAACCAGCAAAAGGGTCTTCCTCATCTTTTAAGACAATGGACGACCTTGTAGCTGATAAGTATGCTGATTTAAACAGGAAACTAGCAAAAGCGGTAGCGAAATCCCCTGATTTTCGGTCTCGAGATTAATAGAGTTGAATCAGCGAATAGAGCAGCCAATCGGCCCTACAACTCCGCCCGTATCTTCTCCGCCATTTCGGCCAACTCGTTCTGGGTTGGCTTTATTTTGTGGTTGAAGTTCATGTCCTGCATGGAGTTGAGCGGGATCAGGTGAACGTGGGCGTGGGGCACTTCCAGGCCAATCACGGCGACCCCAATTCGCTTGCAGGGAACAGCTTTCTCAATGGCCGGGGCCACTTTTTTGGCAAACGCCATCAACCCCAGATACAACTCATCGTCCAGGTTGAACAGGTAATCGACCTCTTTTTTTGGTATCACCAGCGTGTGGCCCATGGTGGTGGGCATCGCATCCAGGAACGCCAGAAAATCGTCGGTCTCAGCAATTTTGTGGGCCGGAATTTCACCAGCCACAATACGGGAGAAGATAGTCATCATATTGGGTATGTTGTAGAGACGCATAGTTGCGTCTCCTATGCGTCAGCAATTAGTACGATAAAAATTGCTGACGCATAGGAGAGACGTAAATATGCGTCTCTACAGGTTTACCTGCCAATTTCAATGATTTCAAATTCCAGCTTACCAGCCGGAACGGTGATTTCGGTGCTTTCGCCAACCTTTTTGCCCAGCAGCCCTTTTCCGATAGGTGATCCTACCGAAATTTTGCCCTGCTTCAGGTCAGCCTCTTCTTCCGACACAAGCGTGTAGCTCATTTGAGCCCCCGTTTTCTTATTCTTTATCTTAACCGTCGACAGCACCGAAACCTGTGAGGTATCAACTGTCGATTCGTCCAGGATGCGCGCGTTGGCGACAACATCATCCAACTTGGAAATTTTTAATTCCAAATGGCCCTGAGCGTCTTTTGCCGCGTCATACTCAGCATTTTCACTGAGATCTCCTTTGTCGCGTGCCTCGGCAATTTGGCGAGCCATATCGGCACGGCCCTTGGTTTTAAGGTTATTTAGTTCCGCTTTAAGTCGGTTCAGGCCTTCTTCTGTGTAATAACTAATCTTTGCCATGTACGTAAAAATCATATGTCTGAATCTGGATTTTGAAATCCCGGTTCAGACATCATCTGGTTCTATAAAAAAACAAAAAAACGGTACACTGACCGTTCCGCAAGCAAAATTGGTTTCTTTTGCAGCCACGTCAGATACCACCGGGTAGTAGCGTATGTTTTCGCGTTTTTCGCATTGACAGTTCGCTTGTCCGAAATAGATTCGAGAACACAAAAGTAATGATTCTACGAAGCGATTTCAAGCCCTCCGGTCTGGTAAACCCAAAAACATAGGAAACGGAACATGACTCAACCAGCACGAATTATATTTATGGGTACGCCTGACTTCGCTGTTGCGAGTTTGCAGGCATTATTAGAAGCCGGTCGTACAGTAGTTGCCGTGGTTACGGCTCCAGATCGGCCATCGGGCAGGGGGTTACAGTTAACGCCATCGCCGGTAAAACAAGCCGCTGTGGCCGCCGGGATTCCCGTGTTGCAGCCTGAAAAACTACGCGATCCGGTGTTTTTGGAGCAGTTAGCCATTTATCAGGCCGATTTACAGGTGGTAGTGGCGTTCCGAATGCTGCCCGAAGTTGTTTGGGCAATGCCAACCATCGGTACGTTCAACCTACATGGCTCGTTGTTGCCCCAATACCGGGGAGCCTCGCCGATCAACTGGACCATTATCAACGGCGAAACCGAAACGGGAGTAACTACATTTTTCATTGAAAAAGAAATCGACACCGGGCAGATGGTCTTTCAGGATATAGAGCCAATTCATGCCGATGACACCGCCGGAACCCTGCACGACCGCCTGATGGAGCGGGGAGCGGCTTTAGTGGTAAAAACCGTGCTGGCTATCGAAGCGGGTGAGTTTCCGCGCATACCGCAACCTAACCCTGCTGACCCAAAACCAGCTCCCAAACTGCACCGCGAAAACACGCAAATAGACTGGAACCAGCCAGCCCATACAGTGTGTAACTTTGTGCGGGGACTTTCGCCGTATCCCACAGCCTGGACGTTGATCGATACCGAACGCGGCCGGGACAAATTCTTCAAGATTTACGCCGTGTCTGTTGCCAACGAAGCGCCTGATTTTGCAGGAGAACCTGGCAATGCGTACTCCGATGGCAAGAAAAAGATTATGATTCGCGCTGCTGACGCATGGCTGTGCGTTGATGTATTACAGGCCGAAGGCAAACGACGCATGACCGCCGAGGAGTTTTTGCGCGGGAATTCGTTGTAAGTTGACCAGAGAGTGTTCCAACTACGTTACTAAACCCCTTACACAATGAAACCAATACTCCTTTTTTTAACCCTGCTGACTGTGACTGCCGCTACTGCTCAGGACATTACGTACGCCGAAAAACTTGGCTTCCCGAAAGGCAAAAAAGTGATTGTGCTGCACATCGACGATGCGGGCATGAGCTACGAAGCCAACCGGGGCACTATCCGTGCTACCGAGGAAGGTATTGCCACCTCAACCAGCGTAATGATGCCCTGTGGCTGGGTGCCGCAATTCATGGCGTACCTCAAACAGCACCCGACGCTGGATGCTGGAGTGCATCTCACGCTGACTTCGGAGTGGGACAATTATCGCTGGAGTCCGTTGGCGGGTAAGTCGGTAGTGCCGGGCTTGCACGACGAACAGGGCGCGTTCTGGCATAGTGTGGCTCAGGTTGTTCAACACGCTACTCCTGATGAGGTCGAAGCCGAAATGCGGGTACAGATTGCCCGTTTCCGGGCATTTGGTATTGAACCCACGCACCTCGATTCGCACATGGGCACCTTGTTTGAGCCAAAATTCATTGAGCGGTATGTGAAAGTGGGCATTTCGGAACGCATTCCAATTCTGTTTCCGGGCGGTCATGCTACCCTTATAAAGCAAGTCGCTAAAGTTGATGCCGGTCAGCAACAGATGCTGGCCATGATTGGGCAACAACTCTGGAAAGCAGGCTTGCCGGTATTCGATGATCTCGATGGAACCAGCTACGGCTGGGCACCTCAAAATGCCAATGTGAGCGACGAGGAACTGCAAAAAATCAAAACGGATGGATTCATCAACCTATTTAATCGAGTTCAACCCGGCCTAACGTACATTATTATGCACTGTGCCGACACAACCCCTACTTTTGGGCAAATTACATCGTCGGGTCCCACGCGCCGGGGTGATATGTTAGCTATGATGGACCTGCGCCTGAAACAATACATCCAGCAGCAGGGTATTATTGTGACAACATGGCGCGAGTTGGCAGACCGACGAAAAGCCGCAAAATAATGAAAATAAGCCTGATAGCTGCCGTAGCTCAAAACGGTATGATTGGCCGAAATGACGCCGATGGTAAGCCCGACTTACCCTGGCATTTACCCGATGATTTTAACTTCTTTAGAGAAACAACCAGCGGTCACCCAATCATTATGGGCCGTAAATCGTTGGATGCGCTGGGGAAGCCGCTGCCCAAACGCACCAATATTGTGGTTACCCGTAACCGCGATTTTCAGATGCCGGGAGTGATTGTTGTGCATACCCTGGATGATGCCTTGGCGCAAGCCCGAAAAGTAGAAGACACCGAAATATTTGTGATCGGCGGGGCCGAAATTTACACGATGGCGTTGCCTCTCGCCAACGTGCTTTACCTAACCGAAATCCAGAAAGCGTATGAGGGCGATGCTCGTTTCCCGGCTTTCAACAGAGCGGAATGGCAGGAAGTGAGTCGACGGCACCACCCGGCTGACGGGCGCCACGAAACCGCATTTGATTTTGTCGTGTATCAACGAGCAACCCGCTAACTTTGACCCATGATCCGTTCTGTGCGAGGCATTCATCCTCAATTTGGTGAAGACTGCTGGTTTGCCGATAATGCAACTATCGTTGGCGATGTGGTGATGGGCCGCGACTGCACTGTTTGGTTTAATGCCGTGATTCGGGGCGATGTAAATAGCATTCGCATTGGCGACCGGGTCAATATTCAGGATGGTGCCGTGATTCACTGCACGTATCAGAAATCGGTAACAACCATCGGAAACTACGTTTCGATAGCTCATAATGCCGTTGTTCATGGCTGCACAGTAGAAGACAAAGTGCTGATTGGCATGGGGGCCATTGTGATGGATGGAGCCGTGATTGGGGCTGGAAGTATTGTTGCGGCCGGAGCCATTGTTACGCAGAATACGGTGGTGCCACCGGGTAGTATTTATGCTGGCAACCCAGCCCGACTCCTCAAGCTCGTAAGCCCCGAAGCGGCCGAAGTGTTTATGCGCACCGCCGACAATTATGTAATGTATGCCAAGTGGTTCACAGAACCGTAAAAATACCCATCACGTCTAAATTTCCATCTCCTTTTCCGGCTCTTTCATCTCCTTGCGGGCGTTCAGATACCCACGAACGACCGTGAACGTTGTAATGCCGAGGAAAAACAAGATGACATAATGAACGTAGTCGACAATCCAGGGAAATTTCTCGCCAAAATAAAAACCACTACCCACAAGTGTGAACACCCAAATAGCCCCGCCAAGGATGTTGTAGAGCATGAAATAGCGGAAATTCATGTGTATAATACCCGCTAAAATAGGTGCGAACGTTCTGACAATGGGTAGAAATCGAGCGATAACCAGTGTCCGGCTCCCGTATTTATCAAAATAATTTCGGGTAGTTTCAATGTGTTTTTTCTTGAAAAACAAACTGTCGGGTCGGTTCTGAATCCGCGACCCGAAGAAGTGTCCCGTACCGTACCCTATCAGTGATCCCACTACAGCCGCCCCAAAAATACAACCCATCAGGAGTGTCAGCGGCACATCGAGTAGTTTGGTACCGGCAAATACACCCGACAGAAAGAGTAGGTAATCGCCAGGCAGGAAAAACCCAAAAACAACCCCATTTTCGATCAGGATAATGAGGGTAATCAGCACTAGCCCTCCCGTACGGATAATTTCCTCGGAGTTAAGCAGATAGCGGAAAAATTCGAATAGTTGATCCATCAGTGATTGAGTGATTGAGCAATTGAGTGAATGAGTGATTTGACTACGTTTCACTCAATCGCTCAATTACTCAATCACTCTTTAAATATGCTCCGCCAGCTCCAGCCAACGGTCTGATTTAGTCGAGATTTGAGCATCGATTTCACCGATTTCCCTAGCCCATCTTGTGAGTTCCTCATGATGGCCTCCAGCGGTCATTGATTCGGTTAGATCGGCTTTGCGTTGTTCAAGGGCTGCAATCTCGGATTCGAGTGTTTCGTATTCGCGTTGCTCCTTGAACGACAGCTTCTTTTTAGTCTCGACAGCTTTCGTTTGCGTAACGCCGGATGCGCCGTTTTGGTTTGTAACCCCCAACGTATTTGCGGCCAACTGCTTCGCTTTCTCGGGAGTGCTTGCCGCTGATTGTTTCTTCGACCGATCGCGGCCCGGCTGCTTATTACGCCACTCGCGGTAGTCGGTGTAGTTGCCGGGATAATCGCGGACTTTTCCTTCGCCTTCCAGCACAAATACGTGATCTACCAGCCGATCCATGAAATAACGGTCGTGGGTTACAATGAGCACACAGCCAGGAAAGCTTAACAGAAAGTCCTCCAGCACGTTCAAGGTTGTGATGTCAAGGTCATTGGTGGGTTCGTCGAGAATCAGGAAATTCGGATTTGTTACCAGCACCAAAAGCAATTGAAGCCGCCGTTTTTCGCCCCCGCTCAGCTTATGTACAAAATCGTACTGCTTTTGCCGGTCAAACAGAAAGTGCTGGAGCAACTGACTGGCGGTGACGGTTTCGCCGGAAGCCAGTTTCATTACCTCGGCCACTTCCTGCACCACATCGATTACCCGCTGATTTTCGGGCAGGTTCAACTCCGACTGGGTGTAATAGCCAAACCGAACGGTGCCGCCCGTGCTTATTTTACCCGAATCGGGACGGGTAAGGCCGGTAATCATTTCGAGCAGGGTGGTTTTACCCATGCCATTTTTACCGATCAATCCCGCCCGGTCAAACCGTTTGAAGGTATACGTAAAATGGTCGAGTAAGACTTTATCGTCGTAGCGCTTGCTGAGGTTTTCGACTTCCAGAATTTTGCTGCCAAGCCGGGCCGTGCGAAGGTTCAACTCCAATCCGTCGCCTTTGCCCTTACCGCTCACTTTCTCCTGCAATTCGCCAAAGGCATCTTCGCGGTATTTGGCTTTGGTACCCCGCGCTTTGGGTTGCTTACGCATCCAGTCCAGCTCGCGCCGAAACAGATTACGATCTTTCTCCAGTTCAGACGCCTGCATTTCTAACCGCTCCGCTTTTTTCTCCAGAAAATACGCGTAATTGCCCTTATAGCCATAGAGTTGGCCACCTTCCATCTCAACAATCTGGTTGCAAACGGCATCCAGAAAATAGCGGTCGTGAGATACCATCAATAGCGTTCCATTGCTGGTATTGAGGTAGCTTTCGAGGTATTCAATGGCCTCTAAATCGAGGTGGTTGGTCGGTTCATCCAGAATAATCAGGTCGGGGTTCTGAATCAGTACCCGTGCCAGGGCCACCCGCTTCCGCTGCCCTCCCGACAATGTACTCACCGATTGCTCTACATTATGAATGCCCAATTCGCCGAGCATCTGCCGGAGTTGCGATTCATAATCCCAGGCTTCAAGTTTTTCCATCTGAGACATGGCGTGTTCGAGCGCAGCATGATCTTCAGAAATCAACGCTTTTTCGTACGCCCGCACGGCTTCCAACTGCGCACTTTCGCCCGAGAGTACTTCTTCCATCACGGTAAGTGCCTCGTTTAGGTCGGGTTGCTGGTCGAGGTAGCCTATGCTAATATCTTTTCGAACACTCACAAGGCCCGAGTCGGGCGGCACAGCCCCTGCCAGAATGGAGAGAAGGGAGGTTTTCCCGGAGCCATTAGCCCCAACAATGGCCACTTTATCGCCCCGATTGATACCAAAATTAATGTTTCGAAACAGCGTTCGGTCGCCGTATGCTTTCGTTAGATTCTCCGCTGAGAGGTAATTCATGGTGTTATTGATGACGGTAGCTTAACATACCTTCTACCGACAAATCTTCGTCTATTTCTTCCCAATGAACGCCTGTGCCACCTGCAATAAGTTCCCGGTGCATTTTTTGCTCTTCCGTAGCTCGTGATAATCGAGGGAACCACTGAATGGGACAGCCAATAATTCTATGATCGGATAATTCCATAAATATTCGATCTTTATCGAACCAGACGTTTTGAGCTGTTAATCGTTCCATCTTTTTATGGCTTAAAATATTCCTTCCAGCGACGTTCAATCACTTCTTTGTTCTCTTCGATTAAGCCCTCAGCAATCTTTAAGTCCTTGTTTTTCATGCCGTTGTTTTCTACTAACTCAACAGCATGAATAGGTAGATGCTTGTGGCTGTAGAAATAAAGCCGAATTCCGAAAAATCGAAAAAGTTCAGGCATAGAGGATTTTTAAACAAAGGTATAACACTGGCAACGCTCTTGTTTGTTCAGACTCGCCAACGCTCTCTGGGAGTTTATAAATGCCGAAAAGGGAGAAAGGATAGCGACTGAAGCCATTCTTTCTCCCTTTTTCTAAGGTTTCTTGTATGTCAAGGAATCGGTAACCGCTTGCTATCCTTAAAGGTGCTGAGAATCACCATCGATTTGGTATTAGCAACCTCTTCAATCTCGTTGATTACCTCAAGCAACAACTTTTGGTAAGAGGTAATATCTTTTGCGATTACTTTAAGCAGAAAATCACCGTCGCCAGTAATGTGGTGGCATTCGATAATCTCGGGAATATCACTCACTTTCTTCACAAACGAGTCAGTAACCTGTTTTTTGTGACCAACGAGTGTAACCATCACAATAGTGGTAACACCCAGTCCAACGCGTTCTCGGTCGAGTTTAGCGTGGTAGCTTTGAATAATACCTGATGTTTCTAACTTCTTAACCCGTTCGAGGGTAGGAGCGGGAGAAAGGCCAATCTCTTTGGAAAGTTGAGCGTTGGTAATCTTGGCGTTATCTTGAAGAATTTCTAAGACTTTGCGGTCGATTTGATCTAATTTGGAACTCGACATGTTCATTCTTGTGCAGAGGTAAGTACTGGTTGCTCAGGGTCAGGCAAAGCTACGGAGTTTCCATAAATTATTCTAAAAATATACCGAAAACTTATAACGTAGTAGAAGAAACTACAGCCAAATTCCGTTTTTACCGCACAAAATTACAGCTAAATCGCAATTTACCAAACAACGACCTTTAGCGCTTACTGACTTTATTGTGCGTTATTTGTCGTTGCCGGTTAGCTTTAAACGTATGATCGTCAGCGGTCGATCGGGCTGTGTGTTTGGTGGCACGGCCCTGCACTCGTGCCCGCCACAGTCGCCACGATGAGGGCTTCATCTCCCGGCGCATCAAGTCAATAACCTCTTTTTCGGATAGGCCAAACTGGGCTTCGATAGCATCGAAAGGAGTGCGATCTTCCCAGGCCATTTCGATAACGCGGTCAATGTCTTCGGGAGAAAGCATAAATAAAGAGCGAAAGAGTCAAACACTGAGACAATGAATTCCTTTTATTTCATAAACCATTTAACGGGCACCAATGTTAGCTGACACAATCAGACTTCGTCAACTCGCTCTTTCACACATTCACTCTTTACACCCTTATGAAGATGCGTAAAAAGTCGGATTTGCCGACAAAAATGTGCCCTGTGTGCCAGCGGCCCTTTGCATGGCGGAAAAAATGGGAGCGTGATTGGGATCATGTTGTGTATTGCAGCGACCGTTGCCGCACAACTGGCAAGTTGCAGTCAGATAGTTAAAAGCTAAGCTTCAACCCCGTCTGCACTAAGTTTGTACTGCATTTAGCAATCAGTTTACCCTCAGCGTTGGTTAGGCGTCCTTCCACGTGAATAATGTTGCGCCCTGCCCGAATCAGCCGCGCTTCGGCAGTTAGGGTTTCGCCTTGTCGGGCCGGGTTCAGAAAATCCATATTGAGGTTCACCGATGTGTAGCCGTATTCGCGGCCCAGCGCGAATACAAGCATGCCACAGAGATCGTCTAAAATAGCTGAAGCAGCTCCGCCGTGCAAAACGCTCACGGGATTCACCATATCGTCGCGGATGAGGTAATCGGCCACCATCCGTTCAGCTTCGACGATGCGCAGGGTGCCATTGAGCCAGCGACCAACGCCAGAAATACTTTGAGCCATACTCTGGCCAATTTGCGAACGAAAATAGTCGAAGCGGGGATTCATAGGAAGTGGTTAGAACTGTTATTGTGGAGCTAGTTGTGGCTTGCAGGTGATTAACCTGTGTCTACCAGCACTCAAAAATAGTATTATCCTAAGTTAAACTGCCTAAATAGACTCATTTTTCTGTACTTTCCTGTGTCGTTTCGCCGGGTTCTATTAGTTTTGGGGTATTATTCAGGTAGCTTATCTACTTACAACGAATGAATTACACGCTTACGCAGATTCCAGAACGTACTGAAAAACCCCGCCAAAGTGGTCTCACCATGGTGATGGATAAGGGTCTGAGCATTCGGCAAGTCGAAGATTTTCTGTCAACATCCGCCGGATACGCTGATATTGTCAAACTTGGCTGGGCCACCTCTTTCGTCACCCCAAATCTCACCGAAAAGCTAGCCGTTTATGCCTCAGCGGGCATTCCAGTTTATTTTGGCGGCACGCTATTTGAAGCTTTTGTGGTACGGAATCAGTTTGATGACTACCGCAAACTGCTCGACAAATACAAGCTTCAGTATGCCGAAGTATCGGATGGCTCCCTCGAAATGCCACAGGATGAAAAATGTGAATACATCCGAAAATTGGCCACTCAGGTAACGGTACTATCGGAGGTTGGCTCGAAAGATGAGGCCAAAATCATCCCGCCCTACAAGTGGATCAAACTTATGCAGGCTGAACTGGAAGCGGGAGCCTGGAAAGTAATTGGTGAAGCTCGAGAAAGTGGCAACGTCGGATTGTTCCGGGCAAGTGGCGAAGTTCGGCAGGGTCTGGTCGAGGAAATTCTGACTCAGGTTCCTCCTGAAAGCATCATCTGGGAAGCTCCCCAAAAGGCTCAGCAGGTTTGGTTTGTGAAGTTGCTCGGTGCTAATGTCAACCTTGGCAACATTGCCCCCCATGAGTGTATTCCTTTAGAAACTATCCGTCTCGGTTTGCGGGGCGATACCTTTACGCACTTTTTAAATCAACTGTAGAGACGCAAGATTTTGCGTCTCTACACGCACAACAAAATCTTGCGTCTCTACACGCACAACAAAATCTTGCGTCTCTACACGCACAACAAAATTTTGCGTCTCTACACGCACAACAAAATCTTGCGTCTCTACGCACATAACTATGGACCTCATAAAATCCCTCATTGACTTCCTGCTCCACCTCGATACATACCTCGATTTGTGGGCTAATTCATACGGTATTTTGCTGTATGCTATCCTGTTTCTGATCGTGTTTACAGAAACGGGCCTGATTGTCATGCCACTCTTGCCCGGCGATTCATTACTGTTTGCGGCTGGCGCATTGGCGGCCCGCGATACCAACGACTTGAGTGTGGGCGTAATTATTCCGCTCCTGATTGTGGCAGCTTTGCTGGGAGACAATGTCAATTACTTTGTTGGGAAAACATTGGGGAACAAGATCAAAATGCGCGAGCGAATTCTGTTTTTCAAGCGCGAATACATTACCGAAACCGAGCAGTTTTATGCCAAGTACGGCGGCCAAACAGTTATTATGGCGCGTTTTATTCCCATAGTGCGCACTATTGCTCCCTTTGTAGCGGGAGCAGGTAGTATGGATTATGGCCGGTATATTCGCTTCTGCATTGTTGGGGCTGTGTTGTGGGTTACGGGCATTACGCTGGTAGGATACTTCTTTGGAAATTTCCCCTTCGTTCAGAAGAACTTCGAACTGGTTGTTTTCGGAATTATTGGTCTGTCGGTGATGCCGATTCTCGTAGGTTTCCTCAAAAAGAAATTGCAACGCGCTCAACCCTAATGAGGAAATTTGGCCTGATTGGCTACCCGCTGACGCACTCGTTTTCTAAGAAATACTTTACCGACAAATTTGAGCGGGAAAGTATTGCCGATTGCCAGTACGACCTCTACGAAATGGCCGATGTGGCCGAAAGCTTGCCCACTCTGCTTCAAATGCCGGATCTCTGCGGTTTGAATGTTACTATTCCGCACAAACAGGCTGTGCTGCCGTTTCTGACTCGGCTCAATGCTTCTGCCGAAAAGGTAGGGGCTGTGAACGTGGTTCGTGTTGAAGCCGACAAGAGTTTGACGGGCTTTAATTCTGATTATTTTGGCTTTCGGCAGTCGTTGGAGGAGTGGACAACGGAAACGTTCTCTGCCCTCGTTCTGGGTACAGGTGGAGCCTCAAGAGCGGTGGTGGCTGCATTGAACGATTTGGGTATTGCGCATAAAATGGTGTCGCGGACCAAAACTGCCGATAACCTGACGTACGACGAATTGCCTGGGCAGTTAGCGCAGTATAAGCTGATTGTAAATTGCTCGCCTGTAGGTACTTATCCGCATATTGATGAAGCTCCCGCCATGCCTTACAACGAACTTACGGCTGACCATTGGCTCTATGATTTAGTATATAACCCTGCCGAAACGCTGTTTATGCGCCGAGGTCTCGAACATGGCGCTCACGTGCTGAATGGCCATCGAATGCTGATTCTTCAGGCCGAAAAAGCGTGGGAGATCTGGAACAGCTACAGAACTCTGTAAACGCTTAGCTCGTCGTTCCCGACTTGTTTCCTGCTCATCAATCGACCCTGCACTGACGGGGCTTTTACGCCCTGCTGTAGCAACATGGGGCTTCGGAACACGCGCATTTCATCCCACAGGTTCGCATCAAGAAGTGAGGTCAGCAATGCGGCTCCTCCTTCAACCAATACTGATTGGAGTCCTCGGCCATGCAAATCGGCCATCAGTTGAGGTAAGAGCGCATCCCGTTCAGACAGTTGAATGAACGTGGTTGTAGTCTCAATTCGGGCAGGTTGGTATGTGTAGCAGAGCGTTGGCTGTGAGCCATCGAATACATGCAGTGAAGGCGATAGTTGACCAGCCTTGTCGATTACGATTCGGGTGGGATTAGGGCCATTCCAAAGTCTGACATTTAAGCGGGGGTTATCTATTCGGGCCGTGTTCGTGCCGACCATAATGGCCGGTTCTTCAGACCGCCACCGGTGTACCATCCGCTGGGCGAGTGGACCCGAAATAGCAACAGCTTGTCCATTTGGACCGCCAATAAACCCATCAGCTGTTTCGGCCCATTTTAACATAATGTAGGGCCGTTGCTGCTCCATTTGCGTAAAAAAACGCCGGTTCAAGTCGCGCCCCTTCTCCGCTAAAATACCTGTTTCGACGGTAATACCCGCTGCGCGAAGTTTAGCCAGGCCACGCCCAGCTACCAACGGATTCGGATCATTGTTGCAGATTACTACCCGCCAAACGCGCTTTTCAATAAGTAAATCGGCGCAGGGGGGCGTTTTTCCGAAGTGAGAGCAGGGTTCCAGCGTCACATAAACCGTTGCTGCGGGCAGCAAATGCGCATCCTCGGCCTGCACTGATCGCACAGCATCTACTTCAGCGTGAGCCTCTCCGTAGCGTTTGTGCCAACCCTCACCAATAATGCGAGGCCCCATGCGGTCATCGTGTACAATGACACACCCAACCAGTGGATTAGGGCTAACAAAACCGCGCCCCAGAGTCGCAAGCTCCAGGGCGCGGGTCATATATAGTTCGTCGTTCATTTAAAACCGATCATCATCGTCTTCTTCTTCCTCCCCAAAGTGCTTCGTAGGGTCGAATATAGAGCCAACTAAATCTTGGAACGATTGACCAGTGTCCATCGCCTTTTTGCCAATTAGTGAATATTCTGCAATGCCATGAAGCGCAAACTCCATCATAAACAGCTTTTCGGATTTGCTCAGGCGCGGATGCAGCTCGTCTACCAGATCATCCAACCCATCAATAGTCCGAAGGCGGCTTTCGTAATCACGGTTGGGCAGGTCATTCAGGATGTCCATCGAGTTGCTGTCTCCGAACCAGTCCGTGATTTTCCGGTAAATGTTACCGCGTTTCTCTTTCTTAACTTTCTCTGGGTTCGGAAAATAGTTCAGGAATTGGGTGCGGATAGCCTTGCCGATTAGGTTTTGAGCGACAATAACGGGCCCTTCTACTTCGCCTTCATAGACCAACTCAACTTTACCACAAATGGCCGGTACTACGCCATACAGATCGGCGATGCGTACGTACGTTTCTTTTTCGCTGTTGATCAACGCTCTACGTTCGGCTGTCGACAACAGGTTTTCGTAGGCCGAAATGGTCATCCTGGCTGATACACCGGATTTTGCATCGACGTACTCGCTCTCGCGGGCTTCCATGGCTACTTGCTCGATCAGGTCGGTAATCAGGTCGTTGGTTTTCACCAGACCTTTTTGTTCCGTCTTCACAATAGCTTCCTGCATCGTGATTTTCTTACCCGTTGCCAGCGATTTTGGATAGTGAGTCACAATCTGACTGTCGATCCGATCCTTCAATGGCGTCACAATACTGCCCCGGTTGGTATAATCCTCTGGGTTAGCCGTGAACACAAACTGAATATCGAGTGGTAACCGTAGTTTGAAACCCCGAATTTGAATATCGCCTTCCTGCAAAATATTGAAGAGCGACACCTGAATCCGAGCCTGCAAATCGGGTAACTCATTGATCACAAAAATGCACCGGTGCGAACGCGGAATCAGGCCAAAGTGAATGGTCCGTTCGTCGGAATAAGGCAGTTTCAATGTTGCTGCTTTAATCGGGTCTACATCGCCGATAAGGTCAGCCACTGATACATCGGGCGTAGCCAGTTTCTCGGTGTACCGATCGCTTCGATGCATCCACGAAATAGGTGTAGCATCACCATGCTCAGCAATACGGTCAATGGCAAAGCGAGACAATGGATCGAGTGGATCATCATTCAGTTCAGAACCGTCGACTACTGGGATATATTCATCCAACAGGTTAACCATCAGTCGGGCAATGCGGGTTTTCGCCTGTCCCCTCAAACCTAGCAGGTTAATGTGGTGCATCGATAGAATGGCCCGTTCCACGTCGGGGATAACGGTTTCTTCGTAACCCCAGATACCCGGAAAAACGGTTTCTTTCGCCCGAATTTTTTGGATCAGATTATCGCGTAATTCCTGCTTGATGGAGCGAGACTGATAGCCAGCCGCTTTAAGGTCACCAAGCGTTTTAATGGTAAGCAGTTCTTTAGCTTTCAGGTTGCGGTAACTCATTCGTTAGGGCGTGTTGTTAATAGGTAATGTAAGGGTGATAGTACACCCAGTACAGTAAATTGCTAACAGGGTTTATAAGAAAATGGTTTGGGCAACGAAGTACGATCAGTTTCGGTTGGCAGTGACTAAATAAGCCCGATACGGTCAATAGGTATAGTACCAGTCGATTTGCAATACAAAAAGAATAGAACATGGATGGGACGAAATATATGGATCTAGGCAGGTTGTTACACTGAAGGAAATCCATATTGATCCGTATAACCCGTGGTTTACTTATCAAAACTATGAGCAGTTTTTTAGCAAATTCCGCAAAGTCGGTTTTATCGCGTTTAGGCGTATTCATGGCCCGGCAATTCAAGGGTCAGGTAACTGGGTATGACCTACAACGAGATTTGTCCTTAGTGGTCAATAAAGCCAATCCGGTTTGTTTTGACATTGGGGCCAACCGTGGCCAAACGATCCATCTGCTCCAGGATTGTTTGGCATCTCCCGTCATTCATTCTTTCGAACCAGCTTCGGCCTCTTATGCCGCGCTGGCAGAGCAGTCGTTCGGGGTACAGGTTTGCATTCACCAACTTGCTCTTGGCGAACAGGTAGGCATGGCAGAATTTAATACCTTTAAGCATTCTGAGTTGAACTCGTTTCTGGCAATGAACGCCGATAAAGGCGAAAACCTGTTTGCCGAAGAGAAGATAATTGCCGTCGAATCCGTTCGGGTAGATACGTTAGATAGCTTCTGTACTAAACATGACATTGACCGGATCGACCTGCTCAAAATTGATACCCAGGGCTTTGAACTCCCGGTACTTCGCGGGGCAATTGGTTTGCTTAAGCAACAAAAAATTGGGACTATTTTGCTGGAACTGAATTTTGCTACACTCTACGATGGACAATCTGATCCGCTGGAGATTCTTCAACTCCTGCGATCTCATCAAATGCGATTAGTCGACTACTACGAAAAAGAGCGAATTACTGGTGCCGAACTCTCCTGGACAACTGCTCTGTTTACGCTGCATGCCTGATTCTGCTTTGCACAGCCAGGCAGTTGACCTTAGCTGACCACAAAAAATCCCCTCTTCGGTTGCCTGAAGAGGGGATTTTTATATCGTTTAACGGATAGTCGACTAGGTCGATGCCAGCGTCCGTTTTACTTCTTTCGTTTCAAAGCCTTCAATTACGTCGCCCATCTGAATATCGTTGAAATTTTTGATACTCAAACCGCACTCGTACCCTTGACGGACTTCAGATACATCGTCTTTGTAGCGTTTTAACGCGTCTATGTCGCCGGTATGGACCACGATAAAGTCGCGGATCACGCGGATTTTGTTGCTCCGTTTGATGATACCATCCGTAACCATACAACCGGCTACTGTACCAATCTTAGTGATTTTGAACACCTCACGTACTTCGATGTTGCCTGTAATAACTTCTTCCTGCGTTGGGGCCAACATGCCTTCCATCGCATCTTTGAGTTCGTTGATAGCATCGTAGATGATCGAATACAGCCGGATTTCGATCTGCTCCTGCTCGGCCAAACGGCGGGCATTCACCGACGGACGAACCTGGAAACCAATCACGATGGCATCAGAGGCTGAAGCCAGCAGTACGTCGGATTCGGAAATCTGACCCACCGCTTTATGAATGATATTTACCTGGACTTCACCCGTTGACAATTGCAACAGCGAATCCGAGAGGGCTTCTACAGAACCATCCACGTCACCTTTTACAATCACATTCAACTCTTTGAAGCTACCAATCGCCTTCCGACGACCGATTTCTTCGAGGGTGATGTGCTTGCGAGTACGTAGCGTCTGCTCGCGAAGTAATTGTTCACGCTTGTTCGCAATTTCGCGGGCTTCTCGTTCTGTTTCCATCACGTTGAACTTATCGCCAGCCTGTGGAGCACCGGGTAGACCAAGAATCTGGACAGGCATTGATGGACCCGCTTCTTTGATGCGCTCGCCCCGGTCGTTTGTCATAGCGCGAATACGACCGTAGTGCGCACCCACCAACATAATATCGCCTTGCTTGAGTGTTCCCGTTTCAACCAGTACAGTCGAAACGTAACCACGTCCTTTGTCGAGCTGGGCTTCAATTACTGTACCGATAGCACGGCGGTTCGGATTGGCCTTCAGTTCGAGAACTTCGGCTTCGAGCAATACTTTCTCCAACAGATCATCAACGCCCATACCGGATTTCGACGAGATCTCCTGCGACTGGTATTTACCACCCCACTCTTCAACGAGAATGTTCATCTGCGACAGGGCATTGCGGATTTTCTCAGCATCGGCCCCTGCCTTATCTACTTTTGAGAACGCAAACACGATTGGAACACCCGCTACCTGTGCGTGGTTGATCGCTTCGCGTGTTTGCGGCATGATGCTGTCGTCAGCGGCAATCACAATGATAACCACATCGGTTACTTTGGCACCACGAGCACGCATGGCTGTAAAGGCTTCGTGACCAGGCGTGTCGAGGAAAGTTACCATACGGTCATCTTCCGTTTTCACGCTATAGGCACCAATGTGCTGAGTAATACCCCCTGCTTCACCAGCTGCCACTTTCGTCCGACGGATATAGTCAAGCAACGATGTTTTGCCGTGGTCAACGTGACCCATGATCGTAACGATGGGAGCACGATGCAGTAGGTCTTCCTCAGAGTCCTGAATGGATTGAAGTCCTGCTTCTACTTCCTGCTCGGCCGTTACGAATTCAACATCGTATCCAAACTCGTCGGCAATTACTGTAATCGCTTCGGCATCGAGACGCTGGTTGATCGAAACGAACATACCAAGGCTCATACAGGTTGCAATTACTTCGTTCACCGACACGTCCATCATCGATGACAGATCGTTGGCCGAGACGAACTCGGTTACTCTCAGTATTTTTGAGTCTTCGTTTTCGAGTTCCATCCGCTCGCGTTCGCGGTCGCCCCGCTCCCGACGGCGGTCCCGACGACGGTCGGCACCCCGGTTGGGTTGGTTACCCTGCAAACGGGCGTTAGTTGCCCGGATATTAGCACGTACGTCGGCATCCGAAGGCGTCTCGCGACGAACCCCGCCAGCGGCAGTACCTGTGTTTCGGTTATTGTTACCACCACGGTTTCCTCCACCGCCACGGTTGTTGTTGTTGCCGCCACTACGATTTGGCCCACCTCCACCTGGAGGGCGGTTTCCACCGCCTGCCTGGCCTTGCTGAGGAGCAGCTGTTGACGTTCGGTTGCCACCGCCTGCCTGTTGGCCAGGAGCTGTGCTGTTGGCATCGCGTGGACCCCGATCAGTACGATTTTGGCCCTGACCTGGCTGCCCTGCGCCAGCCTGACCGGCTTCGCGTGGAGCTCCAGCCCCTTCTCTTGGTCCCCGATCATTACGGAACCCTCCGGCCTGTTGTCCCTGCCCCGGTTGTCCAGTACGGTTGTCGCCGGGGCGGGTTTGGTTGTTACCGTCCCGTGGTCCCCGATCAGGACGAGGGCCTGTGTTCTGGTTGTTACCGTCACGTGGTCCCCGATCAGGACGAGGGCCTGTGTTCTGGTTGTTACCGTCACGTGGAGCATTGGGCTGTCCTGGGGTGCCTGTATTTGATTGCCCTGAAGTAGCCACACTACCCTCCTTACCTCGAATGCGCTTGCGTTTGCCTTTGTCGCGATCGCGCCCACTTGGTGGGCGATTAAACTGACTAAGGTCAATAGTGCCTTTCACCGTCAGACCTTGTAGCTGAACCTTGCCTTCAGCGCGGATAGTTTCTGGCTCTTTGGGGGCCTGTTCCGCAGCAGCTGGCGCATCCGTTCCCGATGTTACGGGCGGAGTTGGTGGCGTTGGCGTTACTGGCGGAGTTACCGGACGAGCCGGACGGTTGTCTGCACGTGGAGGACGGTTATCCGGGTTGGCAGGGCGTGCTGATGGGCGATCTTGTTTTGTCGCAGCTGGTTTAGCAACGGCAGGTGCCGATTGTGGTGGTCGTTGTTGTTCTATGGTGGTCACTTCCGGCTTTTTCTCAGCTACCGGTGTTGGTTCAGGCTTAACGGGTACTGGTCGGTCCTTTGCTACAACCACTGGTGCGGACGTTGGCGCGGGAACTGAGGTTGACTTTTCTGCACGGGGCAAAACCACCGTACCGGCGGACCGGTCGGCAGTTGCCACTGGCTTAGGCGTTGCCACTACTACGGGCTCAGGTTGCGGTGGTTCAGGCTGCTTCTGCTGTACAGGAGCGGATTGAACAGGGATCGGAACCGGCGGAGTCGGACGAGGTACCTCAACGGGTTTCACCGGGGTACTTTCTGGGGCTTTTGCTTCAGGAGAGGGTTGTGCTGATACTGACTGCAGGGGTTGAACCGGCACAGCGGGTTTCGCTGGTGGTATTATCGGTTGAGTAGATGCCACTGGAGGAGTGGATACCCCTGGTTTTGCATTCAAATCAATCTGACCCAGTACTTTCAGGCCCGGTAAAGTAGGGCCGGTCACTTCAGGGGTACGTTCAGCCTGAGTGGCTGGCTTAGTATCGGCAACGGGAGGAGTGACGGGACGGGGGGCATCCCCGGCTTTTGGCTCAATACGTCGCCCTGCGTCATCACGACGGTAGAGAATGACATCGTCGTCCTGCTTGCGGGAAGCCTCAGCCGGAGCCACGGGGGCAGGCTTTGGGGCACCGTTCAGCAGGTCGCTGGATTTGAACTCTTTTGCCAACACCTCTAGCTGATCCGTCGGAATCTTGGTGTTGGGGTTACTATCGACCTTGTACCCTTTGGCAGACAGTTTGCTCACCACCGTGGATAATCCCACGTGGAGAGCTTTTGCCACTTGGCTTAGTCGCATTGATTTATCTTCTGCCATACGTTCGGTAAATGATCGGCAAATTTAGTGGTTATTCGTAACGAGAGAACAACAAGTAGGTCAATTAAAATCCCGCTTACTCAAACTCTCTACGCAAAATATCGAGTATTTCCTCAACTGTAGCTTCTTCCAGGTCGGTCATGCGGATCAATTCTTCCTTCGTACGGGCCAATACACTCTTGGCAGTATCGAGACCTACACGCTTGAATTCATCAATGATCCACGATTCAATTTCATCCTGAAATTCCATTAGAGCAACGTCTTCATCGTCCTCCTGTCCTTCATTGTCCCGGAACACGTCAATTTCCATATCGACCAGCCGACCTGCTAATTTGATGTTCTGACCGCCCCGGCCAATTGCCAGCGATACCTGATCAGGTTTCATAAATACGGATACCCGGCGCGTGTCTTTGTCAATAGTCATCGAACTGACTTTGGCTGGGCTAAGTGCGCGGCTGATGAGCAGTTCGAGGTTTTCGGTGTAGTTAATAACGTCGATATTCTCGTTATTTAACTCCCGCACAATAGCGTGAATCCGTGATCCTTTCATTCCAACACAGGCCCCTACTGGGTCTATTCGGTCGTCGTATGACTCAACGGCTACTTTGGCCCGCTCACCTGGTTCACGCACAATTTTGCGAATTGAAATTAAGCCGTCGTAGATTTCGGGGATTTCCTGCTCAAACAAACGCTCCAAAAACACTGGCGACGTGCGCGACAGAATGATTTTTGGGGTGCCGTTGTTCATGTCGACCCGGTGAATGATTGCTTTCAGGCTCTCGCCTTTACGGGGCCGGTCTTTGGGTATCTGTTCCGTGCGGGGCAGGCTCAGTTCGTTGTTCTCGTTATCGACCAGAATCGTTTCGTTCTTCACTAACTGATACACCTCTGCCGAAACGAGATCGCCAACCTGATCTTTATATTTTTGGTACAGAATCTCTTTTTCAAGATCCTTTACTTTCTGAATGAGCGTTTGCCGGGCTGTTTGTACTACGCGCCGACCGAAGTCTTCGAGTTTTATTTCCTCTGCAACCTGCTCGCCTACTTCAAAGTCGTCCTGAATTTTGTGGGCTTCGGTAAGGGGTATTTTGTCATGGTCCCAAATGTCCTCCGAATTATCGTCCACGATTTCGCGCGTACGCCACATTTCGAGATCACCACTTTCGGCATTGATAATCACGTCGAAGTTTTCGTCAGTACCGTATTTTTTACGAATCATGGTCCGAAATACTTCCTCCAGGATCGCAATCATGGTGGGCCGGTCAATGTTTTTTGACCGTGCGAAGTCGGAAAACGACTCGATTAGTAAGCTGCTGGTCATTTTTATCTAGGAGTCTAAAGTCTAAAGTCACAGGTTGAAAGGCCTCTATTGAGGCTATCGGTATGCAACTTATTTAAATGATATTTCTACAGTTGCCTGCTTAATGGTGTCGAAGCGAAACGGTGTAGGGCCTTCTGGTCGGTCCGACGGGTCGGCGGGGGCTAGCCCGGCTGTTAAAACAGCTTTCTGTTTTGTTTTCGAGAGCTTAACGGTCTCAACGTCAAGCACAATCTGTTCATCCGTAACGCTGTCTAGTTTCCCTTTCACCGTTTTACCATTCATCAGCGCTAGAGCCAGCGTACGACCAATGTTGCGCCGAAACTGACGGGGACTCGTCAGGGGAAAATCAACGCCGGGCGACGACACTTCGAGTGTGAATGGTGCCTCACCAAAGAATTCCATCTCCTCCAGCTGGTTACCCAATTGGCGGCTAATACTGGCGCATTCCTCAATCGTAATACCCTCGTCGCTATCCAGCAGGAGAGTTATTTTCAGTTTCCCACCCCGTGTGCCGGCTACTTTCACCTCAACAACATAGAAATGATCGTTGTTGAGGTAAGGTTGAAGCAGTTCGGTTATTTTTGCAACGTCATTCATGCCCTATGGCTAACAAAAAAGGGAGCTAATCTCCCTTCGCAGCACTTTCATAACTTGATAAACACTGCAAATATAAGGCATTGATGATAAAATATCAAGCAATCCCACTCACATGCCCTCTAGCTTCTCGGTA
>Ga0105048_10001014_pt1 | contig 45285 bp, 40 predicted proteins | sample MAT05_FD_78382 | JGI IMG/M metagenome (GOLD analysis project Ga0105048, IMG submission 78382) | Freshwater microbial communities from Lake Fryxell liftoff mats and glacier meltwater in Antarctica - MAT-05 | ecosystem: Environmental > Aquatic > Freshwater > Ice > Liftoff microbial mat | place...
AACGACCGCCGCCCCCACGGTGCCCGCCACAACGCCCGCGACGAAGCCGCCGACGAAGCCCGCCACAACGCCCGCCACAACGCCCGCCACGACACCCGCGACCACGCCACAGATCATCACGAGTTTCTCAGTCTCGAATGCAGCCGCGTGCACGGATCCCAGCGCCCCGTTCCAACCGCCGCCGCCGTCAGTCAACATCTCGTGGACAGTCGTTGGCGCTGACAGCGTGACGGTTTCGATCGACAGCGAGGGCGGCACATGGCAAAACGGACTGCCTTTGTCGGGCTCGCTGTCGGACGTGCCCGCCTCGTGCAACGAAGGCCACAACGTTCACACCTATTACGTGATCGCGATCAAGAACGGTTCGAAGATCGACAGCAAAAAGGCGACTCGCGGATTCTGATTTCGCCGAAGTGACGCGCCGACCCCGCTGAAACCCGCGTGTTTCGGGCCAGTCAGCGAAGCCAGCGCGTCGCTTCGACGGACTTAGGGGTTGGAAGTGGTGGTGCCGGTCGGCGAGTTGCAGTTCGTAACGCAGCGTGACTGCGTTGCGTTGCGTTGTCGGCAACCTGCGCACTGCGTCGAGCATGTGGTTGAAACCAAGTTCGTCGCTGCTTTCGGCATCGCGTTGCGAGGTGACGTGCAAGGCGCGGGCCAGTCGACGGCGGCGCAGCGCGCGACGGCAACCATTGAGGACGCTGACGCGCACGTAGGCGACCGGCGTATCTACCTGTGCGTACCGCATATATAGCTGTGCGAACGCTTCCTGCACGACTTCTTCAGCCTTCTCCTGATAGTCGACGAGTGCGGTGGCCATCCGCACCATTGCGTGGTACTCGCGGTGATACAACGTGTCGAACGGTGTGGCGGGTTCGTCCGCCGATTCATCCACCTGGATGAGCGGGATCAGCGGTTCCATAGCGTGTTCCATCTGGCGAGAAAGAGTCGCGAGACGGCCGTTTGGTTCCCTGATAGCTCCGTCAGGGGACGATGAGGCCGTTCGTCAGGTCGGTCAGCAGATCGTCCGGGTCTTCCAGACCGATCGAGATGCGCAACAGCCCCGGCCCAACACCTTGTTCGGCCGCTTCGGCGTCGGTGAGGCTGGCGTGCGTCGTGGTGCGCGGGTGCGACATCAGCGTTTCGGGGCCGCCGAGCGAAGTGGCCACGTGGACCAGCTTCACATTGTCGAGCAAATGCTCGGCGGCGGCGCGGCCGCCAGCGAGATCGATCGTCAACACCGTGCCGAAGTGATCCATCTGCCGCTTGGCGAGGTCGTGCTGCTTGTGCGTGTGCAGGCCGGGGTAGTGCACCGCGCTCACTGCCGGGTGACGTTGCAGCGTCTCGGCGATGTGCAGCGCGCTCGCCGCCTGGTGTGTGGTGCGAACCGAAAGCGTGCGAATGCCGCGCAGCGCATTGAGCGCATCGAACGGCGATGCCGTTGCCCCGTGCAGCACGCTGTATGACCAGATGCTGTCGAGCAGTTCGCGCTCGCCGCTCACCACACCGAGCGTGGCGTCGTTATGGCCAGCGATGCCTTTGGTCGCCGAGTGCAATGACAGGTGTACGCCATGTGCGATTGGTTGCTGGCCGATCGGCGTGGCGAACGTCGAGTCGACGAGTGTGATCGGCCCACGCAGCGCGCCGAGTTCGTCGAGGTCGACAAGTTCGAGTAGCGGATTCGATGGCGTCTCGGCGATGACCAACATCGTGCGCCCGGGTTGCACCGCGGCGGCAAACGCACCGGGTTCGGTGCCATCGACGAACGTGACATCGATTCCGAACCGCTTGCACGGCCCCTGCAGGAACGCGAGCGTGGCGGAGTACAGCTGGCGCTGCGCCACGATGTGATCGCCGGCGCTACATAACGCGAGCACGACGGTGCTGATCGCGCCCATGCCACTGGCAAACGCGAGTGACGACTCGGCGCCTTCCAGCGCGGCAACCGCTTCCTCGAACGAACTGACCGTTGGGTTCGCGTAACGACCGTAGAACTCGGTCGAACGCAGCGTGGTGGCGCGACGGTTGGCGTCGACCAGGCCGCTCGATTCCCACACGCTGCTGGCCCACAGCGCAGGGGCCAATGATCGTCCGCTGCTCCCACGCCCAGCAGTGATGGCGCGGGTTGCGGGCTTGTGCGCGTCGTTCGACATGTCGTTCGCCATACGTCGCACACGTTACGGCATCGCTCTACGCTGCGACTATGACGAATATCGACTTCGGAGCGCTTTATGGGGCTGCCCGCCAGCGGATCACCGCACTCGTCGCCGATGAGGGTGTCGATCTGGAGGCGATCGTGCCGTCGACTCCAGCGTGGCGGGTGCACGACGTGGTTGCGCATCTGGCCGGGATCACGGTCGATGCGATGACCGGAAACATGGACGGCGCTCCCGGCGAAGCGTGGACCGCGGCGCAAGTCAACCGTGGTCGCGACCGGTCGCTACCCGATCTGCTTGCAGACTGGGCGAAGTACGGCGAGACGTTCGAGGGCTTCTTGTCCAGCCCCGCCGGCGGTGCTGCGACGGCAGCCGTGGTGGATGTGCACACGCACGAAGCCGATATTCGGCACGCGCTTGGGTTGCCCTTTGTAGTTCCTGGCGAGTTTCTTGGCTGGGCGACGGGTCAACTGGGCGACCGCTTTCAGACGTCGCTCACCGAGGCGGGCTTGCCGCCAGTGACGGTGAACGCGCCCGACGCCGAGTTGTTCCGTGCGCGCTTAGGTCGCCGTACAGCCGATCAGGTTCGAAAGTACGACTGGTCTGCGGACCCGACGCCCTATCTCAATGCGTTCTTCATCTTTGGTCCTGCGGAACAGGCGAGTGGCGAACACTTGTGATCGGCAAACTCGACGAGGTGGTGATCGATTGCCACGCACCCTTGCGCCTCGCCGAGTTTTGGCAACACGTGCTCGGTGGCTATCTCGTCCGTCAGAGTCACGAGTGGGTTGCATTGCAACCGCCGACCGGAATCATGGTGTCGTTCCAGTTGGTGCCTGAAGACAAGGTGGCGAAGAATCGTGTGCATCTCGATATCGGCGTCATCGATATCGAAGGCGCTGCCGATGCTGCCGTGGCGGTGGGCGGTCGTCGCATTGGCGAGGTCGTGTACGACGAGCACGGTGGCTTTCAGGTGATAGCCGACCCGGAAGACAACGAGTTCTGTTTCGTAAATGGCCCGACTGCGATCACGGCTTAGCCCAGTCGACGCATCACGTTGGTGGTGACCTGTGCGACTAGAGGGTCGTTGAGTCCGTACACCCAATCGGTGCTGCCGATCGTCGCGACAGTGCCGCCTGCCTCGCCTGCTGGTTTGCACGTCAGCATCACTGCGTTGCCGTAGCGCGCGCGGGCGAGCGAGTCGTCGTTGACACTGCCGTAGATGCGCTCGGCGATGAACTCGAGATCGCACTGATCGCCGAGGGCTGCGATCGAGGCCGGGTAGTCGCCCTCGCCGAGATTCGACGACGGAGTGAACGCGACGACCTCTGTGTGCGATGGCAACGGTGCGCCGTTCGGGAATGCAGTTGCGATTGGGAGTTGATGATCGTCGAAGCCGAGTCGGCAGCCAACTGTCTCGTACCCGACTGCGCCCGAGTCGCGACCGAGTTGATCGCCGTAGCGCAAGCCGGTGCCCTCGAACATCCAGTGATCATGGCGATAGATGGTGAAGGCGCCAGAACCGCGCGGCGTCGCGAGACCAAAGCGGCTGTACAAACCAAACGCGGAGCCAGCACCGAGAAAGGTCCACTCCGGACGCTGTGCGATCGGGTCGGCCCACATGCCGCTCATCGATCGTTCCGCTGCGGTGCCCAGCACCGGGTCGACCTTGTGCGCGCTGTACTTGTGACACACCATCGACCGGCCGTCGTCTTCCAAACGCACCTGCCAGAACATGGTGTTGCCGGAGAAGCTGGCGTAGTTCCCGCCGCGCGCAACGTGTGCCTCGACGGCATCGCGTTGCGCGGCCGACCAATACTCGTCGTGCCCGGCGCCGACGACGAGTGTGTAGCCGTCGAGAGCGGTGGGATCGTGCGCGAGATCGCTCGACACGGCGTAGTGCAACTCGACATTCGCGCGCTCGGCCCATTCGACGAAGCGACGCTCGTAGGTGTGCCAACCCGCGGAACTCATGTAGCCGGGGTAGCCGTGTTGGTTGCGGAACTGCTGATACACAGCGCCGTCAACATCGGGCTGCTCGCCGAAGTGCACCGGAGGACTCTTGCGGTCGTCGCGTTCGGTATGCGGTCGTACGAGCATGCCGCGCCCGAATGGCCGATCGAACGAGACGCGATGACCGCCGGTGTAGAGGCTGCGACCGCCCCAGTTGTTGTACGCGTTGTAAGTGTTGGTGGCAATGACGAGCAGTGCTGCGCCGTTGCCACGCGCCGCAACTGGTGCGCGCACCACGAACGTCGCGTGACCAACTGCGCGGTCAGCGGGCGCGTCGTGAGCGCGCAGCGTGATGAGGTACATCCCGCTGCGCCAGTCGTCGGCGACAGGAACGCTGACGGCGACCGGCCAACCGCAACCGTGCGAGTCCGCGTTGGTGGGCGTGTCGGGTGTGACCCCGGTTAAGCCGGTGGCCGACCAGCAAACGTCGCCATTCCAGCGACGAACATCGATGTCGTACTTGTCGGCGGAACACCAAACGTGCACGCCAACAACGTCACCGGGGAAGTAACTCAGCCGATCGCAATAAGCCTCAACTGCGTCATAGTGAGTGACGTCGTCGACCATTGTGCGAACGCTAACTCGTGCGGCCGAATTGGCGTTCACGCTGCTCGTATTGTTGGCGGGCCGGTGGATGTCACGATGCCGGCTGGTTTTGTGATGGTGAGTGTGCGGTCGGTTGCGAGGTGTAGCTGCCAGCCGCCTTCGTGGATGAGGTGGTGGTGGCGGTTGCATGCCGGGATCAGCCGGTCGATGTCGGTGAGTCCGCCGAGTGTGTACCAGTCGACGTGATGTATCTGGCAGTGGTCGAAGGGCACGCCACAGAAGGCGCATGTCCGGTATAGAACTCGTAGGGCGCGTCGTTGTGCACGGTTGGCCAGTCGGGTTTCGCGGCCGAGCATCAGGCGTACTCCGTCGGCGGCAACCACGACTGGTGTGATGCTGCCGATGCATGCCCAGCGTCGGATTGTTTCGACGGGGAGCCCGAAACGGCCGAGCCCAACATCGCAGATGGTGTCTTCGTGGGCGTGGCCGGTGAGCAAGGTTTCGGCATCGATGAGCACGGTCACGTCTGGGGCGCCGGAACCGCGTGCGGTGTCGTCGCCGAGCAGCAAGGCCGCGAGCGCGAGCGCGGCGAGGTGCTGCTGTTTCTCGATCGGATCGGTCGGACAGGTGTCGGGCGTTGCACCGGCGAATTGTCGGTCGACCGCGTTACGCAGCGTGCCCTCGAGTCGCGCGCCGGTAGCGGGGTCGAAGCGGCCGTGCAGACACCACATGCCGTCACTATCGGTGAACCACTTCAGACGCGCCATCCGCGTCTGCCGCTCGAGCTTGGCGAGCCCGTCGTCTTGTTGTACCTGGCGCACGACATGCTCGACGGTCTTGCGGAACCCCGACGCCGTCTGCGTGCTCGCCGCCAGCGCAAGCCGTTGCCCGTGAGCCGCGAGCAGCGCCCGTTCGTCATTGTTCAACCCAACTGACGCCTTCACGACAATGTCGACGCGATCGCCGGTGGTCGCGCCCGCGGCCAGCGCCTCACCCAACTCGGGAATCGAATCGCACGCGTCTGCCCGTTCGCGCAAGCGGCCGGCACTGCCGATCGATGTCTTCGATGCCTCCGCGACCACAGCCTCCGGGAGCAGCGAGTAATCGGTCTCGGCCAACTCGTCGAGCCGGCGCACAATCTCCAACTCACGAGCATCCAACAAGCCACGCACCACCCCCACCGCGACCAACTCGGCCCGACAGACAGCGACGTCGGTCAGCGAAACCGCCGAAATCAAGGGCCGCAGAGCCGTGATGTCCATAGAAACAACAGTACGCAAGGGGTGTTACAGAGAAGATCTAGCAATCGAAGAAAGACCCAACCCACCTCACGTTGTCGATGCTGGTTGTTAGCCGACTCCGGAGCGGGCTTCACCGATCGTGTTGTGTCGACTTAGGTGGAAAGGACGGCCGGGCGCTCGGCTGGCGGTTTGTTGTACTCCCGCCGCTCCAAAGCGCTTAAGAATGTGTGAGGTTGTCGAGATCTGTCCCGTTGGATAAGCGTCGATCGATGAACGCCGAGAGGATTGGAGCAGGGCTAACGGGGGCGGTAAACGTCTGCCCGATGCTCAACTCGGAGAATCGTGACGATGTTGAGATCGTTGTCGATCTCGTAAACCAGTCGGTATGCGCCACGCCTGGCAGACCACAGTCCCGCAAGTTCCCGCTGCAACGGGTGACCCATGCGCTGGGGGTTGTCACGCAATGGACCGAGCATGAACTCGACGACGGCAGCGGCGATTCGCTCGGGCAACCGCGCTAGTTGTCGCTCTGCAGACGCTGCGATGCGCAACGCGTACGCGGCGTTGGTCATTCGCGGATGTACTTGGCGCGTAGTTCATCAGCGGAGAACGTCCGACCTTCGCTGACGTCGCGCCGGGCTTGTTCAAGGTCGGCCATGGCGGTTGGGTCGGAAAGCAACTCCAACGTTTCCTCCAGTGCAGCGAGATCGTCGGCGCCCATGAGTACGGCGGCCGGGCGACCGTTTCGGGTCACTGTGATTCGGTCGTGCTGGTGCTCAACACGGTCGACCATTTCAGAGAACTTTGCTTTGACTTCAGCCAGCGGCAGCACGTCAGACATGACCACAATTATAGTCATTGCCCCGCTCTATCGCGAGCGTTCTGGCCGCCAGCCAACAGGGCGACGCCGCGGCGTGCGCACCGTTGCTCGCCGGAGCTAGAGGGCCTGCTGGCAGACCTCCGCTAGCTGGAGACAGACGTCCCGATCGGCCGCGCCTGGGCGCTCGTCGCGCTCGGTCGACACGGGGACCGAACTCACCGAAGCCCTCGACACCTTCTCTCCGTCGAAAGCGGGCGAACGAGTGAGGTCGATGTTCTAGATCCACCCCTTGCCGTCAACGATCGCGTAGATGCCGGGGAATGCCCACTTCGCTCGTGTATCCCTCAGTCTTGGATAGCCTCGTGAAGGTCTTGGGATCGCTCGCCGTACGCCGGGAGCAGATGAAGATACGGCTCGGGATCACCGTCCCAGTCGAGCGAGCGGATCTGCCTTCGGCTCCGCCGCCCGGCCAATACCCGAAGCAACGTCCAGCGCGCAGCGGTCACGGTCGCGGCCGGCGGGCCCTCGCCGAGCTGGCGATCCTTGCCGTCGTACCGGAGCACAAGGGATGGCAGCCCGAGCTGTCGGATGCGGTAGTCGACGGCGAAGCAATAACCGGCGAGTGCGATCTTCGAGGCATGCGTGAATCGGAATGGAGCGTGTCCCAGCGCGGTGGCGATGTCGTCAGCATGGACGCACAAGTCAGTCACGAGAACGACGTCGAACCCAAACGGAACGGCACCGGGGTCGCCCGAAGGCCTTCGAAGTGCCTCGACGAGCTTGGGTTCGACTCGATCCCACTCGGCGATCACATCCTCGGGATCGCGATCTCGTCGCTGGAGCACCTGACGATCAGCGACCTCATCTCGTGCGGCCACCGCCGATGCGTCGCGGAACGTCTCGAGCAAGTTGAGGTCTGACGGGAGGGTTCCGGCCGCTGCCTCCGCCGCAAGTCCCGTCACATGAGCCAGGACCGCGAGAACGGTCCAGTCCGGCGTCGCCGGCACAGTGGTCCGTGCGTATGCGAGCGGGGACTCATCGAGTATGGCCCTGAGCAACGACTTCGTCTCGAGGTAGGCAGGAGCAACGTCCACCCGCACAGGTTGCCCGTTTGGGTGCACCAGCGCAACCGATCTTCCGATTATCGGGAGAGGCCACGTGATACGGGAACGAGGAGACTGGGACACGGGTCGAGCCCGCATAGTGCGTCGTTCTGACGTCACTGCGCAGCCGATGAACTGACTCACCTGGAAGGGTCGTATTGGCAACTTGTGAGGTTGGCGGTGCCAGTACGCGTTCTGGGGCTGAATCCTCCCGGAAGCCGAGACAATTCAGACCGAGAAGCCGAAATGGGACAAATCAGCCCCAGATTCCTCCCGCGGTGAGGGGTGCTATTGGGAATGGATCAGGTTGGTGATGCCTGTTGGTGGCAAGCAACCGGATGACGAATTGGTGCTTGTCGGCCGGCGCGTAACAGGCGGCCGGGGGTGGCGCCGGTGAACTGGTCGTGGTCGACGGTTTGCACTCCGGCTACCCAGGTGCCGACGTATCCGCTTGCCCTTTGTACGAGGCGTCGCCCACCGGCGGGCAGGTCGAACGCCATGCGCGGCGACTCGAACGACAGTCGGTCGTAGTCGATGAGGTTCAGATCGGCGCGCATTCCGGGTGCGATCACGCCGCGATCGCTCAGGCCATACAGCGCCGCGGTCTGCGCCGTCTGGCGGTACACGATGTGCTCAAGCGGCAGCTTCGGCCCGCGCGTGCGATCGCGCGTCCAGTGCGTGAGCATGAAGGTCGGCATCCCGCCATCGCAGATCGCACCGCAATGCGCGCCGCCATCGCTGAGCCCCATGCGGGTGTGCGGATGACGCGTCACCTCTTCGGTGAACGACAGATCGCCGTAGCTGTAGTTGAAGAACGGTGCGTAGACCATTCCGTTGCCGTCGAGCGAGAGCAACTGATCAAGCAGCACTTGCATCCCTGGCACATTCAGGCGCGCCGCCATTGCGGCGATGCTGGTCTCGGCCGCCGGCTCGTAGTCGATGTTGCTGTCGTCGACGCACCAGATCTTGCCGAGTCCGTTGATGATCGCCGACTGGAACATGCCGCCATCGTCGGGCACATCCTCGATGATCCGCCGACGCCGTTCCGGTTCGGCGAGCGCGACGAGTCGTTCCGCCAACGGCAGCGCAGCGACCTCTTGATACGCGGGATGAAACATCAGCGGATGCAAGCTGCCCTGCAGGCAATACAGGATGCCAATGCTGCGACCGGCGACTTGGCCAACGATGTCGAGCCCATCAGCGTGGGCTTCGTCGAGCAAGCGCAACACCTCGCGCCATAGGTCAGGCGCCTTGTTCGGCTGATTCAAGTTGACGCTGACGGTACGACCGGTGAGCGCTGCGACCTTGCGCATCCACGGCCATTCATCGACTGGTACGAGCGCGTGATCGGGCGCGAACTGAAACACGCCATGCCCCGCCGCAGGAATGGCCGCGGCGATTCCCAACAACTCGCGTTCGTCGGCGTTTGTGCCCGGCACTAGCTCGCCGTCCTTCGCCTTATGAATCGGAGTGCGCGACGTGCTGAACCCGAACGCTCCCGCGCGCAGCGCTTCTGTAACTAGTCGAGCCATCCCCGCGATGTCGTCGTCGGTGGCTGTTTCGTTCGCCGCGCCGCGGTCGCCCATCACATACGCGCGCAACGGCCCGTGCCCGATCAATGAGCCAATGTCCATCACTCGCGGCAACTGGTCAAGCACGTCGAGATACTCGGGGTAGCTCTCCCAACCCCACTTCAAGCCTTCGGTCAGCGCGCTGCCGGGGATGTCTTCCACGCCTTCCATCAACTGGATCAGCCACTCGTGCCGGTCCGGTGCCGCCGGCGCAAACCCGACGCCGCAGTTGCCCATGATTGTCGTCGTGACACCGTGCCACCCCGAAGGAGTCACGAATGGATCCCACGTCGCCTGCGCGTCGTAGTGCGTATGCACATCAACGAAACCAGGCGTCAGCAACAGGCCGTCGGCGTCGACGGAGCGCTCGCTGCGACCGATCGTGCCGGCCGGTTCGACTGCGGTGATCGTGCCACCGTCGACGGCCACATCTGCGGCGCGGCCAGGACCGCCGCTGCCATCAACCAGGTGCGCGTTGCGAATGACGAGCTCACTCATCGTGTCTCCTTGACTGTGTCTGTTACGCCAGCATCTTCGCGCAATCGTGCAGCAATCCGTTCGATGAGATTGCGGTATCGCTCTCGAACGTGCGCACGCCCTTGCGATCGGTGAACGTGCCGCCTGCTTCTTCGACGACCACCATCACCGCAGCCAGGTCGTAGGGCTGCAAACCGACGGCGTCGATCGCCAGATCTACGGCTCCCTCGGCGACCAGCATGTGCTGCCAGAAATCGCCGAAGCCACGAGCTCGGTATGCCTGCTGCTGCAATCGCACCAACTCGTCGGTCAGACCCAACGCGTCCCATCCCTTCGAGAACGTGACACTGAGCTGTGCTTCTTCAAGGCGCGCAACGGTCGACACGCGACAGCGTCGCCCGTCGGCGAAGGCGCCGACACCTTTCGCGGCCCACCAGCGACGATTCATGGCCGGCGCCGACACGACACCGACGAGCGGGCCATGCTCGGCGTGAGTCAGAGCGATCAGCGTTGCCCACACGGGAATGCCGCGCACGAAGTTTGATGTGCCGTCGATCGGATCGACGATCCAGCGCCACGGGCTACTCGCGTCGCCAACGAGGCCGTGTTCTTCTCCGAACAGACCGTGCGTTGGCCGCTCGGCGAGAACGATCGCGGCGATCGCCGATTCCGTGTCGCGATCAGCCTCGGTGACCTCGGTGTGGTTCGCCTTCCAGTCGAGACTGAAAGAACGGTTCGTGTAGTGCGGCATCGTGATCGCATCGGCTGCATCAGCAAGACGTTGCGCGAATTGCAGTTCGCTCGCTGCGTCAAAACCATTCATCTCGCTGGCGATTGTCACACGCTCAGCGCCTGCCGCGTAGCAGCGGCGATGCCGTCGGCGTCGAGGCCAAGCTGGGCAAGGATGCGGTCGGCGGAGCCCTGTTGGATGAATCGCGACGGCAGTCCCAGAACTTGTACTGGGACGTTGGCTGCGATCGCGTGCACTTGATCGGCGATGGTCATGCCGATGCCACCATCGCGAATCCCGTCCTCCGCAGTGATCACCGCGCGGTGACGCGCTGCGTCGGCAATCATCGCCGGGTCGAGGGGCGCACACGAGCGTGCATCCCACACTGTGACTTGCACGCCGGACTTCGCCAACTCGTCGGCGGCCTTTGTCGCGTCGATCACGGTCTTGCCGATCGCCACGATGCATACCGAACCGTCGCCCTCGCGCACCTTGCGCGCATGGAGGCCTTCTCCGACTTCGTGTTCACCGACGTGATACGCCGCGCCGCGTGGCCACCGGATCGCCACTGGTCCTTCGTCGGCGAGACCAATTGCGTCGTGCAACATCACTTGTAGTTCCTCGGCGCTCGAAGGTGCGAGTACGCGCATGCCCGGCACCCTGGCGAGCATCGCCATGTCGTACACCCCGTGATGGCTCGCTCCATCGGGGCCGGTGATGCCCGCTCGATCAAGGCAGAACACGACCGGCAGTCGATGCATTGCGACGTCGTACACCACTTGATCCCACGCGCGGTTGAGAAACGTCGAGTAAATCGCAACGATTGGGCGCAGGCCAGCCATCGCCATGCCGGCGGCGCCGGTGACAGCGTGCTGCTCGGCGATGCCAACATCGAAGAATCGATCGGGGAAGCGCGCCTGGAATGGAAGTAGTCCGGTCGGGCCGGGCATCGCCGCTGTAATCGCCACAACTCGCGCATCGGCTTCGGCTTCTTTGATGATCGCTTCCGCGAACGCTTGCGTGTAGCCAGTGACGACCGCTGGCGGGGGACCGACCATCGGATCGAAGACTGGTGCGTCGTGCAGGTGCTTCTCGTCGTCGTCCTCAGCGGGCGAGTAGCCACGGCCCTTTTGCGTGAGCACGTGCACCACGATCGGGCCTTCCGCCGACAGCTCGATCGCGTTCCGAAACGTGTGCTCAAGCAACTCGATGTTGTGCCCATCTACTGGGCCGACGTAGCGCACACCGAGTGCCTCGAAGAATGAGGGAGGCTGCAGAAATTCGCGCACAGCGGCCTTGACCGCGTCGACGCTCTTCTCTGCTTGTTGGCCGACATACGGCAGATCGCGCAGAAACTGTTCGAGCTTGCGTTGCCTGCGCACATACACCGGGTTGAGGCGAATGCGAGTCAGGATCGTCGACAGCTTTGCCGTGGCGCGTTCGGGCAGGCTCGGGTGATCGGCGATTGCTTGCTCACGCTCGGTCGGCCCAGCGGTCAGGTTGCTGATCGTCGCCGCGTAGCTGCGGCCGTTGTCGTTCAACACGATGATTACGCGCTTGTTGCTGTGACCGATGTTGTTCAGCGCTTCGTAGGCCATACCCCCGGTCATGCTGCCGTCGCCGATGACAGCCACGATGTGCCGGAACGAATTGACGCCAGCATCGCGTGCAACAGCGAATCCGTACGCATACGACAGGACCGTCGATGCGTGACTGTTCTCGATGAAGTCGTGCGGGCTTTCTTCGCGATTCGGATAGCCGGAGAGCCCGCCAGCCTGACGCAATTGTTCGAAGCCCGCCTGGCGACCAGTCACGATCTTGTGCACGTACGCCTGGTGGCCGGTGTCCCACAGAATTGCGTCGGTCGGCGAGTCGAAAACTCGGTGCAACGCCAGCGTCAACTCGACCGCCCCTAAATTGCTACCCAGATGCCCGGCGTTCTCGGCGACGGCCTGGACAATGAAATCTCGTATCTCACCAGCAAGCTCGGAGAGTTCCGGATGACTCAATTCTCGTAGGTCGGCTGGTTGCCGAATTTGTTGCAGCCTCATGACAGACCCACGCTACAACGGGTTGCCGCCAACCGATGTAGCGGTACGGTGCGGGTCAATGAGCACTCACATCGAAGGACACGCAGGTCAGCAGGCCGTCGCTGCGATGCTGGCGTTTGGTACCGACACCATGTTCACCCTGAACGGCGGGCATGTCTGGCCCCTCTACGAGGCCGCGCGCGATCAGGGAATGCGCGTTGTCGATACCCGCCACGAGCAAACGGCGACCTTCGCAGCCGAGGCCTACGCCAAGCTCACGCGCAAGCCCGGCCTCGCCGCGCTCACCGCCGGGCCGGGCATCACCAACGGCGTGTCGGCGGTGACGTCGGCGTGGTTCAACGGTTCACCGGTTGTGGTGATGGGCGGTCGTGCGCCCGCGATGCGCTGGGGTAGCGGCTCGCTGCAGGAGTTCGATCACGTGCCGGTGATGCAGTCGATCACCAAGTCAGCAGCGACGGTGACCGACGCGGCGACGGCCGGCGCGATGGTGCACGCCGCGGCGCGGCTTGCGCTGACGTCGCATCGTGGCCCGACGTTCCTCGACTTCCCACTTGATGTGTTCGGCCCGTCGGCTGGCGACATTCCCGACGTTGGCACTGTCGATGGCGCGACACCAGACGACGACGCTGTCACGCGCCTGGCTGCGCTGATTGCTGGCGCCGAGCGCCCTGCGTTCATCGTCGGTGGCGACGTCTACTGGGGCGGCGCGTGGGAGGCCTTGCGTGCGGCTGCCGAGCACTTGCGGGTACCGTGCTTCTTCAACGGTCTCGGTCGCGGTTTGCTGCCCGCCGATCACGAGCTTGCTTTCCTGCGCACGCGCGGATTGCTGAAGGCGCGCGCGGATCTCGTTGTCGTTCTCGGCACGCCGCTCGACTTCCGACTTGGCTTCGGTCGCTTCGGCGCAGCGCAGGTCGCACACGTTGTCGACGCCGAAACCCAGCGTGCGCATCACGTCGACGTGCCGACGGTGGTCGGCGATTTCAACAACGTGCTGCGTTCTCTCGCCGATGGTGCGGGCTCGGGCGGCGATCACGAGTCGTGGATCAGCGAGTTGCGGGCCGCAGAAGAGAAGGGTCGCGCTGCCGACGCGGAGTTGCTCGCCGCCAACAGCTCGCCGGTCAAGCCGAGTCGCATTTACGGCGAACTCGGTCGCCGGATGGAGCGCGACGCGGTGGTGATTTGTGATGGCGGCGATTTCGCCAGTTACGCGGGCAAGTTCGTCGAAGTCTTTCAACCCGGCTGCTGGCTCGACACCGGTCCGTATGGTTGCTTAGGCAACGGGCCCGGCTATGCGATTGCCGCTCGTGTCGTGCGGCCGAGCAGCCAGATTGTGTTGCTACTAGGCGATGGCGCCGCTGGCTTCAGCCTGATGGATGTTGATTCGATGGTGCGCCACAACTTGCCAGTGGTGATGGTCGTTGGGAACAACGGAATGTGGGGATTGGAGAAGCATCCGATGCAAGCCATCTATGGATGGGACGTTGCGTGCGATCTGCAACCGGGCTTGCATTACGACGACGTGGTGAAGGCGCTCGGTGGCGCGGGCGAAACGGTTACCGATGCTGCGCAGATCGGGCCAGCACTCGACCGCGCATTCGCGTCGGGCGTGCCCTACATGGTGAATGTGCTCACCGATCCGACTGACGTCTATCCACGTACCAGCAATCTCGGTTGACCGATCGAACGGTCTGACCGGCGGGTCAGATGCAGCCGCTGCCCGGAGCCGCGACCACGCTGCCGTCGGCGGCTACATCCATCGAAGCCGACTCTGTGCGCAGGTAGTTCGGAACCAGCAGCGATTCCGTGGTCGGGTTGGAACCCTCAAGGATGTAGTACGCCTCGACGGCTTGCTCGACCAGGTGTCGCTCGGCGGCACACGACGATGTCGCTGCGTCCTTCACGCCCTCGGTCCCTGCCTTGGGAACACACCCTGCGCCGAAAGTGGCGAGGACAACACCGACGAATGCGCCAAACAGTCCTCTGTTGTTCATGAACTACCTATCGGACGGCAAACGAGAGGGCGTGAGCCAGCGCTAGTTAAGTTTCGAGAATCATGTCGACGCTGAGTGTCGACGGCTGACCCAGGGGTCCGCTCGCTAGGCTGCGACGCTGTGATCGAACAAGATCTTCTGCAACGAGTATTGGCTGCCGCGGTGCGCACAGGCGCCGATTTTGCTGAGGTGTACGCCGAAGACAAGCGGTCGACGTCGGTCGCGCTCGACGACGGCCGAGTCGAGCAGGTGACCAGCGGTCGCGACCGCGGTGCCGGTATCCGCGTCATCAAGGGCGATACCACTGGTTTCGCGCATACCGCCGATCTCAGCGAGGCCGGACTTCGCGCGGCGGCGGAGGTCGCTGCGGCGGCCGCCAGCCAGGGCGATGGGGGAACGCGCACGATTGCGTTGACCCGCAGCCCGGAACGCATCGTCAGCCCGGTGACGCAATACCCCGACGAGGTGCGCAAAGCCGACAAGGTCGCGCTGCTGCAGCGGATGAACGACACGGCACGGGCTGCTGGCAGTTCAATCGTGCAGGTCAGCGCTGGCTACGGCGACAGCCGCAAGCACGTGCTGATCGCGAACACCGATGGCGTGTGGGCGACCGACGAGCAGGTGCGCACGTTGATACGAATCACAGCCGTCGCCGATGGCGACGCTGGCATGCAGACCGGCTCGCAGAGCGCCGGTCACACGATGGGCTTCGAGTTGTTCAACAAGATCGACGTCGACGAGTTGGCGCGCGACGCTGCCCGTCAGGCACTCACCAAGCTCAACGCACGCCCCGCACCGAGTGGAGCGTTGCCGGTCGTCATCAAGCAGGGCAGCGGTGGCGTGTTGTTTCACGAAGCGTGTGGCCACGGATTAGAAGCCGACGCGATTGCCAAAGGTGCCAGCGTCTATCAAGGTAAGCGCGGCGAGCTGGTGGCTTCGCCGCTGGTGACGTTGGTCGACGATGGCACGATGACGGGCGAGTGGGGCGCGATCGCGTTCGACGACGAAGGCCACGCCAGTCAGTACAACGTGCTGATCGAGAATGGCGTGCTGACGGATTACATGTGGGACTACCTGCGGGCACGCAACGAGGGCCGTAAGCCCAGCGGCAACGGTCGTCGGCAGAGCTATCAGTTCTTGCCGATGGTGCGCATGACGAACACTTACGTGCTCAACGGCACCGAAGAGCCCGACGACATCGTGCGCGCCACTGATTACGGCGTGTACATCGCCAAGCTTGGCGGCGGCAGCGTCAACCCAGCCTCGGGCGACTTCGTGTTCGGCATGACCGAGGCGTACCTCATCGAGAACGGTGAGATCACCGATCCGCTGCGCGAGGGCAACCTGATGGGCAACGGCCCACAGGTGCTCAACGACATCGACTTGCTCGGCAACGACTTCGCGATGGGCAACCCGGGTACATGCGGCAAGGACGGCCAGGGTGTGCCGGTTGGCGACGGTCAGCCGACGTTGCGAGTGAAGTCGATGACCATTGGCGGAACAGCAGCGTGAGCAACACGGTGACGAGTAGCGACTTGCTGGCGCTCGCCGACCGCGTAGTTGCACAAGCCAAGCCCGGTGAACAGATTGAAGCGTTCGTCAGCCGCGACATTGAGACCGATGTGCGTGTCTACGAGGGCGAAGTCGAACACTTCGTCAGCGCGCAGAGCGAGGGCATCGGAATTCGGATCATTCGAGACGGCTGTACCGGGTTCGCCTACGCGGGCACATTCGACCCCTCTGCGATTGCCGATGTCTTGGCTGAGGCTCGCGATAATGTCGAGTTCGGTACGCGCGACGAGTGGGCTGGCCTTGCCGAGCCCGACGGAGTCGATGTCGTCGCGCAAGAGTTGTGGAACGAGACGCTCGCTTCGTTCCCGACCGATCGCAAGATCGCGTTCGCAAAGGAACTCGAGCGCCAAACGCTTGCCATCGACTCGCGCGTGCGAGTCGAGGACTCAAGCTACTCCGATGTAGCGGTCGAGTTAGCTGTCGCCACGAATACCGGCATTCGTCGATTCGGTCGCGAGAACGGCTGCTACGTCGCGGTGAGCACACTTGCGACCGAGGGCGACGAGACACAGAGTGGCTTCGGGTTCAGCGTCGGTCGTTCACCCGACGAGTTTGATGTTGCCAAGGCTGCGCGCGAAGCATCCGATCGCGCGACGCGTTTGTTAGGTGCGACTCAACCGGCGAGCCGGCGAGTCACTGTGGTCTTCGATCCGTATGTCACGGCCATGTTTCTGGGTGTGATTTCCAGCACGCTGAACGGTGAAGCCGTCGCGAAGGGCCGCAGCCTGTTCAAGGATCGGATGGGCGACCAAGTTGCCAACCCGCTTGTCACGCTGATCGACGATCCGACGAATTCACTGGCGTACACCGCGACAGACCTCGACGGTGAAGGTCTCGCGGCGCGGCGCAACTCGCTGATCGACGGTGGCGTGCTGAAGGCGTTCGTGCACAACAGCTACAGCGCGCGGCGAGCAGCGACGCGCAGCACCGGCAACGCGGTGCGTGGCGGGTTCAAGGGCACGCCCGGTGTTGGTTGCTTAGCGCTGCAGCTACAACCCGGTACTCGCGATCAGGCTGCGATGATTGCCGACATCGACGACGGCGTGCTGGTGCAGTCGGTGCAGGGATTGCAAAGTGGCGTCAATCCGATTAGCGGCGACTTCTCCGTCGGTGCGTCGGGCTTGATGATCACCAACGGAACTGTCGGTGCACCGATCCGCGAGTTCACGATTGCCTCAACCTTGCAGCGCATGCTGCTCGACGTAGCCGAGATCGGCAACGACGTCGACTGGCTGCCAATGAGCGCCGCGGGCGTGTCGCTAGCCATCCGTGACGTAACCCTCTCAGGGGCCTAACCGACCTCAGGTTGGCGATGTCGGTCAGTCGGTCGACCCCGCCTCACCACTCATTTGCTGCGCCGCGGCCTGAGCCTCACGGTACGCTTGACGGCGAAGGGGAGTAGCCCCCAATCGCTTCATCGACACGCTGGGACTCGTTGGTCCCCGGTGAGCGGGCCTGGAATAGCCAGGCGGGCAAGACCTTCGACCACGGCACATTTTTGCCCGGTCGAAGGCAGCCATCCCGGCGTCCTTCGGTCCAGCAGACCGAAAGGACCCGATGACGATCACACAGGAAGCCCACGACACTTTGCAACGGCGGGCCATCCGCCTCGAATGGGCGACTACTGGATGGAACCTGATGGAAGTGTTCGTCACCATCGGTCTCGGGGTTGCCGCGGGCTCGCTCGCCTTGGTGGCGTTCGGGCTCAGTTCGATGATTGAGGTCTTCGCCTCCAGCGTGGTCATCTGGCACCTGCGCGAAGGTCGCGACCCCGCGCCACGTCGCACCCGACTCGCGTTCAAACTGATCGCGACCGCCTTCTTCGCGCTAGCTCTGTTCCTGTCGGTTACGTCCGTGCGCAGCCTGATCCTTGGCTTGCACCCCGGCGAGTCCCCACTTGGCATCGCATACCTCGCGCTGACTGCGACCGTTATGTTCACCCTCGCGCGAATCAAGCGGCGTACAGCGCGAGCGATGGACAGCGGTCCACTCGAAGCAGAGGCCTCGATGACCTTTCTCGACGGGTGCCTCTGCATCGGCATCCTCAGCGCCTTGGGCGTCAACATCCTGTTCGGCTGGTGGTGGGCCGACGCCATGGCCGCTCTCGGAATCGGCGTGTTCGCAGGCAGAGAGGGCTTCGGGGCGCTCCAAGACTCGCGGCGCAAGGACTGACTCGGAAGCCTGACGCAGGCCGCCGCGCGGGCTCGTCAATGCAGGGCTTCCTCGATTGGGCGACAACGAATTCCCAACGATGCCGCGGCCGAACAATTCAGCACCACGTTGGTCGGTCGATCCAACCCGCTGTCTTGTGATGTGCTCGTCGGAATTTGCGCAGGCCCGGCACCGAATCGTTCGGCGAAGATTCCTGCGAGTTCAGCTCGACTCATCGCACGCGGTCCCGCCACGTGCAGCGTGCCAGTGATGTCGACTCGCTCGGCTAGCGCGATGATCGCTGCCGCTACGTCGTCCGCGTGTGCCGGGCAGCGAAACTCGTCGGTGAAGAAACGCATGTTGCTGCGTCTGGCAACAACGTTGGCAACATCGCGCTGAATCGGCGCCTGGTCGTCGGTGCCGTAGAGCAACGACGTGCGGATGATCAACGAGTTCCCGCCAGCGCGCGCCACCATCTGCTCGGCCGCTGCCTTCCACTCGCCGTACGGCAGTTGCGCGTCGGGCGGATCGCGTTCGTCGTAGGCCTGATCGCGGCCAGCGAAAACGAGATCCGTTGATAGATGAATCAGGCGCGACCCGGCGCTGGCCGCAGCTTCGGCGACGTATCGCGTGCCATCAACGATCGTTTCGCGATCGTCGCTGCGGTTGGCGAGATGCACCACGACGTTCGGTGTCCACGCCATCACGTCGTCGAGCACGCGCGGGCGATGGCGAACATCGAGCAACGCTTTCGATGGTGACAACAATTCCCAATCGGCGGCCTCGCTTGCGGCAGTGAGATGATGGCCGAGAAACCCGGACATGCCGGTTACAAACATCAATCTCTTTCGCCGCGGTTTCCATCGCACCCCCAAAGTCACGATGGTCAGAGTAGGGCAGTACGGTTGAGGCCCGTGCCCATAGTCCATGCCATCGTGCTCGGTCTCGTTCAGGGACTCGCCGAGTTCTTACCCATCTCCTCGAGTGGTCACCTACTGCTTGTGCCGTGGCTGTTTGGTTGGAACGACTTCGACACACCGTCGATCGAGAAGGCATTCGACGTTGCGTTGCATCTCGGCACTCTCACGGCCGTCGTCGCGTACTTCCGACGCGACCTCGTCGTCTACGTGCGTGACGGCGTCTCGATGATCGTGCAACGGCAACGTCCGGCTACGCCCGATGGTCGGTTGGCGTGGCTGCTGGTGCTGTCGGCGCTTCCCGCCGCCGCGGTCGGCGCGCTTGGCGAGAATTACATCGACGAGAAGCTGGGCACCCCGTTCCTCATTGCCGTTTCGCTCATCGTGTTCGGCGTATTGCTCGGGTGGGCGGATCGTCGAGCAGGCCAGCGAACACTTGCCGACTACACCCGCCGCGATGCTCTCACCGTCGGCGTCGCGCAGGTGCTGTCGCTGAACCCAGGCACCTCGCGCAGTGGCATCACGATGACGGCGGCGCGGTTTCTGGGGTTCGACCGTAACGCCGCGGCGCGTGCAAGTTTCCTGATGGCGATCCCCGTCACCGCCGGTGCGGTTGCGTTGAAGCTGGCGAAGCTGGTGGGCGACGGTGTTCCCGACGGGCTCGGCGTGCCGTTGATCGTCGGCATTGTGACGTCGGGCATATCGGGTTGGTTCGCCGTGTGGGGCACGTTGCGCCTCGTGCGGACGCGCTCGTTCACACCGTTTGTCGTGTACCGCGTCGCGCTCGGTGTCGTCGTGTTGGGCCTGTTGGCAACGGGCGTACGCTGATTGCATGACTGACACGATCATCCTGCAGCGAGTTCCGCTGGGATTTCAGTGGCCGACATTCGATCCATTTCTGTTCTGCGTGCATCACCTCGACCGCTACCCGAACGGCAACGGCTCGTTTGGTCCGCAGGCATCACTCGCCGGTCGCTCGATCGGTAACGACTTCCACCCACTCGATGGCTGGCGCATGTACCACGGCAGCACGGTGCCCGGCTTTCCGGAACACCCGCACCGCGGTTTTGAGACCATCACCTTCGCACGCAAGGGCTTCATCGATCACAGCGACTCGATGGGTGCCGCCGCCCGCTTCGGCCGCGGCGACGTGCAATGGATGACGGCCGGGCGCGGCGTTGTGCACAGCGAAATGTTTCCACTGCTCGACACAGAAAGCCCGAACACGGTCGAGCTGTTTCAGATCTGGATGAACCTGCCCGCCGCCGACAAGATGGTCGAGCCGCACTTCACGATGTTGTGGAGCGGCAACATTCCAGTGCACCACCACATCGACGATGCTGGCGTCGCCACCGACATCACCGTCATCGCCGGTTCGTACGTCGGTATCGCCGCACCCACCCCGCCGCCAGCATCTTGGGCGTCGCGCGCCGAGGCCGACGTCGCGATGTGGCATGTGGTGATGGCGCCAAACGGCACCATCACGCTGCCAGCCGCCGCGAGCACTGAGACCAATCGCGTGCTGTACGTGTTTGAGGGTTCGGTCGCGATCGACGCCGACGAGGTTGCGGGCGCGACCGGCGTCGTAGTTGTGGCCGATCGACCGGCACCGCTGCGCGCCGGTGATGGCGGCGCCGAAATCCTCGTGCTGCAGGGGCGCCCGATTGGCGAGCCTGTCGCGCAGTATGGACCGTTCGTAATGAACACACGCGCCGAAATCGATCAAGCGTTCGCGGATTACCGCCGCACCGGTTTCGGTGGTTGGCCGTGGGATACACCCGACCCCGTCCACGGCGGCGACGCTGAGCGATTCGCGCGCCACGCCGGTGGCCGCGTCGAGCAACCCGAGGTGTCAGCTAGTTCGTAGTTCTTGCGCGGTGGTGGTGCGCCGCACTATCGGGCCAACGTCGCGAGCACGATCGTGCCCGCCGCGACTTGCACGCTGACCGCGTCGGCGCACTCGGGCGGAACGCCGAGTTCGACTCTGTCGTCGCCGATTGCGACGACGATGCCATCGCACCATCGTTGACCGCTACCGAACACCACAGCCGAAGTTCCCGGCCGCAGCGCGGGGGTATCGGCGCGCGAGAGTGCGAACACGACCCAGCCAGCCGGCAGCGAAGCATCGGGGTCGGTGGCGACGTCGGCGGTCACAAGCACTTCGCCCGCCGCGATCGAAGCGGTCGCGATCGCGCCGACGGGCTCGTCGGCGATTGCGCTCGCAGTCACCATCGCCATGGGGTAATCGCGCGCAACACTGCGCACTAAGTCGCCCGGTGCGATGTCGACGGCGGCAATCCACACACGGCGAGTCTCGCCCCATTGCCTTCGCTGCTCGTCGAGTCGTGTTTGCGCGGTCGACACCATCGACCAGACAATTGCCGCGCAGCCGACCACGAACAACCAATACAACCAGGGCCGGCGCGCCAGCGCGAGGCGAAGGCGAGGCAACAGCAGCATGCGAATCTCCCAGCGTGAGAACCAAGCTCGGGGGAAGCCGCTTTGCGCACCATATCGGTGCGCTTGCGCTTCGAGGGATCATCCGAAGGTGTGCGTTTGAACACTTTCGCGCGCTATGCGCGCGAAAGTGTACAGACGCTGCGACATGCGATGTCTAGCTAGCGGATGGCGTGCTTGCGGCCGGTGCTTTTGGCGAAGAACTGCTGCTGTCTGACGTCGATGATGTGGTCGAGGTGGACTTGTCGGCTGACGAACTACCGCTTGACTTGTCTCCGGACGACTTGTCTCCGGACGACTTGTCTCCGGACGACGTATCGCTCAACTTGTCACTTGACGACTCGCTGCTCGTCGACTTGCTTTTTGTGCCAGAACCGCGGCTGTCGGTCTTGTAGAAGCCACCGCCGCGGAACGTCACGCCTACGGGAAGAAAGACCTTCTTGACCTGCATCGTGGCGCCCGTTGTCGGGTGAACGGCCTCGGTGAGCGCGTCGTCGGTGAACGCCTGCTGCACCTCAATGGTCTCGCCGGTATCGATGAATCTGTAGACGTAGGTCGGCATCGAAGTGTTGATGCTAGCTGCCTAGAGTGGAGAGCATGCGGGCTCGAACGGCAGTGATTCCGGCGGCGGGCATGGGCACCCGCTTCCTGCCAGCGACGAAGGCCGTGCCCAAGGAGCTGCTGCCGATCATCGACACGCCAGCACTGCAACTGATCATCGACGAGGCCGTTGGTGCCGGCTTCGATCACATCGTCGTCGTCACCAGCCACGCCAAGCCCGCTATCGAGGCGTACTTCCAGCCAGCACCGGAAGTCATGGTCAAGCTTCGCAGCTCCGGGCGCGGTGCACTCGCCGATCGGTTGCAGCGCACTGCCGACAGCGCGCGCATCAGCTTTGCCTACCAAGACGACCCGCTTGGCTTGGGTCACGCGGTCGGTTGTGCGCGCGAAGCCGTCGGCGATGAACCATTCGCGGTGCTGCTGCCCGACGAGATTATGGGTGACAGTTCGTTGCTGTCGCAGATGGCCGACGTTGCCGCCGCCTCCGGTGGCAGCGCTGTTGGCCTGAAGCGAGTCGCGCCCAATGAGGTCAGCGCGTATGGCGTCGTCGAGACGATCGGCGATGTCGACTCCCACGGCGTAGTGCGCGTTCGTTCGATGGTGGAGAAACCGTCGATGGCCGAAGCGCCGAGCGACTTGATCTTGATCGGCCGTTATGTGCTCGCAGCCGATGCATTCGATGCCATCGACCGAGTTACACCCGGTGCCAACGGCGAGATCCAGTTGACGGATGCGTTGAAGTTGCTGGCGGCTGCGGCGCCGTTCCACGGCGTCGTCAGCAGCATCGGTCGTTACGACACGGGAACTCCATTTGGATGGCTGACTGCTGTGGTCGACCTTGCACTCGACGACGATCTGATCGGCGTGGAGTTCCGCGAATGGTTAAACGGTCGACTCACCTGAACGCCAATGCCGTCGAGCTACGAACGCTCTACGCCACGCGGCGAAACAATTCGGGGTAGTCGACGACGAGACCGAACTGATCGACCTCGAACTCGGTTGCGATTCCAAGCTCGCCCGATTTGTGTTGCCAGCAATGAGCACCGATGCGGGTGTAGCGATGCAGGTCTGATCGCACCTCGAGCGTGTCGGGGTCGATGACGACAACCGGCAGGTCCGCGGTGTCACCATCGAGCAGTGGCAGCCGACGGATCGGCAGCGTCTGCGTCATCGGCGTGCACGCCACGTCGACGTCGTAGCAACCGTCGAGTTCCGTGCGATGCGCTCCATTCATCTCGCCCCAACGACCGCTGCCATCGGTGGCCAGCCACAGGTCGGGTTCGTCGAGATCGCGGAACAGTAGGAATTGGCGTACCTGCCACGAGGCGCTCAAGCGCAGCACGTATTGGATGTGCTCGCGGCCCGGGGCATCGCCGACCGCGCCGGTGACTGTGAAGCCCTCGTTCTCCCAACGGATGGTCGTCGTCTCTAGCCCGTCGCCAGCCCAGGTTGCCCATTGCACCTGGTGGCCTTCGGGGCTGTGCGCAGCGGCGAAGGGAATGTACGGGGTCACCGGCTCACAGTACCGTGACTCCGATGATCGACATCAACGAGGCGCGCGCACACGTACTGCAACAATGTCCGCCAGCAACGCCGGTTGCTGTGGCGTGTCGCGACTCGACTGGCCTTGTGCTGGCCGCGGCGGTCGTCGCCGCCGAAGATGTGCCACCATTCGCGAACAGCGCTGTTGATGGCTACGCCGTCGTTGCCGAGTCGGTGGCGGCAGCAACCGCTGATGCCCCGGTGCAGCTTCCGGTGGTTGGCGAGGTTGCGGCCGGTGCATACACCGATCGCGTACTGCGGACGGGCGAGGCGATTCGCATCATGACCGGTGCCCCGGTTCCGGCGGGAGCCGACGCGATCGTGATGGTGGAAGATACGGAACGGGTTGATGATGATCGCGTTGCCATTCGGCGCAGCATCGCGGTCGGCGCAGCAGTGCGACCCCGCGGCGACGACGTGTGCGCCGGTACCACGCTGTACGCCGCTGGCACAGTGGTGTCGCCGACGGTCGCAGGTGTGTTGGCCAGCGTCAACGCCGCCACGGTGCAGGTCGTCCCGCGCGTTCGTGTCGCCGTGCTGTCCACCGGCGATGAATTGGTTGAAGATGGCTCGGCGCTGCAACCCGGCCAGATTCGCGAGAGCAACCGCACCATGTTGCTCGGTCTCGTGCGCGCCGCCGGTTGCGATGCGGTCGACTTCGGAATCGTGCGCGACGACGAAGCCGAGCTCGAGCGCGTGCTGCACAAGGCAGCGACCGAGTGCGACGCGATCGTGACGAGCGGCGGCGTCAGCATGGGCGACTACGACGTGGTGAAGGCCGTTCTGTCGCGCATCGCCGACATGCGCTGGATGCAGATCGCGATTCGGCCAGCCAAGCCGTTCGCGTTCGGGCTCCTGGCTTCTGGCGGTCGCACTGTTCCCGTCTTTGGGCTTCCCGGCAACCCGGTCAGCTCGATTGTCAGCTTCGAACTGCTTGCCCGGCCAGCGCTGCTACAGATGATGGGGCACACCGCCATCGACCGTCCGCTGGTGCAGGCCATCGCCGACGGCGGCCTGCCGCGTCGGCAAGACGGCAAGACGCACTACGTGCGCGTGTTCGCCAAGTTTGGCGACGACGGGCGCGTGCACGTGGAATCGGTCGGGTTGCAAGGCAGTCATCAGTTGGCTGCGACCTCGTTGGCCAACGCGATCGCCGTCGTTACTGATGGGGATGGAGTGGAGCCGGGCGCCCCGGTGACCACGATGCTGATGTCTTTGGGGTGATCGGTAGGGTAAAGCGGTGGACTTGATCGACTCTTTCGGGCGCACGATTCGCGACCTGCGCCTGTCGGTCACCGATCGCTGCAACTTTCGCTGCACCTACTGCATGCCCGAAGAAGGCATGAAGTGGTTGCCGCGCAGCGAAGTCCTCACCTTCGAAGAGTTTGAGCGTCTGGCGCGTATCTTCGTCGAGCGCTTCGGCGTCGATGGCCTGCGGCTCACCGGCGGCGAGCCGACGGTGCGCGCTCACCTCCCGGTGCTGGTGCGCAAGCTCGCGCAGCTCAGGGTGCCCCCCGATTCCGCCTCGCCACTGGCTGGACAAAAGCCCGACCTCTCGATCACGACCAACGGGGCCACGTTCCGCCTCGTTGCCCACGAGTTCCGCGACGCCGGGCTCGATCGGGTCAACATCAGCCTCGACACGTTGCAGCCAGACAAGTTCCTGGCCATCACCCGCCGCGACGAGTTAGCTCGGGTCCTCGACGGCATTACCGCCGCGCAAGAGGCCGGGTTCGCGCCGGTGAAGATCAACGTCGTCGTCGAGCGCGGGGTCAACGATGACGAGATTGTCGACTTGGCCCGCTTCGGTCGCGAGATCGGCGCCGAGGTGCGGTTCATCGAGTTCATGCCGCTCGACGCGTCGGGGCAGTGGCGTAACGACAAGGTCGTCGGCCAGGACGAGATCGTGGCCACGCTTGCCGCCGTCTTCCCGCTCGAGCGGGTTCCGGCCCGGGGCGCGGCGCCGGCCGATCGCTGGCGCTATCTCGACGGCGGCGGCACCGTCGGCGTCATCCCGTCGATCACCAAGCCGTTCTGCGGCGACTGCGACCGGGTGCGATTGACCGCTGAGGGCCAGTTCCGCACCTGCCTGTTCGCCAACGACGAGTTCGACCTGCGCGCGATGATGCGTGCCGGCGCCGACGACGACCAGCTGGCGGCCGAGATCCAGCGGGCTGTCGGCCTGAAGTGGGCTGGCCATCAGATCAATCAGGTCACGTTCGTGCGCCCTAATCGCACGATGAGCCAAATCGGCGGCTGACCGGCACAACCCCGTTCGACTACAGTCCCGTGACGGATGAGTGACATGACCTTCACACACCTCGACCCTCTGGGGCGGGCGCGAATGGTCGATGTGACCCCCAAAGAGCCCACCCATCGACGGGCAGTTGCCCGTGGCAAGGTGTTCATGTTGCCGGCCACCACGGTCGCCGTGGCCAACCGGGAAGTCAACAAGGGCGATGTGCTGGCCGTTGCTCGGGTCGCCGCAATCCAGGCCGCCAAACGCACCAGCGACATGATTCCGCTCTGTCACCCCCTACTAATAGGGTCTGTATACGTCAATTTCGAGATTGGCGACGATTTCATCGAGATCGAGGTGACGGTTGACACAGTCGATCGCACAGGTGTTGAGATGGAAGCCCTCCATGCCTGCGCAATTGCTGGGTTAACCATCTACGACATGTGTAAGTCGGCCGACCGGGGCATGGTCATCGGGGAAGTGGCCCTCTGGGAAAAAACTGGAGGTCGCTCAGGCACCTACCGAAGAACTGGTAACGTTGCGCCCGTCGTTACGAAAGTAGTAGAATCGTAACAATCGAGTGCGGGTCCCTTATCAGTACCCGATTCCTCAGCAACCGAAACGTAAGTCAAAGTTCATCTTCTAGAAACTGGGAATGACACCTGATGCAATCCTTCGTACTTCTCGCAGTCGCAGCCGTGTGGTTGGCGGTCATTGTTCCGCCGTTGTTGCGGTCACGAGTCGAGAACCGACCGAACTCGTCGGTAACTGACTTCCGTCGCCAGTTGTCCACCCTGCAGCGCGCCGTGCCTACCCGCACAATGGTGCCGATGCGTGGCATGGCCCGCCAGTTGGCCCAGTCACCCCAGCAGCAGCGGTCGCAGCAGCAACAGCGTTCGCACACGATGCACGGCAGCCCCGGCGATGTTCGCCGTTCGGCCGTTCTCGAGCAGCACTACCGCGACGAGACCGCCGGCCACCCGCGCCAGCGCATGCACGAAGGTTCGCTGCAGCGCAGCCACGGTGCCGATTCCACCAGCGGTCATCGCCAGACGCACATGCACAAGGTCAGCCAGCGCGAATTGGTCCGTCGCCGGCGCTCGAACATCCTGTTCGTCCTCGTCCTCACCGTTGGCATCAGCGCCTTCCTCGCGGCGACGACTAAGAACAGTTTCATGGTCTTCACCTTTGCCGTGTCGTTCATCTCGCTGTGTGGGTTCTGCTACAAGCTCGTGCAGCTCCGTAACTTCGGCTCGAACGAGACGTACGGCCAGCAGAGCTGGTTCAACGCCGCCTGACGCTGGCTACACTCGGCTTCTCCTACGGGGGTGTAGCTCAGTTGGTAGAGCGCAACAATCGCACTGTTGAGGCCAGGGGTTCGATTCCCCTCACCTCCACCCGGTCGCATCGAGGCCCTTCCCGCTTGGGAGGGGTCTTGTGCGTTTTCGTGTTGGCGTTTGCTTCGTGTTCCGACTCGCCGTTGACATCTGCGAACTGCACCTGACCGACTGCGGCGCAAGTTCATCGGCACGCAGGTGGGTACCGAAACGGTCCACCTGCAACTGGCCATGCTCGATGCCAGACGGTTGCGTGAGATTTGGCACAGCTAAGAGGTAGGTGTGGGTGGCCTCGTTAGCGTCGATGGGGTGAAGCATGTTGCGCTCCTGGCGCTTGGGAGCAATCTTGGTGAGCGCGAGCACTACCTGCGCTTCGCGGTGAACGAGTTGGGCGCTGTGGTTGCGATGTCGCAGGTGTTCGAGACTGAGCCCGTTGGTGGCCCCGACGGCCAAGACGCCTATCTCAATATGGTGGTCAAGCTGGAGACTTCGCTCGATCCGTACGAACTCATTCGCCACTGCCAAGACATTGAGGAAGCAGCGCAGCGGCAACGGGTCGTGCATTGGGGACCACGCACACTCGACATCGACATTCTGTTCTACGACGACTTGCATATCGCGAGCGACACGCTGACGATTCCCCATCCACGAGTCTTCGAACGCCGATTTGTGTTGGCGCCGCTCAGCGAACTGGCGCCGGAACTGTGCCCCGACGATTGGGATGCCACGTTGCCAGCGGCCGAGATCACCCCCCGTGGAGCGCTACGACTTTGATGCGCCGATCACCCGTTGGCGCGATGCTCGAACAGGCGGACTTTCGCCGGATAGTGGACGCGGCCGAACTCGGGGCGGTTGCGGATCACGATCTCCAGCAACTCGTCGTGCTGCGCGGTCTCTTTCCACGGCAACGCGATGTACAGCGGCAGGCCGAAGACGCGCATGGCGGCGAGGTTGTTGTAGACGTGCTTCTGGTACAGGTAGCGCTCTTCCCACGGCCAGTTCGACGGCGCGAAGCCGGTGCCCGGGTCGAGCACGCATCGATGGCGCAGCCCGTAGCGATCGGCATCGCGCAGCCGATCGTCGAAGAACTCGACAATCGCTGCGACCGGGTCGCGGTTCACCATCTCCATTGCTCGCGGGTTCAGCCCGCTCAGGAACGGAATCACGATCGGCGCTTCGAAATCGCTGGCGACTTGCCACATCTCGTCGGCCTGCATGCCATCGGCTGCGTTGATCACGGTCGCGCCGCTCTGCAGTGCTCGGCGAAGAACTTCCGGCCGCCACGTGTCGACGCTGAACGGAACGCCGAGTTGGGCGAGAGCCGGCACGATCGGGCGCAATCTTTCCCACTCGGCCTCCCACGGAACCACACTTGCCGCGTCGGTGCTGCCCTGGCCGCCGAGGTCGAGTCCATTGGCGCCGTCGACCAACAACTGGCGAGCACGTGTCAGTGCTTGCTCGGGCGTCGACACAATCGAATCGGTGTTCAGCGAGTCGGGGCTGGCGTTGATCACTCCGTACAGGAACATTTCGTTCAACGGCACAAGTCCGGAGGATACTGGTCACGATGAAATCAAGCATTCGTTCCTTCGAGATGAGTGAGTACACACTCGAATCGGTTGTTGCGGCGAAAGCTGGACGCACTGTTTCGTTGTGCATTCCGTGCCGCGACGAGGCGGCCACTGTCGGCCCGCTTGTGTCGGCGATCCGTCACGAGCTGATCGAGCGGGCGCCCCTTGTTGACGAGTTGATCATCCTCGACGATCGCAGCACCGACGACACGGCCGCGGTCGCGGCCAGCGCGGGCGGCACCGTCGTTCCGATCGAGGACATGCATGCGCGCTACGGCGAAGGGCACGGCAAGGGAAATGCGATGTGGGCCAGCCTGGCGGCGAGCACCGGTGACTTTGTTGTTTGGCTCGATGGCGACATCACCAGCTTCGAACCGCACTGGATTTCTCGGCTGCTGAGCCCAATGCTTGACGACGAGTCGGTCGCTTTGGTGAAAGCGGTGTCGCACCGGCCGACGCAGATGGGTGGCGGCGGACGCACCACTGAACTGGTGGCTCGCCCGCTGTTGTCGCTGTACTACCCCGAACTCACTGGGCTTCACCAACCACTGGCTGGCGAATACGCCGGGCGCCGCACGGTGCTTGAGCAGCTGCCCTTCGTGCAGGGTTGGGGTGTCGAGATTGCGATGCTGATTGATATCGCGCGCACGCACGGGCCGAACTCGATTGCACAGATCGACGTCGGCACGCGCGAGCACCGGCACCGATCATTGCACGCGTTGTCGGTGCAGGCCGCCGAAGTGATGGCCACGATGCTGGCGCGCATCCCCGATGGCAGCTTGCTGAAGCACGACGCGCCGGCATTGTGCCGCGCCGACGGCTCGGTAGTGCCGCTCAACCTCTCCGAGCGCCCCCCGTTGGCCTGGCTCACGAACTAGTCGGGGGGTTTGCTGCCTGCGGGGGTTTCGTGCCTGCATACAGGCACGAAACCCCCCGACAGCCTCGACTCGCGGTGGTCAGCCGCCTAGGGCCGTGAGGTCCTTGGCTACTCGTTGGATGCTGACTGACCTCGCCGTTCCCAACTGTTGGGCGAACAGGCTGACGCGCAGTTCTTCGAGTAGCCAACCGAGGTCGATGACGTCGGGCGTGATCTCGTCGTCATCAAGCTTGCGCAGTAGTGCGACGTATCGCGTTTCCAACGCGGCGATTGGTTGCAGGGTCGTTGCATCGCGGTTGGGGTTCTCCGGCAGCTTGTTCAGCCGAACGTCGACTCCCTTGACGTAACGCAACAGATCGCCAAGGCGACCAACGCCGGCGGCGGTGACGAAGCCAGGGCGGACAAGTCGGCCGAGTTGCTGGCGCGCATCGTCGGCACTGGCCACGACGGCTGGCGCGACGAGACGACTGAACCGTTCGTTCACCGTGTTCGCCGCGGCGACGATCGCGCACGCATTGGCCAAAGCAATCGCTGCGCTATCGGCGAGCTGTTCGCGAGCCGCGGCCAGAAGTCGGTCGAAGTCGGTCGCGGTGTACGGCAATGCGTCGAAGTTCGCGACAAGTCGGTCGGCCGCTGCAGTGAGACAGTCGTCGGCTAGTTGATCGAGCGTGACCCCTCGGTACTGCGCGACGACGAGTCGCGCCGCGTTGGTGAGATCGCGCTCGATCGCGCGCTTCGAGACCGGGGTCGCGATCAGCAGCAGCCGGCGAACCCCGTTACGCATTACCTTGGCTTGCAAATTCGATGTCGAGAAGACCCGGATACTGACGCTGTCGCCATCGTCGAGCAGGGCCGGATAGCCGCGTACGGGAACATCGGCGCGCAAGGTCGTCACCTCGTGGGCCAGCTCGCCAAAGTCCCACTTGGTAATGCCAGTTCGTTCTTCGATCGGTGCTTCACGGGCAATGGCGACACGCAACCGTTGTGTGAGCTGTTTGCGCAACGCCAGCACGTCCTTGCCGAAGGCGAGCGGTGTGCCGTGCTCGTCGTCGACGGAGAACGTGACCCGGAGGTGCGCTGACGCCTTCTCGGCATCGAAGGCGTGCGACGGAACATCGATGCCCGTCGCATCGCGCACCGTGGTCGTGAGCGCAGCGGCTAGTGATGTGCCCTCCTCCCACGTGGCCGGTGCGCCAATGGAAGCAACGACTCGCTCGATGACGTCGCCCATCGGCACCAGTTCGCGGCGGAAGTCCTTCGGTAGCGACTTCAACAGCGCGCCGATCAGCTCCGCGCGAAAGCCGGGCACGCCCCAGTCGAAGCCGTCGGGCTCGATCTGGTTCAGCGCCGCAATCGGAATGTGCACTGTTGCGCCATCGAGGGCGGTGCCGGGCTCGAAGCGATACGTCACAGCGAGGTTCAGCGCGCTGTGACGCCACGCGGTTGGGAAGTCCTCGTCGCTCACCGGGTTGTTGACGAAGTGCTCGATGTGCATCGTCAGCAGTTCGGGCTGCGCTGCGCGTTCGCGTTTCCACCAGCGGTCGAAGTGCCGAGTGCTCACAACTTGCGGGCCGACCCGTTGGTCGTAGAACCGGTACACGGCGTCGTCGTCGACGAGGTCGACGCGGCGCACCCGGTCGCCCCATCCCTTTAGGTCGGCGAGGAAACGTTGATTGTGTTTCCAGAACTCGTGGTGCGTCGTCCAGTCGCCCTCCGCGAGCGCGCAGCGGATGAACAGTTCGCGGGCCTCAACGGGGTTAACTCGGTCGTAGCCAATCGTGCGACCGGACACGATCGGAAGTCCGTAGAGCGACACACGCTCGATGCAAACGGCCGCACCGCGTTGTGCATCCCAGTACGGCTCGCCGTGCGAATACTTGGCGAGGTGTCCACCCAACGACTCGGCCCACTCGGGTTGCACGGCGGCAACCATGCGTCCCCACAGCCGGTTGGTCTCAACTAGCTCAGCCGCGATCACCCAACGTGGCAACAGTTTGCCGACGACCGAACCCTGCCCAATCATGAACTTGGAACCGTGTGCGCCGCGATACTCGCGTCCGTTGGCCTCGCGTGTCGCTCCGTCGCGAAAGCCGAGATGGCTGAGCAGGCCCGCAAGCACCGCTTGGTGTACGCGATCGGGATGACCAGCTGCGACGCCAGATGGATCGCTGCCCTGACGCACGCCAATCTGCCCGGCAACTTGACGCAGTTGGCTGAATAGATCGTGCCACTCGCGCACGCGCAAGTAGTTCAGGAATTCTGTGCGGCACAGCTTTCGAAACTGGCTACTACTCAACGCGTGCTGGCGCTCGCGCAGATAGTCCCAGAGCTTGACGAGCGTGAGGAAGTCGCTGCCCGCAACGTCAAAACGGCGGTGCGATTCGTCGGCCGCCTCGCGATGCTCGGCTGGCCGCTCGCGCGGGTCCTGGATACTGAGCACGGAAGCGATGATCGTCACTTCGCGCACGCATCCGTGGCGCGCCGCCTCCAACACCATGCGGCCCAGCCGCGGGTCGACGGGGAGTCGCGCCAACTGTTGGCCGATCGGTGTCAGTTGATCAGCGCCGGGCTCGATGGCACCGAGTTCTTCCAACAACGCAAATCCGTCGCGCACTGATCGTGAGTCGGGCGGATCAAGGAATGGGAAGGCGGCGACGTCGCCGAGCCCGAGTGCTGTCATCTGCAGGATCACCGAGGCAAGGTTGGTGCGCAGAATCTCGGGTTCGCTGAACTCAGGGCGCTCGGCGAAGTCGTCCTCGTCGTACAGCCGAATGCAGACACCCGGCGCTACGCGTCCGCACCGCCCGGCCCGCTGGTTGGCGGAAGCCTGCGACACCGGCTCAATCGGCAGCCGCTGCACTTTCAAGCGATGGCTATAGCGCGACATACGCACCGATCCGGCGTCGATCACGTATCGCACGCCGGGCACCGTCAGCGACGTCTCGGCGATGTTGGTGCTCAACACCACTCGGCGCTCGTTGTGCGGCTGCCATATGCGATGCTGCTCGACCGCCGAGAGTCGGGCGTACAGCGGCAGCACGTTGGTCGACCGTGCGCTGTGCCCTAATCGTGCCCCGAAGTGTCGCCGCAAAGCATCGGCTGTGTCGTGGATCTCCCGTTCACCCGAAAGGAACACGAGCACATCACCATCACCCTCGCGCTCCAACTCGTCCAGCGCCTCGACGACGGCTTGGACCTGGTCGCTGTCCGCATGCAGAGGGCGATAGCGCAGCTCGACCGGATAGGCGCGGCCGGTCACTTCGATGACCGGTGCTGCTTGCCCATCGGCGTCGGCGAAGTGTTCGCTGAACCGCTGGGTATCGATCGTCGCCGATGTGACAATCAACTTCAGATCAGGCCGTTTCGGCAGCAGCTGCGCGAGGTAGCCGAGGAGGAAGTCGATGTTCAGACTGCGCTCGTGCGCCTCGTCGATGATCAACGTGTCGTAGCGCCGCAGCATGCGATCGCGCTGAATCTCGGCAAGCAAGATGCCGTCGGTCATCACCTTCACGAGGGTCCGCTCGCCGACGGTGTCGGTGAAGCGCACGGTATAGCCGACCGCGTCGCCCAGCTGCGTGCCCAACTCCTCGGCAACGCGCTCGGCGATTGTCCGCGCGGCGACGCGCCGCGGTTGGGTGTGGCCAACGAGACCATTCACTCCGCGCCCCAATTCCAGGCACAGCTTGGGAAGTTGCGTGCTCTTACCGGAACCGGTTTCGCCAGCGACGATGACTACTTGATGGTCGCGAATCGCGGCAAGAAGATCCTCGCGCCGCGCCGCGAGGGGTAAGCCCTCAGGACACGCCAGTTTGCCCTCGGCGCGCAGCAACTCGACGGTTGCGGCGCGGCTTTGCGCCTGATCGGTCTTGCTAGCGGTAGCGATGCGTTCAAGTATTGCGGCGGAGAGTTACGTCTGTGGCACCAATACTGCGCCGATCACGTGGATGACTCCATTGGTGGCTCGCACGTTCTGCACCAGGATTGGGTTGCCGTCGATATAGGTGACGCCATCCTTCTTGGTGATCGTCAGATCGACGCCAGCGACCGTGGTCAGCGTGCCGGGTTCGAGCATGTCGGTGGTGAACGCTCCGGCCACTACGTGGTAGGTGAGGACGGTGGTCAACAGATTGCTGTCGGCGAGCACGGCGTTCAACGTCGCACTTGGCAACGCATCGAACGCTGAGTCGATCGGAGCAAAGACGGTGAACGGACCGTCGCCTTGCAAGGTCTCGACCAGGCCAGCCCGTGTCACCAAGTCAGCCAAGGTGGCGAACCCAGGAAGTGTTGTGGCGACATCGATGATGTCACCGAGCGCTGGCACCAAGACTTCGCTCATTACGTACACATAGCCGTTCGTTGCTTCCACACCGGCACCGACAGCGTTGCCCTCAACGTACGTCGTGCCATCGACGACCGTGACTGTCAGCGTCGTGCCCGCGACCGTGGTCAACTCGCCAGCGACTAGTTGATCGGGCGAGATCGATCCGGCAACGACGTGATGCGTCAGTACCGTTGCCAGGGTGGCAGGGTCGTCCTGCACGGCGTGCAACACATCAAGCGGCAGCTTGGCGAATGCGGCATCGGTGGGAGCGAACACCGTGAACGGACCGCCGCGCAGTGTCTCTACCAGGCCAGCATCGATCGCCAGTCCGGCAAGTTGGGTGAATACATGGTTGGTCAGCGCGGTCGCGACAATGTCGCCCATCGGCAGTGGCGTCTCGGTCGTTTCGGTGGGCATCGTGATTGCGTCACCGGATGCGGGGATCGTCTCCGTGGCGTCGCGCGCATCGGCTGCGCAGGCACCGAGAGCTAGGGCGAGTCCGCCGGCGAGGACCGACAGGGTGCGGGAAAGGCGGGGGGCATGGCGTGCTGACATAAAGGTGACGGTACGTGCGTCGCCGCGGAGCGGGCAGGGGCGGGCGACACTCGCCCGTAGGACCAAAGTCCCTACTGCTGACCTGGCGCTATTGGTGACTTGGGTGCTGCTCGTGAGTTGCCGTTCTTGGTGAGTTGCCGTTCTTGGTGAGTTGCCGTTATTGGTGAACGGTGTAGGCCGACACGGGAGCGCCCGGAAACGGGCTGAGCTCCATATAGATGCGGAACACCCTGTCGTTGTCCGTGCCGTTGCCGTTGCCGTTGCCGTTGTCGTTGTCACCGCTTACATCGAAGTCGCCGTTGGCAGCCGACGCTGGCCGCGTGGCACCTACCTGCAATCGGCCGTGCGCTGCAACGAGAGCCGTCGCTTGTTGGCGACGACGCTCGAACGACTCGTCGAGCGCGACGTTGTCTTCGAACAAGTCCGTCGCAACCGCGTCGTCCCAGTCGTTGAGCAAGTCCACCAAACGCTTGGCCGCCGTCTCCCATTCCGGCGCCACGCAAGTGGGCGCCGTGGGCACGGCACCGTGTTCGTGCAAAGCCGCCATGAGGCGCATGGTGAGATCGCTCATCGGCGCATAGAACGTGTTCGAGAGTGTGACGACACCGACGCCGCGCCCAGCGAACCAGCGCATGTTGCTGCCATAGCCCGGAAGGCCACCGGCGTGAGCGACGATGGTGCCCAGCGTCGGGTCGTCGCGAACGTTGAGCCCGAAGCCGTATCCCGCGGGACAAGTGCGTCCCGCAATCGTGCGTACTCCGATGTACGTCTGGATGCGCTGCATCTCGCGCCGTGACGCCGTCGACAGTCCGATCGCGTCGGTCGCGGCTGGTGCCGTGTTCGCTGAATCGAGCCAGGAAACCCACGTCGCCAAGTCGGCAACGGTCGTCCACAAGCCGCCCATCGGCGCCATATCGCCATCACCAACCGGATCGGGCGTGTCGCGGATGATCTGCTCGTCTTGCGTGCGGTAGGGCCGCGCCCAGTTGTCGTGCGTCGGCTGCACCCAGGTCGAGTCGTGCAATGCCAATGGGCCGAGGAAGCGGTCGACGATGTGTTGCTGCACTCGCAGGCCGGTGGCGCGCTCGACAGCGCGGCCGATCATCGCGTAGCCAAGGTTGCTGTACTCGTAGGCGGCATTGGGGAGGTGGGCAAACGTCGGCCCGCCGGCATAGATGCGATCGATCTCGTGCGGCGCGATGTCGAGGTGGCGATCGGCCCACGCGTCGTCGGTAGCCAGCCCGGAGGTCATGCTCAACAGTTGGCGCAAAGTGATTGGCGCCGAACCTGGTGGGCCAACGACTGCGGCCAACTCGGGTGCGTGCTGCTGAACTGCATCGTCGAGCGACCACACCCCCTCGTCGCGCAGGGCCAAAACCGCGGCCGCAGTGAAGCTCTTCGTCATCGATGCAATGCGATAGACGGTGCGCGCGGTCGGTGCCGCGCCGTCGTCAAGTGCGCCGACTGCACCGTGGTGCGCCAGCGCGCCGTCGGCAACCACGCCCCACGAAATGGAAGGACAAAGGTTGGCCGTGGCGACTTCCTCCGCGATCCGTTGAAGATCGGCGAGACATTCAGCGTTCATTGATCACCGGCTTGCATCTGTCAACGCGCCGGTGATCGCGGCAAAGAGATCGTCGTAGTTGTTCGTTGTCGGGAACTGCGGGAACTGCGCCGCGATGCTGTCTGGCGCGTGAAACCAGAAGCCGGCATCGGCGGCGCCGAGCATGGCCGCGTCGTTGTACGAGTCGCCGGCGGCCACTACGCGGTAGCGCAGGCTGCGAAAGGCTTCGACTGCGTGGCGCTTCTGATCGGGCATACGCAGTTCGTAGCCGACGATGCGATCGTCACGGACGACAAGTTGGTGGCACAGAATTGCTGGCATGCCGAGTTGCACCATGAGCGGCGCCGCGAACTGCTCGAACGTGTCGCTGAGGATGATGACCTGCGTGCGGGCGCGCAAGGCGTCAAGGAAGTCGCGCGCGCCGTCCATCGGCGCCAGCCCGCCAATGACGTCGGTGATCAGGCTCATCGTCAACCCCTGCTCGGCCAGTATCTTCAGTCGACCCTTCATCAACACGTCGTAGTCGGGCTCGTCGCGTGTCGTGCGCCGCAGCGCCTCAATGCCGGTACGTTCGGCAACAGCGATCCAGATCTCGGGCACCAGTACGCCCTCAAGATCGAGGGTCACAATCGTTTGTTGCGGGGTGCTGGCGGCGGTCATGGTCGCCTATTCTTCCCGGTCTGGACCCCTGCTAGCTAACGACAAGCTAACGACAAGCTAACGACAGGCCAACGACCGGGAGCGAACCATGTTGCAAAGCACGATGCAGGACGATTATCAGTTGGCACTACTGCCACTGTTTCGCTACGGACGACAGGTTCACGCCAACAGCAAGGTCATCACGTTCACCGGCGACGCCCCGCCAGGCGGCTACATAGAGAGCACCTTCGCCCAGGTCGCCGACCGTGCCGATCAGCTGGCAGCTGCACTCGCACGACTGGGTGTCAAAGAGGGCGACCGCGTTGGCACGTTCATGTGGAATAACCAGACGCACATGGAGGCGTACTTCGCGATCCCGTGCATGGGCGCTGTGCTGCACACCCTCAACATTCGTCTGTTTCCCGAGCAGTTGGCGTTTGTGATCAATCACGCCGACGATCAATTGATCATCGTCGATGCGTCGATCGCGCCGTTGCTGGCGCGAGTGCGCGATCAGTTGCCGAACGTGAAACACATCATCGTCAAAGGCCCCGGCGACGCATCGAGCCTCGCAGACGGCAGCCCGCACTATGAAGTCCACGACTATGACGAACTACTCGCCGCCGAGAAGCCTGGATACGACTACCCGGAAGTCGCCGAGAACTCTGGTGCCGCGATGTGTTACACGAGCGGTACCACCGGCAACCCAAAGGGCGTGATGTACAGCCATCGCAGCAGCTATCTGCATGCACTGATGGTGACTACCACTGCGAACATCGCAATCAGCGAGCGTGATCGCATGCTGGTGATCGTTCCGATGTTTCACGCCAACGCGTGGGGCAGTCCGTACGCGGCATGGATGGTTGGTGCCGATCTCGTCTTCCCGCAGCAGTTTCTACAAGCGGCGCCGATTGCTCGCATCATCCACGACACGCGTCCGACGATCACTGGTGCGGTGCCGACCATTCTCAACGACCTGCTGCACAACGCTCCCGACACCGACATGAGTAGCTTCCGGCTGGTGATGTGTGGCGGCTCGGCCGTGCCGCGTGGCCTGATCGAGGGTTACGAGCGGGTCTTCCATGTTCCGATCGTGCAGGGATGGGGAATGACCGAGACCAGCCCGGTGTGCGCGATTGCACATCCACCCAAAGACCTAGGTGGGTTGACCGAGACCGATTGGCGGGTGATGACCGGTCGTGTGCTGCCCGGTGTCGAGTTGCGCATCACCGACGACAGCGGCGCGGTGCAACCGTGGGACGGCGTCGCGCTCGGCGAGATTGAGGTGCGCGGCTCCTGGGTCACGGCCAGCTACTACAACGTCGACGACCCGTCGAAGTTCCACGACGGTTGGCTACGAACCGGCGATGTGGCCACTGTGAGGCCGAATGGCTACGTGATGATCAGTGATCGCGCGAAAGACGTCATCAAGTCGGGTGGCGAATGGATCAGCTCGGTCGATCTCGAGAACACACTGATGGGCCACCCATCGGTACTCGAAGCCGCCGTGTTCGGCGTCCCCGACGATCGTTGGGATGAACGACCGCTTGCCTGCATCGTGCTCAAGCCCGATACTGCCGTGACTGCAGACGAACTGCGCAGCTGGCTCGCCGATCGAACGGCAAAGTTCTGCATTCCGGAGCGCTGGGCTTTCATCACTGAGGTGCCCAAGACCAGTGTCGGCAAGTTCGACAAGAAGGTGCTGCGAGTGCAACACGGCGCCGGCGAACTAGAAGTCGAGACGATCGCGTAGTTACTGCTGCGGTGAGTCTGCCGCCAGACTGGCGGCGAGGCGACCGGTCTCGCGTTCGCGCATCGCCGAGTTGACCCGTTGGCGCTCGAGAATCTGGTCAAGCGTCTTGGCCCCCTGCGGGATCGGGTGCTCGCTGAAGAAACTCTGCACGTCGGCGACTGTGGTCGCCGACGTGAGCATCTTCACCGGATCGATCATGCGCACGATGGTGTTGCCTGGGAACTTGTCGTTGGCTGTCTGCCACTCGCGACGTACTTGGCCCCAGGCCATCTCGCCATGGCGACGATTGGCGATGCAGCGATTGAGCAGGAATGGTGCGTTCTGCGTCTTGACCTCGCCCGAGAAGGCAAGGTCGATCGTGCGCTGCACTTGTGCGGCTTGCGGAAAATCGGCGAGGGCGTACATGTAGCGCAGTTCTTCCTGCGGTGTCGTCGCATTGCGGAAGCTTGCCAGGTAATGCTCGTAATCGGCGTCGGTGCCGACGGAGGCGACCGCGATGGTGGCATTGGCTACCAACTCTGCGTCGGAAGCCTTGGCATCGGGACCCTGCTCGAGAATTGTGCGACACCGTGCCTGTGCATCGGGGTCGTTGCCCCACACGGCCAGCGTGCTCAGCAGCAGGCCGCGCAATTTGGCGCGCAGGTCGCCTTCGCCAGCGACTGGGTTCCAGCCCACGTCGGTGAGCGCCGGGCCGACGAGCGCAGCGATGCGGCGCTGCAACGCGACCTCGGCCGCGCCCTCAACCAATCGGCTGACGCCCTTGAGGCCAATGACGATTGCCTGCCACACGGCCAGTTCACGATCGGCGGCGAAACCTTCTGCGAACGTGAGGAAGTCGGCAGCGGCGAGGCGGCCAGCGACGACTTCGTTCCACGCATCGTCGACGAGGTTGTAGCGATCGATGATCGTCAACGTTGGGAGTTGCCGCTGGAGCCGTGCGCGCAGCGTGTCGTCGTAGGCGACGCGCATGAATCCGTGACCACCAGCATTGACGACGACGGAGCTTTCCGCCGACGGCAAGTCGACGCGCAGTTGCGGCTCGTCGAGCAGCACCTTGGAATCGACGCCGTCGATGCACAGGTGCACGGGTACTACAAACACCGTCGGGTCGTCGGTGTCGCCATATGCGAACCGTTGCTGCGCGAGCACCAAGGTGTCGCCATCGAGACGCGCGGCGACCAACGGGTAGCCGGGTTGCCAGATCCAACTGTCCATCAGCTTGCGTACCGGTGTTGCCGGGTTTGCCTCTTCGATTGCATCCCACAGGTCGCTGGTCTCGGTGTTGCCGTACTCGTGCTTGGAGAGGTAGTGGCTGACGCCGGCGCGGAACTCGGGTTCGCCAAGGTACTGCTCGAGCATGCGTAACAGCGAGCCACCCTTTTGATAGGTGAGTACATCGAACATGCCATCGCAATCGGCTGGTGCTTCGACAGGAAACTCGACACTGCGCGTGCTCGCCAGCGAGTCGACTTCGAACGCGGCGCTGCGTTCGAGGCTGAAGGTCGTCCAACGCAACCAATCGGGGCGATACGCCTCGCAGCACGCAATCTCCATGAACGTCGCGAACGCTTCGTTGAGCCAAATGCCGTTCCACCACTTCATCGTCACTAGGTCGCCAAACCACATGTGCGCGACTTCGTGGGCAACCACATCGGCGACCGTCTGCAACTCGTATTGCGTTGCGGTGCTCTCGTCGGCGAGCAACAGACTCTCGCGGAACGTGATGCAACCGAGGTTCTCCATCGCGCCAGCAGCGAAGTCGGGAAGCGCGAGCATGTCGCACTTCTCGGTCGGGTACGGGATGTCGTAGAACTGCTGGTACCACGTGATCGAGAACGCGCCGACATCGAGGCCGAACGCGGTGAGGTTGCCTTTGCCCGGAACGTGGATGATGCGCAGCGGGATCGGGTTATCGGGGTCGCCCTTGCGCGGCACCATCACCGGCTCAGTCGCCGACAACGGGCCGACGACGAACGCAACAAGATACGTGCTCATCGGCATCGTCTCTGCGAAGCGCACGGCCACCTTGTCGCCCTTGCCGTCGACACCCTTTTCGGTAAGACTTTCGCGGTCGGCGCGCTCGATCTCCGGCCCGTTCGAGACCGCCAATAGGTGGGGCTCGATGATCAGTGTGATGTCGAACACCGCCTTAAAATCCGGCTCGTCGAAACACGGAAACGCGCGCCGACAATCTGTCGCTTGCATTTGTGTCGTCGCGATGACCTGCTGCGCGCCGTCGTTGTCGACATACGTACTGCGATACCAGCCATGCAACTTGTCGTTCAAAATTCCTGAGAACGTGATCTCGATGGTGACGGTGCCCTGCTCGTGTGCCTTAAGAATCTCGAGGCGCTCAGTGGGCTCGTGCAGTGCGAATGGCACGGTCTCGCCATCGACCTTGACCTCGCTGACTTCCAGCTCGATTGCGTTGAGAACGATGCGACCGACTGCCTCGCTGACTGTGGCATCGATGATCACGTGGCCGACGAAGGTCGCCGCGGCAAGGTCAGGTTCCAACGCCAAGGTGTAATGGTGGGGAAGTACGGCGCGCGGCAGGCGATATGGATTGTCGGTCACAACAGCGAGCGTACCCGGCCGGATCGGGCAGGATCGGAGCCGATTAAGGGCTTGCCAGCCTTGTAGGGTTTCTCAACGTGCCTGCCCCCAAGCCCGGCGTTGCCCCGCTGTACGACGTTGCCCCGCTGTACGACGTTGTCGGTATCGGCAACGCACTGGTCGACGTAATTAGCCACGCCGACGACGGGTTTATCGCCCGTCATGAGCTGGCGAAGGGCTCAATGACCTTGGTTGATACCGATCGCGCGCTGTATCTGTATCGCGCGCTCGGAACAGCCATTGAAATGAGCGGAGGCTCGGCCGCCAACACAGTGACTGGCGTCGCTTCTTTCGGTGGCAGCGCCGCCTACATCGGCAAAGTCAGCGACGACGAGCTGGGTCGGGTGTTCGGTCACGACATGCGCGCCGTTGGTGTGCAGTTCCGGCCCGGCGCCGCCGTAGCCGACACTCCGACTGGTCGGTGCATCATCGTCGTCACCCCCGATGCCGAGCGCACGATGAACACTTACCTCGGCGTCTCGTCGTTGTTGTGCCCGCCCGACATTGATTTACCGACCGTTGCTGCCGGCAAGGTGCTGTATATGGAGGGCTACCTGTTCGACCGCCCGCATGCGAAGGAGGCGTTCCGCTTGGCAGCCGTCACGGCTCACGAGCACGGCCGTCAGGTGTCGCTGACGCTCAGCGATTCGTTTTGCGTCGATCGCCACCGCGACGACTTTCGCTCGCTCGTCGCCGACGAAGTCGACATCTTGTTCGGCAACAGCGACGAGTTGATGTCGCTGTACCAAGTCGACACCTTCGATGCGGCAGTGAAGGCAGTGCAGCGAGACTGCGATCTAGCGGTCATCACGGTCGGACCCAAGGGTTGCTACATCGTGACGCGCGATTCGGTTCTGACGGCGCCCGCCGAAGAGGTGAAGGAAGTGCTGGATACGACCGGTGCTGGCGACTTGTTCGCCGCTGGCTTCCTCTTCGGCTACACCCGCGACTATCCGCTGGAAGAATGCGCCAAGTTCGGCGCGATTGCCGCTGCCGAAGTGATCTCGCACGTCGGCCCGCGCCCGCTCGTCGAACTGAAATCGCTGCTGCCGTGATCGACGCAGCAGAAAACGCAGTCGAGCAAGCGAAGGCATGGCTTGCTGCCGAGCCCGATGCCGATATGCGCGAGGAACTCTCGGCGCTACTCAAGGGTCCGGCTGACGAGCTGCACACGCGGTTTACCGGCCGCCTGCAGTTTGGTACCGCTGGTTTGCGCGGTGCCGTTGGTGCTGGCCCGCAACGCATGAACCGCCTGGTTGTGCAGCAAGCCGCCGCCGGACTGGTCGACTACTTGCTGGCACAAGTTCCGAACGCGGCGGAGCACGGCGTGATCATCGGTTACGACGCGCGGCGCAAGAGCGACGTATTCGCGCTCGACACTGCGCGCGTGTGTGCCGCCCGCGGCGTGAAGGCCATGTTGTTTCCACATGTTGTTCCAACTCCGGTGCTGGCGTGGAACGTCACCGAGGTGCAAGCGGCAGCAGGCGTGATGGTCACCGCGTCGCACAACCCGCCAGCCGACAATGGGTACAAGGTCTACCTCGGCACTGGCTCGCAAATCGTGTCGCCGGTCGATAGCGAGATCACCGGATTCATCGACAAGGTTGATCCGTGCTCCGTGCAGTTGTCGCCGGCTGACGATCCATTGATCACAATGCTTGGCGACGATCGAGTTGCCGACTATCTCAACTTCGTGCGTACTACGCGTCTGGCGCCGACGGTTGCCGGCGTGCAGGTCGCCTACACCGCGATGCACGGCGTTGGCGGTGCCACGTTGCTCGCCGCGTTCGAGAGCGCCGGCCTTCCTGCGCCCGCTGTGGTGGCCGCTCAGCAGCAGCCTGACGGAACCTTTCCAACTGTCCCATTTCCCAACCCAGAAGAACCTGGCGCAATGGATCTGTTGATGGCGCGGGCGGCGGAAGTTGGCGCACACGTCGCGCTTGCCAACGATCCCGACGCCGATCGACTTGGCGCAGCCATTCCTACCGCTGACGGCGGCTGGCGTCGGCTCGGCGGCGACGAACTCGGTTGGCTGCTCTCCGATCACATTTTGCGTCACACAACTGGTGACGACCGACTCGTCGTCACCACACTCGTCTCCTCCTCGTTGCTGTCACGGATGGCGGCTGCGCATGGCGTCGCGTGTGAGGAAACATTCACCGGCTTCAAGTGGATCGCGCACACAGTGCTGGCCAATCCCGGGAAACGGTTCGTCTTCGGATACGAGCAGGCGCTCGGGTATCTCGTGTGCGGCCAGCCGCTCGATAAGGACGGCATCACTGCAGCAGTGATGATGGCCGAGGTCGCCGGACTTGCCGCTGCCGAAGGTGTGACGTTGCAAGATCGACTGGATGCCATCGCCGCTACCTACGGGCGGCACATCGTGGCCGACCAGGCAGTGCACATGCCGCCTGCCGATGGCGCAGCAGCGGTTGCGCGTTTGCGAGCCAATCCGCCGACCGAAGTTGGTGGCAGCGCCGTGACTGCGACGCATTGGTTTGATGAAGCCGGACTGCTGCGCTTGGAGTTGGGCGAGAACATGCGCGTGCAAGTGCGCCCGAGTGGTACCGAGCCCAAGGTCAAGCTGTACGGCGAAGGCATCGGACTCGACCCCAAGCCATTCCTAGAAGCTCTAGCCGCGCTCCTCATCTAGCAGGCTGGGCTAGTTCGTATTGTGGCTTCGTGTCGTGGATGAAGCCGTGTCGTGGATGAAGCCGTGTCGCGCCCAAGGGTGCGCCTGTGGGTCAGTATTGATGCCGTTCCGCACCCATGGGCGCGGTCGGAACCGGGGCGCGGGTTAGGCGGGGGAGCCGAATTGGCGGTCGCCGGCGTCACCTAGGCCGGGCACGATGAACGCAGTTTCGTTCAAGCGCTCGTCAAGTGATGCGGTGTAGACCGCGAGGTCGAGATTCGCGCCCCGCAGCATCTCGATGCCTTCCGGCGCCGCCAGCACGCAGACGACGATGATCGTGCCGGTCGCGCCGCGCTCGAGCAACAGTTGGCAAGTATGAGCAAGCGACCCGCCGGTCGCGAGCATCGGGTCGAGGACGATGCACTGACGACCGGCAAGAGTCTCGGGCAGCTTGTTGACATACGGCATCGGTTGATGTGTGGCTTCATCGCGCGCAACACCGATGAAGCCGACGTCGGCGTTCGGCAGCAGCTCCTGCGCGGCGTGCAGAAAACCCAATCCGGCGCGCAACACGGGCACAACGATCGGCTGCGCGGTGAGCTGTCGCCCCTTCGTCGTGGTCAGCGGAGTCTGCACGGTGACCGAGTGCGTGGGCAGGCCGCGAGTCGCTTCGGCCATCAACAACGTTCCGATCCGCTCGAGCTCTTGGCGGAACATAGCGTTCGGCGTGTCTTTGTCGCGAACGCGGGTCAGCGAATCGGCAATGAGCGGGTGATCAACAACGTGCAGGGCGACGGGCATGCCGTGCAGGTTAGACGCTGGCAGATTAGAGAGCGTCTGCCCGAGCGGCTGCATAGCGAGGCTTGATAACCCCGTTGATCAGCTTCAGCCGCTCTGGGAACGGGGCGAAAGCACTCTTCATCGAGTTGATCGTGATCCATTCGAAGTCGTCGATACCCCAGCCGAAGGCATCACGCAACTCCTCCATCTCGAACGTCATCGAGGTTGCGCTCATCAAACGGTTGTCGGTGTTCAGCGTCACCCGGAAGCGCAGACGGCGCAGCATGCCAATCGGATGGTCGGCGACGCTGGCGCAGACGCCAGTCCCGACGTTGCTGGTTGGGCACAGCTCGAGCGGAATCCGTCGGTCGCGAACGAACGCCGCCAGGCGACCGAGCTGCTCTTCGCCCGGCGGGCCTTTGATGTCGTCGACGATGCGCACGCCGTGCCCGAGGCGCTCGGCCCCGCAGAACTGCACGGCTTCCCAGATGCTGGGCAGGCCGAA
>Ga0105048_10001015_pt1 | contig 45268 bp, 40 predicted proteins | sample MAT05_FD_78382 | JGI IMG/M metagenome (GOLD analysis project Ga0105048, IMG submission 78382) | Freshwater microbial communities from Lake Fryxell liftoff mats and glacier meltwater in Antarctica - MAT-05 | ecosystem: Environmental > Aquatic > Freshwater > Ice > Liftoff microbial mat | place...
ATGATGCAGATGCCCAGCGACATGGCGGCCACCACCAGCGCCAGGGCGCGGTTTTGCTTTTCGACAATTTCTTCCCACAGGTTGTAAGGCGTGAGTTTGTCGATGATGATGAAACACAGCCAGAAGATGGCCACGCCCAGCAGCGCGTAGACGACTGAGCCCAGCAGCAGCCCCGGTTTCAATGCTTCAAATCCCATGCCGTTCTCCTTGAAAAATAGGGCGGGTGCGCGTCATTTGTGTCCGCCCCCGCTGGAAAAACCACCAAATGAGCCACCCGAACTGCGTGCACCGCTGCTGTAGCCAGACGCGCAGTTTTCCACCTTCGGGTCACAGCGTGAGCAGCGGCTGACCACCAAGGAAAGCAGCAGCAGTAAAAGGAAGGTCAGGATAAGCGTGCGCACGCTCATGCTTGAGCCCAGGCTCACCGGGCCCACGTCGCTGCGCTGCAGCATGTCCTTCTGGCCTTCGAGTTTGAAGGCCTGCGCAACTTTGGCGTTGTCGATTTTGCTGCCCACCGACCACACCACTTCATCTGGCGACTGCTCCATCGACAGCAGGTTGGCGCCGCTGGCAAAGTCGCGGTTGGCAGTGCGCTGGCCGCGCGTCACGCGCCAGTAAAACTCGCCCAACGCATAGCTGGTTTCGGCGTTGTAGCTTTCCTTGAGGGCGTAGCGGGTGCCCAGATAAGTGGCGCTTTGGCCGTTGGCGCTTATCACCGGCGCGCCGGTGCAGGGTTTGACCACGCTCCAGCCCTCGGTGGAGTCCACCAGAAACAGAAAGCCGCGCTGCTGGTTGTAGAGCAGGTACTCTTCCCAGCCAAAGTGCTCGTCGGGGTCGCTCGGGTCCATGCCCATGCGGTGCTGAAAGCCCACCACCTGCCAGCTGGCACCCTGCAACTGGCCGACGCTGCCCAACGCAATGAGGGGTTTTACCGGTTCATCCTGCAGCGCGTGCTTGAGTTCGCCGCCAATGCCTTGGGACACATCGATCAGGCTTTTGCACGCCGGGCAGGTGATGCTCTGGCTGGTGTCCAGCGCCACCGTGACTGGCGCGCCGCAGTTCGGGCAGTTGAACTGGCGGCCTTTTTCGTCTTTGGCTGAATCAGCTCGCAAACCACTGAGCTTGAGGTCTTCTAGCAGCACACTCTGGCCGACGCTCACCGTGGGCGGCTGGCTGCTGTAGTCGATGCTGAGCACGCTGGCATCACTCTGGCTGCGCAACTCCACCATCGCAAAGGGCTGCCCGTGAGTCGGCAGGTGCGGCAACTCGCCTTGTGCGGCCAGCAGCATCACCTGCTGGTTGGAGGCCACGCTGAAACGCTGCCCGCTGATGACCGTGGTGGCGCCCACCCGAAAGCTTTCAGCTGGCGGTAGCGCGACCGTCACCGGCTTGGGCACAGCGAAAATGTAGGCACCGTTGTCTTCACTCAGGTAGGCGCTGCTGCCGTCGGCCAGTACGGCGTACCACTCGGTCCAGGTGCCTTCCGGGTATTTGTATTGCAGCCTGCCCACCAGCGTGAAACTCTGGCCGCGCCAGACGCCGCTGGTTTGCAACTGCAGCGGGCTGTGGTCGTCAAACAGCTCGGCCATCTTGCCGATGCGCTTGAGCACCTCGCCGTCACGCACCACCGTGCTCTGGCAGTAGCCGCAAACCGCGTGCGTGCTTTGCGCACTGAGAAATTTGACGGGCGCGCCGCAACCCGGGCAGGGTGCCGTGTATGAGCGTTGAGGAACAGCGGTCGAATTAGTCAAGGAGGGCGGGGCGATAGCGTGTTATGCGAAGGTCAAGGAGGAGCCCAAAGGGCGGGGGACACGTAGCAAAACACGCTGTCGTCCTGCCCGGACTCGTCCAAAAACTACACCAGTTTTTTCAGCAGTTCGGCCTTCTTGGCGTCAAACTCTTCTTGCGTCAGGATGCCTTTGGCCTTGAGCTCACCGAGCTTTTCCAGCGTGGCCATCACGTCTTCGGGTTTGACCCCGATCACCGCCGCCAGCGGTGCCGCAGCATTGACGGCAGAGCTCTGTAACCCGCTGGCCAGGTTTTGCGCCAGCACCTGGCCCAGCGCCACGCCAGCGCCCAGGCCCATGGCATCACCGGCGATGCCGCTACCACCACCGCCGCCTGACGCGCCTTCGGCAAATTTGGGGATGGCCTGCGCGGTTTGGTATTGCATGAACTTGCCCATGTCGTTGCCGACCATGCCCATGCCGATTTTTTGGTCGAGTACTTTTTGCAGGTCTTCAGGCAGCGAGACGTTTTGAACCGTCATGCCTTCGAGCTTGAGTCCGATTTTCTCGAATTCGGGCGCTAGTTGCCGAGTCAGGGCCTGCGCAAAACTCAGCTGGTTGGCCGCCAGGTCCAGAAAGGCGATGCCGCTGCCGGCCACCGCATTGCTGATGTTTTGTAGCACCAGGCCACGCAGCTGTCCGTCGATGTCTTGCACGTCATAACTCTCGCGCGTGCCCGAGATTTCGGTGTGAAACAGCTTGGGGTCGGCCACACGGTAGTTGTAGTTGCCAAAAGCGCGCAGGCGCACCGCGCCAAAGTCGGCGTCGCGAATGGTGATGGGTTGCGGCGTGCCCCATTTCTGATCCAGCTGCTGGCGCGTGCTGAAAAAGTACACGTCACTTTTGAACGGTGACTCAAACAGTTTGTCCCAGTTTTTCAGGTAGGTGAGCACTGGCAGCGTCTGGGTGGTGAGCTTGTGGGTGCCTGGGCCGAACACATCTGCGGCTTTGCCCTCGTTGACAAACAGCGCCATCTGCGATTCGCGCACCACCAGTTGCCCGCCGTTCTGGATTTCCATACCGGCCATCGGAAAGCGCCAGGCAAGCGTTCCGTCGCCCGGCTCGGTCCATTGAATGACGTCAATAAACTGCTTCTTGATGAAGTCCATGAGTGCCATGTTCTGCTCCTGAAAGGGATGGTGTTGCAAGCATGATACCGACGTGGCTTTGGGCTATGCTCTCTTGCACTTTCCAGCGAGCGACGCAGCTTCATGCCCACACCCACCCAAGCGATGTCCCCTGCCCCTGCCCCTGCCATGCTGCTGGCTGCCGGCCGTGGCGAGCGCATGCGCCCGCTCACCGACACTTGCCCCAAACCGCTGTTGCCCGTGCAAGGCAAGCCGCTGATGCAATGGCATCTGGAGGCCTTGCAGCGCGGCGGCTGCCAGCAGGTGGTGACCAACACCGCCTGGCTGGAAGACCTGATTGTTCAGACTTTTAATGGCCTTTTTGGCCTCCAGCCCTTATCTAATAAGCGTGAGCAGCTATCAAATTCATATAAGATGACGTTGCAGTACTCCACCGAAGGCCGCGACTTTGGCGCCGCGCTGGAGACCGCGGGCGGCATCTGCCGCGCCTTGCCGCTGCTTTTTCCGCCCACCGATGGTGTGGGCCGGGGCGTTTTCTGGGTGCTGGCGGCTGATGTTTTCACGCCCGGTTTTGTTTTTTCGAGCGACGCGGTTGAACGTTTTGCCGCCAGCGGCAAACTCGCGCACCTCTGGCTGGTGCCGAATCCGGCGCACAACCCACGCGGCGATTTTGGTCTGGATGCCGCCACCGGCCTGGCGTTGAACCTGCCCAAAGATGACCCACAGCCGCGCTACACCTATTCCACCATCGGCCTGTACCACCGCAACCTGTTTGCGCCACCTTGGTGCGATGTTGTGCCCGGCAACTCTCAGGGCGTCAAAGCCGCGTTGGCGCCGTTGCTGCGCGCAGCGATGGACCAGGGGCAGGTGTCTGCCGAGCTCTATGCCGGCGCCTGGACCGATGTCGGCACACCGGAGCGGCTGGCGCAGCTCAATGCGTAAATAGCAACCCTTGTAGCAACCCTTGTGCCTCGCGCACGGCGTGTCAGTCGCACAATGTTGGCTTTTGAACCCGCGCTGATGCCAGGCACCCGCCTCAACCGCTCCTTCACTCATCAACAGCCATGACCACCCAAACCGCCCTCTACGCCCAACGCCGCGCCGCACTCGCCAAACACATCGGCCCCGGTGGCGTGGCCATCCTGCCGACTGCGCCAGAGCAACAACGCAACCGCGACAGCGATTTTTTATTCCGCCACGACAGCTATTTCTACTACCTCAGCGGCTTGACCGAGCCCAAGGCCTGGCTGGTGATCAGCGGTGATGGCAAAACCACGCTGTTTTGCCAGCCCAAAGACCTGGAGCGCGAAATCTGGGACGGTTATCGCCTCGGGCCAGATGCCGCGCTTGAAGCGCTGGGTGTCGATGCCGCGTTTTCGGTGACTGAGCTGGACAAACAACTGCCTGCATTGCTGGATGGTGCTGAGTCGGTCTGGTACCCGTTTGCCACGCATACCGGGCTGGAGGGTCGCATTGACGGCTGGCTGGGCACGCTGCGTGCGCGGGTGCGCTACGGCACGCTGTGCCCACAGCAGCAGCGCGACCTGTGTGGCCCGTTGGACGAGATGCGTTTGTTCAAGGACGCGCATGAGCAGAACGTGATGCGCCGCGCCTGCAACATCAGTGCGGGCGCCCATGTGCGCACCATGCAGCGTTGCGCGGCCATGCTGCGCGCTGGCCAAGAGGTGCGTGAATACCACCTGGACGCCGAACTGCTGCACGAGTTTCGCCGCCACGGCTCGCAATACCCGGCCTATGGCTCCATCGTGGCCGCGGGCGCCAATGCCTGCGTGCTGCATTACCGCGCCGATGCTGGGCGCGTGCAGAGCGGCGAGCTGGTGCTGATTGACGCGGGCTGCGAGTTGGATGGCTACGCCAGCGACATCACCCGCACCTTCCCGGCCAACGGCACCTTCAGTGGCGCGCAAAAAACGCTGTATGAGCTGGTGCTGGCCTCGCAAGAGGCGGCCATTGCTGTAACAAAGGCCGGTGCCCGCTTCACCGACCCGCACGACGCCACCGTCAAGGTTCTGGCGCAAGGCATGCTGGATGTGGGCCTGCTCGACAAAAACACCGTTGGCACCGTAGACGACGTGATCGAGAAGCGCAGCTACTTTCAGTTCTACATGCACCGCACCGGCCACTGGCTGGGCATGGATGTGCACGACTGTGGCGCCTACACCGAGCCGGGCGAGATCGGCCAGGTCAGCACCCGAAAAGACGCCCTCACCGGCGAACTCATCAAAGACCGCCCGGCGCGCATCCTGCAAGCGGGCATGGTGCTGACGATTGAGCCCGGCCTCTATGTGCGCCCGGCACCCGGCGTGCCGGAGCACTTTCACAACATCGGCATCCGCATCGAAGACGATGCCATCGTGACCGAGGCCGACTGTGAACTCATCAGCCGCGGTGTGCCGGTCAGCGTGGTTGAAATTGAGGCACTGATGCGGGAACTTGGGTGAAAATTGGCGGCTTCAACCTCTTGATCACCCTGGAATCACCAACATGACCACGGATATTGATTCGGCAACGAACCCCGACGTCGATAGAAAAAATGGCGTGCAATCCTTTGAAATTGGCATGGTGATTCTGCGTGCCATCAGCGGTGGACACCGCGCCATGATGCTCAAAGATATTGCCGCTGCTGCTGATATGCCAGCTTCCAAGGCGCACCGCTACATCGTCAGTCTGGTGCGTTCAGGGTTGGTGGAGCAAGACCCGCTGACCTCGCGCTATGACCTTGGGCCTTTCGCATTGAGTTTGGGTCTGGTGGCAGTGGATCGACTCGATCGCATCAAACTGGGCTTGTCTGCCATTTCCGACCTGCGCGATGAGATCAACCAGACCACCGCGCTGGCGGTCTGGAGCGACAACGGGCCGGTGATCATCCGCACCATGCGGCCCTACCGCCCAATCACTGTCAATGTCGTCACTGGCACGGCACTGCAGGTACTCACTTCAGCCAGTGGACGGGCCTTTGCTGCCTGGTTACCCGCTGCTACGACTGCGGCACTCATGAGCCGCGAGCAGGCCACTGGGGGCTTGCCAGAAGAACTGAAAAACGCCGCCAACGTCGAAGCCATGCTGGCCGACATTCGGCGCCACGGTGTCTCTGCCGTCAACGATTACCACCTGGTAAACGGTGTGGCCGCAGCGGCCTCTCCGGTTTTCAACTTCAAACATGAAATCACCATGACCGTGTTGGTTATCGGGGTGAAAAGCATGATTAATTTGTCTTTGCAAGGCCCGGTCATCGCGGCCCTGAAGCGTTCGGCGCAAGCGCTGTCACTGCGACTGGGCCACAGCAATAGCGTTTGATCCGGGCCACTCAGGCCAGATTATTTGACGCTTATAAACGACTCTAGCCCTTATAAGCTGGGTTTCTATAGCTCCTGTTTCAGTAGCATTCTGGCGCTGACAAGCATCACCAACGCCAAGCACCCATCAGAATTTAAAGCTTAGTGCGAGCCGTGGAAAAAAATTCAAATATCGATTGACAGAACGAGTTCCTTAATTCAGAATTCGCTTCCACAAAGAAATTGAGCCGATCCGCGGCTTACCCAACAGGAGACAGCGCATGCCTAAACCCCAGATCCATTTGACGCATCTTGAAGATGCCGTGCGAGCTGCGTGATGTTGGCCGAGTTTTTACAATTCCTGTTTTCCGGCATCACCGTCGGAGCCACCTATGCACTGGCGGCGTTGGGCTTCACGCTGATCTACAACGCCAGCAATGTCATCAACTTTGCCCAGGGCGAATTCATCATGCTCGGCGGCATGCTGGCAGTGTTCTTCAGCCAAGCCGGTTTGCCTCTGCCGGTGGCCTTGGCGCTGGCCATTGCTGTGCCGGCACTGGTGGGCATCGTGGTCGAAAAACTGGCAATCGAACCTGTCAAAGGGGCCGAAACGGTCACGCTGATCATCATCACCATCGGTGCTTCGCTGGTGATTCGTGGCTTGGTTCAGGTCTGGCTGGGCAAAGGCACATTCAGTCTGCCGGCATTTTCAGGCGATGTTCCCTTGCACTTTATGGGTGCCACGTTGATGCCGCAAAGCCTGTGGGTGCTGGGCGTGACTGCGGTGGTCGTGGTCGCCCTCTGGTATTTTTTCAACCACACCTTGCACGGCAAGGCGATGCTGGCCACCTCGCACAACCGCACCGCTGCCGAGTTGGTGGGCATCAACACCAACTGGGTGCTGCTGATGAGCTTTGCCATGTCGGCCGCCATCGGCGCCATGGGCGGCATTTTGGTCACCCCCATCACGCTGACCTCGTATGACGTGGGCATCATGCTCGGGCTCAAGGGCTTTGTCGGCGCGGTGGTGGGCGGGCTGGGCAACGGCCTGGGTGCCGTGTTCGGCGGCCTGCTGGTCGGTGTGCTTGAGGCGTTTGGCGCTGGATACATCTCATCTGCCTACAAGGACGCGATGCCGTTTGTGCTGATTCTGCTGATATTGTTTTTCATGCCGCGCGGCCTGTTTGGCGGCAAATCGACTGATCGGGTTTGAACATGAAAAACAACCCATTCATTGGCCTGTACATCATCATGGCGGTGCTGCTGGTGCTGCCCTTTGTCTTGCCCAACAGTTTTTATGTCGATCTGGCTATTCGCATGGCGATCAATGCGGTGATTGTCCTGGGTCTGAACCTGCTGATTGGCTTTGCCGGGCAGATCAGTCTGGGGCATGCCGGGTTTCTGGGCATTGGCGCCTATGCGTCGGCGGTATTGCCGACCCACCTAGGGTGGCATCCGCTGCTGGCGATGGTCGCCGGTGCTCTGGCGGCGGGCCTGCTGGCAGCCGTCCTGGCGCGACCTATTTTCAAACTCAAGGGCCATTACCTGGCCATGGCCACACTCGGGCTGGGCATCATCATCAACATTGTGGTGCGTACCGAAGCGGCCTGGACCGGTGGCCCGGATGGCATGCCGGTACCGGCTTTTAGCCTGGCCGGCTTCGAGATTTCAGGCGACAAACACTGGTACTGGATCGCAGCTGTGCTGCTGTCGGTCAGCGTTTGGGCCTCGCTCAACTTGATTGACTCGCCGTTTGGCCGGGCCTTGCGCGCCTTGCACGGCTCCGAAGTAGCCTCCAAAGTGGTGGGGGTTGATGTGCTGCGCTACAAGGTCGCCATCTTTGTGATGTCGGCTATGTTTGCCAGCATCATGGGCAGCGTGACGGCGCACTATGTCGGTTTTGTCACACCTAACCTGGCAGACTTTTTCCACTCGATCGAACTCGTCACCATGGTGGTCATTGGCGGCATGGCCTCGGTCTATGGTTCGGTCGTGGGTGCCGTGTTGCTGACCGCACTGCCACAGGCTTTGACCTCATTTGAAGGTTGGGAGACGGTGGTGTTTGGCAGCATTCTGATGCTGTGCATGATTTTTATGCCCAAAGGCCTGGTGCCGACGCTGGCAGCCAAATTTGGCAAGGGAGAGTGACCATGGCCCTGCTCGAAGTCAAAGACCTGTCTATCCATTTTGGTGGTGTCAAGGCGGTGCAAAACGTGAGTTTCAGCATTGACGCCGGCATTGTCTATGCCGTGATTGGCCCCAACGGCGCAGGCAAAACCACGCTGTTCAACCTGATCACCGGCATTTACACACCGACAACTGGCACCATCACCCTGGACGGTGAATCGATTGGTGGCAAAGCGCCTGATGAACTCGCCAGGCGTGGCATGGCGCGTACTTTTCAGAACCTGCAAATCTGCATGAACATGAACGCGATCGAGAATGTCATGGTGGGTGCCCATTTGCGGCTCGACCGCAACCTGTTCAAGGCGGCGCTGCGTTGGCCGGCGCTGCGGGCGAAGGACAAAGACCTGCACGCCGAGGCTGCTGAATTGATGCGCTTTGTCGGACTGGGCGCCTACATCAACGCCCGTGCCGACAGCATGCCGTATGGCGCACTCAAACGCCTGGAGATTGCCCGCGCCTTGGCCATGAAGCCCCGCATGATTTTTCTTGATGAGCCCGCTGCCGGCCTCAACCCCAAGGAAACCATCGAAGTTGATGCGCTGGTGCGCAAAGTAGCCGATTCGGGCGTGACCGTGGTGCTGGTCGAGCACGACATGAAGATGGTGATGAACCTGTCTGACCGCATTTTGGTGCTGGACTACGGCAAGAAGCTCACCGAGGGCACGGGTGCTGAAGTTCGTCGCAACCCCGACGTGATTGCCGCCTACCTTGGCGCACACGCCTAAACCACAGGGACACCATGGACGCATTGAACATCATCAGTCAGGATCACAGCAACCTGTGGCGACTCGCCACCACCGTTGACCAGGTTGCCACCGAAATCGAGGACGGCGCAGCGGTTGATGTCGCCTTTTTCAACGCGGTGTTTGACTACATCGAACAATTTGTCGACCGCTCGCACCACCCCAAAGAGGATGATTACCTGTTTCGTTTGCTGCGCCTGCGCTCAAGCGAGGCCACCTCGATTCTCGACGGCCTGCAAATCGAACACCTTGAAGGCCCAGCCAAGCTGCAAGCCTTGCGCGCCAGCGTGACTGCAGCCGCCCAAGGCGCATTGACCGGCGGGCAACTCGCTATGGCGCTGCGCAACTACACCAACGGTCTGAAAACTCACATTCGTACTGAGGAAAAAAGCATTCTGCCGTTGGCTCGCACAGCACTGCTTGAAGCCGACTGGGCGGAGATCAACCGGGCCTTTCTGGACAACCGCGACCCGGTGTTTGGCGAGCAGGCCCAGGCCGAATTCCGCGAGCTGTACCACCGTGTGGTCAGCCTGGCACCCGAGTCCGTCGGCCTGGGGGCTCATAGCGTCGGCCATTTGCAGCCGGTTGCTGGCCCAGCACAGGCCGAGGTGTTGCTGCGTGTGCAGGGCATGGAGAGCTGCTACGGCCGTATCAAGGCGCTCAAAGGCATCAGTCTGGAAGTGCGGCGCGGCGAAACTGTGGCGCTGGTCGGTGCCAACGGCGCAGGCAAAACCACGTTTTTGCGCACCCTGTCAGGCGTACAACCCATGAGCGCCGGCAGCATTACGTTTGACGGTATGGATATCAGCCGCCTGCGATCGGACAAACGCATGCGTCGCGGCATCTGCCAAAGCCCCGAAGGCCGTCAGGTGTTTGGTCCTTTGAGTATTGAAGACAACCTGCGCCTGGGGGCTTACACCCAGCCCAAGCATCAGGTGGAAGGCGACCTGGAAAAAATCTTTGCCATGTTCCCGATCCTGAAAGAAAAGCGCGCGCTGCCGGCGGGCACGCTGTCGGGCGGCCAGCAGCAGATGTTGGCGATTGGCCGCGCGCTGATGGGCCGCCCCAGCTTGCTACTGCTCGACGAGCCCTCCATGGGCTTGGCACCGCTGTTGGTAGCTGAAGTGTTTAACGTCGTCAAAACGCTGAAAAGTCAGGGCATGACCATCATCCTGGCTGAGCAAAACGCCTTTGCCGCACTGGCCCTGGCCGACCGCGGCTATGTGCTGGAAACCGGCACCATCACTTTGACGGGCAGCGGGCAAGACCTCATCAGCAATGAACAAGTACGTGCCGCGTACCTGGGGATGTAAACGATGCGAGTCATATGTTTCGCTATGAACCCGCGCGGCAGGCGCTCTGGGCGGCCTCCTCATACTGGCGTACCAGAAATCGTCAACCACCCAGAGCGCCTGCCACGCTAGCGACAGTGGCTTGACCAGCAGCACCCTCAGTGGCCATCAAAGTTAATCAAAGGAACACCATGACGAAAAAATTTGCATCGCAGGCCGATCTGGAGGTCAAAAAGACCACGTTCTCGCAGCTCTCGGCACACTGCTGGGCTTACACCGCCGAAGGCGACCCCAACACCGGCGTGATCATTGGCGATGATGCGGTGCTGATCTGCGACGCGCTGGCCACCCCGGTGATGGCGCAAAGCCTGATTGCCGAGATCCGCAAGGTGTCTGACAAACCCATCAAGTACGTGGTGCTGTCGCACTACCACGCAGTGCGGGTGCTGGGCGCGTCTGGCTACAAGGCCGCAGGCATGCAGGAAATCATTGCCAGCCAGGGCACGCTGGAGATGATCATTGAGCGCGGTGCGCAAGACATGCAGTCAGAGTACGAGCGCTTCCCCAGGCTGTTTGATGCCTTTGATTCGATCCCCGGTCTGACCTGGCCAACGCTCGTATTTCAGGAGCAGATGACGCTTTATCTATCTGGGCTAGAGGTCAAAATCATGCATATGGGACCAGGCCACACCAAAGGCGACACGATCGTCTGGGTGCCGTCTGAAAAAGTGCTGTTCTCAGGCGACCTGATCGAAGCCGATGCCGCTTGCTACACCGGTGACGCGCAACTCGAAGAATGGCCCGCCACACTGGATGCACTGGCCGCGCTGAACCCCGAAAAAATTGTGCCCGGCCGTGGCCCGGCGCTGGACACGCCGGAACTGGTGCGCTCTGGCCTGGCCTACACCCGCGACTTTGTCTCAACGCTGCTGAGTTCGGCCAAAGAAGCCGTGGCCCGGGGCATGAACCTGAACCAGGCCATGACGCATTGCCGCAAGGCCATGGACCCCAAGTTTGGCCAGGTGTTCATTTACGAGCATTGCCTGCCGTTTGACGTGACCCGCGCGGTGGACGAGGCCAGTGGCATCAAACACCCGCGCATCTGGACCGCCGAGCGCGACAAAGAAATGTGGCACGGCCTGCAGGCGGCCGACTAAGCCCGGCGCATTCAAAGAACGACAACCCGAGAGAGACAAGAGACAACACCATGCTGAGCACCTACAAGTACCCCAAGTACGACTACGTTCGCCCTCCGGAGCAAAGCGGCGCTGCCCCAAAACGCTACCCGGTGGTGGTGGTGGGTGCCGGCCCGGTGGGTTTGGCGGCGGCCATTGAGCTGGCCCAGTCCGGCGTGCCGGTGGTGGTGCTGGACGACGACGACACCGTGTCGGTCGGCTCGCGTGGGGTGTGTTACGCCAAGCGCGCACTTGAAGTTTTGGACCGCATTGGCGTTGGCCAGCCCTGCGTCGACAAGGGTGTGAGCTGGAATGTCGGGCGCACGTTTTTCCGCGAGCAAGAGGTGTACAACTTCAATCTGCTGCCGCAAGACGACCACAAACGCCCGGGCATGATCAACCTGCAGCAGTACTACCTGGAAGAGTTTGAGGTCAAGCGCGCCAAAGACTTTCCCAACCTGGATTTGCGCTTTAAAAACAAAGTGCTGTCGGTGCAGCCTCAGGGCGATGGTGCCACGTTGCAAGTGGAAACGCCTGATGGCGTCTACACCCTGGAGACCGACTGGCTGGTGGTGGCTGATGGTGCCCGCAGCGGCATCCGGCGCATGATGAACCTGGAGATCGACGGCAAAATTTTCATGGACCGCTTCTTGATTGCCGACGTGGTCATGAAGGCCGACTTTCCCCATGAGCGCTGGTTCTGGTTTGACCCGCCGTTTCACCCCGGGCAGTCGGTGCTGCTGCATCGCCAGTCTGACAACGTCTACCGCATCGACTTTCAGCTCGGCTGGAACGCTGACCCGGAAGAAGCCAAGAAGCCTGAAAACGTGATTCCGCGCATCAAGGCCATGCTCGGCGATGACCGCGAATTTGAGCTCGAATGGGTCAGCGTCTACACCTTTCAGTGCCGTCGCATGAATGCTTTCACCCACGGCCATGTGCTGTTTGCGGGCGATGCGGCGCACCAGGTGTCGCCGTTTGGTGCCCGCGGTGCCAACTCGGGCATTCAGGACACCGACAACCTGTGCTGGAAGCTCAAACTGGTGATCGAAGGCAAGGCACCCAGCAGCTTGCTCGACACCTACTCCGAAGAACGGGTGGCTGCAGCCGACGAGAACCTTTTGAACTCGACCCGCTCCACCGACTTCATCACCCCAAAAAGCAAGACCTCGCTGACCTTTCGCAACGCGGTGTTGAGCTTGGCGCGCGAGCACGCCTTTGCCCGTGCGCTGGTCAACTCCGGGCGGCTGTCGGTGCCGTGCTACTTGACCGAGTCGCGCCTGAACACGCCTGACGCTGAAATTTTTAACGGTGACATGGTGCCGGGCGCGCCAATGGACGACGCGCCGATGCAGATCAACGGCCAGCCGGTCTGGCTGCTCGACTGTGTGGGCAACACCTTTATGGCGCTGGTCTACGTCAGCGACGCAACCACTGTCGATGCCGCCCAACTGGCGCAGTTCGCCGCACTTGCCGCACAGCCGATTGCCGTCGAAGTGGTGTTGGTCTCAGAGCGCGCGGGCACTGCGCCGCAGGGCATTCGTGTGCTTACTGACCGGGCTGGTCGCTTTGCCGAGCGTTTTGATGCCAAGCCGGGTACCACCTACCTGATTCGCCCGGACCAACATGTGGCCGCCCGCTGGCGCGCCTGTGATGCCACGCAAATCAACGCGGCTGTGGCGCGTGCCACCTGCCAGATTCAATAAGGAGACCGCGATGCCCCTGAACCTGCAACCCAATTTGTCCGAATCCGGCAAACGCTACTTTCGCGCCTTCACACCGGGCGACGATTTTTACGAAGCGCTGATCGACACGCATCGCGACTTGAGCGATGAGCAAAGCGCCATGGTCAACGCCAAGCTGGTGCTGCTGCTGGCCAACCACATTGGCGACATCGGCACGCTGCGCGAGGCCATGCACATCGCCCGCGCGGACACCGCCTGAGCCATCCAATGTTGATAACCATTTAGGCCCCTAGCCCTTATTAATCAAGCGCTGAAAGCTATAAAATCAGGAGCAATTTAATGCAGATCCAGAAAATTCACCATGTGGCCTACCGCTGCAAGGATGCCAAGCAAACCGTCGAGTGGTACCAAAAGTACCTCAACATGAACTTCATCCTGGCGATTGCCGAAAACGAGGTGCCCTCCACCAAAGAGCCCGACCCTTACATGCATGTGTTTCTGGATGCCGGTGGCGGCAACGTGCTGGCGTTCTTCGAGTTGCCAACCAAGCCGGAGATGGGCCGTGACCTGAATACGCCCAGCTGGACCCAGCACCTGGCGATGCAGGTCGCCACGGTGGACGAACTGTTGGAAACCAAGGCCAAGCTGGAGGCCGATGGCATCAACGTGGTCGGCCCGACCGACCACACCATCTTCAAATCGATCTATTTCTTTGACCCCAGTGGCCACCGCCTTGAGCTGGCCGCCAACACCGGCACGCCCAACATGGCCAAGTTGCTGGACGAGGCCAAGTGGGACATGCTCAACGAATGGGCTGTCACCAAAAAAGCCCCGCAGCACGCCCGCTGGATGCACGACGGCTCGTATGCCGGGGAGTGAGCGCGCATGAAACTTGCCACCCTCAAACAAGGCGGCCGCGACGGCACGCTGGTCGTGGTCAACCGCGCTTTGAGCCACTGCCGCGCCGTGCCCGCGATTGCCCGCACCCTGCAGCAGGCGCTGGACGACTGGGAGGCTTGCGAGCCGCAACTGCGCCAGGTGTATGAAGCGCTCAACAGCGGTGCCTTCACTGCGCCGGATGTATTTGAACCGGAAAAATGCCATTCGCCGCTGCCACGCGCCTACCAATGGGCCGACGGCTCAGCCTATGTGAACCACGTCGAGTTGGTGCGCCGCGCTCGTGGTGCCGAGCTGCCAGCTGAGTTTTGGACCGACCCGTTGATGTACCAGGGCGGCTCGGATTCTTTTGTGGGACCACGCGATCCGATCTTTGCCTGTTCAGAAGACTGGGGCATCGACCTGGAAGCTGAAGTCGCGGTGATCACCGGCGACGTGGCCATGGGTGCCAGCGTGGCGCAAGCTGCCAAGTCGGTGCGCTTGCTGATGCTGGTCAATGATGTGTCGCTGCGCAACCTGATCCCGGCAGAACTTGCCAAAGGCTTTGGCTTCTTTCAGTCCAAGCCCGCCTCAGCCTTCAGCCCGGTGGCCGTGACGCCCGACGAATTGGGTGCCGATTGGCGCGACAGCCGGGTGCATCGCCCCTTGCTAGTTTCTCTGAACGGCACGCTGTTTGGCCAGCCCGATGCTGGATGCGACATGGTGTTCAACTTTGCCCAACTCATTGCCCACGCTGCCAAGACCCGCGAACTGTGCGCGGGCAGCATCATTGGCTCGGGCACCGTGTCCAACAAGCAAGGTGGGCTGCAAGGCTCGTCGATCGCCAACGGCGGCGTTGGCTACTGCTGCATTGCTGAAGTGCGCATGTACGAAACCATTGAAACCGGCAAACCGCAAACCCCTTACATGCAGTTTGGCGACAGCGTTCGCATCGAGATGTTGAATGCCCAGGGGGCCTCGATTTTTGGTGCGATTGCGCAAACCGTGCAAGCGTACGCGGCGTGAAAACGGTCGCAAATTTATATGACGTTTAGGCCTCTAGCCCTTATGCAACAAGCGCATATAGCTATCTTTTTTAATTGACTCTTTTCAGGACAACACCATGACTCACCCTCTGTTTGAAAAACATCACGCCAAACTGGACGCGGCACTCAACGCCATCCACACCCGTGGCTACTGGGCTGCCTACAACGAGATGCCCAGCCCCAAGACCTACGGCGAGACCGCAGCCGCTGACGGCAAGGCCGCGTTTGAGGCGCATCTGGGTCAAAAATTTGAGCTGAACCAGCCCGGCACCACGGGTTGGCACGGTGGCGAGCAGTCGCCGTTTGGGATTGCGCTGAACGTGCAGTACCCGGTGTGCGACATCAACGCCCTGATTGCGGCAGGCCAAAGCGCCATGACCGGCTGGCAAGCGGCGGGTGTCGAAGGCCGCACCGGCATCTGCATCGAGATGCTGGACCGCCTGAACGCCCAAAGCTTTGAGCTGGGCCACGCCGTCATGATGACCACCGGCCAGGGCTGGATGATGGCGTTTCAAGCCGGCTCACCGCATGCGCAAGACCGTGGCCTGGAAGCTGTGACCTACGCCTACCGTGAACAGCACTTTGTGCCCGCAGAAGCCACCTGGGAAAAGCCACAAGGCAAAAACCCGGCGCTGGTGCTGAAAAAGCATTTTCAAATCGTTGGCCGTGGCGTGGCGGTGGTCGTTGGTTGTGCCACGTTCCCGACCTGGAACACTTATCCGGGCTTGTTTGCCGCGCTGGCCACCGGCAACGCGGTGATCGTCAAGCCGCACGAAAACGCGATTTTGTCTGCCGCCATCACCGTGCGCACCATTCGCGCGGTGCTGGCTGACAACGGCATCGACCCCAACCTGGTCACCCTGTGCGTGGCTGACAAGCGCGAAACCACACAGGCGCTGGTGACCCATGCGGCGGTCAAATCCGTTGACTTCACCGGTGGCAATGTGTTTGGCCAATGGCTGATCGATCACTGCCGCCAGGCGCAGGTGTATGCCGAGCTGGCTGGCGTGAACAACATCGTGATCGATTCGACCGATGCCTACAAGCCCATGCTGCGCAACCTGGCGTTTACTTTGAGCCTGTATTCGGGCCAGATGTGCACCACCTCGCAGGCGATTTTTGTGCCCGCCGCTGGCATCGACACCGAAGACGGCCCCAAGACTTATGACGAGGTCTGCGCCGACCTGGCCCGCGCGATTGAAGGCTTTTTGAGCAAGCCCGAAGTGGCGTTTGCCGTGCTCGGTGCGGTGCAGTCTGACGCCACTTTGGCACGCATTGCCTTGGCCGATGGTGGCTCGCTGGGCAAAGTGCTGCTGGCCTCCAAAAAGCTCGACAACCCCGAGTTTCCCAAGGCCGAGGTGCGCACCCCGGTGTTGCTGGCCTGCGACGCGGCGGATGAAGCCGCCTACATGGAAGAGCGCTTTGGCCCGGTCACCTTTGTGGTGAAGGTGGCAGACACCGCAAGCGCCATAGCCTTGTCCGAGCGGGTTGTCACGACCCATGGCGCGCTCACCGCGGGTGTTTACTCCACCCGCCCAGAGGTGATTGAGGCCATGACCGCGGCCACCTGGCGCGCCAAGGTGGCGCTGTCCATCAACCTGACCGGTGCGGTGTTTGTCAACCAGTCGACGGCGTTTTCTGACTACCACGGCACCGGCGGCAACCCGGCGGCCAACGCCTCGTATTCCGACTCGGCCTTTGTGGCCAACCGGTTCCGTGTGGTGCAGCGCCGCGTTCACGTTTAAAGGCTTGCCATGAGCTACCAGAACATTCTTTTTGACGTGCAGGCTGGCGTTGCCCGCCTGACCTTGAACCGCCCGGACAAGCTCAACAGCTTCACCGGTGCCATGCATGCCGAGCTGCGCGCAGCGTTGGCCACGGTACAAGCCGACAAGACCATTCGTGTGCTGGTAATCAGCGGCGCTGGCCGGGCCTTTTGCGCTGGGCAGGACCTGGCTGACCCGGACATGACCATGGGGCCAATGCAGCCCGACATTGGCAACGTGGTGGAGCAAAACTACAAGCCGCTGGTGCTGGGGTTGCAGAATTTGCGTGTGCCCACGGTGGCCATGGTCAACGGCATTGCCGCCGGGGCTGGTGCCAGCCTGGCCTTGGCTTGCGACTTGGTGATCGCGGCCAAGTCAGCGTCATTCCTTCAAGCTTTCAGCAAAATTGGCCTGATTCCCGACACGGGCGGCACCTGGTTTTTGCCACAGCGCGTGGGTATGGCTCGCGCCATGGGGCTGGCGCTGCTGGCCGACAAGCTGCCCGCCGAAAAAGCCGCTGAGTGGGGCCTGATCTGGCAGGTGGTGGAGGATACTGACCTGAGCGCCACGGTGGACAAGCTGGCCGCGCAACTGGCCGCCATGCCGACCAAGGCTCTGGTGCGCACCCGCGCCGCCATGCACGCCGCCCCCAACCACACGCTGGAGCAGCAGCTCAGCATGGAAGGCGGCTTCATGCGTGAACTCGGCTGGAGCCCCGACTTCCAGGAGGGTGTGGCCGCCTTCATGGAAAAGCGCGCACCCAAGTTCACCGGGAACTAACAACCTATGAGCCAAGCTTTATCAACCCAAGCCGTGGTGGCGGTGGTCGGCACCGGTGCCATGGGCGCTGGCATCGCCCAAGTGGCCGCTGCGGCCGGGCACCCTGTGCGGCTGCTGGACAACCGGCCCGGTGCGGCGCAGCAAGCCATCGATGGCATTCGTGCCCAGTTCGAAAAGATGGCGGCCAAAGGCAAGATGAGCGCCGAGGCTTGCGCGGCTGCCGGTGGGCGCCTGCAAGCCGCCGAGCAGCTCAGCGACCTGGCAGACGCCGCTTTGGTGGTGGAAGCCATCGTCGAGAGCCTCGCAGCCAAACAAAAGCTGTACAGCGATTTAGAGGCCATCGTGTCTGAGGCGTGCATTTTTGGCACCAACACATCGTCCATTTCAGTCACCGCCATTGGCGCGGCCTTGAAAAACCCTGAGCGGCTGGCGGGGTTGCACTTCTTTAACCCAGCACCGCTGATGGCTTTGGTCGAAGTCGTGTCGGGTTTGGCCACTGAGCGCAGTGTGGCCGACACCCTGTTTGCCACCGCCACGGCCTGGGGCAAAACGGCGGTGCATGCCAAGTCCACGCCGGGCTTCATCGTCAACCGGGTTGCGCGGCCTTACTACGCCGAGAGCCTGCGGGTGCTGACCGAAGGCGGTGCCGATTGCGCCACGCTGGATGCGGTCATGCGCGAGGCGGGTGGCTTTCGCATGGGGCCGTTTGAGCTGATGGACATGATTGGCCACGATGTCAATTTTGCGGTGACGCGTTCGGTTTGGAATGCCTTCTTCAACGACCCGCGTTTTTTGCCGTCGCTGGTGCAGCAAGACCTCGTGGATGCCGGATTTTTGGGCAAGAAAACCGGCCGCGGCTACTTTGACTACCGCTTCGGTGCCGTCAAGCCGGAACCCGCCACCGAAGCGGCGCAAACCTTGCCGCACTCGCTGGTCATTTGCGGCATGTCAGACGTCGCCCAGGCGATGGCCGCGCGCCTGAAAGCCGCGGGTGTCGACTTTGCGCACACCGACTCCGCAGATGGCCGCATCGCGCAAGCGGGCGACGCGGTGCTGTATGTGACCGATGGTCGCAGTGCGACCCACCGCGCTGCCAAGAGTGGCGTCGCCAACACGGTGCTGATCGACCTGGCGCTGGATTACAGCAAGGCCACCCGCATGGCCATGGCCAGTGCCCTGCAGTGCAGTGCGGCGGCGACGCAAGCGGCTGTCGGTCTGCTGCAGGCCTGTGGCCTGAAGGTGTCTTGCCTGGCCGATATCCCTGGCCTGGTGGTGATGCGCACCGTGGCCATGCTGGCCAATGAAGCCGCCGATGCGGTGAACCAGGGCGTTTGCTCTGCACCAGCAGCCGATGCCGCCATGCGCCTGGGGGTCAATTACCCCAAAGGCCCGCTGGCCTGGGCGGACGACGTTGGCCTGAAAGCCATTCGTGATGTGCTGGCCAATCTGGGCACCAGTTACGGCGAAGACCGCTACCGAATTTCTCCGTTGATCCAGCGCCACGTTTACGCCAAAAGGAACATCCATGACTGAGCACCACCCCAAGCCCACCCCTGAAGCGGCGCAGGCCTTGGCCGAGGCCACCGCCGCCGCGATGTGGTCACGCGACCGTGCCGCCACGGCCTTGGGCATGGCGATTCAGAGCGTCAAACCTGGCTACGCCCGCCTCACCATGCCGGTGCGAGGCGACATGGTCAATGGCCACCATATTTGCCACGGCGGCATGATCTTCACGCTGGCCGATACCGCCTTTGCCTACGCCTGCAACAGCTACAACAAGACCACCGTGGCCTCGGCCTGCCACATCGACTTTCTGGCACCCGCCAAAGAAGGCGAGACGCTGGACGCCGAGGCCATTGAGCAGTCACAGGCCGGGCGCACCGGCGTCTATGACATCACGGTGCGCACCGCAGCAGGCAAGACGGTGGCCCTGTTTCGCGGAAAGTCCTACCGCATTCAGGGTGAAGTGATTGCGGGCTTGCAGCAAGCCGATCACGCCGCCTAAAGTTCACTTTCAGCATAAAAACAGGAGACCCCCGATGCCCGTCAAGAAGCCCATGCCCGGTGATCTGGAACCGATCGAGACCGCCAGCCGCGACGAAATCTCGGCCCTGCAGTTGCAGCGGCTGAAATGGTCGCTCCAGCACGCCTACGACAACGTGCCATTTCACAAAAAAGCCTTTGATGACATGGGCGTGCACCCCAGCGATCTGAAGACCTTGGCTGACTTGTCCAAGTTCCCGTTCATGACCAAGATTGCCCTGCGCGACCACTACCCGTTTGGCTTGTTTGCGGTGCCACGCGAGAAGATCACGCGCCTGCATGCGTCCAGTGGCACCACCGGCAAATCGATTGTGGTGGGCTACACCGCCGGCGACATCGACACCTGGGCCAATCTGGTGGCTCGCTCGATTCGCGCCGCCGGTGGCCGCGCTGGCGACATGCTGCACAACGCCTACGGCTATGGCATGTTCACCGGTGGGCTGGGTGCCCATTACGGGGCCGAGCGCCTGGGGTGTACGGTGGTGCCGATGTCTGGCGGGCAGACCGAAAAGCAGGTGGCGCAGATTCTGGACTTTCAGCCACAGATCATCATGGTCACGCCCTCGTATTCATTGGTGATTGCCGAAGAGTTTGAGCGTCTGGGCATCACACCAGACCAAATCTCGCTGAAGGTTGGCATTTTTGGTGCCGAACCCTGGGGCGAGGGCATGCGCGCCGAGATCGAGAGCAAGCTGGGTATTGATGCCATCGACATCTACGGTTTGACCGAGGTTATGGGCCCCGGTGTGGCCTGTGAGTGCATCGAATCCAAAGACGGCCCGGTGATTTGGGAAGACCATTTCTACCCCGAGATCGTCAACCCCGAAACCGGCGAAGTGGTGGCCGACGGTGAAGACGGCGAACTGGTGTTTACCTCGCTGTCCAAAGAGGCGTTCCCGGTCATTCGCTACCGCACCCGTGACCTGACCCGCTTGCTGCCGCCCACCTCGCGCTCGTTCAGGCGCATGGGCAAGATCACCGGCCGCTCAGACGACATGCTGATCGTGCGCGGGGTGAATGTTTTCCCCAGCCAGATCGAGGAGCAGATCCTGCGTGACAAGCGCTTGTCGGGCAACTACCAAATTTTGCTCAGCCGCGACGGCCACTTGGACAACGTGGAGGTGCGCTGCGAATTGCAACGCGAGTTCTCCGACAGACTGAGCCCCGCGGAGGTGGCTGCCATCACCAAAGAGCTGCAGCACCACATCAAGACCATCGTCGGCATATCGACCCACGTCAGCGTGCTCGGCTTTGACTCCATTCCGCGCACGCTCACCGGCAAGGCGCGCCGCCTGATTGACGAGCGGCCCAAACAGGTTTGAGACCGTCACCAGACATTCAAAGGTTTTTAGGCCTCTAGCCCTTATCCAATAAGCGCGAACAGCTATTAATTTTATATCAGGACGTGACTGACACGACACCCATGACTGACGCTTTTATCTGCGATGCCATTCGCACCCCAATTGGCCGCTACGGTGGCGCACTGGCAGGCGTGCGCGCCGACGACCTGGGCGCCATTCCCCTCAAGGCGCTGATGCAGCGCAACCCGCAGGTCAACTGGGCCAGCGTGGACGACATCATTTACGGCTGTGCCAACCAGGCCGGTGAAGACAACCGCAACGTGGCGCGCATGGCCGGCCTCTTGGCGGGTTTGCCGGTGGAAGTGCCTGGCACCACGGTCAACCGCCTGTGCGGCTCCAGCCTGGACTGTGTGGGCATGGCAGCCCGCGCCATCAAATCAGGTGAGTGCGAGCTGATGATTGCAGGCGGTGTCGAGAGCATGTCGCGTGCGCCGTTCGTGATGGGCAAGGCCGAGTCAGCCTACTCCCGCAGCGCCGCCATTTATGACACCACCATCGGCTGGCGCTTTGCCAACCCGCTGATGAAGAAGCTCTACGACACGCATTCGATGCCGCAAACGGCCGACAACGTGGCGGCAGACTTCAATATCTCTCGCTCTGACCAGGACGCGTTTGCGCTGCGCTCGCAGCAGCGCTGGGCGGCAGCGCAGGCGGCTGGCCGCTTTGCCGATGAGCTCACGCCGGTGCTGATTGCGCGCAAAAAGGGCGAGCCACTGGTGGTCGACACCGACGAGCACCCACGCCCTGAGACCACGCTGGAGATGCTGACCAAGCTCAAAGGCGTCAATGGCCCTGAGCTGTCCGTCACCGCAGGCAACGCCTCAGGCGTGAACGACGGTGCCTGTGCCTTGCTGATTGCCAGCGAGGCCGCCGCCCGCGCCAACGGACTGACGCCGCGCGCCCGTATTGTGGCCATGGCCAGTGCTGGCGTGGCCCCGCGCATCATGGGCTTTGGCCCGGCCCCCGCAGTGCGCAAAGTGTTGGCCAAGGCTGGCCTGACCCTGGACCAGATGGATGTGATTGAGCTCAACGAAGCCTTTGCCGCGCAAGCCTTGGCGGTACTGCGCGACCTGGGGCTCAAAGATGACGAAGCCCGTGTGAACCCGAATGGCGGGGCCATTGCGCTCGGGCATCCCTTGGGCATGAGTGGCGCGCGCTTGGTGACGACTGCGAGCTACGAATTGGCACGGCGTGGCGGGCGTTATGCGCTTTGCACGATGTGCATTGGTGTTGGGCAAGGCATTGCCCTGGTGATCGAGCGAATTTGATTTTTTTAACCACAACGGAGACAAACCCATGAAATTTTCCCTGAAGAAACTGGCACTTGGCGCGGCACTGGCCGTGGGCACACTCAGCGCTTTTGCGGCTGACCCGATCAAAATTGGCTCGGTCTTGTCAGTTACCGGTCCTGCGGCCTTTTTGGGTGACCCCGAACTCAAGACGCTGCAAATGTATGTGGAAGACATCAACAAAAAAGGCGGTGTCTTGGGACGCCAACTGGAGCTGGTGCACTATGACGACGGCAGCGATGCTGGCAAGGCCAATGGCTTTGGCAAACGCCTGATCGACGACGACAAGGTCGACGTGATCGTTGGCGGCACCACCACGGGCTCCACCATGTCGATGGCGCCGCTGGTTGAAAAAGCCGGTGTGCCGTTCATCTCACTTGCCGGTGCGGTGGTGGTGGTAGAGCCTGTCAAAAAATGGATTTTCAAGACACCTCATACCGACCGCATGGCCGCTGAAAAGGTCTTTGAAGACATGAAGAAACAAAACCTGACCAAGGTCGCGCTGTTCTCCGAGACCAGTGGTTTTGGCCAGTCTGGCAAAAAAGAAACTGAGGGTGTGGCGGCGAAGATGGGCATCACTTTGGTGGCCAACGAAACCTACGGCCCGAAAGACACCGACATGAGCCCGCAGCTCACCAAAATTCGCAACACACCCGGCGTGCAAGCGGTGTTCATCTTTGGTCTGGGCCAGGGCCCAGCCATTGCCACCAAGGGCTACAAGCAACTGGGTATAACGCTGCCGCTGTACCACGCGCATGGTGTCGCGTCTGATGAGTTCATCAAGATCGCCGGTGCGGCGGCTGACGGTGTGCGCATGCCGGGTGCGGCCTTGCTGGTGCACGACAAACTGCCCCCGAATGACCCGCAAAAGCCGGTAGCTGAGGGCTACGCCAAAGCCTACAAGGCCAAGTGGAACGCCGATGTTTCCACTTTTGGCGGCCATGCCTATGACGGTTTGATGCTGGCGGTTGACGCGATCAAGCGCGCTGGCAGCACTGACAAAGCCAAGGTGCGCGATGCCATTGAAGCCACCAAGGGCTTTGTCGGTACCGGCGGCGTGGTGAACATGTCGGCCACCGACCACATGGGCCTGGACCTGTCGGCGTTTCGCATGTTGGAAATCAAAAACGGCGACTGGACTCTGGTCAAGTAAGTCGGCCCAGCAACACGGAACTCACCATGTTTGAAACGCTTGAGATCGAGCGCAGCGGCAAAGTTGCCACGCTCTGGATGAACCGGCCCGAGGTGTTGAACGCGTTCAACGAGCAATTGATTGCTGATTTGAACGACGCCTGCTTGCAGCTCGATGCCGATCCTTCGGTGCGGGTGGTGGTGCTGGCCGGGCGCGGCAAACACTTCTCGGCGGGTGCCGACCTGAATTGGATGCGCCGTGCAGCCCTTGGCAGCGAGGCCGCTAACCTGGAAGATGCGCGCCGCTTTGCCCGCATGTTGCGCACGCTCTCGGGCCTGTCCAAACCAACGATTGCACGCGTACAGGGCGCGGCACTGGGTGGCGGCACCGGCCTGACAGCGGCCTGCGACATGGCGGTAGCGTCTGAAGACGCGGTGTTTTCCACCAGCGAGGTCAAGTTCGGCATCATCCCTGCCGTGATCAGCCCTTACGTGCTGCGCGCCATTGGGCCACGTCATGCGCTGCGTTACTTTCAGAGTGCCGAGCGCATCACGGCCAAACGCGCGTTGGACATTGGCCTGGTCAACGAGGTGACCGCTGTGGACGGACTTGATGCGGGCATGGCAGCGCTGATTGAGCCGCTGTTGGCCGGTGCACCAGGGGCCCAAAAAGCCGCCAAGGACCTGATCGAAGCCATCAAGGGCCGACCGATCGACGACAGCACACTGGAAGAGACAGCCCAACGGATTGCCCGTCAACGGGCCACCCCTGAAGGGCGTGATGGCGTGGCAGCGTTTCTGGAAAAGCGCGCGCCAGCCTGGTTGGTGGATTGAACTTCTCATTCCACAGATTTATCAAACGACACTTTATTTATCAACAGGAGCGAGCAACTATGTACACCCAATCCTTCAACGTACAAGAAGCCCCGGGGCAAAAGGCGCCACCCAAAACGGTGTCGCTGGAAAACCCGCAATCTCAGGCACGTTTTGACGCAAAAATTGATGCCGATGGCAAGATCGAGCCGCAAGACTGGATGCCCGAGGCCTATCGCAAGACGCTGATTCGTCAGATCAGCCAGCACGCCCACAGCGAAATCGTTGGCATGCTGCCCGAGGGCAACTGGATCAGCCGCGCGCCCAGCCTCAAACGCAAGGCGATTCTGATTGCCAAGGTGCAAGACGAAGGCGGCCATGGCCTGTACCTGTACAGCGCGGCCGAAACGCTGGGCGTGGGCCGCGACCAGATGCTGGCCGACCTGCACAGTGGCAAAGCCAAGTACAGCTCAATCTTCAACTACCCCACGTTGAACTGGGCCGATGTCGGCGTCGTTGGTTGGTTGGTCGATGGTGCGGCCATCAGCAACCAGATCCCGCTGTGCCGCTGCAGCTTTGGCCCCTACGCACGCGCCATGATTCGCGTCTGCAAAGAAGAGTCTTTTCACCAGCGCCAGGGCTACGAAGCGCTGTTGGTCATGATGCAAGGCACTGCCGCGCAAAAGGCCATGGTGCAGGACTCGGTGAACCGCTTTTGGTGGAAATGCCTGGCCATGTTTGGCCCGCCGGATGCCAACAGCCCGCACAGCGAGCAAGCCATGCGTTGGGGCATCAAGCGCATCAGCAACGACGACCTGCGCCAGAAGTTCATCGACGCCACCGTGCCGCAAGCCAACGTGCTGGGCATCAGCTTGCCTGACCCCAAGCTGAAATGGAACGAAGAGCGCCAGCACTACGACCACGGCGAGATCGACTGGGACGAGTTCTGGGGCACTGTCAATGGCAACGGCCCATGCAACAAAGAGCGCCTGGCGACCCGTGTCAAAGCGCACAACGACGGCCAATGGGTGCGCGATGCCGCCCTGGCCCACGCCCGTAAAAACGAAAAATTTTGCGGGACAGACCAACAATTGCGCAGCAATTTTGCTCTGTCCTCAACTCAACAGGTCACAAAGGAAGCAGCATGAACACCCCCGCACTGAAAGATTGGCCCCTCTGGGAAGTATTTGTTCGCAGCAAACAAGGCCTGGAGCACAAGCACTGTGGCAGCCTGCACGCCTCTGACGCGCCGCACGCGCTGCAAATGGCGCGTGACGTCTACACGCGCCGCCAGGAAGGCGTGAGCATCTGGGTCGTGCCGTCCAACAATATCACCGCAAGCGCACCCGACGACAAAGACGCGATGTTCGACCCGGCGGCCGACAAGATCTACCGTCACCCGACCTTTTATGACATTCCTGAAGAAGTGGGGCACATGTAATGAACCACCACGCAACGCCTGTAGCCACCTATCAGGACTACCTGCTGCACCTGGCCGATAACGCTGTCATCTTGGGCCAGCGCAACGCCGAGTGGTGCGGCCACGGCCCGGTGCTTGAAGAAGACCTGGCGCTGGCCAACAACAGCCTTGACCTGATCGGTCAGGCGCGCCTGCTGTACCAGCATGTGGCTAGCGTGCGCAAGGACGGCCGCTCGTCTGAAGACCAGCTCGCCTACTTTCGCGACGTCCCAGACTTCAAAAACTACACGCTGCTGGAGTTGCCACACAGCACCGCGCTGGCCCCCACGTCGTCCGGCGACCGGGACTACGCGGTGACGATTGCACGCAACTTTTTGTACAGCGCGCTGATGGTGCTGGTGTGGGACACGCTGAAAGCCTCCAGTGACGCACAACTGGCCGCGATTGCCGCCAAGTCGCTCAAAGAAACCCAATACCACCTTCGCCACGCCCGTGACTGGATGGTGCGTCTAGGCGACGGCACTGACGTGTCACACGCCAAGATGCAGGCCGCTTTAGACCATTTAATGCCTTACACCCAGGAGTTCTGGGCGTCAAGCGCTATGGAAACTGCAGCAGTCAAGACAGGCATGGGCGCCGACACCCAGCAACTCCAAGCCACCTGGAACGCCATGGTGGACGATGCGGTGACGGCGGCCACGCTCAAGCGCCCCAGCAGCGCGGGCTTTGTATCGACCGGCAAACTCGGCGTGCACTCCGAGCACCTGGGCTTTGTTCTGGCTGAGATGCAAAGCCTGGCGCGCGCCCACCCTGAAGCAGTTTGGTAGCACCTCATGACAGCCGATACCACCCAGCGGTCTGCCCACAGTCTGCCCGATGGCCCAATCGCCAAAAAGCAGGTCGGCGAGTCCGAGTACGCCATCTGGGATGTGCTGGAGTCGGTGGTCGACCCCGAAATCCCGGTGGTCAACCTGCGCGAAATGGGCATTTTGCGTGCGGTGCGTCCGCGCGCGAGCGGCTTTGACGTGGTCATCACACCCACCTACAGCGGCTGCCCGGCCATGAGCCAGATGGAAGACGACGTGAGAGCCGCACTGGCCAAGGCCGGTGTGGCCGCGCATGTCGTGTCGCAACTGGCCCCAGCCTGGTCTACTGACTGGATGACCCCGGAGGCGCGAGAAAAACTACGTGCCTACGGCATTGCGCCACCGCATCCCAGCGGCTGCGCATCGAGCGTCAACGTGGTTCAATTTGCTCCTAAAAACAGAGCTTCTCAGGCAGAACTGGCGGTGGCTTGCCCGCGCTGCGGCTCTCAAAATACCACAGAGACCTCGCACTTTGGTTCTACCGCCTGCAAGGCGTTGTATCGCTGTCTGGACTGCCTGGAACCCTTTGATTACTTCAAACCTTATTAACCGGGCGCCTGCGCCCAAGTGAATCACCATGTCTACATCCCCCCGTTTTCACGACCTGCGTGTCTCAAGCATCCATCCTGAAGCGGCAGGCTCGGTGGCCGTCGCCCTGAGCGTGCCCGATGACCTGCTGGACAGTTTTGATTTCCAGCCCGGCCAGTACCTGACCTTGCGCAGCAAGATCGATGGTGCCGATGTGCGGCGCAGCTATTCGATCTGCTGCACCCACAGCCATCTCAAGAATCACCACGAACTGGTAGTTGGTATCCGCCCGATGGAAGGCGGTGTGTTCTCCAACTGGGCGGCGCACAACCTCAAAGCCGGCGACACCCTGTCGGTGATGCCGCCCGATGGCCGCTTTGTCTCCAAGCGCCCGCGCGCGCTGCACCGCGTTGGTTTTGCCGCAGGCTCGGGCATCACGCCAATTCTGTCGATCATGGCCAGCACGCTGGAAGACCAGCCAGAGTCCAAATTCACCTTGGTTTTCGGCAACCGCCGCATGAGCTCGGTGATGTTCAACGAAGCCTTGCAAGATCTGAAAGATCGCTTTGCCGGACGACTGACGCTGATCCACATTCTGTCGCGCCAGGCGCAAGAGGTGGACCTTCTGGAAGGCCGCATTGACGCTGCCAAGGTCAAGTCCATCATCGACACCTTGCTGCCGGTGGCCAGCATGGATGAAGTTTTCATCTGCGGCCCTGAGGCCATGATTGAGGTGACCGAAAAGGCTTTGCTGGATGCCGGTGTGCCGGCCAAGCAGGTGCACACCGAACGCTTTACCTCGCCGACGCTGGAAACTTTGACGCCAGAGGCACGTCAGGCGGCTGTCGCCAACAGCATGAAGCTGCCCGCGGGTGGCCAGGTCGCACTCACCGTGGTGCTGGACGGCAAATCACACGCCTTGCACATGAACCCGGATGAACACGTGCTGGACGCTGCCATGGCGGCTGGCCTGGACTTGCCGTTTTCGTGCAAGGGGGGTGTCTGCGCCACCTGCCGCTGCAAGGTCATGGCTGGCAGCGTTTCCATGGACAAAAACTTTGGCCTGGAAGCCTGGGAGACCGACAAAGGTTTTGTGCTGAGTTGCCAGTCACGTCCGACCGCTGAAGCCGTGACTGTGAGCTTTGACGAGCGCTAGAAAACATCGACTGACAACCCAGGAAATAGCATGCCCTGTTACGCGATTGAAGGCGTCATCCCCGTGGTGGACCCCAGCGCCTATGTGCATCCCACTGCCGTGCTGATTGGCGACGTGCATGTGGGACCGAACTGCTATGTCGGCCCGCTGGCAAGTCTGCGCGGGGATTTTGGTCGCATTGTGTTGCATGCGGGTGCCAACGTGCAGGACAACTGCGTCATGCATGGGTTCCCGCAACAGGACACCGTGGTGGAAGAAAACGGCCACATTGGCCACGGCGCCGTCTTGCACAGCTGCATCGTGCGGCGCGACGCGCTGGTAGGTATGAATGCGGTCGTGATGGATGAGGCCGAGGTGGGCGAGCAGGCGGTCGTGGCCGCCTGCGCGTTTGTGCCAGCGGGCATGCGAGTGGCACCACGCACGCTGGTGGCCGGGGTGCCCGCCAAACTGATACGCTCCTTGCGTGACGAAGAAATCACATGGAAACTGACCGGGACGCAAACCTATCAGGACTTGACCCGGCGCAGCCTGGCCAGTTTGAAAGAGGTGCAAGCACTGACCCAGGCTGAACCGAACCGGCCAAGGGTTCAGGCACCTGAGGTCAAGTCGTTGATTGCCTCCAAACGCGGTTAAAGCACGACTTATGAAGATTTACAACTACTTTCGCAGTGGCACATCGCATCGCCTGCGCATCGTGCTGAACCTCAAAGGGCTGGACTGGGAGTATGTGGCCGTGGATCTACGGGCACAGGCGCATTTTGATGCGGCGTTCAAAGCACTCAATCCGCAGGGCTTTGTGCCCACTCTGGTCGAAGATGATCTGATACTGACCCAATCGCCTGCCATCATCGAGTGGCTGGAAGAACGCTATCCAACGCCATCCTTATTGCCTGCCAACGCCAACGATCGGGCCCGCGTGCGCGCCCTGGCAGCTGTCGTCGGATGTGATATTCACCCCCTCAACAACCGGCGTGTACTGGAGTATTTGCGCCACACCCTGCACTGCGACCAGGCTGCAGTACTGGCTTGGTGTGGTGAGTGGATTCGCGGTGGATTCACTGCTCTTGAACAGATGCTGGCCAGTGACACCACCCGAGGCAGTTTTTGCTTTGGCGATCGACCAAGCTTTGCCGATGCCTATTTGGTCGCGCAAGTCGAAAGCGCCCGGCGCTTCAAGGTTGACCTGTCACCCTATCCAAACATTGAGGCGATTGACCTGGCGTGCGCCGAGCTGCCAGCTTTTGATCTGGCAGCACCCAAAAACCAGCCAGATGCCCTCTAGGCTTTCCGGCAGCTTCAGTTCAAAGACGGGGATTTTGAAGCCGATGACGTAGGCAATGCGATACTTCAACGCTATTTTTTGAAGTATTTTTGCCTGAAATCGGGGAACCCATGTCAAAAACCATCCTGCTGGGCGACGAGGCAGTGGCCCGCGCAGCCATCGACGGCGGTGTCAGCGTGGCTTACGCCTACCCGGGCACGCCCTCTACTGAGATCTACCAGACCATCGAAGACTTGGTCAAAGAGCAAAACCTGGATGTCCGCGGCATGTGGTCCACCAATGAAAAGGTAGCGCTTGAGCAAGCCGTAGGCGCTTCTTATGCGGGGCGGCGTGTGCTGGTGGCCATGAAGCATGTGGGGCTGAATGTTGCCGCCGATCCGTTCATGAATGTGGCCATTACCGGCGCACATGGCGGCCTGGTGATCGTGGTGGCCGATGACCCCGGTATGCACAGCTCGCAAAACGAACAGGACTCACGTTATTTTGCCGACTTTGCCCTGGTGCCCTGCCTGGAGCCTGCCGACCAACAGCAGTGTTACGACTTCACCCGCGAGGCCTTCGATTTGTCCGAGCAACTGCAGGTGCCGGTGCTGGTGCGGCTGGTAACCCGGCTGGCGCACAGCCGCGCCCAAGTCAAACTGGCTGCGCCACGGGCACAAAACCCCGCCAACTATGTCAAAGACACCGCGCGGTTTACGCTGATTCCATCCAACGCCCGGCGTGCCTATGCCAGCCTGATCGACAAACAGCTGCCGCTGCAAGCCTACTCTGAAGCCCACGGCGCCAATGCTTTGTGTTTGCGCGGCACAGGGTTGCCAGGCATTTTGGTCAGCGGCCTGGCCTGGAGCTACCTGCAAGAGGCGCTGGGTGACAAACTCGATGGCTACAACCTGCTGCGCATTGGCATGTACCCTTTGCCGATGGCCAAAATTCGCCAACTGCTGGACGCCTCCAGCGAGGTGCTGGTTGTTGAAGAAGGCTATCCGTTCATCGAACGGCTGATCAGCGCGGGTGGCCTGATGCGCGAGAAGACCATTCGCGGCAAGCTCACCGGCGCGCTACCGCGCACTGGAGAACTGACGCCGGATGTCATCAAAAAATGTTTTGGTTTACCGACGGCGGCTTCACTGCAAATCAAGGGGCTGGCTGATGTGCTGGTTGGACGACCGCCGAGCATGTGCGACAAGTGCCCACACACAGATTCCTACATTGCCATTAACGAAGTGATCGCCGAGCTCACTGGCGACGTTCGCGTGATGGGCGACATCGGCTGCTATTCGCTGGGTTTTCTGGAACCGCATCAGGCCATTCACGCCTGTCTGTGCATGGGCGCCTCGATTGGTATGGCGATGGGGACCGCGCATGCAGGCATGAACCCATCGCTGTGCGTGATTGGTGACGGCACCTTCACCCACTCCGGTCTGGCACCGCTGCTGGATGCGGCCAAAGACAATACCAATATCAAGGTATTCATCCTGGACAACAGCATCATTGCCATGACCGGCGGTCAGCCCACCAGCGCTACCGATGAAGAGGTGGTGAATCTGGTAGCCGGCCTGGGCGTGCCGCGCGCACATATCCGTATCGTCGAGCCCACCGTCCACAAGAAACCCCACACCGTGGCCACCATTCGTGAAGAACTGGCCTATGTGGGCTTGTCGGTCATCATCGCCCGACGCATCTGCATTACCTACGCCAAAGAAATCAAGATCAACAAGGAACTCAAAGAACACCAGCTCGACGTTGCGGTGGTGAGTGCATGAATTACGATCTTGTCATCAGCGGCGTGGGCGGCCAAGGTGTGCTGTCGATTGCCTGGGTGATTGACCACGCGGCCCACGAGGCCGGTTTGTATTTGAAGCAATCTGAAGTGCATGGTATGGCGCAACGCGGCGGCGCCGTATCGGCGTTTGTGCGCATCTCGGACCAACCTGTGGCCAGTAGCCTGATTGCCGACGGCTGCGCCAGCATGGTGATCTCGGTAGAGCCGCTGGAGGCCCTGCGCTATACCCAGTTGCTCAAGCCCGATGGTTGGATCGTCACCGACATCACGCCGATGGTGAACATTGGCAACTACCCCAACCTGGCTGCTTTGTACTCGGTGCTGTTTTCCGCACCTCATTTGGCGGCGATGGATGCCACCCGGCTGGCGAAGAAGGCGGGTAACGTCAAGGCGCAAAACATGGTGGTGCTGGGGGCGGCGGCCATGCACCTGCCGTTTTCCGCTGATTTGCTTGAGCGCCAGGTCGCCGCGTTATTTGCCAGTAAGGGCGAACGGGCAATCAAAGCCAACATCAACGCCTTTCGCAAGGGTGACTCGGCCAGCCGTTTTGCCGCCGCCTTGGTGGCCAGCGGTGTCGGCTCGGATGTGGTGGCCAAGGTGGTGTCACGCCTTTATTTTCCGCCGAATCCGGTGGCACAGGCGCTGGTTAATGCCTGGGCCACCCGCCTGTTGGCGGCTGACGCCGCCCAAGCCGCACAAAGCTTTTTTGACAAGGGCGATGGGGTGGCCATTGACGAGATTGCTGCGCTGGCAGACCAAAAGTCTGAATGTGAAAGCAGTCCGGCTGCGGCCATGGCCTGATTTAAACTGGACCAACCTTCATTTTGCAAGCTTGGCGTCATGTCCCACACCGCTGCCCACCTGCACCACACCCCTGATCAGATCAGCGCGTTTTTCCAGCAGCACGGCGTGCGCGATGTGGAGTGCCTGTTTGCCGACATCTCCGGCTACCCGCGCGGCAAACTGATGCCTGCCAGCCGCTTTGCTGCGGGAGCCGAGTTGCGGATCTGCCAGGCGATCCCGATGCAGGCGGTTACCGGCGAGTATTCATACAACCCGGTTTTCCCCGACTCGGATCCCGATGTGCGCATGCTGCCCGACTATCACACGCTCACCCTGGCACCCTGGGCGAGTACGCCGCGCGCAGTGGCGGTACACGATTGCGTGGAGCTCGACGGCGAGTTGTGCACCTTTGCGCCACGCAGCACCCTGAAACGGGTGCTGGCCGACTACACCGCCTTGGGCCTGACCCCGGTGGTGGCCCCGGAAATCGAGTTTTATCTGACGGGCGCCAATACCGACCCGGCCCAGCCGCTGGTGCCGCCAACTGTGCGCGGTGGCCGTGCCGAAGTCGGGCAAAGCGCCTTCAGCCTGAACATGCTCAACGAGCTGGCGCCGTTCTGGGACGAGTTTCGCGCTGCGCTGGTCACCCTGCACATCGACGCTGACACCTGGATTCACGAGGTTGGCCCCACCCAGTACGAAATCAACCTGATGCACGGCGACGCGGTGGCGGTGGCTGATCAGGCTTTCTTGTTCAAATACGCCGCCCGCGAAATCGCCCTGAAACACGGCCTGAACGCGGTCTTCATGGCCAAACCCATCGCCGGCAGCGCTGGCAGCTCCATGCACCTGCACACCAGTGTGGTGGATGCCTTGGGTGCCAATGTGTTCAGCTTGCCTGACGGCACTGAGAGCGCCTTGTTTGGCCAGTTCATCGCCGGGCTGCAAACCTACGGCCCGGAGCTGATGCTGATGTTTGCGCCCAACGTCAATTCCTACCGGCGCTATGTGGCCGGTAGCCAGGCCCCCACCAACATGGCCTGGGGTTATGACAACCGCACCACCGGCTTGCGCGTGCCAGCCAGTGCGGCAGTGGCCCGTCGCGTGGAAAACCGCGTGGCCGGGGCAGACGCCAACCCCTACCTGGCCATCGCCGCCACGCTGGCTGCCGGTCTGGCGGGCATCCAAGAGCGGCTGCAGCCGTCTGAGCCCTTGAGCAGCAACGGCTACGACGAGGCCTACGGCCTGCCGCGCACGATGGATGAATCGCTATATAAAATGCAGCATAGTATGCTTGCTATACAAGGGCTAGGGGCTGATTTTGTTACGGGTTATTGTGCGGTGAAGGCGCTGGAATACAAGCATTATTTAAACGAAGTCAGCGCCTGGGAGCGGCGCTTTTTGCTGCCGCAGGTATGAACCACGCTTGTTACCTTGGCGGCTGCCAAAACCCAAAAGCGCGCGGTCATTACGTCTGGTTACACGGGATGTCGGGTAACGCAACCTAGAATTTCCCGCATGAACAAATTATTACTTTCTCTTGGCCTCCTGGTGTCTATCACCGCACTGCAAGAAACGGCTAACGCCGCCGATGTGGGTGTCTCGGTCAACATTTACCAACCGGGTTTTTACGGTCGTATTGACGTGGGCCGCGTACCGCAGCCTGCGGTAATTTACGCACAACCCATGATCATTGAGCAGCGGCCCATGATAGTCATGCGTGAACCAATTTACCTGCGGGTGCGGCCCGGGCACGAAAAACACTGGGACAAAAACTGCCGCCGCTACAACGCCTGTGGGCAGCCAGTCTATTTTGTGCAGGACAACTGGTACCGCGAGGTGTATGCACCTCGCTACTACGACGCACCGGGTCGCCGGGATGAGCGCCGCGACGATCGGCACCACGGCGGCCACGGCAACAAAAAGAACCAACGAGACAATTAACTCCCATCAAGCAACCGTTGATCAGCCCCTTGCCTGATCAGCGCGCGGAATTCACAGCGTACCGGTGAGTTTGAAACGCTCAGTGGCGGTCACCAGGGCACTGGCGATGCCAGGCTCGGACGCTGCGTGGCCAGCATCATCTACCACCTGAAAGCTTGCTTTTGGCCAAGCCTGGCGCAATTGCCAGGCAGTGCGGGGGGGGCAGACCACATCGTATCGGCCTTGAATGATGACGGCCGGCAGGTGCGAGATGCGGTCCATGTTGTTGATCAACTGACCTTCTGTCAAAAACATTTTGTTACAAAAATAATGCGCCCCCAGCCGCCCAACACCCAGCGCCACACAGGCGGCACTGAACATGCGGGCCACCTCCGGGCGTGGCAGCAGGTGCAGGCAATTGGCCTCATAGCGACTCCAGGCCTGCGCGGCACGCAGACTCACCACCGGATCGTCGCTAAACAATCGCTTCATGTAGGCCCCAAGCAGGTCACCGCGCTCGACTTCAGGAATCTGGCTAACAAACTGGGCGTGCTCGCCCGGAAAAAACAGCGGCATGCCCTCCAAAAACCAGTCGATTTCGGCCTGTGTGCCAAGAAAAATGCCGCGCAAAATGAAGCCGGAGCATCGCTGCGGGTGCGCTTGCCCATAGGCCAGCGCCAGCGTGGAACCCCACGAACCCCCAAAAATTAACCACTCTTCAATGCCCATCATCTCGCGCAGGCGCTCTATATCTTCGATCAGCAGTTGGGTGCTGTTCTGGCGCGCCTCACCCAGCGGCGTGGATTTGCCGGAGCCACGCTGATCAAACAAGACAATGTGGTAGTGGGTCGGGTCAAAAAACTGGCGATGGCTGGGCGCGGTTCCAGCACCAGGGCCACCGTGCAAAAACAATACCGGCACGCCATGTGGGTTGCCGCTCTCTTCCCAATACAGCGTGTGTAAATTGTCCACTTGCAACCTGCCACTGCGGAAGGGCTTCACTGGCGGGAAAATGCCACTAGGAGCAAATGAATCGGTCTTGAAATCGCGCACTTCGGTCAGATCTAGGTTTTGAAAAATTCAGGTTGTCTGTTAGGCGCCCAACACATAGCGCAAAACATTTTTCGCTATTGTCGCGAACCTCACGCAAAAAGTGAAACACAGGTGTTACAGCGACTACGTATAGATCATCAAATTCAACAGCTTAAGCATTGAATCGCGCCGGGCAGTCCAATCGACTGGCCTCACACGCCAACAATAGCACAGGCCTACAATTTGCGCCCTTTACCTCCACTCAACGCGGCGTATCCCGGCCGCCAGAGACAAGTATGACCCATAACAGCCCCGAAGAAAAAAGCGCCCAGTTACGCCGCGCCGCGTTGGACTACCACCAGTTTCCCACCCCCGGCAAGATCGCCGTCGCTGCAACCAAACAACTCACCAACCAGCACGATCTGGCGCTGGCCTACTCGCCCGGCGTTGCCGCCCCCTGCGAAGAAATCGTCAAAGACCCGAACAACGCGTTCAAGTACACCAGCCGGGGCAACCTGGTGGCCGTTATCACCAACGGCACAGCCGTGCTGGGTCTGGGCGACATTGGTCCGCTGGCGGCCAAGCCGGTAATGGAAGGCAAAGGTGTATTGTTCAAGAAGTTTGCCGGGATCGATGTGTTTGACATCGAAATCAATGAGAAACATGACCTCGACAAGTTGGTGGACATCATCGCCTCGCTGGAGCCGACCTTTGGTGGCATCAACCTGGAAGACATCAAGGCGCCCGACTGCTTTTATGTGGAGCGCAAGCTGCGCGAGCGCATGAAGATTCCGGTCTTTCATGACGACCAGCACGGCACCGCCATTGTGGTCGGCGCGGCGATTCTGAATGGCCTGAAAGTGGTGGGCAAGGACCCTGCCCAAGTCAAATTGGTGACATCCGGTGCAGGTGCCGCGGCGCTGGCCTGTCTGGGCCTGCTGGTCAAACTGGGCATTGCCCGCGAAAACATTTTTGTCACCGACCTGGCGGGAGTCGTCTATGAAGGCCGCACTGAGCTGATGGACGACGACAAAGCCTTTTTTGCGCAAAAAACCACGGCCCGCACCTTGAGCGAAGCCATTGAAGGGGCTGACGTTTTCCTCGGCCTGTCGGCTGGCGGCGTGCTCAAGGGTCACATGGTCGCCAAAATGGCCGCCAACCCACTGGTGTTTGCCCTGGCCAACCCTACGCCTGAGATCCTGCCCGAGGAAGTCAAGGCGGTGCGCAGTGATGCCATCATTGCCACCGGCCGCACTGACTATCCGAACCAGGTCAACAACGTACTGTGTTTTCCATATATCTTCCGGGGCGCGCTGGATGCAGGTGCCTCCACCATCACGCTAGAGATGGAAATTGCCGCGGTGCATGCCATTGCCGAATTGGCCCGCGCCGAACAGAGCGAGGTGGTTGCGGCAGCCTACGCGGGTGAACTCCTGGCATTTGGCCCTGAGTATCTGATTCCAAAACCGTTTGACCCGCGTCTGATGGTCGTGATTGCCCCGGCGGTAGCCAAAGCTGCGGCTGACAGCGGTGTGGCCACCCGTCCGATCGCCGACTTCAGCGCCTACCGGGAGCAGCTGCAAAGCTTTGTCTACGCCTCAGGCACCATGATGAAGCAGATATTTATTGCTGCCAAGAAAGCCATGCACAAACGCGTGGCCTACTGCGAAGGGGAAGAAGAACGCGTGCTGCGTGCCTGCCAGATCGTGGTTGATGAAGGCCTGGCGCGTCCGACGCTGATTGGTCGCCCAGCGGTGATCGCCCAGCGCATCCAGAAATTTGGCTTGCGACTGGAAGAAGAACTGGATTACGACGTCGTTAACGTCGAAAAAGACGAACGCTACCACGACTTCTGGCAGAGCTACCACCACATGACCGAACGCAAAGGCGTGACAGCTCAAGCCGCCAAGATTGAAATGTGTCGCCGCCTGACGCTGATTGGCTCAATGCTGCTGCATAAAGGCTATGTGGACGGCATCATCTGCGGCACCTGGGGAACCACCCAACTGCATCTGCATTACATCGACCAGGTGATTGGCAAGCGCAGCCTCTCCAGCCTCAACTGTGCGCAGGATGTCCAGATCTATGCCTGCATGAACGGCCTGATGCTGCCAGACCGGCAGTTGTTTCTGGTGGATACCCATGTCAACTACGACCCCACCGCCCAGGAGTTGGCCACCATCACCGTCATGGCCGCTGAAGAAATGAAGCACTTTGGCATGCACCCGCGCGCGGCCTTGCTGAGCCACTCCAATTTTGGCTCCAGCAACCAGCCCAGCGCGGTGAAGATGCGTCAGACGCTGGACCTGCTGCGCGTGCAAGCGCCCTGGCTGGAGGTGGAAGGCGAGATGCACGGCGACCTGGCGCTGGACAGCGCCGCTCGCCACACGTTGATGCCGCGCAGCACGCTGGCGGGCGACGCCAACCTGCTGGTGCTGCCCAACATTGACGCGGCCAACATCGCCTACAACCTGCTTAAAGTCACTGCTGGTGGCAACATTGCTGTGGGCCCGGTGTTACTGGGCGCTGCCAAGCCAGTGCAAATTCTGACGGCCAGCACCACCGTGCGGCGAATTGTCAACATGACCGCCCTGACCGTGGCGGATGCCAACGCCAACCGCTAAAAATCGGACATACAAATACGGTTTACTCATCCACGCGGTGTGTCAATCCCACACAGCCGCTGCTTATTGTTTGAGCAATGGCTTGCATTTTTCTTGCAAATCACGGACACTTGTCGGCTTAGAGATTCGGGTTTACCCAGGGGCCAAAGAGGAAACGTCTTCCATGTCGCGATTTGAAAAATGCAAGTTGGTGCTTGCTGGCTGATGTCTGACCGCGGTTATGTCAATCAGCCCGGCGCTAGCCAGAGTTCCTGTATCGGCCGAAATTCAGTCGACCATCCGGTTACCAAAACTGCCCCAACAAGGCGAACAGGTCTACGCGCTGATTCATCAGGGTGGTCCATTTGCAAGCGAGAAAGACGGCGCCGTGTTTGGTAATCGAGAGTGGTTGCTATCGCCCTACAGGCGAGGGTATTACAGGGAACACACAGTCCCGACCCCAGGCCTAAACCACCGGGGAACCCGGCGAATCATTTGCGGTGGGCAGCCGGTCAAGCCCGATGTTTGTTACTACACCGTCGATCACTATGCGAGTTTTCGCAAGATCGTGCCCTGAATTTCAATTGTTACTTTGAACAGAAGAGAGAAGATGAATATGTTACTTGACCAGGCAACCCTCCAGCCGCCGGCCGCATTGGCCGACGAGCCGTTACGAGGTGTGCGCCCTAATATTGTCCAGTCGATCCGTGCGTTTCGGACACCAGACCTGCAAGTGGCAGCGCAGGGCTTGGGACATCATTTTTTGTACGCCAACCTGGCGCATGCACAATGCAAGCAGGATGTACTCGATCTGATTAGCCAGCAGTTCATGCTGACGGTGAGCGTCGGTAAAAACTTTGACTCGCTGTACGACAGCATGACCGACCCGGTGCACAAATCTGGCCCACAGCCTGGTTTTGTGGTGGTGTTGGAGCACATACCAGCCAACGCCAAGTTTGACAAGGAAGCCCGCGAGCAATTGCTGGACATTTTTCGTGACACCGCCGACTACTGGGGGGACCGAAAAATACCCTTCAGGTGCTTCTATTCTTTTCCGTAGCCCGTTCTGCGCACACAAGCCAAGCAGAACGGGCTAACGAGGCAAACAACAGGGCGACGACTGTCAATGGCCACGCCATTGAAGTTCACATCGACAACGGCGAAAAAATGCCGACCGACAAACTGTTGGACATCTCACCACAGGCGCTGCGCATGAGCAGCCCCTTCAACGCAGGTTATTGGACCGCCAGCTAACTTGCAGGCTGGTAGCCCGATAGAAAAAGCCCGCAGCAGTGCGGGCTTTTTTACGCCTCAAAGCTGGTTAACTGCCAGCGCCAAGGCAATGTACTCGTCCACTGGCACCTCTTCGGCGCGGCGCTGCACATTGAACTCACCGGCAAATTGCTTGCCATGCAGCCACTGGCCCAGCGTGTGCCGCAGCAGTTTGCGACGCTGGCTGAAGGCCACCTGAACCAGTTCGCTGAGCAAGCCCACATCCACAGCAGCCGGGTTATCACGCGGCACCATCCGCACCACGGCACTGTCCACCCGGGGCGGTGGATCAAAGCTCTGCGGCGGCACCAGCAGCACATTCTCCATGGCGTAGCGCCACTGCAGCATGACACTCAGGCGGCCATAAGCGGCGGTGCTTGGGCGCGCCACCATGCGGTCGATCACTTCTTTTTGCAGCATGAAATGCTGGTCTTCAATCACAGCCACGTGTTGCAGCAAATGAAACAGGATGGGCGTGGAGATGTTGTAAGGCAGGTTGCCCACCACTCTTATCTTGGTAGCACCTAACCCATGTGCCACCTGCGTAAAGTCTACTTTCAACACATCAGATTCGATGACCTTGAGCTGGCCATGCGCGCGCAAGCGCTGCGCCAGATCGCGGTCCAGTTCAATCACGCTCAGATTGCCTAGCCGTTCCACCAGCGGCTGCGTCAACGCAGCCAAACCAGGCCCGATCTCGATCATGACTTGACCCGGTTTGGGGTCGATCGCCTGGACGATGGCATCGATGATGCCGCCGTCAGTCAGAAAATGCTGGCCAAATCGCTTGCGCGCAATATGCTTCATGGACTGAGGTGGGGCGCCTGATCAGGGGCTAAACCGGCGGCTCACGCAGCTCCACATAGGCGCGGGCGCGCACATCCTGCGCCCAGGTCTGGTAAGTCTCCTCCAGCTTTTTCTCGCGCAGCATGGCGCGTATGGCCTCGCGTTGCTGTTCTGGGGTCAGGGTTGCCTTGCGGCGCTCCAGCAGTTGAATGAGGTGCAGCCCAAAGCGCGACAGCAGCGGGTCGCTGACTTCACCGGGCGCTAGCCGGTTCATGGTGGTCTCAAACTCAGGCACAAACATGCCGGGGCTGGCCCAACCCAAATCACCGCCTTGCGCGGCGCTGCCATCTTGCGAGTTCTCCCGGGCCAGGGTGGCAAAGTCAGCTTTTCCCGCCACCACCTGTTTCTTGAACTCGATCAACTTGCTGCGCGCCTCGGCCTCGCTCAGACGCGCGCTGGGCACCAGCAGAATATGCCGTGCGTGGCTTTGTGTGACCGCCATGGTGGGCAGGCCGGGCCGGATTTTTTCCACCACCTTGAGCACATGAAAGCCAGCCGGTGAGCGCACCAGATCGGCCACATCACCCACCGATAGCGGCGCAGTGGCCTGCACAAACAGCTCGGGATAGCGGGTGCTGCTGCGCAGGCCCAACTGGCCACCGCTTGCTAGATCGGTCGCGTCAGAAAACTCACGCGCTAAAGTGGCAAAGTCTTCACCCTTGCGGGCACGCTCCAGCGCGCGCTGCGCCCGCAACTTCAGGGCATCGACCTGCTGCGGTGTGGCGCTCTCAGGCACAGCGACCAGAATCTGTGCCAGATTGATCTGCGTGTCTGCGGTGGTGTCGGCCGCTGGCTGCTCACGCAAAACCTGATCGATGTCCTGCTCAGTGACCCGCACGCGTGAATCCACGTCACGTTCACGCAGACGCTGCATCAGGATCTGGTCGGACAACTGGTCACGAAACTGGGTCAGCGACATGCCGTCACGCGCGACGCGGCGACGCAGTTCGGCAACATCAATCTGGTTTTGCAAGGCAATGGACTGCTCGGCCTGGTCGATGGCGGGTTCATCCACCCGCAGGCCGGTGTCACGCGCCATCTGTAACTGGGCCCTGCGGTTGATCAGGCCCTCCAGAACCTCGGGCAGCAAGGCCTGGACATTTGGTGGCGCGCGGCGCTGTTGCACCAGTTGCTGGTACTCACGCTGTGCTTCGCGATACACCTCCAGGTTGGTAATGGGTTCTGAATTCACCACCGCCACAATGTAGTCTGCCTGCGTCTGCGCGGGGGAAGTGACAGGCGCCAAGGCCGGTGCGGCAGGAAAGCTCAAACCCTGCGCTTGCGCTTGCCAGTTGACGGCAAGAACAAACATGGTCACAGTGAAAGTCTTCAGGTGATGGGTCATGGTGGTTCAATCGTAATTGCTGAAACGGCTTGGTTCGCCCGCAGGTGGGTGCAAGATCTGGTACCCGGGAACATTGTCTTTGAGCGTTTTGAGCGGACTCACACCGAGGCGCGAAAATCCGACAAACTCCAGTTGGAACATGACGCGCTGGGTGGCGCTAGCGGCGCTGGTTTGCAGCCGCTCAAACACAACACGCCCCAGCCAGCATCCTGCATCGTACTCAAAACCCAACACGGTGTTGACCATCTGGGATTCGTTCACGCTGTAGTTCAGGCGCCCGACGCTGTACCAGCGGCCTGCGCCCTGATCAACTCCGGCGTCAGAACGCCCACCACGCCACAGGTCGGCCAGCGGCCATTGCCAACCCAGGTCGATCTGTTCGCTGCTGCTGCGCTGAAAGCGGTAAGCCGCCGTGAGGGTGCGGTAGCTGCCTGGCCGGTAGCTGGCGCCCAAGGTAGAGCGCACCGAACGGCCAATGTCAGGGTTGTATTGAATGGTGCCGTTGACGTTCCATTGCGGGGTCCAGTTGATGGAGCCGCCCAGCAGCACGTCACTCAGCCGGTCGGTCAAGGGTACGCCGCCGGGCAGGGTCACCCGCTGGTCGTTAAACAGCAGTCGTTGCGCAATACCAAAACGCGCCGCCTCGGCACCGGTGTCGGGATCCAGCAGGCGGCTGGTTACGCCAAATGTCAACAGGTTGCTGTCAGAAATACGGTCGTTGCCGACAAAAGCGTTTTCGGTGTAGACGGTGGAGATATTGAAATCATTCGCGCCCGAGTCGTAGTTGGGCAGCATGCTCTGATCGCGGTAAGGCGTGTGCACGTAAAAAGCGCGCGGCTCCAGCGTCTGACTCAGGGAGCGGCCAAAAAACTGCGTATCGCGCTCAAACACCAGGCCACTGTCCAGGCTGAACGTGGGCACGACACGGCTGACCTGGGTGGCGCCGTTGCTCAAAGGCGTATCAAACTGGTACTGAGTGGCATGAAGCTGCAGCTTGGGTGTGATGAACCCCTCAGGCGCCCGAAAGGAATGGCTGGCTTGAAACAATGAAAAAAGGCGCTGGCCGTTGTTCGCATTGATGAAAGGGCTATCGGAATTGAACCGCGTGTAGTCCACATCTGCTGACAGGTTCAGGTCTTGCGCCGTGGTCTTGGTGTAGCGCGTGGCAATTTGGGGCATGCGGTCATATGGCGGCACGATCGGTGCGGTGGCGTCTTGCAGGGTTTGCCACTTCAGGGTGCGCACCATGCTGCTGAACGGGCCGTTGGTCCAGGCCAACCGGGCATCATTCGCCAGCAGGCGCTGGGCAAGCAGGGTGTTGGCGGCAAACATCGCTGTCTCGGTGGCCGATAGCAGCTGGGTGCTTGCCCCACCGGCGCGGGTGAAGTCGCGCCAATAGTTGTTGTCACTGACGCGGTTCAGGCTCAGGTTCAGCGCCACGCCGCTGTCTGTCCAGGCGCTGTCGATGGTGCCCTGATGGGTGGCGTTCAGGCTCCAGCGCTTGTCGTCGCGCAGCTTGTCGGACGGCATCCAGTCGAACTGTGTCGTGCCTGAGTAATCAGGCTCCAGGTAACGGAACTCAACGCCCAGATTAACGCCGCGTTTGGTCATCACCGTCGGGGTGAAGGTGGCGTCGCGGTTGGGTGCAATGTTCCAGTAATACGGCAGGGCCACTTCAAACCCGTTAACGCTGTCCAGCCCCATGGTGGGGGGCAAAAGCCCTGACTTGCGCTGACTGCTCAGCGGAAAGGTCAGGTACGGAATGGGCAACAGCGGCACCCCCTGGAAGCTGAGCAGTGCGCCTTCGGCAGTGCCCATATCCTCGGCGTTGTCGATGCTGATCTGGGTGGCTTTCAAAATCCAGGCAGGCATCCAGTCCGGGCCACCCTGGCGCTTGCAGGTGGTAAAGGTGCCGTTGCGAATCACGGCACGCTTGTCGTCCAGAAAATCGATCTGGTCGGCCTGACCATGCGCGTCGTTTTTGAGGAAATGGTAGGTGGGCTGGTTAAAAAACCCTTCAAAGGCGTCCACCCGCAGCTCCATCAGCGGGCCCTCATACACATTGCCCGCCCGGTTGATGTGCACATTCCCGCTGGCGCGCGCCAAATCAGTGGGCTGGTTGTAGTCCAAGCGGTCAGCGCGAATCACGATATCGGCCTTGCGCAACATGGCATGGCCTTGTACCACCGTCTCCAGATCGGTGCGGCCGGTGATGAGGTCACCCGAGACGAAAGTGGGCAGCAGGCTGCGGGTGAGCGGGCTGATGGATTCCTCCAGCGCAGCGCTGTTACGCAGTTGCAACGATTGCGCAGGCACCTCGCCTTGCGCGAATGCCAACGCAGGCGCCAGCAAACCCGGGCTAAGCGCCAGGCCAAGCTTGCGCCAGCGGACAAGCGCAGCCATGGCCAAGGGGTCAAGCTTCAAAGAAAACATGAAATGCAGGCAGAATAGGCCATGAAAGCGGGGTAATAGGCGGACGAAATCGGGTCAGTAGAATCGATTATCCATGAGCCACGCCCTCCCCCACACAATCTCCACCCCAAGCGCCCCGTCTGCGGCCTCTGATATCACCTGGACCGCCCCGCAACGTGGCCAATTGTTTGATCAATGGCTGGCAGCTGTCACCCCGGCGCACGGCCTGCAGCCCGGCAGTTTGCGACTGGCCAGCGCTGACGCCAGCTTCCGGCGCTATTTCCGCATTGATGCGCCAGACGGCAGCCGCATCATCATGGACGCACCGCCGGATCGGGAAAACTGCCACCCGTTTGTCAAAGTGGCGCAACTCATGCACGACGCCGACCTGCGCGCCCCCGAAGTGCTGGCCTGGGACGAGCCGCTGGGATTCATGCTGCTGAGCGACCTGGGCGGCCAGACCATGATGCAAGTCATCGACAAAACCGACCCGCTGGTCAACTTGCCGCTGTACCTGAAGGCGGTAGACGCGCTGATCGCCTGGCAGTTGGCCTCCAAACCCGGTGTGTTGCCACCCTACGACCAAGCACTGCTGCGACGCGAGTTGGCGCTGTTTCCCGATTGGTATCTGGCGCAGCACAAAGGACTGGTCATCGACGAGGCCATGCGCTTCACGCTGGACAACAGCTTCAAGCAGATCATTGCCGCGAACCTGGCGCAACCCAGCGTCTATGTGCACCGCGACTTCATGCCCCGAAACTTGATGGCACCGACGTCGCCCAATGGCCCCTTGGGTGTATTGGACTTTCAGGACGCGGTGTATGGCCCCATCACCTATGACATCGCCAGCCTGATGCGCGACGCGTTTTTGAGCTGGGACGAAGAATTCTGCCTAGATGTCACCGTGCGCTACTGGGAAAAAGCCCGTAAAACTGGCCTGCCGGTGGGCGACGACTTTGGCGAGTTTTACCGGGGCGTGGAGTGGATGGGCCTGCAGCGCCACCTGAAAGTGGCCGGCATCTTTGCCCGCCTGACGCTGCGCGACGGCAAGCCACAGTACCTGGCCGACACACCAAGATTTATCACCTACATCCGCAGCACCTGCGCCCGCTACCGCGAACTCAAGCCCCTGCTGCGGTTGGTGGACAAGGCCGAAGGCATTGTGGAGCCAGACATCTTCGGCTTTGGTCGTCAAGCATAAAAATGACCTCTAGCCCTTGTACGTAAAGCGCTAGTAGCTACTGAATATATAGTAAATCTCAAGCCATGCCCCGCTTTCACTGCCCCACCGCCTTGAGTTCCGGCACCTTGCTGGAACTGCCCGCAGGCGCGGCGCGCCATGTACAAGTGTTGCGCCTGCAGCCCGGCGACGGTATCACGCTGTTTAGCGGCGACACCTTGGGCGAGTTCAGCGCCACCGTGACCCAGATGGGTCGCAACAACGTGCAGGTGCAAGTGGGCGACTTTGTACCCACCCTGCGTGAGTCGGCCTTGCGTGTGCATCTGGCGGTGGGCATGCCTGCCAACGAACGCATGGACTGGCTGGTGGAAAAAGCCGCCGAAATCGGCGTGGCCAGCATCCAACCTTTGACAACCGAGCGCAGTGTGCTGCGCCTGAGCGGCGAGCGCGCCGACAAAAAGCAGGCGCACTGGCAAAGC